>Ga0163216_100762_pt1 | contig 35003 bp, 39 predicted proteins | sample SynspAceP_FD_167610 | JGI IMG/M metagenome (GOLD analysis project Ga0163216, IMG submission 167610) | Saline lake microbial communities from Ace Lake in Antarctica - Synechococcus sp. Ace-P (Illumina Assembly) | ecosystem: Environmental > Aquatic > Non-marine Saline and Alkaline > Saline ...
AGTCCAAGAATTTCTCCACGCATGCCACCTCCACAACATCAGTGACGTCAGTAAGGACGTCATTACTGACGTCTCTTACCACTCACGACACGAAATCAGCAGGCGGTCCCAATCGGGCGGTTTCGGTGCGTGAGTTCGCCGTGACGTTGGTCAGTGAGAAGTACAGCGATTTTGGGCCCACTTTCGCTGCCGAGAAGCTGGCGGAAGACCACGATCTGAAGGTCTCGCGTGAGACACTGCGTAAATGGATGCAAGACGTCGGGATCTGGCTGTCACGCAACCCGGCCCAAAGCATGGCAAATTCTGGCACTGTTGTGTCTGGCTGGTCCGCATTTCGGCATATTGTACAATTTTGGTATGCCGCTCACAAAACTGTCGCATGCCGTGATCATCAGCCCAGGCATGTCGATGCTGGTCGCTGTTTTGCTGACGGCCATGAGCGTCAGGCAGGTGTCGACTGCTGCCCGGTTGATCGGTATGGCCCTGTTGCTGGTGGCCTTGTCGCTGATTGCGTTGGATCTTGGCAGTTCCGATGGTCCGGCGCAGATGTGGCGCGGTGATCTGGTTTTTGTGCTTACCGGAACGCTCTATGGCGTTTTCAGCTTTCTTTTGGGACGCTGGAAGGCGGATGCTGTCGCGATCACGTTATGGATTTTGGCGGTGTCGTTGTTGATGGTGGGTCCTTGGTACCTTGCCGTGGCAACACCCACCACTCACCCGCCTTCAGCTTGGGCATTGCAGTTCGTCGTGCAGGGCGTTCTGGGCGGCGGCTGGGCCATCGTCCTGTACGCCCTGTCCATCCGCCATCTGGGGGCCGGACGCGCAGGTATTTTCCCGGCACTTGTCCCGGGGGCTGCAGCAGTATTGAGTATCCCGATATCGGGCGTGCTCCCCTCTGGCCTTGAAGGACTTGGGTGTTTGCTGGCCCCAGTTGGTATGTTTCTCACCCTCAGGGACAGCAAGCGGCCCCCCAATTAGGCACCACCTCCTGCTCCTGCACGCTTGTCAGGCAGACGGGACGGCCGCCGCCAACTCCTTTTCATGCATCCATGCCGCTTGACGCGGGGCACGCTTGGTTTTGCTCCACTCTTCAAGCATCTCCCATTTGACCGCATCGAGGCGTTTCAGCAGGGCCTCTTCGTTTGCATCCGGACACGCGAATTCAATGCGATGGCCGCTGGGGTCGAAAAAATAGATCGAATGGAAGATCGAGTGATCGGTGACGCCCAGTACCTCGACACCATTGAGTTCCAGATGGCTCTTGAACGCGAGCAATTCCTCACGGTCCTTGACCTTGAAGGCGATGTGCTGGACCCAGACCGGGGTGTTTTCATCGCGGCCCATCTCGGGCTTGGTCGGCAATTCGAAAAACGCCAGAACCCCGCCGTTTCCAGCGTCAAGAAACAGGTGCATGTAGGGATCAGGCTCGTGGGTGGATGGCACGTTATTCTCGGCGATTGCGAGAATGAAATCCATGTTCAGCATCTTGCCGTACCACTCGACCGTTTCTTTTGCGTCTTTGCAACGATAGGCGACATGGTGGATTTGTTCGATTTTCATGGTCGGATCTCCTCTATTGGTTACATATGAAACTAATAATGAGAAGCAACCTTGATCTGGATCAAACTCTGGGACTTCGGCGGTTGTGCCTTGCAATGCCACAGTTTTGCGCATGCTGGCTTTCTTCCGCATGTCCGACGCAAACATTGCGCGGGATCCGGCTGTTGACGTCGCAGGTGTCCTGCATAAGACCCGCACAGCAAAAAGCGCTGCACCTGCCATACCGTGCTTGCGACGTTGCCGGCATGGAAGACATCGCCTCTGCCAGCATCTGGCAAGGTCCGTCTGGCATGAGCTGTACGCTGCCTACCATATCGGACGGTCCTGCCGGTTTCCTGTCGCTTTTGGCCAGTCTCGCCGTTCCTTGCGTTGCTAAGGTCATCTCCGTCGGGGCTATCGTGGCCGAACCGCTATCGGACAGTGTCCGGCAGGAATGTGAAGCGCAGGCAGGGCAAGGGCGTAACGTGCAGGAATTTGACTACATCATCGTGGGGGCCGGCTCGGCCGGGTCGGTTCTGGCCAACAGGTTGAGCGTGGATCCACACGCACGCGTGCTGGTGCTTGAGGCAGGCGGATCGGATCGCAGCTTCTGGGTGCAGGTCCCGATCGGCTATGGCAAAGTTTACTATGACGCACGGGTGAACTGGAAATACACAACCGAGCCTGATCCCAACCGCAACGGTCTGCCGTCCTATTGGCCGCGGGGCAAGGTGTTGGGCGGGTCCAGTTCGATCAATGCGATGGTCTATGTACGCGGACATCCGTCTGATTATGCCGAATGGGGGGCCGTGGCCCCCGGTTGGGGGTGGGAGGATGTGGCCCCCGTCTTTCGCCGGATGGAGGATTGGGCGGGCGGCGCGGATGCGTGGCGCGGTGCAGGCGGCCCGCTGCCCGTCTATGACGTTGGCCGTGATGTGCATCCTCTGACCCGCACCTATCTCGAGGCTGCGGAGCAAGCAGGATTTCCAACCAACCCCGATTACAACGGGGCGGATATGGAAGGGGCAGCGCTCTACCAGATCACGACCAAAGGCGGTCGGCGCGCTTCCACTGCGCGCTGTTATCTGCGACCTGCAATGAAACGGGCCAATCTCAAGGTGCAGACACATGCCCATGTGACCCGCGTGCTGTTCGAGGGGCGGCGCGCGGTGGGCGTCGAATACGTGCACAAGGGCCGGACCCTGCAAGCACATACGCGGTGCGAGGTGATCTTGTCGGGCGGGGCCATCAACTCGCCACAGCTGCTACAATTGTCGGGCATCGGCCCTGCGGCTGTCTTGCAGCGCTACGGGATCGCGGTTGTGCATGATGCACCCCATGTCGGGCGTAACCTGGCAGACCATCTGGGGGCGGATGCGCTTTATCGCGCGCGGGTTCCCAGCCTCAATCAGGATCTGCGCCCCGCTTTGGGCAAGCTCAAGGCCGGAATTCGCTATGTGCTGACGCGCAAGGGGCCGCTGTCTCTTAGTCTGAACCAAGGGGGTGGGTTTGTGCGGGTGATGGAGGGGGCAACGCGACCCGATCTGCAGCTCTATTTCTCGCCGGTCAGCTATACCCGTGCACCTGTGGGCACGCGGCCCCTGATGAACCCTGACCCCTTTCCGGGTTTTCTGCTGGGGTTCAATCCCTGCAAACCGACCAGTGCGGGATATCTGCAGATCCGCTCGCCCGACCCGATGGCCCCGCCCGAGATGCATACCAACTATCTGGACACCGATTACGACCGTGCAATCATGCTCGCCGGATTCCGGCTGATCCGCAAAATCGCCCAGATGCCAGCCCTGAGCGCCGTGATCGAGGACGAGATCATGCCCGGCTGGCATATCGACAGCGACGAGGCGCTGGCGGATTCGCTGCGCGAAAAGTCATGGACGGTGTTCCATCAATGCGGCACCTGCCGGATGGGCAGCGATCCGGCGCAATCTGTTGTGGATGCCCGTTTGCGCGTCCACGGGGTCGAAGGGCTGCGCGTGGTCGATGCGGCGGTTTTCCCGACAATTCCGTCTGGCAACACCAACGCCCCGGCGATCATGGTGGGCGAACGGGGTTCGGAGCTGATTTTGCAGGATGCGCGGGGATAACGCGCCGCTGTCAGACCCGTGGCGGGCGGCTTTTATACACCGGCAAACGCCAGCCAAAGGCCAGTGAACCGGCGCGCAACACCCATGTCAAAAGCGCGCAAGCAGCCAGCACCACCAATGTGTCTGCCCCAAGTTCCCGCGCAACCAGCGCCGCACTCGCCCCTGCAAAGGCGGCCGTTGCGTAAAGCTCGCCCTGTTTCAGGACCAGCGGCACCTCGTTGCAGACCACATCGCGCATCAGGCCGCCCAGACAGCCGGTGATGATGCCCATGATCACCACAATTGCTGCGGGTTGCTCCATCCCCATTGCGACACCCACGCCCGCAGGCACCGCGACGGCCAGCGCCAGACTGTCCAGCCAGATCAGCACGCGGTAGCGGCTTTCCACCAGATGCGCAGTAAAGAAAACCAAAAGTGCCGCAGCGCAGGCAATGGCGATATAGGTGGGCTCGGCCACCCAGAAGACTGTATCGCGGTTCAGCAGCACATCGCGCAGGGTGCCCCCGCCTACAGCGGTAAGGCAGGCGATGAAGAAAAAACCCACGATATCAAGCTGTGCACGGGACGCGACCAGCGCGCCGGTCAGGGCAAAGACCAGCACGGCGGCATAATCCAGCAGAACCAGCAGGGTCATCGGCCCGCCTTAGCATTGACCTTGAATGGCGCCATGCCCGCGCGCGCAAGTTCATCGGCGCGCTCGTTTTCGGGGTGGCCTGCATGGCCCTTGACCCATTCCCATGTCACCTTGTGCCGCGCCTGCGCCAGATCAAGACGCTGCCACAACTCGGCATTCTTGACCGGCTTCTTGTTGGCCGTGCGCCAGCCATTCTTTTTCCAGCCGTGAATCCAGCTTGTCACACCGTTCTTCACATAGGCGCTGTCGGTGATGATGGTGATCTCGCTGGCGCGTTCCAGTGCTTCAAGCGCATTGATTGCCGCCAGAAGCTCCATCCGGTTGTTGGTGGTATCTGCTTCGCCACCATTCAGTTCGCGTTCCTTGATGATCTGTCCGTCTTTGACAGCACGCATCAACGCACCCCACCCGCCGGGACCGGGATTGCCCGAACAGGCCCCGTCGGTATAGGCGTAAAGGCGGGTCATGGTGCGTGGCCCAGCGTGACATAGCCGGGCAGGGCGGTCATGCGGGCGCACCATGCGGTGATGTTGGGAAAGCGCGTCATGTCATAACCGCCGCGCGTGTCCGCCGTGCAGGTATAGCCATAAAGGGCGATATCGGCGATCGTCGCGCTGTCCCCGCAGAACCAGTTCTGTCCCGCCAGCTCTTCCTCCATCAGCGTCAGGATCGCATATCCGTCCTCTAGCAGTGCCGCCAATCGCTCGGGCGTGGCCAGATGTGCGCGCGCGGGATAGCACAGCAGCGCCGCGCGCACCGCGATCACCGACTCGTGGCGGTTCTGTTCAAAGAACATCCATGACAGCATCTGTGCCTGCGCAAAGGGCTCGGCTGGTACCCAATCCGTGCCCGCGCCCAGATACCACAGGATCGCGTTCGATTCGTTTAGCACCCGCCCATCGGGCAGATGCAGTACCGGAACCTTGCCCAGTGGCACCTTTCCGGCGGCCTTGGCCGTGGCAATCGCGTCCGACCCGGTTTCGCAGGCCACATGAGTGTAGTCCTGTCCCAGGAACGCCAGCAGCAGCCGCACCTTGTAGCTGTTGCCCGAGGAAGGCATGGAATAAAGCGTCATCTGGGCCATCGCGGCTCTCCGTGAAAAGATCGCCTTTCTTATGTCAGGCGAAGGCCACGACCGCCAGACAGATCACGACAATAGCGGTTAGAAGGATACGCAAACCCATCCACCAAGCAGGGGCCAGCCCCTGCCGCCAGAACATCCAGTCCAGCAGCAGTAGCCCCACAAACCCGGCCATCAGGTTGATCGCCGCACTGACAGGCCCGCCGCCAGTCATAAAGAACGCCCAAAGCGCGGGCAGAACCGACAGCGCATAGCCCGAAGCGGCGACCGCCCCGCTGGCCTTGGTGGCAAAGCCCCACAGTACCCCCGACATGAATGACAGGATCACCGCGCCGTAGAACAGCCCAATATAGGGTCCGGTAAAGCGACCACCCAGCGTCTGCGCGCTCCAGCTACCCAGTGGCTCCGAAATAACGGTCAGCGCTCCCCAGATGAACGGGATCAGACCGGCAAGACCCAGCAGCAGGGCGGAACGTGGAATGTTTTGCATGATCCGCCTCAGGCAGTTTGCCGCAACACGCGGGGTACTTTGAATTCCACGTTTTCCTCCGCCGTGACAACCTGTTCCACAGTCACATCAAAGCGGTCGCGGAATGCGTCCACGACTTCGGTGATCAGAACATCGGGCGCCGACGCACCTGCTGTGATGCCGATGCTGGAAATTCCTTCCAGAGCGCGCCAGTCGATATCTGTGGCGCGCTGCACCAGTTGGGCATAGGCGCAACCCGCCCGCGCCCCGACTTCGACCAGCCGTTTGGAGTTCGACGAATTCGGCGCACCCACCACCAGCATCGCATCGCATTTCGGCGCCATTGCCTTGACCGCCTCTTGGCGGTTGGTGGTGGCATAGCAGATGTCTTCTTTATGCGGGCCGACAATCGCGGGAAAGCGCGATTGGAGTGCGGCTACAACATCGGCTGTGTCATCCACTGAAAGCGTGGTCTGCGTCACAAAAGCCAGTCTGGCCGGATCGCGCACAGTCAACCCCGGCACATCTTCGGGCGTTTCGACCAGTAGCACCTCGCCTTGAGGCAATTGGCCCATCGTGCCGATGGTTTCGGGGTGTCCGGCATGGCCGATCATCACGATTTGCAGTCCGTTCTCGTGATGCCGCTCGGCCTCGATATGCACCTTGCTGACCAGCGGACAGGTGGCGTCGACATAGATCATCTGTCGCGCCTGTGCCGCGGCAGGCACGGATTTCGGCACGCCATGCGCGGAAAAGATCACCGGACGGTCGGCAGGCACCTCATCCAGTTCCTCGACGAACACGGCCCCTTTGTCGCGCAGACCGTCCACAACGAATTTGTTATGCACGATCTCGTGTCGCACAAAGACCGGTGCGCCCCATTTCGCAAGGGCGAGCTCCACGATCTTGATGGCGCGGTCCACACCGGCGCAAAAACCGCGGGGCGCGGCGAGATAAAGGGTAAGGGGCGGTTTGGTCATCGCTGTCTCCTGTTCTTTGCACAGGTAAAGCCTGATGTACTGCGGGTCCAGCCCTCAGGATGAGGTGTGTCCGCAGATCACGATGGCGTAACTTGCCAATCCGGCCTGATCACCTGATGGTAGGTTCCTTCCAGTCCAAGGATTTTAAGAGACAATGCGACGCAAGATATCAGCAATGACCATCCTGTTGGCCGGCGTTTCGTCGACCACAGCGCAAGAGGCGGGGTTTCTGCCGTGGCGTGATGCCGGTGCTGTAGCGCAGGGGCGTGCCATCTACCAAGATCATTGTGCCGTCTGTCATGGTGACCGACTACAAGGCCAACCTGACTGGCAAAGCCGTGACGCGGATGGCTACCTGCCGGCCCCGCCACATGACCAAAGCGGCCACACTTGGCATCATCCTGACCATCAGTTGTTTGACATCACCAAATACGGGATCGAGGCCATTGTCGGGGGCAATTACATAAGCCGCATGGGCGGGTATGACACCATCCTGACAGATGCAGACATCACGGCTGTGCTGGCCTATATCAAAAGCACCTGGCCGGCGCGTGTGATCGCTATACATGACCGCATCAACGCAGATGCTGCGCTGGACTGATCTGTGGCGCACCCGTAAATCTGCGACGCACCCGTAAAAAAGGCGGCCAGTAAAACTGGCCGCCACGTGGCGACACCGCAGTATATTTCTGCCTTTTTACTCTTCGGGCGACGTATCCCCGTCGCGTGGGCCTGGCAGGTCACGTGGCGGCCGGCCTATGACATCCTTCAACTCGTCCAACTCGATAAAGTTGTCGGCCTGACGGCGCAGTTCATCCGCAATCATCGGTGGCTGGCTGCGGATCGTTGATACCACAGATACCCGCACGCCTTGTCGTTGCAGGCTTTCCACCAAGGGCCGGAAATCGCCATCGCCCGAGAAAAGCACAATGTGATCCACCCGTGGCGCAAGCTCCATCGCATCGACTGTCAGCTCGATATCCATGTTGCCCTTGACCTTACGCCGGCCTTGGCTGTCTGTGTATTCCTTGGCTGGCTTGGTGACCATCGTGTACCCGTTGTAATGCAACCAGTCCACGAGGGGTCGGATCGGCGAGTATTCGTCATTCTCTAACAGGGCGGTGTAGTAGAATGCCCGCGCAAGTTTCCCACGACGCATGAATTCCTGCCGTAAAAGTTTGTAGTCGATATCGAACCCAAGCGATCTTGCGGCCGCATACAGGTTCGATCCATCGATGAACAGCGCCAGCCGTTCGTCTTTGTAAAACATAAATAGTCCTTCCGGTTGTCCGCCGTGTCGCAATGTCCATAGTCGAATAATTAACGGGAAACTTTGTGAGTGGTGTTAGGTGTAAAAAATGCGACATGTAGCGCGAGAAATAGAATGTTGCGGACATAGCCGCAAGTCCCTAGGGCGATATCGAAGGATAGTCCTGTGATCATGCCTGTTCAAGAATACCTCATCGCTTTGGGCGGCAACCTGCCGTCAGATCAGGGTGCTCCCGCGCAGACCTTGATGGCGGCTCTGACCGATCTTGTGGCCGAGGGCGCAAAGGTTCTGACCGTCAGCCGTTTTTTCGACACACCGTGCTTTCCGGCAGGGGCGGGCCCTGACTACGTCAACGCGGCTGCACGTGTGCAAAGCGATTTGCCGCCCGACGCATTTTTGGCGCTTCTGCACCGGATCGAGGCTCGACACGGGCGCATGCGTATTCAGCGCTGGGGTATGCGGACCCTTGATTTGGACCTGTTGGCGGCGGGCGATCTGGTCTTGCCGGACAACACCACGCAGGCGCAATGGCGCGCCTTGTTGCCGCAGCACCAGATCGAGACAGTGCCGGACCGGTTGATCTTGCCGCATCCACGCCTGCAGGACCGTGCCTTTGTTCTGGTGCCGCTTGCAGATATTGCGCCGGACTGGGTGCATCCGCTGACCGGACAAAGCGTGGTGCGGATGCTGGCAGCACTACCGGCCAGCGAGCGCGATGCAGTCAAAGTCTCGCAATAGCGGCTTGTAACCGCAGCGGAACCAGCCTAAGTAGCGGGTTTCCACACGACATCCGCTGATTGGAGTGCACTTATGGCCCGCGTAACCGTTGAAGACTGCGTTGATAAGGTTCCGAACCGGTTCGAACTGGTCATGCTTGCGGCGCATCGTGCGCGTGAAATCACAGCGGGCGCGCCAGTTACCGTTGATCGCGACAAGGACAAAAACCCCGTTGTGGCCCTGCGCGAGATCGCGGAAGAGACCCAGTCGGCGGCCGATCTGCGTGAACGTCTGATCGAATCGAATCAAAACCAGATCGAGATTGACGAGCCCGAGGATGATTCGATGGCTCTGTTGATGGGTGGCGGCGAACCGGCTGACAAGCCGATGGACGATGACATGTCCGAAGAGAAACTGCTGCGCGCCCTGATGGAAGCACAGGGTCAGGGCTAAGCCCTGCGCGCTGGAAGGACGTGGACCAGATGATCGCGGTTGAAGACCTGATCGCCCTTGTCCGCAACTACAACCCAAGAACCAACGAGGCGCTGATCCGCGCGGCCTATGACTATGGCCGTGCGCTGCACGAAGGCCAGTTACGGCAGTCCGGCGAGCCTTATTTTTCGCATCCTGTCGCTGTGGCTGCGATCCTGACCGAACAAAGGCTGGATGACGCGACCATCGTGACAGCGCTTTTGCACGACACGATCGAGGATACAAAAGCCTCTTACACGGAAGTGGCCACACGCTTCGGCACCGAGATTGCCGATCTGGTCGATGGCGTCACCAAGCTGACCAACCTGCAACTGTCCAGTAGCGAGACGCAACAGGCCGAAAACTTCCGCAAGCTGTTCATGGCTATGTCCAAGGATCTGCGGGTCATTTTGGTTAAACTGGCCGACCGTCTGCACAACATGCGCACGATCAAGGCGATGCGTCCCGAAAAGCAGGCCAAGAAGGCACGCGAGACCATGGATATCTTCGCGCCATTGGCAGGCCGTATGGGTATGCAATGGATGCGCGAAGAGCTGGAGGATCTGGCCTTCAAGGTGCTGAACCCGGAAGGTCGTGCCTCGATCATGCGGCGGTTTATCACGCTGCAAAAGGAAACCGGCGATGTCATCCACCGGATCACAGGTGACATGCGCGCAGAGTTCGACAAGGCAGGCGTCGAGGCGCAGGTATTCGGTCGCGCCAAGAAACCTTATTCGATCTGGCGCAAGATGCAGGAAAAGGAACTGGGCTTTTCGCGCCTGTCCGACATCTATGGCTTTCGTATCATCACCGCTTCCGAAGAAGACTGCTACCGTGCGCTGGGCGTGATCCATCAACGCTGGCGCGCTGTGCCGGGACGGTTCAAGGATTACATCAGCCAGCCCAAATCCAATGGCTATCGCTCGATCCACACCACCGTGTCGGGCCGTGACGGCAAAAGGGTCGAGGTGCAGATCCGTACCCGCCAGATGCATGACGTGGCCGAAACCGGGGTGGCCGCGCATTGGTCCTATCGTGACGGTGTCCGCACCCAGAACCCCTTTGCCGTCGATCCGGCCAAATGGATCGCTGGCCTGTCCGAACAATTCGATGCCGAAGAGGATCACGACGAGTTTCTGGAAGCCGTGAAGCTCGAGATGTATTCGGATCAGGTCTTTTGCTTCACACCCAAGGGCGACGTGGTCAAATTACCGCGCGGGGCCACCCCGATCGACTTCGCCTATGCCATCCATACGCGGATCGGCAATGCCTGTGTGGGCGCCAAGATCGACGGGATGCGCGTGCCGCTCTGGACTCGGATCAAGAACGGACAGTCCGTCGATATCATCACTGCGCAGGGCCAGATTCCTCAGGCCACATGGCTTGATATTGCAACAACCGGTAAGGCCAAGGCCGCCATCCGCCGCGCCCTGCGCGAGGTGGACCGCGGGCGGTTCATCAAGCTGGGTCAAGAACTGGCGCGCTCGGCTTTCGAGCATCTGGGCAAGAAGGCCACAGACAAGGTGCTGGACACCGCCGCACGCAATTTGCGGCTGGATGGACGGGACGAGGTTCTGGCGCGGCTGGGCAGTGCCGAGCTGACCGCGCGCGAGGTTGTCCGGGCGGTCTATCCTGACCTCACATCGGACCAGACCGACGAGATCGACACCAAACGGGCAGTGATCGGCCTGAGCCCCGAACAGAATTTCGACCGCGCACGCTGTTGCCAGCCGCTGCCGGGTGAACGCATTGTCGGGATCACCTTTCGCGGCAAGGGTGTCATTGTGCATGCCATCGATTGCGAAGCGCTGACCGCCTATGAGGATCAGCCCGACCGCTGGCTGGACCTGCACTGGCATTCAGGCAAGCACCCGCCGATCCATACAGCCACGCTGAATCTGACCATTGGCAATGACGCAGGCGTTCTGGGGCGCATCTGCACCCTGATCGGCGAGCAGAAGGCCAACATTTCTGACTTGCAATTTGTGGACCGCAAACCAGATTTTTTCAGACTTCTGATTGACGTTGATCTGCGGGATGCAGAACATCTTCATTCGGTCATGTCGGCGCTGGAAGCGGAAAGCGATGTCGCTGCGGTCGAGCGGTTTCGCGATCCGTCGCGCGCCGCTTTTGTGCAAGTTTAAGGGAAGGGTCCGGGGTCTTGGTCTTCAAGCGTCGAAACAAGCGCCCATACTGGAGGATCGTGGCAGAGTTTTTCTGGCCCAAAGGAGGCTGGGGGCGTGCCGCGCAATATGTACGTCACCGTTTGCACCGCCTGCCGGACTCGCCCGAGAAAATTGCGCGCGGTATTTTTGCCGGGGTTTTCACGACCTTCACACCGTTTTACGGCTTGCATTTTCTGGTCGCCGCAGCGCTCGCCGTGATCATGCGAGGCAATGTACTGGCGGCCCTTCTGGCGACGTTCTTTGGCAATCCACTGACCTATGTGCCAATCGGCGTGATAGCGATGAAGACAGGTTACTTTCTGCTGGGCGAGCCGGGACGTTCGGACGACCATATCGCGCGGTCGCTGGGCGGTAAATTCATGGATGCCGGGGATGCACTCAAGAACAATGTCGTGGCGATGTTCAATGACCAGACTGCCGACTGGCACAGCCTGACCATATTCTATGACGAGGTGTTCTTTCCCTACCTTATTGGCGGAATTGTCCCCGGACTCATCGCAGCGCTTGTATGCTATTTCCTGAGTGTGCCATTGATCCGCGCCTATCAGAAACGCCGCAGTGGAGCGATCAAGGCCAAACTGGCCGCGTTAAAGGCCAAGGGCAAGCGACAGGTCGAAGCCCGCCAGAAATCAGATTGAACCGAAAGGACGGAGCCGATGAAACCATTGGGAAAACTGCGACTGGGTGTGAATATCGACCATGTGGCGACCGTGCGAAACGCGCGGGGTGGCGTCTATCCTGATCCGTTGCGCGCAGCCAAACTGGCCGAGGAAGCAGGGGCCGATGGCATTACCGCACACCTGCGTGAAGATCGCCGCCACATTTCAGATGCCGATATCGAAGGGTTGATGGAGGTGCTGAGCGTGCCGTTGAACTTCGAGATGGCAGCGACCCCGGAAATGCAGAAGATCGCGTTGCGCCACAAGCCGCATGCCGTTTGTCTGGTGCCCGAAAAGCGCGAGGAACGCACGACCGAAGGCGGTCTTGAAGTCGCGCGCGAGGAAAACCGTCTGGCCGGATATATCGCGCCGCTGCGCGAGGCAGGTTGCCGGGTGTCGATTTTCATTGCCGCCGACATGCGCCAGATCGAAGCCGCGCACCGGATCGGTGCCGAGGTAATCGAACTGCACACAGGTGCCTATTGCGACGCCCATGCCGAAGGGCATTTCGACGCACGCGATGCCGAGCTTGAGCGGTTGCGCGACATGTCGTCCTTCGCGCATTCGCTGGGGCTTGAGGTGCATGCAGGCCATGGCCTGACCTACGACACCGTGCAACCGGTTGCCGCCTTTCCCGAGGTGATGGAGCTGAATATCGGCCATTTCATCATCGGCGAGTCGATCTTTCGCGGTCTGTCCCCAGCCATTCACGAAATGCGCCGCCTGATGGACGCCGCCCGCGCGCCCCTGCAAGGCTGATCCGGCCGTGCACCGGCGCATGACCATGTGGCAGCGGGTGGTACTTGTGCTGGCGCTGGCTTTGGCAGTGTTGTCGCTATGGCAGCTTGAGGGCGCGCGGTCAGGGCTTGAGATCAGGTCCCTGAAAGCTGCGCAAACGCCCGTGATGCGAGCAGCTGTTGCCGGTGCAGATGGCCCTGTGGTGATCGTGGCGCATGGCTTTGCCGGATCAAGCCAGATGATGCAGGGCTATGCCTTACCCATGGCGCGCGCCGGCTATCGCGTCTGGTCATTTGACTTCCACGGGCATGGCCGCAACCCGCAACCGATGTCTGGCGATGTCAACGTGATAGAGGGCACGACGATGCGTCTGGTCGACCAGACGCTGGCCGTGGTCGCGGCGGCGCGCGAGGCTGAAAGCTGGACCGGACCTGTCGCGCTGGTGGGCCATTCCATGGCGACCGACATCATCATCCGCGCCGCCGCAGCTGATTCCGGTATCGGGACCATCGTCGCGATTTCGGCGTTCTCGCAGGCTGTGACGCGCGACTTCCCCGACGACTTGCTGCTGATATCGGGGCAGGGCGAGCCGCGATTGCGCGAATTTGCGCTGGACACGCTGTGGATGATTGACCCCGAGGCCATCGAGGGACAGACGGTCACCGCCGAGACAATCCGCCGCGCAGCCATCGTTGCCCCCGGTGTGGAACATGTGGGGGTGTTGTTCAGCCAAACAGGGCAGCAGGCTGCGCTGGACTGGCTGGATTTCAGCTATGACCGCGCAAGCACTGTCATTCCGCCTGCGACCGGCGGCTGGCTGGCTGCTCTGCTTGCGGCTCTTGTGGCACTTGTCTGGCCCATATCGAATCTTTTGCCGCACAACACGGTACATCTGGCGGTATTGTCACGCGGGCAGTTTGCGCTTGCGGTGCTGGTACCTGCTATCCTTGCCCCGGTCTTTTCTGTGCTTGTGGGGATGGTGCCGGGTGGCAATTTGCTGCCCGTGCTGGTGGCCGATCATCTGGCGGTGCATCTGCTGATATATGCCTTACTGCAAATGACGCTTTTATGGCGCGCAGGTCTGCGGCCCGGTCCGCTATCACCCGCGGCGGCGGCATTTCTGGTTATCTGGGGGCTTGCGGTGTTCGGTCTGGCGCTGGACCGCTATGGCGCGAATTTCCTTCCGACGTCTGAGCGGCTCTGGATTATAGCTGCGCTGGCCTTTGGCGCTGTGCCGTTCATGCTGGCGGATGCATTGGTCACCGGGGCAGGGCACGGCTCATGGGGAAGGCGGATTCTTGCGCGATTTGGCTTTATGGTCTCGCTCGGCATCGCTGTAGCGCTTGATCCTGCAGAGTTGTTCTTTCTGGCGCTCATCGCGCCTGTGATCCTGTTATTCTACCTTATCTACGGTCTGATGGGACGTTGGGCCGCGCAACGCAGCGGTCCGGCGGCGGCGGGCTTGGGTCTTGGACTAGCGCTGGCATGGGCGCTGGGCGTCAGCTTTCCGCTGTTCAGTGCGGCAGGATGAAGAAGGAACGGATTTGATGATCCTTGGTATCGGCACCGACCTTGCAAATATTGACCGCATCGCCGCTACGCTAGAGCGGTTTGGCGACCGTTTCCGCAACCGCGTCTTCACACCCGTAGAGCAAGCCAAGGCCGAGCGGCGCAAGGATGTCGCGGGCACCTATGCCAAACGCTGGGCCGCGAAAGAGGCCTGTTCCAAGGCGCTGGGCACAGGCCTGCGGATGGGGATCAGTTGGCGCGACATGGCGGTGACGAACCTGCGCAGTGGCCAGCCGCAGATGCAGGTGACAGGCTGGGCTGCAGAACGGCTGGCCAGCATGACACCCCCCGGTCACGAGGCGGTGATCCATGTTACCCTGACCGATGATCACCCTTGGGCGCAGGCCTTTGTCGTGATCGAGGCGCGCCCCATGGTCACAAAAGGGCCGTAACAGCGCAGACGTGTGTCCGCCAATACGGAAACAGGGCGCAATGCCTTGTCATTGCGACCAGCTTGGCTTGACTCGCGCAGCCTCGCCCCTCATGTAGCGCTGACCGCCCGAGCAGGAGCAAGACCCAATGGCCAGTGATGCCAAAAATGGCAATTCGATCATCGAGACGATCAAGACCATCGTCTATGCGCTGCTGATTGCAGGCATCTTTCGCACGTTGTTCTTTCAACCGTTCTGGATTCCGTCCGGCTCGATGAAGCAGACGCTTCTGATCGGTGATTTTCTTTTCGTGAACAAGATGACCTATGGCTATTCCTTTGCCTCATGCCCCTCGGTGCGGATTCCGGTGGTCGGGCTGAATATCGACGCGAAAGACATCTGCGGCTGGGTCGGTGGCGACAATACACGCGTGTTCGGTGGCGAACCGGCGCGCGGTGATGTGGTGGTTTTCCGTCACCCGGTCAGCGGACAGGATTACATCAAGCGCCTGATCGGTTTACCCGGTGAAACCGTCCAGATGATCGGCGGCGTGCTGCATATCAATGGCGAACCGGTAGAATTGCGCGATGACGGAGTTTTTGAAGAAACCGCCGCTGCGCAAGGCCCCCAGCGCCTGCGCCTGCGTTGTGAAAACGGTCCCGTCGGCGATGGCGGCACCTGCATCAAGTCCCGCCAGATCGAGACCCTGCCGGAAGGCACCAGCCATCCTGTGCTGAACATTGCGCGTCAAAGCTCGGATGACACGCCGCTTTATAACGTACCCGAAGGGCATTTTTTCTTCATGGGTGACAACCGTGACAACTCGACCGACAGCCGTGTGCCGCAGCAAGCCGGTGGTGTGGGCTATGTGCCGTTTGAAAACCTGATCGGTCGCGCAGACCGGATCATGTTCTCGTCGGCTGGAACCTCGATGCTGGCGTTCTGGACATGGCGCAGCGACCGCTATTTCAAGGGGATCGAGTGAGGCTCTCGGCAGATCTGAAGGCACTTGAGGGCCGCATTGGGCATGTGTTTGAACGCCCCGAACTTCTGGTGCGGGCGGTTACCCATTCGTCGATGTCCTCGGCGACGCGGGACGACAACCAGCGGCTGGAATTTCTAGGCGACCGGGTTCTTGGCCTTGTGATGGCCGAAGCATTGCTGTCGCACGACCGCACCGCAACCGAAGGCCAGTTGGCCCCGCGCTATAACGCCTTGGTGCGCAAGGAAGCCTGCGCCGATGTGGCCCGCCAGATCGATCTGGGTGATGTGCTGAAACTCGGCCGGTCCGAGATGATTTCTGGCGGGCGTCGCAAACTGGCGCTTTTGGGCGATGCGATGGAAGCTGTGATTGCGGCTGTCTATCTGGACAGCGGCTTCGAGGCGGCCCGCGCGTTGATCCTGCGGCTTTGGGGCGATCGGATCGGCGAAGTGGAACAGGACGCACGCGACGCCAAGACGGCATTGCAGGAATGGGCGCAGGCCCGTGGTTTGCCGCCACCGAATTATGTTGAATTGAACCGCTCCGGGCCGGATCATGCCCCGGTATTCACAATGTCGGCCCAGCTTGAGAATGGTGAGGCCGAGCAGGCCACTGCCGGATCGAAGCGGCAGGCGGAACAGGCAGCGGCCAAGGCCCTGCTGGACAGATTGGAGAGCGCATGACTCGCGCAGGTTTTGTAGCCCTGATCGGGGAACCGAATGCAGGCAAATCGACGCTTCTGAACAAGATGGTGGGGGCGAAAGTGTCCATCGTGACGCATAAGGTGCAGACCACACGCGCGCGCATCCGCGGCGTCGCGATGGAAGGTGAGGCGCAGATCGTCTTTGTCGACACACCCGGCCTTTTCGCACCCAAACGGCGGCTGGATCGCGCGATGGTGGCAGCCGCTTGGGGTGGGGCTGCGGATGCCGATATCGTCGTGCTGCTGGTCGAGGCGCATCGTGGCGTGACAGACGGAGTGCAGAAGATTCTGGAAAGGCTGGAAGGGATCGGCAAAAGCCGCCCCGTCGCACTGGCGATCAACAAGATTGACCGTGTGAAGGCCGAAGTGCTGTTGGGTCTGGCGAAAAACCTGAACGACAGGTTTCCTTTCGTGGAAACCTTCATGATCTCGGCTGAAAAAGGTCATGGTGTGCAGGCCCTGCGCGAATGGCTGGCCAGCAAATTGCCCGAAAGCCCATGGCTTTACCCCGAAGACCAGATTGCCGATCTGCCGATGCGGATGATTGCCGCCGAAATGACGCGCGAGAAGCTGACACTGCGTCTGCATCAGGAACTGCCCTACCAACTGACCGTCGAGACGGAAAACTGGGAAGAGCGCAAAGATGGATCGGCCAAGATAGATCAGGTGATCTATGTGATCCGCGACGGCCACAAAGGGATCGTGCTAGGCAACAAGGGCGAGACCATCAAACAGGTCGGTCAGGCTGCGCGCGTTGAGATCGAGGAATTCCTGGGCCGCAAAGTGCATCTGTTCCTGCAGGTCAAGGTCAGGTCCGGCTGGCTGGACGAGGCCGAGCGCTATTCCGAGATGGGTCTGGATTTCAAGGATGGCAATGTCTGACCACGGGCATTTCCTGCGGGTCCCGGTTTTGAGTATTTTTTGCAAGATGAACGCTGGGGCAGGTCTGTGAACGACAGGTTGACGGCAAGCTTCTGGGTCTCTGCCTATCTGGCGCGGCTGCGACTGGCGGATATTCCGGCCTTTGTCGTGGCGCATGGCGACGACAATGCGGGCACTGTTGTGGTCAAATTGAACCGGCTGGACGGGACCGCAACCGCCTTTCAGCGATCCTTTGATCTGAAGACTGGTACGCGGGCGTGGATGATCCTGACCGAAGGTGATGAAGGCGGCGTGGACGCGGCCCTGCGCCGCCAGCGCGACCGTGATCCCGATGTCTGGGTGGTCGAAGTCGAGGACAGGCAGGGCCGGCATCTGCTGGATCAGCAGGGCCTGTCCGACTGATCCATTCAGACCTTGCCGGACCCGTGCTTGCGTGGATAGTGGGGCGATGGACTGGCGCGATCAGGGAATATTACTCAGCAGCAGGCGGCACGGGGAATCCGCGGCCATCATCGAGGTGTTCACGCTGCTGCATGGCCGTCATGCCGGTGTCGTGCGCGGCGGGGCCAGTCGCAAGATAGCGCCCATATTGCAGCCTGGTGCACAGCTGGACGTCGCATGGCGCGCAAGGCTGGAGGATCATATCGGCACCTTCACCGTCGAGCCGCTGCGCAGCCGCGCAGGGGCCGCGATGGCGGACCGTCAGGCACTGGCAGGGTTGAACGCTGTGACGGCCCTGCTGTCGTTTGCGCTGCCCGAGCGAGAGGCCCATGCATCCCTTTACGCCCGTAGCGAGGTCTTACTTGATTTGCTGGGCGATCAGGAGCTGTGGCCGCTTGCCTATCTCCAGTGGGAACTGGCCTTGCTCGAGGAGATGGGCTTTGGTCTTGATCTGAGCACCTGCGCCGTTTTGGGGCACGGGGCCAATGACCTGAGCTATGTCTCGCCGCGCAGCGGACGTGCCGTATCACGGGCGGGTGCAGGCGACTGGGCTGACCGGTTATTGCCCTTGCCGCCCTGTTTGATGGGGCATGGCCCGGCCCCTGATACCGAGATCGCCGAAGGATTTATCACAACCGGCCATTTCCTGCGCGAACATCTGGCACCAGCGCTGGGAGGGAAACCCTTGCCCGAAGCGCGGCAACGTTTCGTGGACGGCTTTACCCGGCGACTTGCGCCGGGCTGAGATCAGCGCAGCGCCAGCACCAGATCGACGAGTGATCCCATCGGATCGGCATTATCCTTGCCATCGTGCGTGGACAGATCGGCCATACCGACATGTGCGGCATAGATGATACGCGCCATTTCGGGATTGGTGATGTCAACTTCGGTCAGCAGCCTCTGGATATGACCGATCCGCGTGCTGTCCACCTCTGCCAGTGCTTGCGCCACGGCGCTATCCTCGCGCGCCCAGGCCCGGATCGCAGGCTCGACCGTCAATGTACCGAGTGCGGGATGAAAGCCACCTGCCACGATCTGTCCCAACCGCCGCAAACGGGCTACAGGCGTGGTTTGATCGACCAGAGCCTGCGGGATATGGCTGACAGCACCCTCGACCCAAAGTGCGAGCATTTGCTTGTGGAAATTGGGCACATCCGCGAAATGCCAATAGAAAGATCCCTTGGTCGTCCCCAACCGCCGCGCCATGGGTTCCGCCTTGAGAGCCACAGGCCCGTCGGTGCTGAGAGCCATGAAGCCGGCCATGAGCCAGTCAGATCGTCTGAGGCGCGCGCGTTTGTCCATAGACTGCGACCTACGATGCGCGCATGATTCCCGCAACAGCGGACAGGGTTCTTTCGTCGATATGTCACGCTGCGTTGCAGCATTGCACGTCGCAGCGGCATTGTTGCCCGCATTTCAACCTTGTCAGCCGGGCCAGTCCATCCCCGCAGCGCGCCCCAGAACGATCGCGCTCAGCAATCCGTTGCCTGAAAGATAACCACTGTCCGACGTGCCGGATACGCCGCAGGCACCACCACCCGCCGCATGCAGATTGGGAAACAGGCCACCGTCCTGATGCCTGACGCGGCCGGTTCCGGTCACGTCCAGCCCGCCTTGTGTGTGAAATAGTGCACCTGTCACACGCACAGCCGCATAGGGTGGTGTCAGGGGCGGCGTCTGGAAGCTGCGGCCAAACGCATCGCTGCCGCCTTGCGGGATTTCTGCCAGCGTCTTGGCCAGTGCCGTTGCGGGCAGGCCGGTTGCTTCGGCCAATGCCTCCACTGTCGCGGCGGTCTTGATCGCGCCCTGCGCCTCGGCAGCTTGAAAATCGGCAAACTGACGCGCGATGGCGGCGATGCGCGTATCAAAGATGGCCCATGCCTGTCCTTGCGGCTGTCCCATCACGGCGCGGGCCGCCTCGGAATAGCCCTGCGCCTCGTTCCAGAAGCGGTGCCCCTCAAGGTTGACCTGCACGCCACCTTCGGTGATCACGGCCCATGTGATCAAGATACCATGCGGATGCGCGACATTGCCATGCCCCTGATAGGCCCCCAGATGCCTGCTGCGCGCCCCAAGTGCCCGCCCCCAGAGAACCGCCTCGCCACGGTTACCGTCATGGCCGAACCAAAGCGCATCGGCGATCGCGGGCATATGTTCCGCCACCATCGCACGGTTGCCGCCATAGCCGTTGCAGGCCAGGATCAGACGCGTACATCCGATGCTTTCGGTGCTGCCATCGGGAAGCATCACGGTGACGCCGGTGATCGTCCTGTCATTATGATGCAAAACAGTGGCGCGGCGTTCGCAGATGATGTCGATACCTTCCGCCTCGCAGGTCTGGCGCAGCCGGTCCACCAGTTCCGCGCCTGCGCGACTGGGAAGCCCGTGCATCCGGCGGCGCGCATGGCCGGGATAGTCGAAATCCGTCACCACCGAGAAGGGCAGACCAAAACGATCCGCCAGCCATTCGATAGCGGGGCCCGATCCGTCGGCCAATGCGATGACCAGTTCGGGATCATTTTCGTCATGTGCCTTGCGCTGGATATCGGCGGCGAAGATCTTGGCGTCATCCGCAATGCCGGCATCGCGCTGAAATCGTGTTCCGGCGGCGGGGATCAATCCTGCCGATAAAGCAGTAGATCCGCGTGGCAGGGGATCGGCCTCGATCACCAGCACCTCTTGGCCTGCCTCTTGCGCGGCCAGCGCCGCAACCATCCCGCAGGCACCCGCCCCGATGATCAGAGTCTGGACCGTCAGATCGAATCCCTGCGCGGGCATGCCAGAAACTCCCATTGTCTAGCCCTTGTCCTGACCGTCAAACCGCTGTCCTGTCGCCAGCATCTCGGCGGTGCCGATGCGCGCGTTCAACCCGTCGAAGTCGAACATCCGGCCCCCAAATGGCGTGTTGGACCCATGCGCCCGCAAGCTGGCGTAATAATCCTGTGCTGTGCGCGCCAAAGCGCGCACGATCCCGCCGGGAAAAATCACGATGTCAAAGCCGATCGCTTGCAGGTCTGCCGCCGATGTGATGGGCGTATGCCCTCCTTCGACCATATTCGCCAGAAGCGGCACGCGGCCCTTGAAGGTCTGCGCGATACTGGCAAGTTCATCGCCTGACCGTGGCGCCTCGATGAACAGGACATCCGCACCTGCGGCGACATAGGCCTCGGCGCGGTCCATAGCCGCGGCAAAGCCTTCCACCGCTATCGCATCGGTACGGGCAATGATCACCGTGGCATCGTTGGCGCGTGCGTCGGCCATCGCCGCGATCTTGCCTGCCATTTCCGCCTCGGAAATCAGGGATTTGTCAGCCAGATGACCGCAGCGCTTGGGATAGGTCTGATCCTCTATTTGCAAAGCCGAAGCTCCGGCGCGTTCGTAAAGCCGCATGGTCCGCTGCGCGTTCAGCGCGTTGCCAAAACCGGTATCGGCGTCGATGATGACGGGCAGGGCGGTCCGGTCACGGATCAGCGCCATTGTATCGGCCATCTCGGATACCGATGTCAGTCCGATATCGGGCCGTCCCAGCCGCGTATATGCGACAGCGGCACCGGACAGGTATAGCGCCTCGAAACCCGCTTGTTCTGCCAGCGTGGCGGTCAAGCCGTCATAGACGCCGGGGGCGATAAGGATCTCGGGGGCGGTCAGGCGGGTGCGCAGGCTCATGGTGTCGCCTCCAGCAGAGCGATAGTTTCGGCGCAGGTCATGACATGTGTGACCGTACCCAAGGAGAGCAGCGTGGCGTCATGCACATCCTGCCGGAAAGCAGCGCAGCCATCGGACAGCATGATGGTTTCGATATTGCGCAAATGCGCGTCGCGCAGGGTGCTGGCGACGCCGCCATTGGTAACTATCCCGCCCACAATCAGCGTGTCGATGTTCAGAGCGCGCAGGATGTATTCCAGCCGCGTCTGGTAGAATGCGGAATAGGCCACCTTTTCAATGGTGTAGTCGGCAGGAGCCAACGCATCGACAAGATTGTGGCCAAAACCACCGGGGGCAAAATCGCCTTTGGTCAGAAAGGGACGCAGCTGTTTCAGATGCGGGGCGATCAGAGGCTCCCCTTCTGGTCCGGGCACCAGCGTGAACTGCGCCGACACATAGGTGCCACCCTTGGCGCGCAGTGCATCACGCACAGGGGAAATGCGGGCGGGCAGAGCCTTGATCGCATCCGCGCCTTGTCCTGCACGGCCGTATGCGCCATCGGGATGCAAAAAGTCGTTTTGCAGATCAATCGTCAGAAGCGCCGTGCGCTTGGGGTCAATTGCGGACAGTGCGCCCATGGCTCAAACCTCCTGTCGGGTGATGATCGTGTTGCCAAAGGCGTCTACCGTGCCGGTCAGACCCGGTTCGATCAAGACTGTTGTATCGGGCTGTTCCAGAATGGCGGGGCCGTGGATCACGGCGCCAACGGGCAGGTCAAGCCGGTTATAGATGGCGGTGTCATGCCACTGGTCCCCGAAATGCACCTTTCTAGCGCCCTTGCGTGCGTCCTCGGTCGTGCCGGTCCCGCGCGGCGCAAGGGTGGCCAGATCGAACTTGGGTCGCCGCCCTGTCACAGCCGAGCGCAGGTTCATCACGCGCCGTGCGCCTTTGGGAAGCAACCGGCCATAGGTGGCTTTGTAGGCCGTATCGAACGCCTCTGCGATCTGGGTGCGGGTGGGGGGCACCACGCGGCCCTTGGCAAAGGACACCGGCAGGGGGACGGCCACCGTATGTGTCTGCCCGACATAGGCCATGTCCAACTCGAACGTGGTGTCGCGTGCCTCAAAACGGGTTTGGGCGGCGTCCAGCATCGCCAGACCCTGATCCATGTGCGATTGCATGAAGGCGACCAGCGTGGATTCGTCCAGACCGTCAACCATTGCGTTGATCGTCTGCACGAAATCCTGCCGCATATCGGCAATCACGCAGCCCATGGCCGATGTGACACCGGGATAGCGCGGTACGATGGCGCGCGCCAGGCCGACATCGGCCAGCATTGCACCGGAATGCAGCGCGCCACCGCCACCGAAGGGCATGAAGGCAAAGCGTTTGGGATCAAAGCCGCGCTCGATACTGACCAGACGTATCGCGCCTGCCATGCGGCTGTTGGCGACACGCAGGATGGCCTCTGCCGCCGCAAGCGTATCAAGGCCAAGTGGCTGGCCCACATGTTTGTCAATCGCCTTGGCTGCAGCCTCGGTATCAAGCCGCGTGAGTTTCCCGCCGATGGGGTTATCCGGATCGATCCGTCCCAACACCACATTGGCATCCGTCACCGTGGGGCGCGTGTTGCCCAGCCCATAAGCCACGGGTCCGGGGTTCGATCCGGCACTTTCCGGCCCGATCATCAGCAACCCGCCTTTGTCGACCCACGCGATAGAGCCGCCGCCCGCACCGATCGTCGTGATCTCGATCATGGGCGAGCGCACGACCATACCAAAGTCGATTGAGGTTTGCGGCGAGAGCATCGACTTGCCGCCCGCGATCAGGGACACGTCGAAACTGGTCCCGCCCATGTCTCCGGTAATCACATCGGGGAAACCTGCGGTCTGCGCGATATAGGCCGCAGCAATCACGCCCGCCGCAGGGCCGGACAAGGCCGTGCGAACTGGTAGACGACACGCAGTATCCACCGCCATCACGCCGCCATTGGATTGCACGATCATAAACTCGCCGCCAAAGCCGCCCTGTTTCAGCGCATTCTCAAGCCGATCTAGGTAGCCCGATACTTCGGGTTGCAGATAGGCATTCAGCGCCGTCGTCGAAAACCGCTCGAATTCGCGGATTTCGGGCAGGATTTCGGAGGAGGCCGAGACATGCGGATTGGGCCACATTTCCCGCACCGTGGCCACGGCAGCGGCCTCGTTTGCAGGATTGGCATAGCTGTTGGCGAACATCACAGCGACTGCGGCACAGCCCTGATCAAGCAGCGTTCGGGCCGCAGCGCGTACCGCATCCAGATCGACGGGCGTGCGGATGCTGCCATCAGCCAACGTCCGCTCTGGCACTTCCAGACGCAGATCGCGCGGCACGACAGGGGTGAAATCACCGCGCAGGCCCCATGTGCGGGGACGGTCGCGGCGGCGCATTTCCAATACGTCCCGCAACCCTTCGGTGGTGATCACGCCGATCTTTGCGCCCTTGCGCTCCAACAGGGCATTGGTGCCGGCGGTGGTGCCATGGACGACCACGGCCACGCTGGACAGGTCCGACACCTGCCGCCCGATCCCGTCCAGAAACCCGCCTGACTGGTCGGGACGAGTGGTTGGAACTTTGGCGACGGTGGCAGTGCCTGCCGCTTCGTCAAGAACGAACACATCCGTAAAGGTGCCGCCCACATCGACGCCGATCATGCGGCCTGCGATTGTTGCCTCGCTCATGCCTGCGTCCCCTTCCATGCGGTACCGTATTGTTTTTCAGCCTCATCCGCGCTTACCAGGCCCAGCGACACATCGCGGGCCACTGCCTTGGGATCACGCTCTGCCGCCGTGCCATATCCGCCACCGCCGGGTGTCTCAAGCCGCACAGCCTGTCCCTGCGTCAGCTTGATACCGCGCATCTTTGACGCAAGTGGCGGGTGGTGCCAGCCATCGGCCTGCTCGTAGGAAAAGACGTTCATCGCCGCCTCGCCACCGCCTGCCGCACCTTTGGGCGCAAAGCGGCCACGTTCGCCGAACAGGAACGCCTCTGCACCGTTCTCCTCAAGAACTTCAATCTCGTAGATAGCACCCAAACCGCCCCGATGGGCACCTGCGCCAGCACTATCAGGGCGCAGAGCCCATTTGCGGAACATAACCGGATAGGCCGCTTCCAGAATCTCCATCGGGGGGATCGTCGCGGTCGATATCGGCGCGTTGCCGTGGTTCAAACCGTCGCCCTCGGGTGATCCGCCATGCCCGCCACCGTAGAAACTGAACATGACCCAAGGCTGGCCGTTCTTGCGTTTGCCTGCAATCGACAGCGCGTTGATCGTGCCATAGGCATTGGCCACCACACGGTCAGGCGCGGCTTGCCCCGCAGCGGCAAAAATGACGTCGATCATCCGTAGAATGGTTTCGGTATAACCGCCCACAGGGGCGGGAAATTCTGCGGCCAGCAACGATCCTTCGGGGATGCGCACCTCAATGGGACGCATCACGCCCGCATTGGCGGGCAGGGCTGGAAAGATATGTTTGATCGCGACATAGGCTGTGGCAACTGCGGTGGGCAGGGCGATATTCACAGGACCCGCGCAACGCGGTGCGGTGCCCGCAAAATCCAGCACCATCCGGTCACCCTTGATCTCAAGCGCGACCCTGATCGGCAGAGCCACATCCGTGATGCCGTCATTGTCGAGGAAATCCTCAGCCTCCCATCGCCCGTCGGGCAAGGCCGTCAATTCTGCGCGCATCAGGGCTTCGGCGCGGTGGCCCAAAGCATCCAAGGCGGCGCGCACGGTATCTGCGCCGTATTCGTCCAGCAACTCGTCCATCCGGCGCACGCCCAGATCCAGCGCACCCAACTGCCCGTTCAAATCACCCATGGCGGATTGGGGTAGGCGGGTATTGCGCATCAGGATGTCGATGATATCGGTATTCACCTCACCACCCCTTGCAAGACGCACGGGGGGCAGCACGAACGCCTCCTGAAAGGCATCGGTGGCGGCGGGGTTGTAGTTGCCGGGCACAGCGCCGCCAACATCATGCCAATGGCCAACTGATGCCAGATAGCAAAATAACGCACCATCGCGGAAATAGGGACGTACCAGCCGCATATCCGAAAGATGCGTGCCGCCAAGATGGGCGTCGTTGAAGATATATATATCGCCGTCGCGTAACTCGCCATGCTCAGCCGCTTTGTCGATCACCGCCTTCACAGCAAAGGACATGACGCCCACGAAAATAGGCAAGCCGGATTTGCCTTGCACCAATGTGTCGCCGCTGATCGCATGATACAAACCGTGGGAGGCGTCATGCGCCTCGGCGATAATCGGGTTGAAGGCAGCACGGAACAAGGTCGCGTCCATCTCGTCCGCGATCTGTTCCATCCGGCCCGCCAGTACTGCCAGCGTGATCGGGTCGATATCTGTGGGTTGAGTCATGCGGTGGGGGCTCCTGCGGATTTGACCTCGGCGATGTCGTTCCAGACGTCCTGTCGTGTGATAAGACCTACCGTGATTTCGAACCGGTCGATAAAGCGGATGCCCTGAAACGGAGTGGCGTCGGGCCATTCGCCGGAAAGTGTGCCCCGCGAATAGACAACGGCGCAGCCATCGCCCTGCAAGGCTTCAAACCCGTCATAGGTTTTCTTGACGAACCGGTAGCGCGGCTTGGACCATGCGATCAGATCTTCCAGCGTGTTAAGACCGGATGCACCCGGGAAGTTCATCACGAATCCCTCACCCAACATTGCGCGGGCGCGCTCCAGATCGCGGGCTTCCATTGCGGCCAGATAGTTGCGCACAATTGCACAAGGATCGGGCAGCGCGGGTGCGCCGCTGCGGTGGGTGCCGCCACGCATATAATGCGCTTTCGGCATCTCGTGCAGAATCACTGTGATTGCATCAGGAGAAGCTGGAACAACTAGCTGCACAGCATCGGTCAGGGCCTTGCCCAGACGCGTTTTCGTGTCTGTGTCGTAGCCTTCAAGCAAATGTGCCTCGATAATCGGCATCACGCCCCTCCCTGCACAACCTGTATCTTTGCTAATACAGATTTACGTATCTGGAAAGATCAAATTTATGACGATCTGTGTTACGGATTACTTGCTTTTCTGAAAGCCGTTGATACCTTTAAAAGCGAATCCGTCTTGGTGGACGGTATGTGGGGGTTGCTTTGAACACGCAGATCAGGTCAGGTCTTCCAGAAGGTGGAAAGGCGCGCAGGGTGTATCTTCTGCTGCGTGACGACATGTCCAACGGTACCTTCCCTGCCGGAACCAGTCTTCCGGGCGAGCAGCGTCTGGCAGAAGTTCATGGCGTATCGCGGGTCACGATCCGGCGCGCGCTTGAAGCACTGGCAAGCGACGGTCTGATTGAAAAGCGCGCAGGAAGTGGCAGTGTCGTGCGTGCGCAGGACGGGGCATCTGCCCCATTGGCAGCGGATTTCACGACATTGATCCCGCAGCTTGTCGCGATGGGCCAGTCCACGACCGCGCGGCTTTTGTCATTTTCCTACGGTCCCGCACCGGATGCTGTCGCTGCTGCCATGGCGCTGCCCGACGGGGCGCGGGTCCAGACCGCCGTACGTGTCCGTCTGGTCGAAGGGCGACCTTTTTCACACCTGACCACTTATGTGCCCGAAGCGATTGCCACGAATTATACCGAGGCCGATTTGGCCACGACCCCGCTTTTCCGTCTGCTGGAACGCTCTGGCGTTCAGGTGGACGCCGCCCATCAGTCTGTCACGGCAACGCTGGCCTCGCCTGATGTGGCCGAAGCGCTGGGCGTGTCGGTCGGATCTGCGCTGCTGTCGTTGCGCCGTGTGGTGCGCGATGTGGACGGACGCGGTGTGGAATATCTTTCTGCGCTTTACCGCGCCGATGCGTTCCGCCTCGAGATGACCCTCACCCGTGTGGGGCAGGGCGGAGACAGGCATTGGGAGCCGGTCATCGGCGATCCTGCAAGCCGCGAGGCAGCGGAATGAACGCGCGCCCCCGCACATTGTTCGACAAAGTCTGGGATGCACACGTTGTTCTGCGCCGCGAGGATGGCACCTCGCTTCTCTGGGTGGACCGGCATCTGGTGCATGAAGGATCGCACCATGCTTTCGCCAAACTGGCCGAGCGTGGCTTGCCTGTGGCCGAGCCTTCGCTGACCATCGGTGTTGTGGACCACTATGCCCCCACACGTGACCGCGACCGGATCGGGGACCCTGATATTGCCCGGATGATCCGCACACTGGAAGACAACACAACCGGCCACGGCATCCGCTGTTTCGGGATGCGCGATCCACGTCAGGGGATCGTGCATGTGATGGGGCCGGAACAGGGGCTGACCCTGCCCGGTCTTTTGATCAATTGCGGGGACAGCCACACCTCCACTCACGGAGCCTTTGGCGCGCTGGCCTTCGGGATTGGCGCGACCGAGGTTGCACATGTGCTGGCCACGCAGACGATCTGGCAGAAGCGGCCCAAGACGATGCGGATCACTGTGACCGGGCAATTGGGGCCGTCGGTTACGGCCAAGGATCTGGCACTGTTCTGGATTGCGCAACTGGGGGCAGACGGGGCGCGCGGGCATGCGATCGAATATGCGGGACCGGTCGTGGAAGACCTGAGCATGGAAGGGCGCATGACCCTGTGCAACCTGTCGATCGAGGGGGGTGCCCGCTGCGGCATGGTTGCGCCGGATGAGGTTACCTTTGCCTATGTCGAAGGGCGTCCTTTTGCGCCGAAAGGCGCGGATTGGGACCGTGCCATTGCCGACTGGCGTGCGCTGGCCAGTGATGCGGGTGCGGTGTTTGACCGCGAAGTGACGCTGGACGGGGCCGAGATTGCCCCCACCGTGACTTGGGGCACCAGCCCGGAAGAGGCGCTGCCGATCACCGCAAACCTGCCCGATCCTGCCCGGCTGGAAGGCGCGCGCGCAGATCAGACGCGTGCGGCCATGGACTATATGGGCTTGGTGCCGGGGCAACAGATTCAGGGCACGCCCGTGGATCAGGTCTTTATCGGCTCTTGCACCAATGGCCGGATCGAAGATCTGCGCCTTGCTGCCGCCGTTCTTGCAGGACGCAAGGCAAAGGTGCCGGGGCTGGTTTCGCCGGGTTCGGCGCTCGTCAAGGCGCAGGCGGAACGCGAAGGGTTGGACCGGATTTTCATCGATGCCGGACTGGAATGGGTCGATGCAGGTTGTTCCATGTGCGTGGGGATGAACGGTGATCTGGTGGCCGCCGGCAAACGCTGCGCCTCGTCGACCAACCGCAACTTCAAAGGCCGTCAGGGACGCGGTGCGCGCACCCATCTGATGAGCCCCGCGATGGTGGCTGCCGCCGCTGTGACGGGCATGCTGACAGATGTACGCCCCTTGCTGGATGGGAGGGTCTGATCATGGCGGGTTTCAGCATGATCGCAGGTCCGGCCATCGCACTGGCGCAAGACAATATCGACACCGACCAGTTGATCCCTGCGCGGTTCATGTCGGTGCCGCGCAAGGACGGGTATGGTCCTTATCTACTGCATGACCTGCGGTTCGACAGCGCGGGCGCGCCGCGCGCACAGATGCCCCTGAACCGTCATGCGGATGTGCAAATTCTTGTAACACGTCGCAATTTCGGCACAGGCTCCTCGCGCGAGGCGGCGGTGTACGCGCTGGTGGACTTCGGCATCAAGGCGGTAATTGCGCCCAGTTTCGGGGATATATTCGCGTCCAATGCCGTCAACAACGGGCTTTTGCCCGCACGACTTGCGGAGCAACAGATCGAGGATCTGATTGACCGCCTGGGTGAGGGCGTGGCCGACATGCGTGTCGATCTGGACCGCTGCGAGATCCGGTTTGGCAACGAAGTGCTTGGTTTCGATCTGGACCCGATCTGGCGGCTGAAACTGCTGAACGGCTGGGACGATATCGACATGACGGCCAGCCACGGCCCTGCCATTGCGGCGTTTCGCACAGCAAGGATGCAAAAGGCGCCCTATGCCATGTTGGCGGGGGCAGAGTGAAAGACCCGCGCGCCCGAATGACGGGGGCGCGGTCCAAAACCGGGTGACCTCAAAAGGGGCACCTTCAACAGGGCGGGGGACTGTCCCCCGAAAAAGGAGAGAAGACGATGAAAATGACCATAGTCGGCGGGATAATCGCCGGTTCTACACTTATCGGAACAGCAGTCGCTGCGCAGGAAACCTTGACAGCCGTTCATGCTTTTCCAACCACACTGATCTACACCCAGTCTTTTCTGGAATTCGTGGAAAAGGTGAATGCGGCAGGCGAGGGCGTGGTGCAGATCGAAGTGCGCGGTGGCCCCGAAGCCATCGGCATGTTCCAGCAGGCCGACGCCGTGCGCAATGGTATCGTGGACATGGTCTACACCCCCGGCAGTTTTTATGGCGGATCACTGCCCGAAAAAGATGCGCTGGTTGCGTCTAACCTGACGGCTATCGAGGCGCGTGAGAACGGCGGGATCGCCCTGATCGACGAGATCCATCAGGCCAAGATGGGCGTCAAGTACCTTGGCTGGTTCGACAGCGGTGTCAGCTATAACCTGTGGATGAAGAACGAGCCCAAACTGGACGCAGATGGCAATCTGGACATTTCCGGCATCAAGCTGCGCGGCAATGCCGTATATAACGCGTTCTTCACCGAATATCTTGGCGCGCAAGTTATCGACCTGCCGACAACCGAAGTCTATTCCGGTCTGGAGCGCGGCGTTGTCGATGCGACTGGCTGGACCCAGATCGGTCTGATCGACCTCAAATGGAACGAGTTTCTGAACTACCGGGTCGAGCCGAACTTCTTTTCGACCGATCTTGGGGTGATTGTGAATCTTGAGCGCTGGAACAGCCTGTCGGACGAAGCAAAGACGATCCTTCAGGACACAGCTATCGCGCATGAGCGTGCCTCGGTCGAAGCACTGCGTGTGAAGCGGGACGAGGATTTTGCAGCCCTTGCAGAGGGCGGCATGCAGGTTGTCGAACTGGAAGGTGCCGCGCGCGCCAACTATCTGGCGGCGGCCCGTGAAAAGACATGGGATCGCATGAAGGGTCTTATGGCCGAACATCCGATGGGTGACGCGCAGTATGACACGCTGATCGGCCTGTTCTACGACGCCGAACTGGACAAGTAAGTCCCAAGACGCGGTCCGCATTGCGGGCCGCGTCGTTTTTATGCGCAGGGTTTGATGCCCGTTCCGCGCCTATAGCCAGAGGCAGACATGCAGCATTTGACCCGTCTCTATTCCTACATTCTCTACGGTATGGCCTTTGTCGCGGCGGGCATGCTCGTCTGGCTGATGATCGCCGTCATCGTGTCGGTCGCGATGCGAAACTTCGGGATGCAGCCCTATGCTTGGCTGTTCACGTCAACTGAATATGCGCTGCTTTACATGACGATGCTGGGCGCGCCGTGGCTGGTGCGTGAAAAGGGTCATGTACATATCGAACTGGTGACCGCAGCGCTGCCACCCGTGCTGCGCCGCATTGTCAGCCGTGGTGTGGCATTGGCCTGTGTGCTGGTCAGCCTTATTCTGGCATGGAAAGGGTTTGACCTGTTCCAGACCAATATCGCGCGAAATGACTATGACGTGCGGGCTTATTATTTTCCGCGCTGGATTCTGACGATCTCCTTCCCGATCTGTTTCGGACTTATGGCCGTTGAATTCGCGCGCTTTGTCTTCGGGCAAGAGCTGATGCATTCCGGTGAAGCGGGGATCCACGAATAATGGAATGGTATGAATCACTTGGCCTGTTATTGGGGTCAATCCTTGTCTTGATGGCTATCGGCATGCCGGTTGCGCTGGCCTTTCTGGCGGCGAATATTGTTGGCGCATGGGTCTTTATGGGTGGCGAGCGCGGCATCGGGGCGCTGCTGAACAACGGCTTTGGCTCGCTGACGAGTTTCGCGCTGGTGCCGATCCCGTTGTTTTTGCTGATGGGCGAGATTTTCTTTCACACCGGCCTTGGCGGACGGATGTTCAACGCCATCGACAAACTGCTGGGCAAGCTGCCGGGCCGCCTGTCTTATGTGACCGTTCTGGGCGGCACGGGCTTTTCGACGCTGTCGGGCTCGTCCATGGGATCGACCGCGCTGCTGGGGTCGCTGATGGTGCCGGAAATGAACCGGCGCGGTTATAAAAAGCACATGTCGATTGGTCCGATCCTTGGTACCGGTGGTCTGGCTATCATCATCCCGCCCTCGGCGCTGGCTGTTCTGCTGGCGACGCTGGCACGGATCGACGTGGGCAAGCTGTTGATTGCAGGTATCATTCCGGGACTGATCCTTGCCTTCTTCTACATCGCAACGATTTTCATTCAGACAAAGATCGATCCCGATGCGGCCCCCGCCTATGAGGTAGAGCCGATGACCGCAGGCGAAAAGCTGATGCTGTTCCTGCGCGATGTGGTGCCGATGGTGGGCGTCATGGTGGTGATTGTTGCCATGATGGTCGGTGGAATTGTCACGCCGTCCGAGGCGGCGGCTTTTGGTGCGCTGGGTGTGCTGATCCTTGCCGTCGTATTCCGCTGTCTGACATGGGAGGCGATCCGCAAATCTGTCACGGGTGCGCTGCGTGTCACGCTGATGGCCTATCTGATCGTTTTCGGCTCGGCAACTTTCAGCCAGTTACTCGCCTTTTCGGGTGCATCAAGCGGATTGATCCGCTGGGCGACAGGGTTCGAACTTGATCCGATCGCAATGCTTCTGGTCATGTTCGCGGTGCTTTTGCTTTTGGGCATGTTCATGGAACAGATCAGTATGATGCTGCTGACCGTGCCGATCTTCTTTCCGCTGGCGGCAAGCCTTGGGTTCGATCCGATCTGGTTCGGCCTGATCATGCTGCTGGCCCTTGAGATCAGCTTTACCACGCCGCCTTTCGGCTTGTTGTTGTTCGTCATGAAAGGTGTGGCCCCACCCGATACGACAATGCGCGACATCTACATGTCGGCGATCCCGTTTATCGTTTGCTCGCTGCTTCTGGTGGCGCTGCTGATCCTTTTCCCGCCTCTGGCGCTCTGGTTGCCTGGCTAAACTGGATCATCCGGACTTGGGATTCTGTAGCGGTGCGCGGCTTTGGTCGTTGCCCGCTACAGTCGTCTTGCGGATCAGGACTATCAGTTGCTGTCGTTCCTCGGCGGTCAACCCCGTCAGGATATCGTCCTGAAAGGCAACGACCAGCGGACGCACCTGGTCAAGTGTTTGTGCGCCACTATCGGTCAGTCGCACCGCCCTTGCGCGTCTGTCCTGCCGACTGATGCGGCGTGTGACAAATCCCTTGGACTCCAGCCTGTCAACAACGCCGCCAATGGTGACGCGGTCATAAGCTATCAAACCTGCCAAGGTTGCCTGATCAACGTCAGGATGCGCCTCGATCGCGGATAGGGCTGCGAATTGCACCGGGGTCAGGTCAATTCCGGCCAGTTTCATCTGTTCGGAAAACACCGAGACCGAGATCTGGTGCAGCCGCCGGATCAGATGCCCGACCATATCATGGAGTTGCAGCATCCGCGCCTTTGCCTCGTCTTAAGCCCGTTCTCAAATGTGGCGTCAGGATAGCGCCCGGCAAGGCAAGTTGACAAGTATGCTAATGGTACGCACGCTACCTTAAAGCCGGAGTTCTGGGCTTATCAAGCTTTGCGCCCGCTATTGATGCGCGCAGGTGCGCTGACACCTGTGGAAAAAGCCGAACGCCGAACGCAGCGTGCCGGTGCTGTCAGCTCCGGATCGTGGGGCAGGGGCGATGATGGCGACACCGGCGATCCATGTCGGAATGCAACTGCTGCTGCCCGGAGAGACGGCCCCCGCGCATAAGCACACACCCTCGGCGGCGCGGATCATTGTCGAGGTCAAGGGTGGCTACACCGTCGCCGATGGAGAGAAGTTGCTGACAGAGGAGGGCGATCTGGTTCTGACGCCCGGTGGCGACGGGCATGATCACAGCCATGACGGGACCGATCCAGTGATCTGTCTGGACGCGCTGAATCTGCCGCTATTCGTCTATCTGAAAGGCTTTTACACCATCGAGGCACCGTAACAGGCGCAGCGCAATCGGCCCAATGCAAGTCAGGTCGAATACCTGTCCTGCGGTCTTGCACCGAACCGCAAACTGGGTGTGTAAACGCGCCGTTATCCGGTGATGCCCTATCCTTGGGCGCGGACCGAAGCTGCCCTGAGACAGATAACGGCCTATGGTGGGCAAACGCCTGCCGAACTGGACGACGTGAACCCCGAAACTGGGACCTTCGTGCTGCCCACAATGGGCTTTACGGCGATGATGCTGGCCAAAGACGACAGGATCAGCCTGCCACTTACCTCTTCCGCAGCGGTCTTTCATGTTATTCAAGGCAAAGGGGACAGTACCATCGGCGGGTAAACTGTGACATTGGGAGCAAAAGACACATTTTCGACCCCGACATTTGCCCCCATAGACCACATTGCGGAGGAAGACAGTTTCCTGATCCGCATCCATGACCGCCCATTGCAGGAAAAGCTGGGCTTTTACGAGGAGCGCATCCGATGAGCTATCTGTTCGACCTACCCCCGGTCCCGTCCATCCCCGTTCTGGGTGAAAAAGCAACATACCCCATTCGCCGCATTTTCTGTGTCGGGCGCAACTATGCCGCCCATGCTGCCGAAATGGGAATCGCGGTGGACCGCGAAAAACCGTTCTACTTCACCAAATCTGCTGCATCGGCCATTCTTGGTGGTGCGCGTGCGCCTTATCCGTCCGGTACGGACAACTATCACTTCGAGATGGAACTGGCCTTGGCCATCGGTGCCCCCGCGCATCAGGTGTCGGTCGCAGATGCGCTGTCGGCGGTCTATGGCTATTGCTGCGCGCTGGACATGACGCGGCGCGATCTGCAACTGTCCGAGCGCGCAAAGCAACGCCCTTGGGACTTGGGCAAGGATGTCGAGAATTCAGCCGTCTTTGCGCCTATCACCAAGGCCGCGAGCTTTGGTCAGATCGCGGGTCAGCGCATCCATCTGGAAGTGAACGGCCAGACACGGCAAGATGCGACATTGGCCGAACTGGTCTGGTCGGTGCCCGAAATCATCAGCCATTTGTCAGGCTTTTATCACCTGCAACCGGGCGATCTGATCATGACAGGTACACCTGCGGGCGTGGGCGCGGTGCTGCCCGGAGATGTCATCACCGGCGGGATTGACGGTCTTGAGCCGATCAGCCTGACCATCGGGCACGCGGAATGACCGCGCAGCCCGTCCTGATCTCCGGTGGCGGCATCGGCGGGCTGGCGATCGGCCTTGGGACTGGCCCGGATGGGTAGGCGCTGTATGGCTCTGGAATAGGGGTCCCGCTGGGCCACATCGGTGCAGGCATCCATGGAAGACACCGTGGCCCTGTCGGCCTGTCTGGACGGACATGCCGATCTGCGCAACGCGGTGATGCGTGCGAAAACGCCAGAGGACTGGTAAAATGCCATTGATCGGTTCTAAGGCTTGACCGGACTAGTGTTCCGAGTCTGACACTTGCTACCTGTTTCCTCTGATTTCATCGAGTTTGTCCAGCGCGCGTCGTTCCCGAGCGAGGATGTCTTCGGCCGTTTTGGTCCAGGTGAAGGGCTTTGGCTTTGC
>Ga0163216_100765_pt1 | contig 34884 bp, 24 predicted proteins | sample SynspAceP_FD_167610 | JGI IMG/M metagenome (GOLD analysis project Ga0163216, IMG submission 167610) | Saline lake microbial communities from Ace Lake in Antarctica - Synechococcus sp. Ace-P (Illumina Assembly) | ecosystem: Environmental > Aquatic > Non-marine Saline and Alkaline > Saline ...
CACCTAAATAACCGTCGCTATTTTTAAGCTGAGCTTGGCGTAAAACAGTTAACATATGAACTAAACGCTTTTGCAAACGTTCATCGCCAGTGGCTGCAATAGCTAAGCTTAAGGCACTCAGATAATGCCCGCCGATATGCCCATCTAAACCGCTACTTTCCCAATTACCGTAGGATGGCGTATTCGAGGTAATGCCCGCTTCGCGTAAATAGGGCATAAGCAATTTATCCGGCTCTAGGGCCAATAAATAATCAATATTGGTTTGTTGCGCATGATAAAAAGGACTGTCGGTCAACCTTACCGACTGTAAAGGAAACAGCTCCACTGCTTGACTACTGAAGCTACCGGTCAATAAAAAACCAATAGAGATTAAGGTCAACTTAAGTTTCCGCAGTATCATAGTAAAATCCTGATTTTGAAAAATTAAAGACCTTGGCTGTTTCACAAGCAAGGCCTTGAATATGGTGTTTTAGTTATGCTGTGGTCAACGTTAAGCCACATGATCTGACTATTCGTCTATGCCATCTAGGCCAGGCTGACCAAATACGGGCATGCCGTTTTTATCCCAATTTAGTCGTTTAATAAAGGTATGACGGTCGGGGTTCCACAGTGGGTCGCCTTCAATTTCAGTATATTGGCGACAGTGATAAACCAGCACATCGTTGCCCTCTTCATCTACGGTAAAACTGTTATGTCCCGGGCCAAACATGCTTAATGCTTCATTAGTCTTAAACACCGGTTCTTGCACCTTGATCCATGAGCGGGCATCCATCAAATCGGTATCAAGGTCAGCGTACAACAAACCCATAGCGTAGTTTTCATCGGTGGCGCTGGCGGAATACGTGAGAAATATTTTGCCATTCCGCTTGAGTACATTGGGGCCTTCATTAACCCAAAAACCAACAATCTCCCAGTCCAGCTCAGGAATACTCAAACGGGTGATCTCACCCTTAATTTTGCTTGGGGTTTCCATCTTGGCTAGCAGTAAGTTGGAGTTACCGCGAATACCCGGCTCTTTTTGTGCCCATAAGTAATACAGCTCATCATTATGGTAAAAGGTCGTCGCGTCTAAGCAAAAGGTATCAAGTGGCGTTTCAATTTGACCGCAAAACGACCATTCCCCGTCAATCGGATTAGCATCACTGCAAGTAATGGCATACATGCGATGTTGAAATAGTTCGTATTTTATTTCGCGACTCGGTGCGGCGGCAAAATACACATACCACGCGCCGTCGTTAAAATGAATTTCCGGTGCCCAAATTAACTCAGAATAAGGGCCAGTTTCAGGTTTCATCCACACCATTTTAGGAGTAACTGTCGCCAGACCTGCTAAGGTCGTCGCGCGGCGTAGTTCAATACCGTCATACTTTGGCACTGAAGCAGTAAAATAGTAATAACCGTCTGTGTGTTTATACACAAAAGGATCCGCCCGTTGTGGGATCAAGGGTTTAGGTAAGGTACTCATAATCACTCCTGAATTTCTTTATCGGGTAAACACTGCTCTTTAACCATCGTGGTGTAATAGTCATCTGAAATCTTGTATTTGAATAATACTAAGCCTAATAAGGCATGAAAGACGCCGGGAATAATGGTCAACATTAAGGCCAATCCGGTTAAGGTGAACTCACTTTGCACGGTATTGGGTTCATAATTGAAAAAAGCCAATAGTAAACCAACGGCTAAGCCCGCTAGGCCGCCACCGGCTTTTTGACAAAATGAAATACCACCAAACGAGAGACCAGATGCACGCACACCGTCTTTTACTTCACCATAATCAACGGCTTCAGCAATAGCTGACCAAAACACCGGAGCATGTAAATCCACGACAAAACATAACAGAATATACAATACAAAGGCCAAAACGATGTCGCCCGGCAGCACAGCAAAGTACATAGCTACTGAGATAAACAACACGGCAATTTGCGACCAACGGAACAACTTAATTTTACAGTAACGTTTCGTGATCCAGGTACTGGCTACCATAGCCACAATGGAGGCGGCGATACCAGCGCTGGTAAAGGTACCAGCCAAATTTTCGGCACCAAGATAGTATTTGGCATAATACATGGCCACACTGCCACGAATGGCATAACCTAGGGTACCCAGTACACAAGCGGCACACAGTAATAACCACTGGTCATTTTTCAACAATACCTTAAGTTGTATCCAAACACTTTGCTCTACTACTTTGTGCTCAATACGCTCTTTGGTAGTGAAAAAACAAAACAGCAGCAAAGCGATACCACAAATTGAGACCAACACCATGGCGAGTTGATAACCTTTAGCGAGATCCTCCCCACCCCACATGACAGCCAATAATGGCACCGAAAACACAATGATCACGTTAGCGATTTTAGCAAAAAACATGCGATAACCGTTGGCCGATAAACGTTCTTTAGGATCAGCTGTCAGTACACCAATGTAAGAAATATAGGGTATTGCCACGCCGGTAAACATCAAGGTAGCCAATAAATAGGTGCCATAGGCCCAAGCTAATTTCATGTTGTAGTCAAAATCTGGGGTGGTAAACAACAACATTACCGACAGGCCGTAAGGAATAGACAAAAACAAAAACCAATGGCGGAACTGACCCCAGCGGGTTTTAACTTTGTCGGTAATAATGCCCATTAAAGGGTCGGTAAAAGCATCAACAAAACGTGCCACCAAAAATAATATGCCCATATCGACGGGGTCGAGACCGTATATATCGGTATAAAAAAATGACATAAAGAAAAACAAGGCTGCAACCATGACATTCACTGCCATATCACCTGCACCAAAGCCGACTTTTTCTACCACCGATAATTTATTAGACGTCATATTTATTTCCGAATTGACGACAGCTGTAAGTTTTTACGCCACCTGTCTGTTAAGCCCAAAGCACCAAGCTTAAGACCTTAAATCTGTTAGTCATAAACAACTATATTGAACAATAAAACTTTATTGATGAGTTTAACAAAACACCTTCCAATTAAGTAATATTATCATACATATAATCCAATATTTTTGTCATCTTAGTGGGAAGGTATTAATAAAAAAGCCCTGCATAAGCAGGGCAATAGTCCACTATGTAACACCTATTCTCGAACTAGCAGCCATGTGACAAAAGTAAACATTGGCTAAATTTACAAATGTCTTTATTAAAACGAGTATCTTGCACCTAAGGCAAAGGTACGACTGTAGATAGAGTTCCCGAAATTATGGGTATCCGGGTATTGATAATAACTTTGATACACCTCATCGGTTAAGTTTGTTGCATCCAGAGTCACCACTAAGTCCTCGTTAACATCATAGCTAAACTGGAAATCCACGCTACTTTCAGGCTTTCTGTAAATGCCTAAAGGCGCAGCAAACAATGCGGCTTCGTAATTGTTCAGGAAGTCATCACGCCATGTATACGTTAAACGCATATCAAAATTTTCTTTTTCGTATATTAAAATGGCGGAATAAGAGCTATCAGACACACCAAACATTGAACGTTCGTCAATACCGATAACCTCGCCTGCGTCATTTAACTGAGGAACTTTTTGTGAAGAATCCAAGTAGGTATAACTAGCCTGAATACCCAAACCATCCAAAGCACCTGGCAGATTCTCAGGGAAGTAAACTAAACCCACTTCTAAGCCACTCAAGGTCGCGTCAGAAGCATTATCAGGTTGACTCACTATATACAAACCCGCTTCAACGTCTGCAGAACCAGCATAGTTCTGTACATTACGGAAACTACTGACCAAGCCTTTGATATCTCGGTTGAATATTGTGCCGTAAAGTGAACTGGTAGGTCCGAAGTACCATTCTAAAGTCAAATCTATGTTGGTTGACTCTGTGGCATCCAAATTAGGATTGCCACCAAAGCCTTGCCCATAACCAATATTAGTGACGTCTTCCTGATAGGTAATATTTGGATTTAAATCAGTAAAATTAGGACGACGTAAGGTTTCACCGTAGGCAAAACGTGCAACAAGTTCATCGCTCAGGTTATAACGCACCATCAAACTGGGTAGCAACTTAGAGGTGCTAACTGAATCATCAGTAAATACACCCGTTGCTTCATTGATAAAAGATAAATCAGTGCTGACGTTGACATAGCGTAAACCAAACTGACCGTCTAGTTTTTTACCACCAATTTGAGTCTCAAAATCAGCCTGAGCATAAACAGCAGTGGTGGCTTCACCGATGTCGAAGTTTTTCTCGTTAGATTCTTTCTCCCAGCCATACAAAGTGCGGAACTCATCAGCATTGGCATAAATGTAATGTCCGTTAGCCACGACCCATTCACTGGGAATATCAGCACGACCATCAAAAAAATTAGTGGTGTTATAAGCTAAACCAGGATCCAAGCTGCTTAAACTCTGACCTAAATATCCGTCAATTGCCCGGTTACCTTCTTCTGCACTGCGGTCATCATATCGTAAGCCGAATTTAACTGTGTAGATCCAGCCTAAGTCAGCGGTATAATTGCCATCAACGGTAAAGGTAAGGGCATCACCTTTGCGATAAGAACCATTGTCATAAAGCTGTGCCACATTCCATAGGGAGGTATCGGTCAAGTCAGCTTCATTAACCTCTGTTGCTGCGTTATCCAAAAATTCTAAAGCGGGTAAACCGTTGTCATGATTGAAATCAACATTAACACCCGGTGCACCTCGATCGGTTCGCATAGCAAAAAATGTTTCGTCATATTCGCTGGTTTGGTAAACCACTTCTGACTCTAATTGCAAATCGTTAGTTAGATCCCATTTTCCACCTAAGGCATAAACATAACTGTCTGTTTTACCAACGCTTAGGTCGCCGCTGTTAAAACCATATGCATCGTTGATGGTTCGAGACTTAACCATATTGGTACCTTCATACAACTCAATGTTTTGACCTGGGTTATCACCCAACGATCCCCACCAATCAACAAAGGTAAACATTAATGAATTAAATGACTCATTTCTAAAGCCGTTATAAAAGGCTTCGAAAATGTATTCAGAGCTGTCATTGGGCGCAAATTGCAATGATAGATTGACCGCTGGTCGCTCGCGCTTACCGGTAAAGTCACTGCCAAAAATAGCATCTCGACTAAGCACATATGGATAATCCTCACCAGCAATACTTAAGGTAGACCCAGCAGCAAAAGGTAGACCAGCTTCAGTACCTCGATTCCAAATTGTTTCGCCGTTTAATTCAGAAGGAAAGGCTTGATATGGCACAAAACCATTTGGCACTACATCGGTGAAAAACGGTACGACAGCTCCCGGAGTGATGCTCTGATCTTTATAGTTAGTGCGAGCAAACGATGCACTTAACAGTGCACCAAACTCTTTGCCGCCGTCAAGCTCCCAACGATTGCTTAATAGTGCACTAACATTAGGATCAACCTTATCGGCTAGCTCCTGATATATTCCGCGTGCAGCAATCACCACCTTGCTGCCTTCAAAATCAAAAGGACGCTGAGTATGAATGTCAATTTGACCTGCAATGCCACTTTCAATTAACTCAGCCGAGCGAGTTTTATAGACATCAACACCACTTAACAAACTGGCTGGAATATCGGCTAAGGCAACAGAACGACCAGAGGCGGTAAAGATAGTACGGCCATTTACAGTGGTGGTGACATCGGTTAAACCACGTATTGAAACACTTGATACTTCGCCAGCGCCGCGATCTGTCACCTGCACTCCCGATACACGTTGTAATGCTTCTACCACATTGTTATCGGGAAATTTACCGATATCTTCAGCAACAATAGCATCAACTAAATTCATACTCTGGCGTTTGATATTCAACGCTTTATTCAAGCTACCACGAATACCGCTCACTTCGATGACTTCAACATTGTCATTAGAAGCTTGGTTTTCTTGCGCAAATAATCCTTGGCTAGCGATCGCTAATAATACAGCGCTCGTTACCTGAGTAAGTTTAAACATGGGTGTACTCCGATTGTGTTTATGTGTCTTTCTTTTGCCCCAATTGGACAAAGTTTCAGAAGAGTTTGAACTAAGTGTTAAATTTAAATAGTTGTTCATTTACTTCAATATTTGTAAATATCTTGTTATCTTTTAATTATATTATTGTATGACATATTAACTGTCAACAAGCATTTTAACAAAGTGCCTGAAATGAGGGTAAAGCCTGTTTTGCGCTAAACAAAAATGTTCACCCCACCATTGCCTGATGCCAAGGATGAAGGGTCATTCACCATTTTGACAAACCCAATAAAACAGAAAGGAAAATATATAAAAAACAATAGATTAAATAATAAACTGCAATACATATTGATGATTTTTTATATAAAATCTTATAATTTTTATCCGATTATTTTAAATAGAAAAAACATTATTAGTCTTTTAAAACGAATATAAATCAAATCGTAAGAACAAAATACACCGCTTAATTTGTAATACAATACTAACGAAAATCTTATGTTTTATACATAAAAAAGCCCCGCCGAAGCGAGGCCAACAGGGAACGGCTAATGGTTAGAGTGAGTAACGCATGCCTAGGGCAAAAGTCCGACTATAAATGCCGCTAGAGAAATTATAAGTATCAGGATACTGATAATAGGCTTGGAACTTTTCATCAGTGAGGTTAGTGGCATCGAATGTCACCACCAAATTTTCACTTACATTATACGACAACTGAAAATCTAAACTGGTTTCAGGTGCACGGTATCGTGCTAATGGGTTAGCAAAGATAGCGGCTTCGTTATCGTAACGAAACGCATCACGCCAAACATAGGATAAACGGCTACTGAAATCGTATTTTTCGTAAGCCAATACCACACTATAGGATGAATCTGATACGCCAAACATTTCAACCGTATCATAAGCAATAGGATCAGGATTGGTGGGATCATCTGTATCGTAAACCGGTAAATCTTGTGATGAATCAAGGGCGGTATAACTGGCTTGAATACCAAAACCATCTAAGATGCCAGGCAGACTTTCAGGAAAATAAACGACACCTAATTCAAAACCCTTTAATTTGCCATTAGCTGAATTATCAGGACGATTCAGAATATGAAGTAACTCACCAATTTCGTTACCATCTTCATCAACATCATCTGGATAGTCATAATAAATCTCGGTACGCGAGCCAACCACTAAGCCTTCAATCTTGCGATCAAACAGCGTGGCATAAATGGCATTCGCTTCACCAAAGTAGTATTCGAATGACAAGTCCAAGTTTTTCGAAATCACTGGTTTTAATGCTGGGTTACCTGAGTTGGCAGTACCTGTGCCAACCGAGGTCACGCCTTTAGAGTAGGTAGTATAAGGATTTAGTGAACCGAAATCTGGACGGCGCATGGTTTCGGTATATGACAACCTGACCAAAAAATCGCTATCGAAAGTATAGCGCGCGATAAATGACGGTAATACATCACTGCTGCTGTTTTCACCGTTGTCTTGTTCAGCTATTTGATTAACTACATCCACCCGATCGAAGATATATGGGGTTGTGGCATCAGTGTACCGTACACCCACAGTCCCATCTAATATTCCACCTGGAACGTCATATTCAAAGCTTGCTTGAACATAGAGGTCCAAAGTCTTTTCTTCGGCTTCGAAAGTTCGACGAGAAATAAGAGATGGCCCACCCGTTAAATAATTATCAATAGGCTGCCCATTTTCATCGGTAAAACCATACAACTCGCGGAAATAATCTTTATTATTGACCATGTAGTCGACGTTTCCAATTAACCAAGAGCTGGGAAATTCGGCACGACCATCAAAGAAGTTTTTAGTAGCATCAAGGAATTCTGTTGGCATGCTCGTCATAGGAATATCATATTGATTCACTACTACATTGGCACCACGACTACGGTTATTGGTATTGCGTTTTTCGTACAACAGACCAAAATCAATTTGTGTTATGCCAGCAAATTCGACAAACCAATTAGCATCTAGATATAAGGCATCAGAACTGCCTTCATCACGACTACCATTGTCCCACGCGGGGCCCATTGAATAGAGTCGTGGGTCGAGTAAGTCTGATTCATCGATATCATCCGTACTGGGGTCATCATGAAAAACCAATCCAGCGTCGCCTTCACCTGTATTAAAATCCACTGTCATGGCGTAATAATCGTGTAATAAACGCAGCGCAAAGAAATCTGAAGTGAAGACACTTTTTTGCGTGACAAACTCTGCTTCTAAATGAAAATAATCACTTAGATCCCATTTACCACCCAAAGCATACATATAAGTGTCGGTTTGACGCACGTCAGAATCAGTACTATTAAAGTCAGATTCCCACACGCCATAACGAGGATCGCCATCATACACGGTGCGTGATTTAACAATATTTGTGCCTTCATACAATTCGATATCATCATCAAAATTTATATTGTAAGCCGAGTCTGGGAAGCTAAAAAACAAACTATTTCGCACCGTTTCACGATAACCATTGTAAAAAGCTTCGAACAAATATTCTGACTTGTCGTTGGGCGCAAACTGCAAGGATAAATTTACCGCTGGACGCTCACGCTGACCGGATAAATCACTGGCAAATACCGCATCACGGGACAAGATATACTCGTTTTCAACACCATTAGTGTTCAAGGTTGAGCCCAAGGTATTGGGTAAACCTTGCTCTAATCCTGGATCCCAATAAGCGGAGTTAATACGCTCATAGGCGGGGAATTCGCCGCTATTACCAAAACGGTCTAAACCTTGCCCTGCGGGAGAATCAGTAAAGTACGGGAAGACAGCGCCAGCGGTAATACCTTGGTCCCGCCAGTTAGTTTTTGCATAAGCAATGTTAATTAATGCACCAAACTTACCGGCGTCTAATTCCCACACGTTACTGGCCATCATGCTGATATTCGGATCAAAGGTTTTTTCCTGATCGGAATAAATACCCCGGGCAGCGACCACAAACTTTTCACCTTCAAAATTAAAAGGTCGTTGAGTCATCACGTCTACCTGACCTGCAATACCGCTAGGGATCTTGTCGGCGGAACGGGCTTTATATACATCCACTCGAGAAATTAATGAGGCCGGTGTATCGGCCATAGTATAAAAACGTCCAGTGCCAATATACATCTGACGACCATTTATGGTGGTGGTGATATCACTCAAACCACGTATTGACAGACTGCCCACTTCACCACGATCACGGTTAGTTACCTGCACACCAGGTACTCGTTGTAAAGCTTCAATCACATTGTTATCGGGAAACTTACCGATGTCTTCTGCCACAATGGAATCAACTGGTTCAATTTTTTCACGCTTTATATCAATGGCTTTGGCTAAGCTGCCACGAATACCAGTAACTTCAATTATTTCTAAGCTATCTTGTTCTACGTTATCTACTTGGGCTTGTTGCGCATACGCGCTATGACTGAGTGCAAATAAAGAACTCGCAACTGCCAAGCTTAATAAGGAGGGCTTAAACATGATTTTACTCCCAAATTTTTGCTGCAATTAACTTGCTTATTGATGAGCAAATTAATAACGAATATTGTTCAGTAACTGAGGGTTTGCACCCTCAGCGCTTTATTTTTATTGAGCAGTGCCTTGTGCAAATAACTCGCGCACATCGTCTATGGACAATGGATCGTCATAGATAACCAGCTCATCCATCAGGCCGTTATAGTTGCTATCCCAGGGGAACAAGTTTGTTGCCAAAGAGAAGCCGGAAGCACTTCCCACTGGTGTAAACACGTCAGGGAATCCCTCAAGGCTTGTCACCAACTCACCATTCAAATAAGCGTAAAACGAGCCCTCATTGACCACGATGACGATATGCGACCATGTATCATTAGGGATGAGTGAGCCCAAATTGCCATCAAACCATTGCGCCCCTGACCACAACATGGTTTCACCACTTGGTCCAAAAGGCACCACGCTAATCCAACTATTGCTTGATGCGTAGCCGAAAAAAGCGGTAGTAAACTGAGTTTTCGTCGTTGGCTTTAACCACAATGAAAATGAGTAACTAAAATCAGTAATTAAGCCATCAGGAAGTTTCGCACCAGGTCCCGCATCACCCATAAATTTCACGGCAGATCCCACTACTCCATCGGTATAAGCCAAGACTTTATCCGTGGGGGTAATTAAGGGTATTTCAGCTGTTTTGTCAGCAGCTTGACCAGCACCAAAACCACCGACAGAGTCTTCTAGGTTCTCTTCAAAACTGAAACGAGCAATAGCGGCAGGCGGTGTTTTTGAAATAACGGTAGCGATAAACTCTTTAACCGCAGATTCACCTGCTAATGTAATAGTTGCCGTTAAGGTGACAACCACATCGGCCTGCCCTCGAACTGGGCGAGTCACCTTGCCAGTGGTGGAGTTAATCACGGCTTCGTCACTAGATGTCCAGCTTAACGCTGAAGCAAAAGGACCAGAATAAGCCAAGTCAAGGTCACCGATCACCGAGTCTAGGTTACCCAAATCCAGTGCAGCTTCAGCAATAGTGAGTAATTGATCGGCCGCCAGGGCGTCTACATCCAAGGCTTTAATTTCTGCCGCCGTCAATGCTTCATCATAGATAATTAGCTCGTCATATTGGGCCACGGTAGGTGCATCCCAGTAATTCAAGCCCAAAGTAATGATTGTACCTTCTGGCGATGAAGTGAAAATGTCGCGCAGATTGTTGCCTGCCCCCACCTCTTCACCATCGTAATAAATTTGAAAGCCACCGTTTTTCACCGCAAAAGCCACATGATGCCATTCATTTACGGGATAGCTTACGCCAGTGATACCATCCAACCAGGATACATTACCGGCATCATCCACCCAATTCGACCACAGCATTAATTGCGCATTCCAGCTGACCGGCAAGAAGCTCGCCCATCTTGAAGGATTTGCCGATTGTGCGGCAAAAAATGCCGGACGGAAGAATTGGCCGGCCATTTGTTGATTCAACCAAAATGACACGGTGTACTGATAACTATCAATAAGATCATTGGGTAAAAGTACCCCATAGCTGCCATCTAAGTTAATCCCTTTACCCGTCACGCCGTCGACATATATAGCCGCGGGACTAGCAGTCATTACTACATCCACAGCCGTTACGGCATCTGCGTGATGGGCTAAACTATCACTTAAACTTTCTTCAAATGAATATTGAGCGCTACGGTTGTAAACAGAACGTTCTGCAACTACCACATCTTTAGTCACTGTCAGTGTTTGACCCAGAATATCCACTGTGGCGGTTAGAGTGACAATTTGATCACCTTCGCCAACGTTTGGACGGGTGACCTTACCTGCACTGCTAACATAGCGGGGTTTGCTGGACGACCAGGTTAATTTAGCATCACGGGCACCTGTTAGCGGCAACCAAATATCTTGTTTCAATACTAATAATTGAGTTGAATCATTTTGATTGGCTAAGGCAACATTTATGGCATTAGAAATATCGCCAACCACCTCGGCGGCGGTTTTTGCCGGCAACTGAGCGGCAAAGGCACTTTGACCATCGGCACTCATAGCACTAATGGCCACTTCCAAACGTTGATCTTCAACGTTCCATTGCCAACTAGCCACACCTTCATAAGTGGTGTCGTCATTAATGGTTAAGCGGATACGACCAGGTTGATCCGCGTACAACTTATACACCCCACTTAATTCACCTTGTATATATCGCCCTTGGTTGGTCAAAGTAACATACATGGAAGTATGCTCATCGCCATTACTGTCTTTCCCTTGCAACACCAAACGGTAATCACCCGCGACATCAGCCGGGTCGATAATATTATCTCCATCGATTGGCGCATAACGATCCGGCGAGACCACTAACCAGCCATCGTTATTAATCCACATTTCATGCACACGCACCGCATGGGCCTCGGGATTGTCGTAGCGCCCCTCTTCTTGAGCAAAACGGGTATGAGTAAACAATAAATATTTACCCAATTCAGCATCGTACAAGGCGGAGTTATGACCAGGTGAGTTATAGCCATACTGGGCAGCGGTTTCACCAAAAGCCGAAACCCACAGGTGACTACCCAGCAATTTGTTACCCATTTCGTTAGCAACAGTAGCATTAACCATATCGTTACCAGCGGCATCCAAATATGGCCCGTTGGGCGTGCGCGAGCGGGCTAGACGAATGTTGTATCCGTCATCTGCGGCAAAACCAGCATCAGACCAAAACAAGTAGTAGTAGTCACTTTCGGCACTGTAAATAACGAAACTGCCTTCAATAGCATTGAAATTACCACCAACCAAATGTGTGCCATAACCTTGTCCAGCTTCTGGCATGCCGGTGGTTTCATCCATTTTTAAAACAAAAATTCCACCCGAATACGAGCCATACACCATCCAAAGCTTGCCATCTTTGTCATAAAAAGCAGCAGGATCGATAACATTTGGGTCAACAGCTGGGTTATATGATTCAAGCCCTTCTACTGGATAGGTCGCTAATTCGCCATCACGGTAGCCCGAACGCAAGAAAACACCTTGATCGGTATAAGGGCCTTCAATTGAATCAGCAACCGCTAAACCTAAATATGAGCGATTCCAACAACCACCATCGGCTTCAGATTGAGCACAATGATTGTAGTAAAACCAGAACTTACCATTTGGAGCCTGGATAACATCAGCAGCCCAGTTGCCTTTGTAGCCATCAGTCCAGGCGATACCTTCAGCAATCTCTGTAGTGTAAGTATTAAACAGCCCAGATTCATCTAGTGCGTCATTAGCAGAAAGAGAAGAAATGTAACTCCAGCTCATCAGATTATCTGACTTAGCTGCAGCCAAGTGCGAACCAAAGACATAATAAGTCCCGTCCACTTTTATAATCGAAGGATCATGTACGCCAATATCATTATATTGCGAACTATCGGTAATCCCCGGGCTAGGATCAACAACAAGCTGATTTCCCGGATTGGTATAAGCGGGTGGTGGATTACTATCCCCGCCCGATCCACCACAGCCGGAAACGGCTACAATCCCACTCAGAATGAGTGCCATCTTTAGTTTCATTTTTAGGTGCCTCGCTTTGTGTCTGAATGCTAAATTTTTATGACTATCCATAACCACCACTTGTGTAAAGTGATTGAAGAGCTTGCAATGAACTCACTTGTAATACAATATTACTATAGTATCTATATTGCATTTTTACATAAAATTAACGAATATTGCAATTAATATTATTATTTTTAACATTTTAGTTGTATTTGAATAATTGAGGCCCTGCTAATGAAGTGAGTTAGGCTTAAATTATGCCTAAGTCGCAACTAAGTTTAGGAATCAAGCAGGTCAAAAAATTTCTTTACTAAAGAACACAAGTAGTTGATATGTATAAATTTATTCTTACTTTTGCACTATTATTGAACAGCATGAGCTTATGCGCTAAAAACCCTATTTTTACAGACGCGTTAACCGCAGACCCCGCGGCCTTAGTTGATGGCGATACAGTTTATTTATATACCGGTCACGACGAAGCCAAAGACAACAATGTGTTTTTTGAAATGCATGATTGGCTGGTTTATTCATCAAAAGATATGAAGAACTGGCAGGCTCATGGCCCGATCATGAGAGCGACTGATTTCAATTGGGCTAAAGGCGATGCTTGGGCCGCCCACATGGTTAAACGCAATGGTAAGTATTACTTTTATACCACCGTGCGTCATAAAGACGACAAACCTGGTTTTGCCATAGGTGTCGCGGTATCTGATTCCCCCACAGGCCCGTTTAAAGATGCCATCGGCCATGCCTTAATCACCGATGACATGACCAAACAAACCCCTAACGACTGGGATGATATTGATCCTGCGATTTATATTGAAGAGAATGGTGATGTGTATATGTTCTTTGGCAACTTGATGCCCAAATACGTCAAGCTCAAAGATAATATGATCGAACTGGATGGCGAGATTAACACCCTAAACTTGCCTCATTATACTGAAGCTTCATGGGTACATAAAAAAGGTAAAAACTACTATTTATCTTATGCCTGCGAATTTCCTGAAAAAATCTGTTATGCCATGAGTACCAGCATTCATGGCCCTTGGGAGTTTAAAGGCATTCTAAATGAAATCGCAGGCAACAGCGAAACCAACCATCAATCAATCATCGAATTTAAGGGTCAGTCTTATTTCATCTATCACACTGGTGCTATGCCCCCCCAAAATGGCCAGCCTAGCGGTGGACGTTTCCGCCGCTCGGTCGCCATCGATTATTTGTATTACAATTCAGATAAGAGTTTGCAGCGTGTTATTATGACGACAGAGGGGATCCATTAACATTTGAAGTACAAAAAGGGCAATATTGCTATTGCCCTTTTTGTACTATCGACCGACAGTATTAAAAAGTCTACTTTGCCCTATGTAAGTTTAAAAGCCTATACACTAGAAATCCTCACTTTTATTAGTATAATTAATACTACAAATAACACCAATCAAGCCATTAACCTGTCTATATATTGCTAACAAGCTCGGCTTTATTGGCTAAATTCATATCAATGCTGGAGATCTTTCAATGTTAACTGCTATAAAACAGGCCTTACAGGGTTTATTTATTACTTTTTTATTAGCGGGTGTCATGGCTTGCAGTGGTAATTCATCCCCAAAATCTGCTACCACGCCAGTTGTCACTCCCAACCAACCCGAACCAAGCTCACCAACTCCAGATCCACGTAACAATGAAAATTACTGGTTAGGTGCTGACATTTCTAGCTTGACTGAACTTGTTGAGCAAGGTGCCATTTTTGTCGATACCGATGGCACAGAACTCAGTTTGTTTGCCTTGTTAAAAAACCATGGTTTTAATGCCATCAGACTTAGAACCTTTGTTGAACCCGCAAACCAATATGGTTACGCCTCTACTGATAACTGTGCCGGTAAATTGCAGGCATATAATGACAAAGATCACATTGTGGCCTTTGCCCAACAAGTCAAAGCCCAAGGCATGAAGTTGCTGCTTGATTTTCACTATAGTGATACTTGGGCCGATCCTAATAAACAAGTTATTCCAGCAGCCTGGCGTCAATTCAATACCATCGAAGATTTAGCTGCTCAGGTTGAAGCATACACCTCTGATGTCATGCACGCCCTCAGCGAGGTAAACGCATTGCCAGACATGGTTCAGGTTGGCAATGAAATCACCCACGGCATGTTAGTGCATCTACCTACTGCTAATACTGATTGTTATGGCAACCAATCCGTTAAAGCTCAGAGCGTAAATGGCAGCACTGACAACTGGACAAATTTAGCCCGCTTACTAAAAGCCGGCATTAAGGGCGTAAAACAGGTGGCCGTCGATACCCCCATTATGATGCATATTGAAAATACTGGGGATCTTGCAGGCATTAAAAATTGGCTGCAAAACGCCCAAACGAATGAAGTTGAATTTGATGTATTAGGTTTATCAGCCTATGAGCAATGGCAAGGCCCTTCCAATCGCTGGGACAGCACCTTGAGTGCATTGGCTGAGCAATTTCCAGACCTGTCTTTTTCTATTGTTGAATACAATCCACAGCGCACTTTAGTCAACAATATTATCTACAACTTACCCAACTCTCGTGGTATTGGTACATTTTTCTGGGAGCCCGCGCTCTCAGGTGAATGGGGCAGTGCTATGTTTAAACGTGAAGGCAATTTATATATTGCTAAACCTGAAGACTTTGCTGAGTTTGATCTTATAAGACAAAATATCGGTTTGTAGCGGCGCAAAAGTAAGACGCCCAGCAGCCAATCAATATGAGCAAAAACTTGCTGTAAATATCCCCAATAAATAGCCCAAGACATTTGGGCTATTTATGATTCAAACTAGCACAGTCTAATGGGATTCACGTAAATGAAACACCTGACAGTTATTACTCATCTGCGGTGCCTGTGCGATATTTGTACCATCAGCCAAACCGCAATTGGCCAGATTCATGGTTTGTTTAGTGTAGCGATTAATTAAGCTAAATCCGCCACCAATTTCAGGTTGTAAACGCCATTGTGCGCTTAATGCATCACAGTCTGCCAATACAATATTGGCCCCCGGCACTAAGGCATTTTGTTCGATTGCCGCGCAATAGTGAGGAGCATTATTCGGTTTAAGTTGCACAAAACCGGCATCGGTCGCGGTAAAATTCCACAGCTGACAACTTTGGTTTCTCCACGAACTTTGCTCTATATTGGTGCCTTCTTCATTCGAACATTTCGCCGTTGTCACTGCCTTACCACTTTGTTGGCTCATTAAAGCCACATCACCAACCGGCAATAAACGCCACTGCTGACAAGCAGCTTGGCTGCTCAGTACCACACCAGCCCCCGGGGCACAATTGGCGGGCGCGAGGGTTTGTCCTGTTGCCCGATTAGTCATTTTTGCTAAGCCATCATCGTCCGTTGTTACTTGCCACTGTTGGCAGTGGTTATTATGCCAAGGGGCTAATTGGGCCACGGTACCCTCTGCGCTACTGCAGTCTGCGGCTTCGAGAAACTGCTTACTGTGCTGTTTCGCTAAGCGATAATAACCGTTGTCAGTTGGATCAAGCACCCAGTCCGAATCGTTTGCCGTACATGTTGAAATTGATGCAAGCCCCTTAGCCTCAGCGGCTAAACACACTTGAGTGTTGACATTTACTAGTTGAAATTGTTGTCCTTCAACGGCGGTTTCGAGCGGACCATCCTCACCAGAAGGAGGAGCAACAATCACACCGGGCGTCACAGGCTGGCCAAAATAAGGTTTGCCATCATCATTCCAAGTGAATTTTTGTGCGCGTAAAGAACGTGTGGCACCGCAGCCTTGAGATTCAAGGGCGTTAGCATGGTAGACCAACCAATCTTCTGTGCCGTCGGGTGAAGTAAAAAAGCCATTGTGACCTGGGCCAAATACAGTTTCGGTGCGCTCAAATACCGGCGTGGGCGACTTATGCCAACTAGCGGGATCCAAGGGATCGTCACCGACCAGTTCTAACAAACCGAGTTTGTAATCTGGGGTATCACAAAAGCTACCAGAGTAAGTCATAAAAGTACGACCATTATGTTGCAGGATTTCGGCCCCTTCAGTTACTTTACGTTGGCTGGTTTCCCAATCCAATTCGGGTCGAGTTAATATCACGTGTTTAGCATCGGCTTTTAGGCTCCACGGCGTAGCCATTTCAACAATCAAATTCCGCTGTTCATCACCCTGCCACTGGGAATAAATCAGGTACAACTTATCTTTATATTGCAGGTAATTACCGTCGATATTCCACACATCAGGCATCATTGCACCCTTGTATTCATAGGGACCCATGGGATTATCGCCAGCACTTTCTAATACATTAAGATGTTGATGATCCAAGGTGCCATCTTGGCCAGCGGTATACATCATGTACCAACGATAACCATTGGGCCCGTTTAAACGATGAAACTCGAAAGCCCAAAAATTACAGCAACGCTCAGGATCAGTGGCCGACCAGACATTGATAGGCGTAGCGGTAGCAAGGCCTGCTAAAGTAGGCGATTTACGCATCACCAATTCAGAAGTCCAAGTAGTGGTGGTTAAATAATAATTTCCTTGCCAATACTCCAACCACGGATCGGCCCCATTAGGAAAAAGCGGATTGGTAAAACTGCCTTTTAGTGCGCCGCCGGTATCAACCGTTTGTTTCGTTGTATTCATATTACAGGCACTTAGCCCGCAACAAAGTATCAGTGCCAAGACGGCAAACTGACAGTGATTTTTTATCCGATTTATCATGGGATCCCTATTTATTATTGATTAAAAACTAATACAAAACCCGAGGAAGCAGGCAAAGCAAAAGTGCTTTGCGTGGCACTTACTTTGGTCTGCACAACACTACGTTGCACAGGGCCATCACTGAGCATCATGCCGGTATTTTTGCCGATAAAAGATAAATCTAATGACAAGATTTTAGCCTTAGCTTCACCATTAATGGCCCCGATATACCAAGTGCTTCCGCTGCGCCGCGCGAGTACCACTAATTTACCCGGAAAGCCTTCTATTAAGCGACTTTCATCCCACTGCCTTGGAATGGTTTGCAAATAAGTTTGTACATAATCGGCCACGGTTTGCATTTGTTCTGGTGTGGTGACTAGGTGCTGAATACCTGAGGTAAAAATCACCGGTAGGGCTAATTGAAAACTGTTGGTGGTCTTGCGCTGGATATTCGGAATATCACCCAGCACCATGGGCGTGAAATCCATAGGATCAAATAAGTTGCGGGTAAAGGCTAACATGGCACTGTGGCTGGCTTCGGCATTCGCCACATTTTGATCAAAGGTGATCATTTCAAAGCCTTTAACAGCTTCGGCGGTGATAAAGTTGGGATAAGTACGCTGCATACCACGGGGCAAAGTCGCACCGTGAAAATTTACCATCAACTCAAAATCCGCGGCATCTTGCAGAATATCTTGATAATATTGCATGGCCGATTGCCCATCACCGGGGAAAAAGTCGACTTTGATACCTCGAATACCCAGCTTATGAATACGAGCAAATTCTGTGCGACGGTCGGCGCGGGTTAATAATTGGCTTTTAGGTGTGTAAACTGTGTCGTTCCAGGCACCCGAAGAGTTATACCATAGCAATAAGCCCACATGCTTTTTGGCTGCATAGTCAGCTAATTCTGCTATTTTGTCGTAGCCAATTTTCCAATCCCAATCCGCATCGACCAGCACATAAGGCCAGTGCATTTGGGCAGCATAATCAACAAAGGCTTTTTGCACCGGATACACCGTGGCATCATCTTTTAATAAACCCCAGCTCCACGCAGCAATGCCCGGTTCGACAAAATCAAAGTTACCTTGCACTTGCGGTAAAGCTAAATCAGTGCCCAAAGTTGAGGCAAATACATCAGCTAATGACCCCACAGCGATGAGCCGCCAAGGTGAAGCAAAAGGCAGTTTGGCTTGGGGCAACAACGCGCCATTGGTGGTGGTTTCGCCCTCTTGCGGCATGCGTATTTGATAACGGCCTGCTGGGCTTTTTTGCGCTAAATTAGTACCACTATACTGGCCATCCATACCCGCTTCAGAAATAGCCAACCAGCTATCTTTATAGTGGAATAAAGCGGGATATATCCAACCTGCTTCAGTGGGCGACACAGTACCAACTGGCATCGCCATTTCATAGGATTCTTCATAAGATGGATTGGTGCGCATCCAACCTGATTTAACCACTGACTTAGCTTGTAACCAAGTTTGCGTATCCGCAAAAAAATTAAATTCGGTGGTTTCAGACATCACCACCCGAACATCTTGCGATTCACCGCCCAACTCATACCTAAATGCTAAACCATCATTAGATAAACGCAGTGCCAAGGTAAGCTTATGTGCTGACCCATTGCTAAAATGTAAACGTTGCTCGTTAGCGAGATAATCAACCTCACTGACTTTGCCGGTTTTGAGCTGGTAATGTTCACTAATGGTGAGTGGTGTAGCTAGGCCCTCTAAAATCAGACCATCGACAAAAGCGGTATTATTTAAACTAATACCTAAACGTGATGGTTGCATCAGGGGAATTTTGTTACGCAGTAACTGATAACTCAGTTGGCCTTTATCATTCAAATCAACTATGACCGACAAACCGTTGTTTGGACTGCTAATTTGGCTGATCGGCGCTGCCAGCGTCGAAGAAAGCCAGCAGGCCAACAACGGTAAAAGAGGGAGGGTAATACCTTTCATCTTATACCGCCTTTCAGCTTATTATTATTGGCTTGAAAACCGATAAACAATACGGGTTTTATAGGTATCTTCTGGTAACAATGTGGTGGTAGGGAATTGCGGCTGATTAGGCGAATCAGGGTTGTGCTGCGGCTCTAAACAAAAGCCACTGCGCAGGGTAAAGCGACGCCCTTTACCTTGTAGGCTACCATCTAAAAAGTTACCCGAATAAAACTGCACCGATGGCTCTTCGCTTAATACTTCTAGTACACGGCCAGTGGTGGGCTCGCTTACGGTTGCCACCAATACTAACTCATCACTAGGCTGGGCTTTTACCACGTAGTTGTGGTCATAGCCTAAACCTAAAGCCAGTTGTTCATCTTTTACATTGATGTCTTTACCAATGGCTTTTGCCTGACGAAAATCAAAGGGGGTGCCTTCAACCGACGTTAATTCACCCGTTGGGATTAAACCGGCTCTAACAGGCGTTAAAGTGTCACTGTTGATTTGTAACTCGTGGCTGAGTATGTCGCCCTGACCTGCCAGATTAAAATAAGTATGCTGGGTTAGGTTCACCACTGTGGCTTTGTCAGTATTGGCTTTAAAACGCATATCCAGTTGGTTATCAGCGGTTAGCTCGTACCTTACTTCCACATCCAGCTTACCTGGGTAACCTTGATCACCATCTGGACTGGTCAGAGTTAGCACAATGCCTGCGCTTGTTGCGGTGACAAAAGGTTCCATCCCCCACACTTTTTTATCAAAACCCTGCACACCACCATGTAAATGGTTAACCCCGTCATTGGTGTCTAACTGATACGTCACACCGTCTAATGCAAAACGGCCATTGGCAATACGGTTTCCATAACGACCGATCAATGCACCAAAATACGGACTTGAACTGACATAATCGTCTAAATTGTCAAAACCTAATACGATATCCCCTAGTTTGCCTTTGGCATCAGGGGTAATTAAACGGGTGATAATGCCACCATAACTGATCACATCTACTTCAATGCCATTTGGGTTAGTCAGAGTGATCATGTCAACTTGAGTATCATCGGCCAGTTTGCCATAAGGTGTGGTTACGGCGGTGAATGTTGTCGATTTCATGCTTTGTTCCCTTACTTGGGTATTGTCAGCTGCTGCTGGTGATGTTGCAGTATTTTGCGGTGCGGGATCACAAGCACTCAGGTATATACCAAGCAAAGCAAGTGTGATGGTGCGTAGACAAAATTTCACTGGTTTATCTGCTGTATTCATTGCTAAGGATGCTAAGTTGCTGCAATTCATAATTTACCCTCTAGTCATATACGATTTATTTTATAATTGTTATGCATACTGCTAATAGTTAGTGGCGTAATTCCGCTGAACAGCGCCCTAACCCAACTGAATAACTACGCACTTAACAGTGTTTGGCCATTGAGATCTATTTGGCCATTTTGAACCAAAATACAATCCATGCCTGCACGAGTTGCCGCTTCGTAGCCAATTTGGGTGTCTTCAAACACCACACACTCAGACGGCAAAGCACCAAGCAATTTGGCCACGCTTAAAAAGGTTTCAGGATGGGGTTTACCTTGGCTCACATCACTGGCGGTTACCAAAGTAGTTACCAGCTGACTTAAACCCGTTTTTTCAAGCAAATCAATAGCATGCTTTCTTTCTGCGCCAGTACCAATGCCCATTTTTATTAGCCCGTGGTAGTGTTTCAAGACACTACACGTTGACTCAATAATCTTCGGGGTATCATTTAAGGATAACCAGCACTCACGCTTTTTTTCCGCCACTTCATCAGGCGAGTAATCCAACTCAAACTTTTGATTGAGCAGTACTACGGTTTGCTTAGTGGGCACACCGCCTAAACCGTGCATGTAATCAGCATCAAAGGGATAACCAAAGTGCTCACACGCCATACGCCAAGCCTGAATGTGCGCCCCCATAGAGTCTATAAGCGTGCCGTCCATATCAAAAATAATAGCGCTGTAGCGGGTTAAATCTAACATTTACATTTTCACCTAATAGTTAATCGTTAAAAAGCCAAACCAAGGTTGGCTTTTTAACTGGGCTTTTACAAGCCTCGATTAAGGTGATAATAAACCGCACTTTGACGTAATTCGTTTTTGAAACTACGGATCTGGGTGTCCCCATCAATAACCACGGTTTCGACGCCTGCCATCTCAGCAAAGTCAATGATCATATCCGTTGTAACCGTTTGGCTATAGGCTGAGTGATGAGCGCCACCTGCATGGATCCACGCAGCTGAAGCAATAGATAAATTTGGTTTGGGCTCCCACACCGCTCCACCGACAGGCAGATTCGGCAGTTCTGCTGGGGGAGTAACGGTGTCCGCTTCATTAACGATTATGCGAAAACGGTTACCCATATCAATGGGTGATACATTAATTGAAGGACCTGGCGCCGCCGTAAATAATAAACGTGCCACATCACACTTCACCCCAATCGTATGGCGATGCACTTCTAAGCGTGGTTTGGCTAGAGAGATAGAGGGGCAAATTTCCAACATATGCGCGCCTAACACTTGGTCAACTTCACCAAAGTTATAGGTATAGTCTTCCATAAAAGACGTACCACCTGCGCGGCCTTGTCCCATCACTTTCATAATGCGCACCATAGCCGATGTTTTCCAGTCACCTTCGCCGCCATAACCAAAACCTTGTGCCATCAAACGCTGGGTTGCCAAGCCGGGTAAACCTGTCATACCCGCTAGATTTTCGAAACAGTTAGTGAAGGCTTTATATTTACCATCATTCAAAAATTTGAGCATGCCCAGTTCTAGGCGTGCTTCGTTTTCAAACATTTTGAATTGATAACTATCCGCTAAGGCATCTGGGCTGATGATGTAATCATTTTTGTATAATTCGATCTGGTTTTTGATGTCTGCAACGCTAACTTGATTAACGACATCCACTAAATCTTGAATGCCATAAGCGTTGACTTCATAACCAAATTGGATTTGAGCCGCCACTTTATCGCCTTCAGTCACCGCGACCTGACGCATATTATCACCAAAGCGGGCCACTTTAAGATGACGGCTTTCGTGCCAACCTGAGGCCGCACGGCACCAATCGTCAATTTGCTTATGCACGTCTTTGCTACGCCAATAACCCGCAACCACTTTACGCTCGATTCGCATACGGGTGCCAATATGACCAAACTCACGGTCACCGTGGGCACTTTGATGCAGGTTCATGTAATGCATATTAATATCTGCCCAAGGCAATGCTGCATTGAACTGAGTATGTAAATGTAAAAATGGTTTTTGTAAGGCATTCAACCCACCAATCCACATTTTAGCGGGTGAAAAAGTATGCATCCATAACATTAATCCTACGCAGTCTGGATCAGCATTAGCCGCCTGACAAACAGCGTAGATTTCTTCTGGTGATTTTACCGTAGGTTTGCACACTAAATTTACGTTTAAGTTAGCGGTTTGATTCAGTTCTTTAACCATTGTTTGGCTATGTTCAGCCACAGAAGCAAGTACTCCAGGGCCATATAAATCTTGAGATCCGGTGACAAACCAGACGTTTTTAATATTGTTAGTAGGCATGATAAATATTGAACCTCTTTATAAAAATTGACTTATTTGCTTTGGCCGTAATAGGCATTACTACCGTGCTTTCTCTGATAATGTTTGTTCAAAATCGCGATACTTAACAAGGAACCAGTTGGATTTAACGTTCTGGTTAAGTAGGCCATTTTGGCAATCTCTTCTAATATCACCGCGTGATAAACGGATTTCGCCGCATCTTTGCCCCAAGTAAAAGGGGCATGACCGGCCACTATCACCATGGGCGCTTCCATAGGATCCCGCTGCCGGTAGCAGTCAGTGATCTGTATACCGGTTTCTTCTTCGTAATCTCGTGCGATTTGTTGCTCAGTCATTTCTGCCGTACACGGGATTTCACCAAACACAAAATCAGCATGGGTGGTACCTAAACAAGGGATCGACAACTTGGCCTGAGCCCATGCTGTGGCATAAGTTGAATGGGTATGAGTAACACCACCAATAGCCTCAAAATGGCGATACAAATGGGTATGAGTTTTGGTATCGGACGAAGGGCGCATACTGCCTTGTACAATGTTATTGTCTAAGTCCACAATCACCATATCCTCAGCTTTCATCTCTGCGTAGGACACGCCGCTGGGTTTAATGGCAATCACGCCTTCGTTACGATCAATTTGCGATACATTGCCAAAGGTGTACACCACCAAATTACGGGTTTGCAGCTCCAGATTGGCTTCAAATACCTGACGTTTTAACTCACGATATTTCATGCTGCATCTCCATTTTCATAGCGGCCTAATGCCTGATATTTTGCGTAGAGTTGGGCGTACACTGCCACGCGCTGCGGCTTAGGTTGATAAGACTTGTAAACAGGAGATGCTAATACTTTTTGCGCCTCACTGACCGAGGCAAACACACCTGCCGCCACAGAGGCAAAAATAGCGGCGCCCAAAGCACAACTTTGTTCGCTTTTGAGTACATCTATTTGGCAATTCCAAATATCTGCACAGGTTTGCATAACATAGTCAGACTTTTTAGAAATACCGCCAATAACTACAATCGACTCAACAGGCACACCTTGCTGAGTAAAACAGTCGGTGATGGCCTTTGAACCAAAGGCAGTCGCTTCTACCAGTGCTTTAAAAATATGGCTAGCATCAGTGCCCATTTTAATGCCTTGAATCGCCATGCTAACACCTTGATTAGCATCGGGTGTACGACGACCATTTATCCAATCAAGGGCCACCACATCACTCGCTTTTACTGCAATCGAACTGGCTTTATCAGCCAGGGCGATGAGAGTTTGCTGTTCAATATGGTCACGTAAGGCTTGTGCAGTATTGGTATCAAGGCCAGCGATATTCAAATCAATATTCGCCATAGGCCAATTTAAGACATTTTTAAACCAAGCATATAAATCACCAAAGGCCGATTGACCCGCTTCTAAACCGATCATGTCAGGAATAACTGAGCCGCTAACTTGACCACAAATACCCTTAACCCTGGTTGAGCCGAGCTGCTCGGGAGAAATAACGGTAATATCACAGGTTGATGTGCCCATGACTTTAGTCAAAACACCCGGTTTAACATTGGCCGCTACTGCGCCCATATGGCAATCGAATGCCCCATAGCCGATAGCGATACCGGCTGGTAAGCCAAGCTTGTCAGCCCATTCTTGAGTCAATTGACCTGCACATTGGTCAGAGGTTTGGGTGTCGGCATTTAAAGTATCAACCAGTCCATCTAACAAGATGTCGATGGATACAAAAAAGTCATTGGGCGGAAAGCCTTGCCACTGTTCATTCCACATTATTTTGTGCCCTGCAGCGCAACGGCCCATTTTAAATACTGCCGGATCCGTGGTACCTGTCAAAACTGCCGTTAGCCAATCACAATGCTCTACCCAGCTATATGTCGCTTGACGCACTTTTTCATCGCAGCGCAACACATGTAGGGCTTTTGCCCAATACCATTCTGATGAATAAACCCCGCCCATATTACCAATATAATTGATGCTGTTAGTGGAGGCTTTTTGGGTAATTTCAGCCGCTTCTTTAATGGCCGTGTGATCTTTCCACAAGACAAACATGGCATTAGGGTTTTCACTAAATTCAGGGGTTAAGGCCAATGGAATACCCTGCTCGTTAACCGCCACTGGCGTAGAGCCAGTTGTATCAATGCTGACACCCACTACTTTGTCAGCTGTACCCTGTGGGACTTTCCACCACAAACCAGCTAACACTTCTGTAAGAGCGTCTAAATAATCTTGTGGATGTTGTCTGAACTGATCGCGCTGTGGCTCACAATACAAACCTTTACTCCAACGTGGGTAAACCACCATATGCTCAGCTATTTCAGCACCATTGCTAGTATCTACCAGCAAGGCCCTGACCGAATCTGAACCATAATCTAGCCCCAAAACATAGCGCGACATACCTAACCTTATGAAATGTTATTGTCTGCAAACACGTTTGTATCACAAACTCTAATTGATTATTTGTATGATAATATTAACAATAGGCAAATGTAAAGCCAATGTAAAAAATAGTAATGCCAAAATAAACGTTTTATTCTGCAGAAATAAGGTCTCCATCACCCTGAAATAGCGCTTATGTGAGGTTCTTCATAAAAATTGATTCATGCTGAGCACTATTTATCTAAACACGTTTTGAATTTATTATAATTTTGTATTACAAAATGGCGAGTAGTGCTTAAAGCTTAAGCTACTGTGATTGAGTGCAGAGTATTAAATGAGCCACACTCTACAAAGTAACAACAATTGCGTGGACAAATTGTGCACATGAAAAGAGTAAACACTGTTATAAAATAGGCGAACAAGTAAGCGCAGCTGCAATGAGTATATATTTAAACGCCATGTAAAAATTCAGCCAATGTTGATATAGGTTAGTTTAATCCTTGGGTTTTATTCTCAGAAAGCTCGCAAAACGCGGAATTCCTCTGGCAGTAAGGCCATAATGTTTAAAGGTGATATAAGCACCCACAGGCGGTGGATTTTGGCGCTGTAAATCGGTAAAGCCGGAGCCAATTTTAAATTGCAGACCGTCATCGAGTTCGACTAACAAAGCCCCCAGCATATAATGATACTTGCCCTTGCCCGGTAAGTGAGCAATAACTTTTGCTTCTGCGTCTTGGTATTTTTTCAGTTTAAATAAGTTTGTGCTGCGTCCATCTTGATAATAAGCGTCTTGATGATGCAGCATCAAGCCCTCAGCACCTTGCGCCACAAGTTCATCTAATTGCCTCAACAACAGGCTTTTATTGGCTATTTTAATCTGGGGAATAAGTTGTAAATACTGACTATCCGCTTGTTTGACTAGAAACTGAAGCTGAGTCAAACGCTGGGTGAACTTTCCCTTATGCTCGGGTAGATCAAACAGCATAAAGCGAATTATTTGCCAGTCATCAGTGGGGGTCTTGCGTAATACGATGGAGGCAGTTTGTTCAAAACGTTGACGCTCTATCCACAGTTCACCATCGAGGGTTTCACTGGGAAAATCGGCGATAAACCAAGTCGGTGCATGGATAATATTGCCATTGCGACTCAGCAGCTTACTGCCATCCCATCTGGCCCGAATACCGTCAAGTTTTTCACTAATCCAATAGTCTTTTACCTCAATATCTTGCCGATAAACACTGGCAAGTTGGAGAGTTAAGTCTGCCTGAGTGGCATCCTCAGCGTTGGCAGAGTAACTGGTAAAAAAATAGCATAAAATAATACACAAAAGGTGGAGTGGTAAGTTCGGCATATTCTTTGATTTCCTTATCGATGAATACATAAAGCTTAGTGCACAAAACTAGAATTAACCGACTTATTTTAAGGTTTAATAACTAGGCTTATTTGCACTTCAAACTATTTTCAGATGATGGTTTTTTAATCAGTTGATATTGACTACACTTCGAGCTTGTAAATTATTCTAAATACTAAGGATACAAGGTGACCGTTTCAGCAGAAAAAACACCGGTGATTCTGGTGGTACATGGAGTACAGTTAGGCGAAGACGAAGACTTGCAACAAGACCAATACATCAAAGAATTAATGCAAAACCGATTGGCCGGACACGCTCTTGAGTTTGATGTTGAGCTATACACTTATGAAAATCTCAACGACAAGGCCCAACAAAAACTCAAACAACTTTGTAAACTTATTATTCAATCTCCCATTAGCAGTATGTTGGCCACCAGCGCCCTTGATATTGTGGCAGACGTAGTGATGTCCTTATCACGTAACTCAACCGCCAATGAAATTCGCAGTAAGTTAAAAGAAAAAATCTTGAGCTATTTTGAACAAGGTCGCGCGGTGTATGTGTTAGCTCACAGTTTAGGCACGGTTTACAGTTTTGATGTGATAAACGAAATGATGGCTGAAGCTGAGTACTTTAAACGTGATGACCCGCTGAGCTGGCCGGTACAAGGCATATTAACCATTGGCTCTCCCCTTGGCTTAGATTTATTTAAACAAAGCGGACGTAGCAAAGCGACAGCACTGGGCCTTGGGCAATTTAACTTTAAGTGGCTGAACTACTTTGACGTTAATGATCCCTTAGTTTCAGGTAGTATTTTTGGCTCTGCACTCCCTTCAACTCAAGTTGCCGAGCAGTTTAAGCAAAACCAGCCAGACTTTGGCTGGTATATACAAGACTATCCGGTTGTCACAGGCAAAACATGGTTACTGGCCCATACAGCGTATTGGCAAAATCCCATGGTAGGTGATGGCTTAGTTAGCATGATGACTTAGGAAATAAAAATGAAATTATTAACTACCCTACTCTTATTACTGGCCATCAGTGCTTGCACCAATCACTTGTATCAAGGCACTACCACCTATCAGGAAAACAATAAACAATGTGAAGCCATGGTGTATTGGTACGACATGAGTCATTGGTTTAGTACGGGCGACAAACCCACTACTGTAGTGGTGCGCAATGCCAATAATCCTCGCAGCTTTCAAATATCTCAAGACAACACGCTACGAGGCGAAGATAAAATACGTTTAGTGGAATCAAACAGTGATTATGTCAAAGTTATCGGCGAGCCTAGTACCGATTTCACTGACCTAGACTGCGGGTATTTTGTGGGTAAACAGGCCCATCAGCAGGGACGAAGCGACACCACAGAGTTTTATTTATTCTGCAATAAAAAAAGCCATCCTTTGCGCCCAGACACCAGCGGTTTGCGTGCCCAAATACCCCCTTATGTATTTAGCATGGCGCCTGCGGTATCACAATTTTCATGGATGGGAGAATTGCCCAATGTCGCAGCCGTGCCCTTGGGCTGTCACTAGTTTTGTATAAGGATTAGGGACTCGTGTATCTTATTACTCAGTTTTTTGGCCCTGTTATAAGTGGGTAAAACGGTATATTTTCTTCAAGCTAGTCTTCTGCCACAGAGCAAGCTAATCGACTCAGTATCTAGCAAACCTATGACACTAAAAATTGGACTCTGTACTATGGACGCAAAACGGCTTGTCTTACCCTAGCCTAGAAACCTCAGGCGACAATGCAAAAGCCAAAGACATCCTACAATATCAAGTCGCTTACTCAGACACCCAGAGTCGCTTACTCAGACACCCAGTGTAAATATTGTCAAATAACGCTAAATATTTGATTACATAACACTGGGTGTCTGCGTAATTGGTAAATAAGAAAACCAAGTTTTATAAAAAATTAAAATGCTCGTTGTTCATTTGCATTAAGGATTTTGTCGAAGACAAAGCTGACTGTTTATGAGCCGATGCTCTTGGCAGTAAACGAGCAAAATAGAATTCTGCGGTTTGAATTTTTGATGTATAGAAATCATTTGATTCTTCGCCTTTACCACTTTCGAGTAATGTCGCTGATTTTTCGGCTTGTAAAGCCCAAAAATACCCCATCATCACATAGCCAGAGTACATGAGATAATCAACTGAGGCTGAGCCAACCAACTCCCGGTCTTTTGCTGCGCCAACCATAATCCGCAGTGTCATGATGTTCCACTCTATAGCTCGTTTACATAAAGTACGAGCCATACTACCCACTGGGCTACGTGAGAATAAGTGTGGTTTAGCAAAGGCAAAAATCACTTTGCTAAAATCCCGAATTGATTGCCCTTTGTTTGACATCAATACTTTGCGCCCTAATAAATCTAAGCTTTGTATGCCTGTTGTGCCTTCATAAAGAGTGGCTATTCTGGCGTCACGAGCGATTTGCTCCATGCCATGTTCATGAATATAACCATGTCCACCAAATACCTGCATACCTAAGTTTGCCGACTCTAGTCCTAGCTCAGTGATAAACCCTTTCAGGATGGGTGTATAAAAACCCAATTCATCGTCATAGGCTTGCTGTTTTTTTGTATCACCAGCTACGGTGGCATTAAACATTTTATCCGCAATTTTAGCCGCATGAAAAATCATCGCTCTACCACCTTCGGCGATAGCACGCTGGGTTAATAACATCTTACGCACGTCTGGGTGCCAGATAATCGCATCAGCAACAGATTCAGGTTGTTTTTTACCCGACAAAGCACGCATAGACTGGCGGTCTTTGGCATACGCGAGAGAACCCTGAAATGCCGCTTCAGCATGACAAACGCCTTGCAGCGCGGTGCCGATCCTGGCGGTATTCATAAAAGTGAACATCGCTTGTAAACCTTCATTTTCTTTACCGATTAAGTAGCCAGTGGCACCATCAAAATTGAGTACTGCAGTTGCAGAAGCCCGAATGCCCATCTTGTGTTCTATTGACCCACAAGATACAGAATTCCTTGTGCTTAACTCACCATCATTGCCAATATTCACCTTTGGCACGATGAATAATGAAATTCCTCTGGTGCCTTTTGGTGCACCAGGAATGCGCGCCAAAACAATATGAATAATATTGTCGGTTAAATCATGTTCGCCCGCCGAGATAAATATCTTAGTACCTGTTAATCGGTAACTGCCATCTGCTTCGTTCAGTTCGGCTTTAGTTTTTACTTGCGCGAGATCGGTTCCACATTGAGGTTCAGTAAGGCACATGGTGCCACTCCATTCACCGCTTACTAAGGGCGCCATAAATTGTTTTTTCTGTAGCTCAGAGCCATATTCTAAGATGGTATTGATGCAACCCATGCTTAAACCTGGGTACATTGCAAAAGACCAGTTAGCGCTGCCGATGATCTCTGCTTTTATAAGATTTATCGATGTGGGTAGGTTTTGACCACCGAACTCTTCAGGAAAAGATAAACCTTGCCAACCACCAGCAATAAACTCTTTATACGCCTCTTTAAAACCCTTAGGCGTCGTGACTTCGCCTTCATTAAAATGACAGCCTTCTTTGTCACCGGATAAATTAAGTGGTGCTAAGACTTTTTCACTTAGGGTGGCAATACTTTCTAATATAGCGTCAACCATCTCTGGGCTAGCATCTGAGCCGTTTGCCAACGATTCGTAATGAGGAAAATAATCTAATACATCTCTCATTAAAAATTTAATGTCTCTTAAAGGTGCTTTATATATTGGCATACGGTTTACCTTTCTGTGTTCGTTAGCTTAGAAAATATATGCATTGATTATAGTTGACCCGCTAGTAAAGAAAGGGTCAAATACCATCAATCATGGTGTCAAATACCATCAATCCACTGATATTATTTAATTTCCCTTATGCATTCGTACTATATAAAAACTCTAATAAACGTGCTTAAAGCGCGAAATCTTGATGTAAACATGCTGTTCGATAATTCAGGCATTAAGCAAGTTGATCTAGAAGATGCGTTAAATTTGACGGCTCAACAACTTAATGCCATATCAACCAATGCCATTGAATTGAGCAAGGATCGCCAATTGGGTCTATTGGTTGGCGCAAGCATGGATATTCCATCTCAGGGTATTTTTGGCTATGCAATCATTACCAGCCCTACTATCGGTGACGCACTGAGGTTAATGGTGCGTTATAACAAAGCCTTATTGCCCAATTTAGATGTGAAAATGTTGTCACGGGAAAGTCGCGTTGAAGTGCGCATCAAAGCACCGCATTTACCCGATGACTTAGAGCGCTTCTACATTGAGCTTCTTTATGCGGCCATCATGCGCAGCGGCAATACCTTAATTCCAAAAGGCAGAATATCAGTGCATGTAGAATTTGCTTATGATGCGCCCTATGACAAAACCCCTTATCAAAAATTATTTGGTTCAAAAGTAAAATTTAACAGCACAAGAAGCATGTTGAGTTTTGATGAGGCAGGCTTAAATATGAGCATCGTAACCGCCAACCCTGTGGCCAGAGACATCTTTCGAAAAGAGTGCGATAGATTATTATCCAGAGATGCGCACAGGGGTATGACAAGCGAGCGAGTGCAAGAAGTGCTTTTACAATCGGGCACAGAATTTCCCACCAGTAAGCGGGTTGCAAATCAACTGCACATGAGCGAGAGCACTCTGCAGCGGCGTTTAGCTAAAGAGGGTTATAAGTTCCAGCAAATACTCGATCAAGTTAGGCATAAACTCGCCCATGAATATCTAAGCGGAACCCAGCTCACCATTAATGAAATAGCGGCACTATTGGGTTTCAGTGATGCAGCAAACTTCAGAAGATCCTTTAAACGTTGGTCGAAGATGACACCCACAGATCTTAGAAATGGCACCTTAACGCTCGATAAAGTGAATTAGCCTGTGCTGCATGAGTTGTCACGCATTCTCTAATTCTGAATATAAAGAGTAAGACTAAGTACCGACAATCAACGTATTGCCACTGCCCGTCATTCCGCTAGTCTTTTAAGCCGGAATCGCTCTATTTTTAGCTAGCGTAGTTAAAAGCAAAAAGAATTTGAACCACAGAGGGCACTGAGGCGGCTACGCCGAAAAGATGAGAATAATGTGTGTTGTAGATTTGGCCAATATCCATTGCTATCCATAATGGAAGTTATTAATGAAGAATATCTAATTATTGTGCAGTAGCATGCGTAGGAGCGGCTTTAGCCGCGAACAATTTTACAGCCAAAAGCATTCTCACCACAGAGCGCTGCACAGAGAGCATAGAGGCGGCTACGCCGAAAAGATGAGAATAATGTGTGTTGTAGATTTGGCCAATATCCATTGCTATCCATAATGGAAGTTATTAATGAATAATATCTAATTTTTGTGCAGTAGCATTCGTAGGAGCGGCTTTAGCCGCGAACAATTTTACAGCCAAAAGCATTCTCACCACAGAACGCTGCGCTGCACAGAGAGCATAGAGGCGGCTACGCCGAAAAGATGAGAATAATGTGTGTTGTAGATTTGGCCAATATCCATTGCTATCCATAATGGAAGTTATTAATGAAGAATATCTAATTATTGTGCAGTAGCATGCGTAGGAGCGGCTTTAGCCGCGAACAATTTTACAGCCAAAAGCATTCTCACCACAGAGCGCTGCACAGAGAGCATAGAGGCGGCTACGCCAAAAAGATGAGAATAATGTGTGTTGTAGATTTGGCCAATATCCATTGCTATCCAGAATGGAAGTTATTAATGAAGAATATCTAATTTTTGTGTAGTAGCATTCGTAGGAGCGGCTTTAGCCGCGAACAATTTTACAGCCAAAAGCATTCTCACCACAGAGCGCTGCGCTGCACAGAGGAAAAGCAGGGAAAAAACAGTTGTTATTGGGTTAAATAGTTAGAACTGACTTGCTCTAATGAGCCACAAGGGATCTACGCACGGCGGTTGATGAACTATCCCATAGCTTAAACCGGAAGTTCGCTTGAGCTAGATACCTATATCTAGCTGCTTAGTATATCCTCAGGTTTATGGGTGAGATAGGAAGTAAACGTCAGGAGTCCATTTTGACATCATCAGCTCATACATCTCTTCACTTTGTTTGGTGTGTACCACGGTCGAGAAGCACGGCATTCGAAAAAATGATGGCAAATTCAAAGCAATTTAACGTAGTTGGGGAGCCTTTTATTGATTTTTATAAACAAGGATTACTCTCAGCTGATGATTTTCTAAAGGCACAAACAAATTTTAATGACACTTTCGCGTCCCTTTTGCATAGTAGTTTAAGCCAGACGGTTTTCGTCAAGGACATGGCATATCATGCAAATGAATTTATTTCAGATAGTCATATTCTTTCTGCTAAACATGCTTTTTTGATACGAAATCCCCAGCTATCAATACCTTCGCTGTATAAAATGCGAAATAATTTTCAGGCAAACGAAGTTGGATTTGAAGGTCAGTACAAACTGTTCAAAAGAGTTCTTGAGTTGACGAAAACAAAGCCATTCGTTATGGATGCTGAAATACTGATTAAGTCACCACAGAACACGGTAAAAGGTTTCTTTGACTTTATGGGTCATCCCATGCCTGACGATATTCTAGACTGGCAACCAGGTTCCAGAAAAGACTGGGAAGGGCGAGAGTCTTGGCACATTGATGCGATTAATAGTTCGGGGTTCACTGATGGCAAAACTGATGTAAACCTTAGAGACTTGCCTTCCCGTGTTACAAAAATAATTTTGAAAAACATGCCCTACTACAACCTTATGCGTGAAAAATTGTCCTCATAATAATCTGATATCAATCCATACTTTGGGTTGTAATAGACTTAGTTTGCCAAGCTCCAAAATCCGATTTATTGTAGTAGTTCAACTGGTGAGCGCAACGCGAATTGGATCAGTCAATTATTTAATTACGCAAATCTAATTTCAATCGGCAGCTCAAATGGCAGCAAAACTGAAGTAGCAGCTGTGCGAGGAATTGCAATATCCACGCTGCAAATCGCTGCAGTGGTCATTGGGGCTGTATTGAAATTCCACGCTGTTAAGGGGCAGTTTACGCACACTTAAAGGGTTATTATAAATCAACTATTTTTACGTTTAGTTGGCGTAATCAATACTAAATGAACAGCAATTTACCCGTTTTTCAGATGGTGTTGTCAGTTTGGATTTTAGCTTTTGATATTTCTTTTTAGAGCGCTAATAAGCATAAAAGCGCCTTGTCCAGTCATCTCATAAGGGTTAAAAGTTTTTGTGCTCGAATATTTTAAGATGATTGGTGCAGTTATGCTTGATTCAGGTACGTAACCCATTGACCAGTTTTCAAACTCACGGTCAGCTACTTCCTCGTAATGAAGAATGACTATATCTTTATGCCGCTCATCCTTAAGAATTTTTTGGTAAATTTTATTTACTTGGGATCTTGATCCTTCCAAACATTGAAGAAAGTATTTGTTACTAAAACAAAGTAATCCACTGACATCATTTATATTATTGTGCCGATTAGCAATATTAAGTATATCTTCTAGATCACTCGGTACAAATTTTTCACTTACAGTACTTACATAGACCAGTCTTACTAGAATCATTGTTATCAAACCTAAGCATCGTTTGCACTAAAGTAGTGTAAGTATCAATGAATAGTATTGTTCTTTATATTGGTAAAAATACCTATTGTGGAGACTTTTGGATTAGCAAGACTATAGTCATCAACCATAATTTGGGTATTATTCACTGAGTACTATATTTTTCATGATCCTTTGCTGCACATAGTGCTATTTAGGCTGCGCTAACGACATCGCTGTATCAAAAAAATCATCTGACACATTGAGTCCAGCAGTTAATGACTGCTTTCTCAGTAAAGGCCAGTTTCAAGGCGGTTTAATCGAAGATCTGTTTTCGCTTTCAACAGCCAGATACCAGATAGATCACATGGTAGTATTTTAAACCATAAGTCGAATATGACTTACTACCAAATCACTAGTGTTGATTCAGCTTAGCTCGTTATTACTCATCTAAAAATAGCATTTATTTACACTAACTTGGGCTAGTCAACTTTAAGCCGTATTGCTGTAATTTTCGGTAAAGTGTG
>Ga0163216_100767_pt1 | contig 34823 bp, 29 predicted proteins | sample SynspAceP_FD_167610 | JGI IMG/M metagenome (GOLD analysis project Ga0163216, IMG submission 167610) | Saline lake microbial communities from Ace Lake in Antarctica - Synechococcus sp. Ace-P (Illumina Assembly) | ecosystem: Environmental > Aquatic > Non-marine Saline and Alkaline > Saline ...
ACTCTTCATAATCACAAAAGCAATTACGAAGTTTCACGACACTCAAAAGAGCGCCGTAATGGTGTGTCTCAAAAAACGTGTCCGCCGAAGTCTCGTTTTGCAAATTCCCCAAACCATAATTCCGAAGAACCACAGTCTAGAAGAGATTTGCCGCAAGGCTTCCGCCGTCCACGTTTCTCTTTCTCATATTCAATTGTCAAAGAACAGATAACACGCCCAAAAGACGCACTATCGACCGATTGTCTGACTTGCGCCGTTCAACCAGTTTAGACACGAACCAAATCAATGTCTGTTATCACCTGTGTGGAAAGCAATGCAGCTTCGCTTCCAGGCACCTCAAGAGCTTCTCTCCAGTTGGCTTAGGGCGCAAGGCCCCGTCGCCAGCGGCACGTCCGCTCTCGATGAAACGGTTTATATGGGTAGGCGCTTTTAGTGTCAAACGCTTTATCTGCTTTTTGTGAAACTTTTTCGACGTTGCCGAATTCAGGCTCGCTTGCCTGACATGAACGGCAGAATTCAGCCATTTATCTTTATCCACATCGTCTGCAAAAGATTCACGAGCCGAAAATTTCCGCCCGTCATCAACATTATATATAGGGTCATGTGCGCAAAGTTTAAGACCTGCATTCTTCGCGACATAAGTCTGCCTCTTTTTCCGGTCATATGTGCGCAGTCTAGGTAGGGGCTGCGCTTGCGGCATTACCGGGTCTTGGTCTATAAAGGTGTGCTTAACGCGCGCTCCCAAACGCAACAGTGAATCAAGAAGCTTTATGTCACCATCCGCCTCAGAGTTCCGCCGCAAACGAGATCAGCAATTACGTGTATCCGTGGATGTAGGAACTGATGCCCCCTTGATGACAACTGATACACGCCTGCGCGTGCCAGATCGTCGTCATGTCAATATGCGCTGGTTTGCCGGAACGGTTCTGACAGGCATCACGTCAGTTGTTCTTATGGGCGGCGCCTTGTTCGCTGCGATTGACGCAAGTCATGAAAGCGCCCAGCCAACTGGTGCACTGAGCGGATCACTCATTCAGGGTGGCCAACCGATTTCCCAGACAGCCTCCACACTTGGGAACAGCGGCAAGGGCAATCGCTTCCGTCCGGAAATCAAGGAGAAGCCCGCCCGGCGCATTATTCAGGTGTCTACGGTCAACAGGGAAGGCAATCGCGACTTTATCCGCGTTAAGCCCTTTGTACACATAAAGGCACCGCTTGCTCTGGAAACCACGGACCGCATCAGCGAAATTCCAAACTTCAATCCACTGACCGTCTATACTGAAGAACAGCCGGATGCCCGCCAGGAAGCCCTGCCCATCATTACCACCGCAAAGGTTGATGGCGAGATATCCATTCAGGTTCGCCCCTTCCCGCTTGCCATGGGCGCTGTTGATACAGCGGTACTGCTCAGCGAAGCAGATGTAATGTCCGACATCAACGAGATCGGCCGCTTCCTGAACGGCGAGGATGCCAATGCGATCAGCGTTGCGGCCATGGATCCACAAGGCATCGGCATGCCAGATGTTGGCTCGGAGCCAATCGACCTGGCCAATGCCCCGATGGCCGACCCCTTCAACATCACAATCATTCCGGAAAATGTGTCCTTCATCGAGAAATATGGGGATACCGGCGCGAATTTCTCATATGAAGAACGCATTGTTGATGTTGCAAAAGGCGACACGCTCTCTGGAATCCTGGCAAAACACGATGCTGACCAAACGGAAGTTGCCAGCGCCGTAGATGCACTGATCAAAGCTCACGCAATCACCCAGATCAAACCCGGTCAGAAAATCCGTATCGCCATAGCAACGGCAGAAGACGGCAGCAACCGCGTACGCCCGGTACGCGTGTCCATCTATCAGGGACGTGAGCATCTGGGCAGTGTCGCTCTCAACGACAGTGGGGAGTTTGTTGGCGCAGCCGAGCCTTATCTGGAAGCGGACCTTGGCGAAATTGCTGAAGCAAAGCCCATCCCCGGTCAATTGCCGACTTTATATAACAGTCTCTATGAAACGGGGCTCTCGCTTGAGATGCCTCGGGAACTCGTTGCCGATGTCATACGCATCTTCACCTATGATCTGGACTTCCAGAAGCGCATCACACCCAGCGATTCCATTTCCGTTCTGCATTCCACACCCAATGCAGGTAGCGAAGAAAACGGGCATGTACTGTTTGCAGAGGTAACGTTGGCTGGAAACACCAAACAGTTTTACCGGTTCCGTACACCCGATGATGGCTTTGTAGACTATTATGACGATTCTGGACGCAGCGCCAAAAAGTTCCTGATGCGCAAGCCCGTTGCCAAGGGCGCATTCCGCTCTCCTTTCGGTATGCGAAAACACCCCATTACCGGTGTCTTTAAAATGCACACGGGTGTGGATTGGTCGACAGGACGCGGCACACCGATTTACGCTGCTGGCGATGGCACCGTTAAAATGGCCAAATGGAATGGTGGATATGGCCGTCATGTTCGTCTGCAGCATGCCAACCGTTATGAGACCACTTATTCACATATGAGCAAATTTGCATCAGGCGTTAAGGCCGGTGCACGCGTACGTCAGGGACAGTTGATCGGCTATGTCGGTTCCACAGGCTTCTCCACCGGCCCTCACCTTCACTATGAAGTGCTGGTCAATAAGCGCCACGTGAACCCGATGAAGATCAAACTGCCCAGAGGGCGGGTTCTGAAGGGCGAGATGCTGGCCAAGTTCCACGAAGAACGCCAGCGCATCACATCTCTCATCGCATTGAATGAAGAAGCAACAGTAGCTGCAGCGTCAAACTAAGATCGCCGCGACTATCTGAAGGTTTGGCTAACAGCGAATTCTCGGAACGCGTCCGAGAATGACGGGGAGAGATTGCCCCCCCCTAGACAAGCGGTATTTACCCACCGGCCATGACAGATAAAGCGCTCAATTCTGGACCTCATCCGACAGTCCACGTGTGAAGTGTTGCAAAGCTGAACCAAACGCGTCGAATGCCCCACGACACCGGATTTCGGCCGCGACCAGTCAAAGCCTTCTGAAAACAAAACCCCGCCTTTCGGCGGGGTTTTGAAGTCTTTTATTGCACCGTCAACAACAAGCGGTCAGTGCCATCATCCACTTTGACCTCGGATCCATCTATGACCTCACCGCCCAGAATTTTCTCGGACAGCGGATCCTGCAGATATTTCTGAATGACCCGCTTCAACGGACGCGCACCATAGGCTGGTTCAAAGCCCTTATCGGCCAACCATTGTTTGGCACCATCACTCAGTTCAAGGACAATCTTGCGATCTTCCAACAGGGCATCCAGACGCTTGATCTGGATATCGACAATAGCGCCCATATCCTGCTGACGCAGGCGGTCGAACAGAACGATATCATCGATCCTGTTGAGGAATTCCGGTCGAAAATGGCTGCGCACAGCGCTCATCACCAGACCTTCGGTCTCATCGGAAATGACGTCATCTGTATCGGCCAGAAGAAACTCTGATCCAAGGTTCGACGTCATGATGATGATCGCATTGCGGAAGTCCACTGTCCGGCCCTGACTGTCAGTCAAACGGCCATCATCCAGCACCTGCAACAGCACATTGAAGACATCCGGATGGGCCTTTTCAATCTCATCAAACAAAACCACCTGATAGGGGCGCCGCCGCAGACTTTCGGTCAGCGCACCACCCTCATCATAACCCACATAGCCGGGAGGCGCCCCTATCAAACGGGCAACCGAATGCTTCTCCATATACTCCGACATATCAAGCCGGGTCATGGCCGTTTCATCATCAAACAGAAACTCTGCCAGTGCCTTGGTCAGTTCAGTCTTGCCGACGCCCGTAGGCCCCAGAAACATGAACGATCCCAATGGCCGGTTCGGATCCTGCAAGCCAGCACGCGCGCGCCTGACGGCCGTAGACACTGCTTTGACGGCACGGCCCTGGCCAACTACACGGGCCGCCAGATCATCTTCCATGGTCAGCAGTTTTTCCCGTTCACTGCCGAGCATTTTTTCCAGCGGAATACCGGTCCAGCGTGATACAATATGGGCAATGTGATTGGGCATAACGGCTTCTTCAAGAAAGCCTTCCTCAACGGAGTCAGCATCCCCTTCCTGCCCCTCCAACGCGGCTTCCAGATCGGGAATAACGCCATAGGCCAACTCCCCGGCACGGGCCAGATTGCCTTCTCGCTGCGCCTTTTCAAGCGCAGAACGGGCTTCATCCAACTCTTCCTTCAGCTTTTGAGCGGCCGATAGTTTGTCCTTCTCCGCATTCCATTTGCCGGCCATCGCGGACGCATCTTCTTCCAGATTGACCAGATCCACTTCCAGTTTTTCCAACCGGTCCTTGGATGCCTGATCGGTCTCCTTCAGAAGAGCCTCGCGCTCGATCTTCAGTTGAATGATGCGGCGGTCCAACTCGTCCAGCGCTTCCGGCTTACTGTCAATCTGCATACGCAGCCGAGCAGAGGCTTCATCCATCAGATCAATCGCCTTGTCTGGCAAGAACCGATCCGTGATGTAGCGGTTCGACAGATTAGCCGCAGCCACAAGTGCGGAATCAGAAATCCGGACTCCGTGATGCAATTCGTATTTTTCCTTGATGCCACGCAGAATCGAGATCGTATCCTCAACGGTCGGCTCACCCACCAGCACAGGCTGGAACCGGCGGGCCAGGGCCGCATCCTTCTCAACATGTTTGCGATATTCATCCAGCGTGGTGGCGCCCACACAGTGCAATTCACCACGCGCCAGAGCAGGTTTCAGCAGATTAGAGGCGTCCATCGCACCGTCTGATTTCCCAGCACCCACCAGCGTGTGCATCTCGTCGATGAACAGGACGATTTCGCCTGCAGCATGCTGCACTTCATTGAGCACGGATTTCAGCCGCTCTTCAAACTCGCCACGGTATTTCGCGCCAGCAATCAAGGCACCCATATCCAGCGCCAGAAGAGACTTGCCTTTCAAGGATTCCGGCACGTCGCCATTGACGATACGCAGTGCCAGGCCTTCCGCAATTGCGGTTTTACCAACACCTGGCTCGCCAATCAGAACCGGATTGTTCTTGGTGCGCCGGGACAGAACCTGAATCGCTCTGCGAATCTCGTCATCGCGGCCAATAACAGGGTCTAGCTTTCCGTCTCGCGCATCCTGAGTCAGATCGCGGGCATATTTTTTCAGCGCGTCAAAATTGCCTTCAGAATTGGCACTGTCAGCTGTCCGGCCCTGCCGCAAGGCATCAATGGCCTGCCCCAAAGCTTGAGCAGACACCGCACCATCGGAGAGACTTTTGGAGGTTGTTGCAGCTTTGACCATGGCCAATGCCTGCAACACACGTTCAACGGTGACAAAGGAATCGTCAGCCTTTTTGGCATTGTCCTCAGCCTGTTTGAACACCTTGGCCAAAGCCGGCGCGATGTAAAGCTGGCCAGAGCCGCCGGTTACTTTTGGCAAAGCCGCCAAAGCCGCATCATTGGCCATGCGCACCCGCGCGCCATCACCGCCAGCAGATTGAATAAGGCTGGCTGCCAATCCTTCGGAATCATCCAGAAGAACTTTCAAAAGATGTTCGGGGGAAAATTGCTGATGATCTGCAGCAAGAGCATTGCCTTGGGCAGACTGCACAAAACCGCGCAGGCGGTCGGAATAAGTATCAATATTCATAATCACACTCCAGAAACACATCACACCCAAACGGCATATGACGCGAAAACAAAAGAGACGGACCCGCAAAGCAGCGTCCGCGCACCGATCGGTTGCCGGTGCTGTTCATATATAGTGTTGCTATTTCGCAACAAAAGAGGCTGCAGCGATTCTCTTAAACAAAAACGCGCCCTGTCCAGCAAGGCGCGTTTTCAAACTTGATACAGAAGCTGGAATTGACCTGAAAGCCAGACCAAAGCCTGCTATTCGGCTGCGTCCGGTTGCGTCGCCAATTCAGGCTCTGCTGCTTTTGGGCGGCGTATCCGCGGCTTACGAGCCGGTTTTTCCGGTGCCGGGCTATCAGCAGTTACCTCAACAGCCGGGCTTGCTTCAATCTTAGGGCGTCGGGCACGCCGTGGCTTCGCCTCAACAGGCGCTGTCTCAACTGGCTCACCTGCAACAACTTCTGACGGCTTGCTTGCAGCGTCTTCAGAAGAGGCGCTTTGATTATCCGGCTCTTTATCGTTCGACCTATTAGGGTCAGACGCTTCCAGACCAGGTTGCGAACCTGAACCATTCAGCTGCTCATCGTTTGATGACTGCTGAGGATTGTCCTGCTGTTGCTGACTTTGCTGCGCCTGCTGGGCTTGCTGAGCCTGCTGGGTTTGCTGATTGGCCGCTTGGGCTGCAGCAATAATCCTGGAATAATGCTCTGCATGCTGCATGTAATTTTCAGCCAGAATCCGGTCACCCGCAACCTGCGCATCACGTGCCAACGTCAGATATTTCTCGGCAACCTGCATCGCATTGCCGCGAATTTTTACATCCGGGCCATTGCTTTCATAACTGCGCTGCAGCGGATTAGGGCCACGCCGGTTATTATTACTGTTGCTGTTGCTGTTGTTATTGTTGCTGTTATTACGCCCGCGATTACGCTGGCGATTCTGATTGTTCCGCGAAGACGCGTCTCTGTTAGAAACCCGGTTCATTCCAGAGCTAACCTCCAAGTGTTTATCTTCCGCTGCCCTTGGGCCAAGCGGCTCCTATCGCCAAAATTCATCACACCAGTAGTCCGTGGCTAATGTCTCAAAAAGGCAAATAAATACATGCCGGACATCAATCAGCAGTCGGTCAATGAGATTCAAATAGGCTCTGTTCCTGCCTCAACTCAGACGGTCAGATTTCCGGTGCGCCACAAAGGCTCGGGTCAATTTGAAACAAAATGCTCCGCAAGACCCGCCTGCATGAAATCCCCAAATCGTGGTCAGTTATAGAACCGAACACATCTTAGGAGATCAGCACGGATTCTTCTGGGCCCCAACAAGTCGAGCTGCAGAAAAATCGAAGACTGTCGTCTGAGATGTAATCGAAGCGAGCATTCATTGTTCGCTTCCCAACGCGCAGACTAAGCCACTGATTCCGCCACTTTTCAAGGCTTATCCTGAGAAAACCGTTCGAAAAGCGGTTTTTTTGTCAATTTGGTTCGCTTTTGTGGCCTATCAGCACGCGCGGATGCCCAGCAAGATCGTACAAAAGCTCAGGCTTAAAGCCAGATTCCATCATCAGGGCACTCACAGATGAGCTTTGATCATATCCAATTTCAACAATCAGATAGCCTCCAGGTGTCAAAAATGGCGCAGCCTTGGCGATCAAAGGTCGATACACATCAAGGCCATCATTGCCGCCATCAAGGGCAACCCGGGGATCGTGATCCCGAACCTCAGTGTCCAGATCATCAATCACGTTAGAGGCTATATAGGGTGGGTTAGACAGGATTACATCAAAAACATCGGTCTTTGGCACGCCATCATAAACATCACTCAGGCAGGTGGAAAACCGGTCGGCCACGTCAAGCCGCCGCGCATTTCTCTCCGCCACCACCAAAGCACCCTGGCTGATATCAACGCCCAGAGCCGTGGTGCGCGGGCGCTCTGACAAGATTGCAAGCGGCAAACACCCTGTTCCGGTTCCCACATCCAGAATACGCGTTGCTTCACCGCCAATGCGCGACAAGCCAGCCTCCACGATCAACTCACTATCTGGACGCGGCACCAGGGTGTCATCTGACAGGTAAAATGGCAGGCTCCAGAATTCCGCCTCACCCACAAGCCGTGCCACCGGAACACCAGCACCTCGCCGGCCTGCCAATTCTGTAAGCGCGTCTGCGTCACGTTCTGCAAGCGGATGCGTCGGTGCTGTAATCAACTCGGCATGAGATATTTGCATGTGATGCAAAAGCAGCATCCGGGCATCCAGACCGCAATCGACAAATATTTCTCTGGCCTTAAGGCCGCGCTCGATAATCAAGCGCATGGTGTGAAGGGCAACCGTAAGATTGTCGCCAGGCAAAACCGCCAAAGGCTGGTCGGCCTGCTGCATCAGGCCTCATCACCAAGGCTTGCCAAAAGTTCGGCCTGATCTTCTGTGATCAAAGCATCAATCACCTCATCAAGGGCCTCGCCTACAATCACTTTTTCCAGCTTGTAAAGCGTGAGGTTGATTCTGTGATCCGTCACCCGCCCTTGCGGAAAATTATAGGTCCGGATGCGTTCTGACCGATCTCCCGATCCGACCTGACCTTTGCGGCTTTCAGCACGCTCATCGGCCAGCTTCTGGCGCTCCATGTCATAGAGCCGCGTCCGAAGAACCTCCATGCCTCTGGCCCGGTTCTGATGTTGAGATTTCTCGGCCTGCACCACCACAACGCCACTTGGAATATGGGTTATCCGCACCGCCGAATCGGTGGTGTTGACGTGCTGCCCTCCAGCACCGGAGGCCCGCATTGTATCAATCCGCAAATCCTCTGTACGAATTTCAATATCCACTTCCTGAGCTTCCGGCAGCACGGCAACCGTGGCAGCTGATGTGTGAATGCGGCCTCCAGATTCCGTTTCCGGAACGCGCTGAACCCGATGCACGCCGGATTCAAATTTCAGCTTGGCAAACACCCCTTTGCCAGAAATCTTGGCGATGATTTCCTTGAAGCCACCCACATCCCCTTCACTTGCGGAAATCAATTCCACCGTCCAGCCATGGTTGGCGGCATAGCGCTCATACATGCGGTATAGTGTACCTGCAAACAGCGCCGCTTCGTCTCCGCCTGTACCTGCCCGGATCTCCAGCATGGCATTTTTCTGATCAGCGGCATCTTTGGGCAGCAGCAGCAGACGCACCTCATGACCAAGCACCTCAAGCTGTTCTGCAAGCGCGCGCTCTTCTTCCTGCGCCATAGCGCGCATATCAGAATCAGTCTCAGGATCAGAGATCATCTCCTGCAAATCCGCATATTCGGATTCGGCAGCCTTCAGCGTTCGGATCTGCGCAACGACCGGGTCCAGTTCTGCATATTCCTGCGACAGAGCGACATATTTCTCCGGCTCGGGATTATGCACCATCTCCGCTTCAATCACACTGAGGCGATTGACAAGCGCATTAAGCTTTTCCTGAGGCAGCGAGACAGATGACATGGGATCACTTGGTTATGGAACTGAAGACAATATTGGTCCGCCCCTAATAGGGCACCTGATGTGCTTTCGCAAAGTCTTCCAGCAATCCGCGCAATCCCGGCGCACCAGAACGGTCGTTAAGCCACTCGGAAAACTTGTCCTGAAGCTCTTGAACAGGCAATGCCCGAAGCGTTTCCTTCACTGGACCAATCTGCGCTGGAGACATGGAAATCTGCCGGAACCCGATACCTATCAGAGCCATCGCTGCCAAGGGATGCCCGGCCATATCTCCACACAGAGACAAGGACTTTCCTGCTTTGTCAGCGGCTTCTGTTACCTGCCTCAGCGCCCGGAAATAAGGACTGCCCAGCGGATCAAAACGTTCTGCCACGCGTGTATTGCCACGGTCACTGGCCGTCATGAATTGCAGCAAATCATTTGACCCGACAGATACGAAATCGGCCACTTCAAACAATTCATCAAGCTGAAACAGCAGCGAGGGGACTTCCAGCATCGCGCCCATTTGCAGCTTTGGCGGCTCAACCTCATAGTGCCGCCGAACGTGATCAATCTCGCGTTCCACCGCAAGGCGGGCTTTCCTCAACTCCGAAACCTCGGTGATCATGGGAAACATCAAACGCAACTCATTATCTTTCGCTGCCAACAGCAACGCCCTGATCTGAGCGCGCATCAGACCCGGACGGTCAAGACCCAGACGAATCGCCCGCCAGCCCATGGCCGGATTTTCTTCCACATCCATTCGCAGATAGGGCAACACTTTATCGCCGCCCACATCGATGGACCTGAAGGTTACAGGCTTGCCGTTTGCATGTTCATAAACCTGCTCATAAAGCGCCTGCTGTTCCGCCATTTTGGGAAAGGACGACGCCACCATGAACTGCAATTCCGTGCGGAACAGGCCAATTCCTGAAGCGCCTGCCTCTTCCAGATGCTCCATATCAACCAGCAGACCAGCATTCATCAGCAACTCGACATGCACACCGTCCTTGCTGACACTTGGCAAATTCCGGTTGGCCCGGTACCGCTCCATACGCTTGGCGCGAAAGCGAACCTTTTCGCCATAGGAATGAACAACTTCCGGCGTCGGGCGCAGATGGACCTCGCCAGCATCACCATCAATGATAATGTCATCGCCAGATTCAGCCAAAGCGACCACGTCAATGGCGCGCCCAACACTGGGCAGGCCAAGCGCGCGGGCCACAATGCTGACATGACTGGTAGGCGCACTTTCCTCCAGCACCAGACCGCGCAGATTTGACCGGTCATAATCCAGCAATTCTGCAGCGCCCATAGTGCGTGCAATCAGAACCGCGTTTTCCGGCAATTCAGCCGTCATGTCGGTCTGGGGCTTGCCCATCAGCACGCGCAAAAGGCGGTTTGCCAGATCTTCAAAATCATGCAACCGGTCCAGAAGATAAGGGTCACTGGCCTGCCGCTTCATCCGCGCCCGGGTCTGGTTCTGCACCCGTTCAACAGCCGCTTCGGCTGTGAGGCCAGACTGCACGGCCTCTTTGATGCGCCGGACCCAGCCCTGATCATTGGCAAACATGCGATAGGCTTCCAGCACATCACGATGCGCGCCACCTGCTGCCATATCTCCTCGTGCCAGCATGTCATCTACCGACAGGCGCAAACTGGCAATCGCCGCATCAAGGCGGCGCAATTCAGTTGGAATATCCTCAGCGATAAGTTCCGTCACCACCACGCGGGGCTGGTGCAGCACGACAGTGCCAAGACCAATCCCATCACACAGTGTGGTGCCGGCGAAATGACTGGCTCGGCGAATGTCCAGATCACCCCCGGCACCCGAAAGGCCGGTTAGTTCATCAGACGCCAGAACTTCAGCAATAACCATGGCCGTGGTCTGAAGCGCCTCAACTTCATCTTCGGCATAACCGCGTTGGGTGGCGTTCTGCACCACAAGCACACCCAATGTGCGCCCTGCCCGTAAAATAGGCACGCCCAGAAAGGAGTGATACAGATCCTCCCCCGTTTCCGGACGATAGGCAAATTGTGGATGGCTGCGCGCTTCAGGCAGATTAAGCGGTCGGGCATCAGCGGCAATCAGACCCACAAGCCCTTCGCCCACGCGCAGGGTTGTCTTGTGGACGGCATCAGGGTTCAGGCCTTCAGTGGCATAGAGTTCCAGCGCGCGATCGGTCCGCAAGGCATAGATGGAGCAAACCTCTGCCACCATATTGGACGCAATCAGGCTGGCGACCTTATCCAGTCGCTCCTGCGCACCAATTGATTCCGCCATGGTTGCCCGAAGGCTGCGGAGCAACAGGCGCGGACCTGCAGTTGCTCCGGGCATCCGCTTCATCCTTCTGGCTCATAACTCATGTATGCCTCAATCCTTTACCCGGTCTGCAAGACGAACAGTGTCTGTAGAACATTGCTCGCGCAATAATGTGTCACACAGACGCTCTGCCAGTCCATCAGTCCTGCGGCTTGTCGAGGCCATAAAGACTATGCAAGGACCGTACCGCCAACTCAGTATAGGCCGCATCAATCAGAATCGAAATCTTGATTTCGGAGGTCGTGATAAGTTGAATGTTAATGCCTTTTTCAGCCAGAGAGCTGAAAGCCTGGGCCGCAACACCAGCATGCGACCGCATACCAATACCAATGACGGAAACCTTCACCACATCTTCCGAGCCCGAAACAAGCTCGCAGATGATCTCGCCGCTTTCGCGCTGTTCATCAATCACCTTGCGCGCACGGGCGTAATCCCCTTGCGGCACAGTGAAGGTGATATCTGTTGTTTTGCCGTCTTCAGAAATATTCTGGACAATCATGTCCACAATCACATTGCCCTCTGACAAGGGCAGGAAGATCGCAGCTGCGACACCTGGCCTGTCAGCAACCCGGCGCAAAGTGATTTTTGCTTCATCCTTGCTGTAGGCAATGCCTGTCACCAATTGCTGTTCCATAAGAGCCTCTTCATCACAAATCAGGGTGCCGGGGGGTGTTGCGCCCGGGCTGGAATCGATTGAGTCCGGATCATCAAAGCTGGACCGCACAAACATGGGCACATTATGCACCATGGCCATTTCAACAGAACGGACCTGCAGCACTTTCGCGCCCAGAGAAGCCATCTCCAGCATCTCTTCAAAGGCCACACGGTCCATGCGCCGGGCACGCGGCACCATACGTGGGTCAGTTGTGTAAACCCCATCCACATCGGTATAGATATCACATCGGTCTGCGTTCACCGCTGCCGCAATGGCAACCGCACTGGTGTCTGATCCACCCCGTCCCAGCGTGGAAATCCGGTTGTCGGGGCCAATGCCCTGAAAGCCGGCGATGACCGCGACCTGGTTGATTTCCAGACGCTCGATCAGCCGCGTCCCATCAATGTCAGTAATACGGGCGACACCATGGGCACCATCGGTCAGAATCGGTATCTGCCATCCCAGCCAGGACCGCGCATCCACACCCATATTCTGCAGCGTCATAGCCAGCAAACCGGCTGTAACCTGTTCTCCGGAAGCCACCACGGCGTCATATTCGCGCGCATCATGAAACGGGCTTGCCTCGCGACACCAACCCACAAGCTCATTGGTCTTGCCAGACATTGCGGACACAACAACAGCAACCTGATGGCCAGCATTGATTTCGCGCTGAACATGGCGGGCCACATTCTTAATGCGCTCAAGATCGGCGACGGATGTACCGCCGAATTTCATGACTAATCGGGACATGCTTTAAGAACTCTTTGATGCAGCGGACACGCGGCAGAAAACCAACGGTAATCCAGCCTTTTTGCGCGGCATTCATAGACGTTGAGTGCCAAGGAAGCAACCGCGCTGTGCACACATTTGCGCCCATTTTTTTCTGTTTTACTTGACATGTGATCGATGCCAACCACGTTTGTCTGTAGCAGACCGTGATCCACAAAACATGAAGACGAAAATGGCTGAAGCACCCAATACCGGAAGAACCACCATCGATGACGCTGAAGTGGAGCGTTTTTCAAAGCTGGCAGCAGAATGGTGGAACCCGACCGGCAAGTTCAAACCGCTGCATAAATTCAATCCGGTCCGCCTGACTTACATCAAGGAAAAAGTGTCCGCCCGTTTTGACCGCGACATCAAGGCGACAAATGCCTTAGCCGGCTTGCGCATTCTCGATATTGGCTGCGGCGGTGGTCTTCTCTGCGAACCCATGGCGCGCCTGGGTGCTGAGATTGTGGGCGTGGATGCATCAGCCACGAACATAAATGTTGCCTCATTGCATGCAGAACAAAGCGGCCTCTCCATCGATTATCGGGCAACAACCGCGGAAGCTTTGTCAGCCGAAGGCGAGACCTTCGATATCATTCTCAACATGGAGGTGGTTGAACATGTGGCAGATGTGCACCTGTTCCTGAGCGAGTGTTCCAAAATGTTACGCCCCGGCGGTTTGATGTTTGTCGCCACCATCAACCGCACAATGAAAGCCTGGGGTCTGGCCATCATCGGCGCAGAGCACATTCTTAGGTGGTTGCCAAAGGGGACCCACCAATATGAAAAACTGGTTCGGCCAGAAGAGATTGAACGACCGCTGAACGCCGAAGGGCTGTCAATTCTGGAAATCAACGGCGTGTTCTACAATCCGCTAAAGGATGTCTGGGCTTTATCAAACGACACGGATGTCAACTACATGATGCTTGCAGAACGGCCCAGATAGGCTGAACACCGCCTAAGAGTGCAGTCTGCTGTCCAGTCTAAAGGTCATGTACAATTCCATCAGGATTTTCCGGTCACAGGGATGAGAGCGCCGTGAACCGCAGCACTATCATCTGACACCAAAAAGGCGATAACCGCAGCCAACTTGTCCAGCGTCACCCATTTGCCCGTGTCAGCACCCGGCATTGCGTTGCGGTTATCCGGCGTGTCCAGAACGCTGGGCAAAACCCCATTCACATTGATGTTGTGTGGCTTCAGTTCTGCAGAGGCGCTTTCGGTGGCGCGCATGACCGCCGATTTGGCCGCTACATAGGGGCCCATGCCCGCACCACCCTTCAAAGCTGCATACGCGCCCACAGTCACAATCTGCCCGAATTCACGCTGTTTCATTCCCGGCACAACTGCCGCCAACACCGACAACAATGTTTCCAGATTAAGGGCCTGCATATTCTGCCAACCATCGGCCCCAACTTCATGAACTTTTGGCCCCATATCAAACCCGCCCGCAGCAGCAATCAGACAGTCAATCGAACCAAACTCTGTTTCTGCCTGTTGGACGGCAGCAAGGACGGCCTCGCGATCGAGCAAATCAAGCGCACAGACCCTATGGTCGCCGGGCAGTTCGTCAGACAACGCTTCAAGCGCCCCAACATCGCGGCCCATCAACACCAGCCGAGCGCCCTCCTGCGCCAGGCGCAAAGAAGTTGCTCGACCAAGATGTCCTGTTGCTCCGGTCACAACAGCTGTTTTTCCGGCAAATCGTTTCATGGCTGATCTTCCATATGTCTTCGCTCAGGTTTCCGAACAGGACATAGCGCACAAATTCAGGCGCACAAGCAATTGCCACTGCTCTCACAACGTTATGCTGGAAGAGACCATAAGCGATTTCAATCCTGATAACTCACGACTTCAAATTCAATCATATCAGCATCATGAAAATAGAACCGTTGACCCGGCTCGTAATCCGCATGGCTGTGGGTCTTGAACCCCTTTGCCAGAACCCGTTGCTCCGCTGCATCAAGATCGGACACGACAACGCCAATATGATTCAAGCCACCGCGCGTTGAGTAGCTGTCATCACGCCCATCTTTCATCCGACCCATTGAATAAACGGCCACGTAACTGTCATCCGATCCCACATGCACCGTGGTGCCCCCGTGTTTGGCGTCCCCTTGCCAGCGAATGCGCCAGTCAAACAGGTCACACAGGATTTCCGCGGTCTTTACAGGATCGCTCACCGTCACATTGACATGCTCCAGCACACCGGATTTTTGAGTCCCATCAGTCATAAGTCACTCCATATCTTTAACAATGACAGCACCCTAATTCCTCAACCTAACTTGAGGTCAAGCTATTTTTATGATAGGAAAATGTTAGGAACCACCTTGAATCAAAAGCGATTTTCAGGCGATGAAACCAACAGATAGACTTTCAATTGGACAATTGGCTGAGCGAACGGGCCTGTCGGTTTCAGCAATCCGCTACTATGACGCGCAGGATTTGATTGAAGCAGAACGCAATGTCGGCGGCCAAAGACGCTTTATGCGGTCTGATATCAGGCGCCTCTCCTTCGTTCAGATCATGCAGCAATTCGGATTTTCCATTGATGAGATCAGAGCGCTTTTGCAAACACTGCCTGAGGGCCGCACACCGAACAAAGCAGACTGGCGTCAGATCAGCCGCAGCATAAGGCACCATCTCGACAGCCAAATCGAAACACTTGAAAAACTGCGCGATAATCTGGATGGCTGCATTGGCTGTGGCTGCCTGTCCTTACGCAATTGCGAACTCTATAATCCACAAGACCGAGCCCAGAAAAAGGGCGCAGGCCCACGCTATTTATTGGGCGATAAACCGATTCAGCCATCAAAATAGAAGATGGTCATCAAAGCATCGATGTGGCTTCCAATCCTATGGCTCATAAGCCCCGCACCCTTTTGGGCATTTGCTCATTATGGAAGTGAGGCCAGGCTCGAAGCCTCTATGCACGACACCTATTTTGTTGTGCTAAATCCAGAATTTTCAGTTTTGATTCTAGCAACACCAATTCTGTTCTCTGGCGTCTTTGCGATGATTGAAATGAAAATCAGACTTGGCTATTGGCGAAGGGCGGCCCATCTGCAAATTGGCCTCTATCTTCTGTCCCTACTCTGTTTCCTGATATTGCCGAACCATTTGCTACGGTCAGGCGACATGGAATTAATAGCCACAATTGAAACAATTGGTGCTTGGGCACTCGCTCTGTCTTTCATCATCTTCGCACTGATTGTTGCAAATATAGGCCACCACTATAGGAATGGCCGTAACGGATGAGATGGTCGCAGCCCTAAGCAGGAATGCGGCAGGATGAGAGCAAAGCTTACCCAAACACAGCCCTGATTGGCACATGGTCTGATGGTTTTTCCCAGCCGCGCGCGTCACTTAATATCTCCACAGAAGACAGATGCTCTGCGACATCTGGATGCGACCAGATGTGATCGAGCCGCCGTCCACGGTTGGACGTCTGCCAGTCACGTGATCGATAGCTCCACCAGGAATATAGTGTCTCAGGCTCTGGAAAGTGTTGCCGCACCAGATCAATAAAGTCGCCAGATTTGAACACCCTGTCCAGCGATTCCACTTCTACCGGTGTGTGTGAGACAACTTTCAAAAGCTGTTTGTGAGACCACACATCATGCTCACTGGGGGCAATATTCAAATCGCCCACGACAATGTTCTTGTCGCTCTTGAAACGGTCACCGAAATGTCCGGTCATTTCATCCAGAAATTTCAGCTTGTGATCAAATTTGGGATTTTTGACAATATCCGGCTCATCCCCTCCGGCGGGCACATAGAAATTATGCAACAGAACCGAATCAGACATTCCCGGAATTGCGTGCCGCGTGGAGATGTGGCGGGTATCACCCATCTCACAAAACTCTACCCATTCAGCATCGGCCACAAAGGGCTGGCGGGAAATAGTAGCAACGCCGTGATAACCCTTTTGCCCGTGCATCGCGATATGCTCATAGCCCAGCTTCTTGAAGGCGGCCGTCGGGAACTGATCATTCGGACATTTCGTCTCTTGCAGGCACAACACATCGGGCTGCCACAACTCAAGTAATTGCTGCACAATGGGCATGCGCAAGCGTACGGAGTTGATGTTCCAGGTGACGATAGAAAAAGCCATGAAGAAATTCCTGTAAAAGAGAAGTATCAAATGGCCGGATTCGCGAACAGAAGACAAGCCCTCAATCGAAATTCGGCTTCTTACGGTTTTGTTTGGTAGATCCGCGCTGTGTTTTCTTTTCCAGCCGACGCTTCTTGGATGCCAATGTCGGGCGTGTCGGCTTGCGGAATTTGGGGCGTTCACTGGCCTGCTTCAAAAGCTTCAAAAGCCGGTCCCGCGCATCTGCCCGGTTTTGCTCTTGCGTGCGAAACCGCTCCGCCTGAATAAGAATTTCACCGGATTTTGTCATCCGGCTGCCAGCAAGCTCTGAGGCTCGGGTTTTGATATAAGGCGACAGCGTTTCGCAGTTTTTCAGATCAAACCGCAACAACACAGCAGTGGACACCTTGTTGACATTCTGACCGCCGGGACCGGACGAGCGTACAAAAAGCTCTGTCAGATCAGAGTCCGTAATATAGTTTGAGCCGGAGATGGGAAATTGTTCCATGCCCGGCTCATATCATAATCAATAGACAGCGCAAATTGCCTACATGTGGATCGGTTTGGCAAAAGTCGCCAGAGCGGCTTCCCGCACCGCTTCTGACAGGGTTGGGTGCGCATGACAGGTGCGGCCCAAATCTTCTGATGATCCGCCAAATTCCATCAGCACGGCTGCTTCATGAATCATGTCACCGGCGCTGTGACCGACAATATGAACGCCCAGAACCCGGTCTGTTTTCTTGTCCGCAAGCACCTTTACAAAACCATCTGTGGCCAACATGGCACGGGCTCTGCCATTGGCGGAGAACGGAAATTTGCCGGCTTTGTACTCAATACCAGCCGCCTTCAATTCCTCTTCCGTCTTGCCGACAGAAGCAACTTCCGGCGCTGTGTAAACCACACTTGGAATCACATCATAATTCACATGGCCTGCCTGACCTGCCAATATCTCGGCAACGGCCATGCCTTCATCTTCAGCCTTATGGGCCAGCATCGGACCGGCAATCACGTCACCAAGGGCATAAACACCGTCAATATTGGTCTGGTAATGGCCATCGACTTCCACGCGGCCAACCCGGTCCAGCTTGACTCCAATGGCTTCCAGGCCTAGCGAATCCGTATAAGGGCGGCGTCCAGTGGCAACCAACACCACATCAGCATCGATCGAAACCGCATCGCCGCCAGCAACAGGCTCATAGGTTACCAGAGCACCCTTGTCAGTGGATTCAACGCCCGTCACCTTGGACGACAGCTTCATCTGAAGGCCTTGTTTGGAAAGCATACGCTGGAACTGTTTTGATACATCACCATCCATACCGCCGAGAATCTTGTCCATATATTCTATGACGGTCACCTTGGCTCCAAGGCGGCTCCAGACCGAACCAAGTTCCAGCCCAATCACCCCGCCACCAACAACAACCATATGGGCCGGAACTTTTTCCAGTTCCAGCGCACCGGTTGATGAGACGATGACCTTCTCATCAAACTCAATATCAACGCCTGGAATACCAGCCACATCAGACCCGGTTGCCACCACAATATTCTTGGCTGCAACTGTTTGCACAGCGCCATCATCCGCAGTGACTTCAACCTCGCCTGCGCCAAGTATCCGACCTTCACCATGAAAAGTATCAATCTTGTTCTTTTTGAACAGGAACGCCACACCTTCCACATTGGATTTAACCGTCTCGTCCTTATGCACCATCATTTGCGGCAGGTTCAGCTTTGCTGTCCCCACATCGATTCCCAGCGTCTTAAGCTTGTGATCTGTTTCGGACAGAACCTCTGAGGCATGCAGGAGCGCTTTGGACGGGATGCAGCCAGTATTCAGGCAGGTGCCACCAAAGGTCGCGCGCTTTTCGATCACAGCAGTTTTCAACCCCAGTTGTGCGGCCTTGATGGCGCAAACATAGCCCCCTGGTCCGCTTCCGATTACAACGAGATCATATTGGTCAGCCATGGTTCGTTCCTTGTGGTTGGGCTAGCGCCCGCCAGAGACATCCAGAAAAGCACCTGTCACATAGGATGCCTTAGGTGAAATCAGAAATAAAATCGCATCGGCCACTTCCTCGGCCGATCCTTCACGTTTCATCGGTATGGTATTGCGCAATTGCGCGGGCCTGTCCGGTTCGCCGCCACTGGCGTGAATATCGGTATCAATTATACCGGGGCGCACTGCATTGACGCGTATGCCCGTTTCCGCAAGCTCAACAGCAAGGCCGGTGGTCAGCGTATCAATGGCGCCTTTGGAAGTCGCATAGTCAACATATTGATGCGGCCCGCCCAGTCTTGCAGCGACCGACGACAAATTGATGATTGACCCACCAACACCGCCTGTTTCAAGCGACATCCGCTTGATTGCCTCTCTGGCATAGACCATGGGGCCAATCACATTGACGCGCATCATCTGTTCCAGTCGATCGGTGCTCATTTGGGAAAGAGGAGACTTTACATCAACAATGCCTGCGTTGTTGATAAGCGCTGTCAGCGGTAAGCCCAATTGGTCGATCTGGGCAAAAACCCGCTCTGTATCCGCTTCAACACCGACGTCAGCCTGAATGGCAATTGCGCGCCGAGACACAGCCTCGATCTTCTCCACGACAGATGCAGCAGCCGCCGCATCTGTGCGATAAGTCAGGCATACATCATATCCGGCTTTGGCCGCCCCAATTGCAACAGCGGCACCAATGCCCCGGCTTCCGCCTGTGACAAGAACAAGACCGGACATGCCCCAAACGCCGCCTTTCTAGAGATCGAGAACGAGACGTTGTGGATCTTCAATGGCCTCTTTGACACGCACCAGGAATGTCACAGCTTCCTTCCCGTCAACAATTCGGTGATCGTATGAAAGCGCCAGATACATCATCGGACGGATCTTGATTTCGCCACCCACAACCATCGGCCGTTCCTGGATTTTATGCATGCCCAGAATACCGGATTGCGGTGCATTCAAAATCGGAGTCGACATCAGCGAACCATATACGCCGCCATTCGAGATGGTGAATGTACCACCCTGCATGTCGGCAATGGACAATTTCCCGTCCCGAGCTTTCTTGCCATAGGCACCGATGGTTTTCTCCACTTCGGCAATGGACAGCGTATCGGCTTCTTTGACAACAGGAACAACAAGGCCTTTCTCTGTACCGACGGCAACGCCGATATGGTAGAAATTCTTGTAGACGATATCCGTTCCATCAACCTCGGCATTTACAGATGGCACGTCTTTCAGCGCCTGAATCACGGCTTTGGCAAAGAAACCCATAAAGCCAAGCTTGACGCCGTGCTTCTTTTCAAACAGCTCTTTGTAGTCTTTGCGCAACGCCATGACATTGGTCATGTCCACTTCGTTGAAAGTGGTTAGCATTGCTGCGGAATTCTGGGCGTCCTTCAAGCGGCGTGCAATTGTCTGCCGCAGCTTGGTCATCCGCACACGTTCTTCACGGGAACCATCATCGCTCGCACGTGCTGCAGCCGGAGTTGCTGCAGGTGCTGGAGCCGCTGCCGGAGCGGCAGGCGCTGGTGCAGCTACCGCAGCCGGTGCAGGCGCGGCAGGTTCAGCGGCGGCCTCAGGCGCTGCCATCGCATCGGCAATCCCCTGATCAAGAGATGCCATGACATCCTCTTTCAATATCTGGCCACGCTTGCCGGATCCTTCGACATCATCCTCTGTCAGATCATGTTCGGCCATTTTCTTCGCGGCTGCCGGTGATGCAGGCATGGCAGTTGCACTGGCTGCTGCAACAGGTGCGGCCTCTGGCGCAGGCGCAGGCGCAGGCGCTGGGTCAGCCGCGGCTTCCGCAGCTCCATTACTGGAAGCGCCAGCAGAAGCACCAGCTTCAATTGCCGCCAGCAAAGCACCAACTTCAACAGTTTCGCCTTCCTGTGCAATGATCTCGCTCAGCACACCGGAGCTGGGGGCTGGCACTTCGACCGTAACCTTATCGGTTTCCAGTTCCACCAGCGGCTCGTCGGCATTCACCGCATCGCCAACTTTCTTGTACCACTGACCGATAGTGGCTTCGGTGACAGATTCCCCAAGTGTCGGGACGCGAATTTCAGTTGCCATTGTTAGAACTCTTTCGATTGCATCAATACATTAGACGATCAGAACCTGTCGGATTAAGACAGGGCCTGATCAAGGAAATCGGCCCGTTGTGCCAGATGGGTGGACATCAGACCTGTTGCCGTGGCCGCAGAAGCCGCGCGTCCCACATAGATAGGCCGCAAAGACGCTGCACCAATATGGTTCAGAACCCATTCGATATAACTTTCGGCAAAACTCCAGGCGCCCTGGTTCTTGGGCTCTTCCTGACACCACACCATTTCGGCCATTTTGAACCGTCCCAATTCGGTGACAAGCGCCTTGGCCGGGAACGGATAAAGCTGTTCCAAACGCAGCAGATAGACATCATTGATGCCCAGCTTCTCGCGTTCTTCATAAAGGTCATAATAAACCTTGCCGGTGCACATCACGACGCGACGGATCTTGTCATCAGGCGCCAGTTTGATTTTTTCATCCGGCAGATATTCTGCATCATCCCATAACAGGCGGTGGAACGCGGAATCAGGACCCATTTCTTCCAAAGTCGATTGCGCACGCTTGTGACGCAGCAGAGACTTTGGCGTCATCAGGATCAACGGCTTGCGGAAATTCCGCTTAACCTGGCGTCGAAGAATATGGAAATAATTGGCAGGTGTCGTGCAATTCGCCACCTGCATATTATCTTCCGCACAGGCCTGCAGAAAGCGTTCTGGCCGGGCTGACGAATGCTCCGGTCCCTGGCCTTCATAGCCATGAGGCAGCAGCAGCACCAGACCGCACATACGCAGCCATTTACGTTCACCAGCAGACAGGAACTGATCTATCACCACCTGAGCGCCGTTGACGAAATCGCCGAACTGAGCCTCCCAAAGTGTCAGCCCGTTTGGTTCCGCCAGCGAGTAGCCATACTCATAGGCCAGCACCGCCTCTTCAGACAGCATCGAGTTGATGACATCATAATGGGCCTGATCTTCAGAGATACTGTTGAGCGGAATGTAACGCCCCTCTGTGTCCTGATCATACAACACTGAATGTCGCTGGGAAAATGTTCCGCGTTCGCAATCCTGGCCAGACAGACGGATCGGGTGTCCTTCCTCGGCAAGCGTTCCAAACGCCATGGCTTCCGCCATTGCCCAGTCAATACCAGCTCCGTTTTCCATCATTTTAGCGCGGTTGTTCATAAACCGCTGAATGGTTTTGTGAACTTTGAAGTCTTCAGGAACCTGCGTAATTTTTCTGCCGATTTCCCGCAGAGCTTCCACATCCCTGCCGGTTTTGCCAACGCGCTTTTCATCAGAGCTGTCAGCACGGCTCAGACCGGACCAGGCCCCGTCCAGCCAATCGGCCTTGTTAGGCTTGAAGGAATTGCCAATTTCAAACTCGTTATCCAGATGCGACCGCCAGGATGCTTTTTGCCCGTCAATGTCGTCTTGAGACACAAGCCCTTCAGCGAGCAGTTTCTCACCATAAATCTGCAAGGTGGTCGGATGGCTGCGGATCTTCTTGTACATGATCGGCTGCGTGAAGGCCGGCTCATCGCCTTCATTGTGGCCATAGCGGCGATAGCAGAACATGTCGATAACCACCGGCTTGCCGAATTTCTGACGAAACTCAATCGCAACCTTGGCCGCATAGACGACAGCTTCCGGATCATCACCATTCACATGGAAAATTGGCGCTTCAATCATCTTGGCCACATCAGAAGGATAGGGCGAAGAACGAGAGAGACGCGGATCGGTGGTAAAGCCAATCTGATTGTTGATGATGAAATGTATCGAGCCACCAGTGCGGTGCCCTTTAAGACCGGACAATCCAAAACATTCCGCAATCACGCCCTGACCGGCAAAGGCTGCGTCACCATGTAGCAGCAGCGGCAGCACCGCTGAGCGGTCATGGTCATAAACCGTGTCCTGTTTCGCACGCGACTTGCCCAGAACCACAGGATCAACGATTTCCAGATGGGACGGGTTCGCTGTCAGCGACAGATGCACATTATTGTCATCAAATTCACGATCAGATGAAGCGCCCAGATGATATTTCACATCGCCGGAGCCTTCCACATCATCCGGCGCAAAAGAGCCGCCTTTGAATTCGTGGAAAATCGCCCGGTGTGGCTTGGCCATGACCTGCGACAGAACATTCAGTCGGCCACGATGGGCCATGCCAAGGACAATCTCCTTAACCCCAAGCTGACCACCACGTTTGATAATCTGCTCAAGAGCGGGAACGAGAGATTCGCCACCATCCAGACCAAAACGCTTGGTGCCGGTATATTTGACGTCGATAAATTTCTCAAAGCCTTCCGCTTCAACAAGTTTGTTGAAGATCGCTTTCTTGCCTTCCGGCGTAAAGGAAACCTGCTTGTCCGGACCTTCAATACGGGCCTGTATCCAGCCCTTCTCTTCCGGGTCAGAAATATGCATGAATTCCACGGCCATCGTCGAGCAATAGGTACGACGCAGGATTTCAAGCATTTCCGGAATAGTTGCGAATTCAAGCCCAAGCACATGATCCAGAAAAATCTGCCTGTCATAATCAGCTTCGCTGAAGCCATATGATGACGGGTGCAATTCTTCATGGTCGCGCTCTTCCGCCAAACCGAGCGGATCAAGATTGGCATGAAGATGGCCGCGCATACGAAAGGCGCGGATCATCATGATAGCACGCACCGAATCCCGCGTAGCGCTGTGAACCTGCGCGTCGGTGAGATCAACACCATTTGAAGTGGCTTTTTCGGTGATTTTTTCGCCAACAGCCTCCGTCACGGCTACGGGCGGAACATCGCCCCAATCACCGTCGAGTGCGGAGACCCATTCACCATTGGCTTTTACGGGCCAATCGGCGCGTTTCCAGGAAGCACCTCGAGCATTGGCCTCAACGTCCTGAGGTGCGTCCTTCAGCTTCGCGAAAAAATCTTTCCACTGTGCATCAACCGAGTTCGGGTCGGCCTGATACTGAGCATATATCTCTTCAATATAGGACGCATTGCCACCATACAGAAATGACGTCCCAGCAAAAATCTCATTCGCCTCTTCACGAGCCATCTTGCAATTTCCCGGAGAGCTTTCACCCCCGTACCTTTTCCACTTTGATCCCAGATTCCACTGTGTTCTTTTGCCACCGCACCGTCAACAGTCCGGCGACCCAAGATTGCGTGATAGATGATTATCCGTTGAGCAATTCAACCAGCGTTGTGCCAAGTTTGGCCGGAGATGGTGAAACGCGGATGCCAGCTTCCTGCATGGCCGCGATTTTATCTTCAGCACCGCCCTTACCACCGGAAATCACAGCACCTGCATGGCCCATGGTCCGGCCTGGAGGCGCTGTCCGCCCGGCAATGAAGCCAACAGTTGGCTTTGAACGCCCTTTCTTGGCTTCATCCGCCAAGAACTGAGCAGCCTCTTCTTCGGCAGAACCGCCAATTTCACCAATCATGATGATCGACTTGGTTTCCTCATCCGCAAGGAACATTTCCAGCACGTCAATGAATTCTGTGCCCTTCACCGGATCGCCGCCAATACCGACAGCGGTCGACTGACCAAGATTTTCATTGGTGGTCTGGAAGACAGCCTCATAGGTCAGTGTACCGGACCGTGAAACGATACCAACATTGCCCTTCTTGAAGATGTTGCCTGGCATAATGCCGATCTTGCACTCATCAGGTGTCATGATGCCTGGGCAATTGGGGCCGAGCAAACGGGATTTTGAACCCGCCAGATGATCCTTCACCTTCACCATGTCGACAACAGGAATGCCTTCGGTGATGCAGGTAATGAAGGAAATCTCGGCATCAATCGCCTCGATAATCGCTGCTGCTGCACCTGCTGGCGGCACATAGATTACCGATGCATCGGCACCAGTTGCTTCCTTGGCTTCCACAACGGTTGTAAAAATCGGCAATTCCTTGCCCGCTGCAACGCCAGCACCTTCGCCTGCGGTCCAGGTTGAGCCACCCTTTTTGGGGTGAATACCGCCGACCATCTGTGTGCCGTGATAGGCCAGCGCCTGTTCAGTGTGGAAAGTCCCGGTTTTCCCGGTCATGCCCTGAACGATAATTTTCGTGGATTTATCGACGAGTATGGACATTTACGCGCCCTCCTTCACAGCTTTGACGATCTTCTGCGCAGCATCATCCAGATCATCTGCAGCAATGACATTGAGGCCCGATTCATTAATGATGACCTTGCCGCGTTCCACATTGGTGCCTTCAAGGCGCACAACCAGCGGCACCTGCAGACCCACATCCTTAACGGCGGTGACCACACCCTCAGCAATCACATCGCAACGCATGATGCCGCCAAAGATATTCACCAGAATACCTTTCACATTCGGATCAGCAGTGATGATTTTGAAAGCAGCCGTCACCTTCTCTGTGGTTGCACCACCACCCACATCCAGAAAGTTCGCAGGTTCTGATCCGTAAAGCTTGATGATATCCATGGTTGCCATGGCCAGGCCGGCCCCATTGACCATGCAGCCAATGTCACCATCCAGGGCCACATAAGCCAGATCATATTTGGAGGCTTCGATTTCCTTGGCGTCTTCCTCAGATGTATCCCGCAGGGTCATCACGTCATCATGGCGGAACAGCGCATTGCCATCGAAGGACATTTTTGCATCAAGCACCCGCAGACGGCCATCTTTCATGACGATCAGAGGATTAATTTCCAGCAGGCTCATATCCTTTTCAACAAAGGCTGTGTAGAGCAGCGGAAACAGGAATTGGCCATCTTTCCGGGCAACGGCATCGAGCTGTAATGCGTCGCACACCTTGTCCGCGACAGCAGATGTTACACCTTCAGAAAAATCCACATCGATCGTGTGGATCTTCTCGGGCGTGTCTTCTGCAACGGCTTCAATATCCATGCCGCCTTCGGTAGACGCGACGAACGAAATTTTGCCGGTTTCGCGATTGACCAGAAGCGAGAGATACAATTCCCGCTCAATATCTGCGCCATCTTCGATATAAAGACGGTTGACCTGCTTACCGGCCGGACCGGTCTGCTTTGTCACCAGCGTATTGCCGAGCATTTCCTGCGCATGGGTCACCACATCTTCATGTGAGAAAGCAAGCCGCACGCCGCCCTTGGCATCTGGACCAAGTTCCTTGAACTTGCCCTTGCCACGCCCACCGGCATGGATCTGGGATTTGACCACCCAAAGCGGGCCGCCCAATTTCTGCGCTGCAGCTTCTGCCTCATCGGCGGAGAAAATCGGCACACCATCGGCAACAGGCGCGCCATATTCCTTCAACAGCGCCTTGGCCTGATATTCGTGGATATTCATGAATCACTCTTCCTTGATTATGCTCAGAGCCAAAGTTTATTTGAGAGCGGGTGCAATTTTCTTACAGGCGTCGACAAGTGCCTTGACCGATCCAACGGATTTGTCGAACTCGGCCTGTTCCGATTTGTTGAGGTCGATTTCAACAATGCGCTCAATGCCACCGGCGCCAATGACAGCAGGAATACCGACATACATGTTTTTAACGCCATATTCGCCGTTCAGCGCACCCGCACATGGCAGCACACGCTTTTTGTCTTTCAGATAGCTTTCGGCCATTGAGATGGCGGAAGCAGCAGGCGCATAGAATGCAGAGCCTGTTTTCAAAAGAGCCACGATCTCAGCACCACCATCACGCGTGCGCTGAACAATCTCATTCAATTGTTTCTTGTCCATCCAGCCCATCTTGACCAGATCAGGAATTGGAATACCGGCAACCGTTGTGTAGCGGGTCAAAGGCACCATGGTGTCACCATGTCCACCCAGAACAAACGCCGTTACATCTTCAACGGAAACATTCAGTGCCTCGGCAATGAAATAACGGAAGCGAGAGGAATCCAGCACGCCAGCCATACCAACCACCTTGTTCTTCGGCAGGCCGGAAAATTTCTGCAATGCCCAGACCATGGCATCCAGCGGGTTGGTGATACAGATCACAAAAGCATCAGGTGCATATTTCTTGATGCCCGCGCCAACCTGCTCCATGACCTTCAAGTTGATTTCCAGTAAATCATCGCGGCTCATACCAGGCTTGCGCGGCACGCCTGCAGTCACAATAACCACATCCGATCCGGCAATATCGGCATAGGACTGCGTTCCAGAAAGACGCGAATCAAACCCGTCCACTGGAGAGGATTCTGCAATGTCCAGGGCCTTGCCCTCAGGTGTTCCCTGAGCGATGTCGAACATCACTACATCGCCAAGTTCTTTCAAACCAATGAGATGCGCCAATGTGCCACCGATTTGCCCGGAGCCGATAAGTGCGATTTTATTGCGTGCCATTTGAGGTTTCCCTTTACGTAAGATAGAGATAAACGCTTGCGCGATCAGATAGTTAGCTTTTCCGTTTCGCGCCTTGCGTAACGCAACTGTTGCCAAAGAACAAGTCAGCCAATGGCGAAAATCTGCCCTTTTCCGCGTGAATATGTGTGATCAGACCAAACAGCTGGTTTCTTCAGCGTCTTTACGTATACGTCAACAATTGACGCGCTAGTTTGACCCATCATTCACAACCATTCCATGCGGTTCTGCCAGATAATCCTTCGACTGCATTTCAATAAGACGCGATACTGTACGATCAAACGCGAATAATTCATTACCGGATTTGGCGCTGTAAAGCCGGTCTGGCGCATCAGCAGCCGAGGCGATCAGCTTCACCCGATAATTATACAGCGCATCAATCAGATTGATGAACCGCCGTGCCGCATTTGCAGACCCCTGTGTGAGCAGCGGAATCTCTTCAAGAATGACACTGTGATACAGCTGAGCGATGGCAAGATAGTCGGCCGCGCCTAACGGCCTGTTGCACAATTCATCAAACGAGGCACGCGCGACCCCTTGAGCGGCTTGCGGAATGACAATCTTGCGCCCCTTCATCTCAATCTCGGCTGTGGTTCCCAACTCATCCTTGCCGGTCAGATCCAGCCATGCCTGATCCAGGCCATCCTTTGCGGCTTGGCCAAGTGGTGAAAAATACGTCGTGGTCTGACTCAGTTTCTCCAGCCGAAAATCCGTTCGGGCGGTCAGTTCGACGACATTCACCCGGCTCTTCAACAGCGCAATGAACGGCAGGAACAATTGTCGATTGAGACCATTGGGATAGAGCTCATCTGGATCCACATTTGAGGTGGCAACCAGTGTCACACCATTTTCGAAGAAACGCTCAAACAGCCGTCCCAGGATCATCGCATCGGCAATATCGACAACGTAAAACTCATCAAAACAAAGGAGTTTCATATTCTCGGACAGGGCGTCGGCAACAGGTGGGATCGGGTCCCCATCCTTCATCTGGCCATTCTTGATCAGTGCCCGTTGCGCATGAATGCGTTCATGAACATCGGCCATAAAGGCATGAAAATGAAACCGCTTCTTCTGCCGGATCGGGGATTCTTCAAAAAACAGATCCATCAGCATGGTCTTGCCACGCCCAACGCCGCCCCAAATATAAAGTCCCTTTGGTGCCGTCTTCGGACCCGATTTGGCAAACAGCCATCCAAGAGAGCTTTTTTTGGACGCAAGCTCGTATTGTTTCATGGCTTCCGTCAGCTCGGAAAATTTATCAATAAGGGCAATTTGCGCAGGATCGCGCTCAATTACACCACCTTCAACAAGGCGTTGATAACGCGTTTGCATGGCTTGCGGCATGGAGCAACCAGAAACTGGTGGGAACCTTAGCGACTAACGGAAACGGGTGCGCCGCTTTTTGTTTGTCCGGAGAAACGATTGCCACCTGCTGGCGACAGGCTTGCAACCTGCGACCCTGTGGCCCCGACAAGAACCACTTGGTTGTTCTGCAAATCCCACGCCGTTACGTTGGCAAGTTCCACTGAATTGCAGCCCTTCGTCGTAGCACGATAGCCACCCGTCCAGGTGGTGAGTGTCATGAACAGCTGGCACGTATCTGCCGTTGACGCCAACTGCCAGGCACCAAGCATATCAGCGCGGCTCAATTGAACCGCAGAGACCGTTGGTTGAATGGGCTGTGGCGCGGCCGCGGCAGGCGCCTGAGTAATCTGCGTATTGGCCGGTGGCGTTATCACACGAGGTGGCGCTGCATTCGCAGCAGCGGCCGGATCAAATGGCTGAGCACCAACTGGCTGCCCCTGTTGTGTCAGAGCCGGCGCTGGCGCATTGGGATCAAAGGGTTGCCCCGCCTGCGTACCATCAGCGGACGGAAGCGGCGGAAGATCACCAGACTGAACTGGCGCTGTCGGTGAACCGGAGAATGGATTTGGCAAACGCGTTTGACAGGCACCAAGCAGAAATGATGTTGCCAGAAGGGTGACGGCGCTTCGTGTAACCACGGATGTACGTCCGGTCCGCACGCGAACCTCAGTTCCGGCAATAGCGGTGGTAGCGCCATGACTGGCGAAAGCCGCTTGGATTTTCTGTCCGGACATTATAGTTCCCCTGTGACTCAACTCATACAATTCGTCGACGCGTACGCCCCATGGTCCTGTTTTTGACCAAATATACTGAATATTTTATTGACGCCACGGTTAAAAAAAGCAATGGCGCAGTGAAAATACCGGCAAGATTTAGGTGTGGCACGTGTTGGAATTGTGGCACAGGCTCATTTCGAAGGCAGAACCGCCAACATTCCGGCCAATCTGATTCACTCTTGAAGACGCCTAACGATTGTCATAAATCTCTGCTAATTGGCGTAAACGCGATCTTTGGTATTATGTTCAGTCCTTGGACAGGCGTATCAGGTGGCGCCGGAGGGTGTTGAGGTTCAACCCTTCTGAACATTATTAATGACTGGGGGTCACCATGGCTCTTTATGCACACACTGCCTTGAAGGACCGCGTGTCGGAAGCTCGTCAGGCCCGTTCTCGTGTAGCGGTCAAAAACCACGTTCACATTGTGGACAAGCTGATTGCTGAACGCGCAATCGGGCTGGCCTCTCATTGGTCCTGGCCCGTTATCCGTCCCATGCTCTACAAGCTGCTGGGTTACAAGCGCGCTGTCACCCTGTCAGATATCGTAGCGGACATGTCGGGACCCGACGCCATGTCCTTCGTGTCGACAATGCTCAATCTGCAACTTGATATTTCCGGTCTCGACCGCATTCCAAAACAAGGTCCCTTCCTTCTGGCAGCCAACCACCCGACAGGCATTGCCGACGGCGTTGCCGTCTATGATCTGGTCAAAGCAGTCCGACCTGATATTGCCATTTTCACCAACCGCGATGCCGTGCGTGTTGCCCGTCGGTTTGACGAAGTGCTGATCCCGGTTGAGTGGCGCGAGGAACATAAGAGCCGCGAAAAAACCAAGGAAACGCTGATCAGAACCGCTGAAGCCTTTGATGACGGCAAAGCTGTTGTGCTCTTCCCCTCTGGCCGCATCGGTTATTGGGCCGATGAAAAACTGAATGAGCGCTCCTGGCAGGCGACACTCGTGACATTGGCCAAGCGTTACAAAGTACCGATTGTGCCCGTCCATGTACGCAGCCGCAATTCCGGCCTGTTCTATCTCTTCAGCCGCATCTCCAATGAGCTGAGAGACATGACCGTCTTCTACGAACTGCTCAATAAATCAGGCACCGGTTTTGGCCTGAGCGTTGGCAAGCCGATCTCTCATGAAAGTCTGATTGGTGATGCAAACGAGTTGACGGCAGAGCTGCAGACCCACACCGTGGCAACACTGGCAGAGGACCGAAACGCACTCTTCAAAGGCCGCGTGGACGCCTAAGTCCGGGGGTGAACCCCTGTTGCAAAAAACTGGACAATAACGCCGGATTTGCGGGATCAAATCAATTGGAGCAAAAAAGCCGATGGCTGCCAAACTGCGGAACCTGTTTTTGTTGGGAACATCGCATGTTGGCAAATCGACTTGTGCACGCGCATTGGGCGCTACAGCCGGAATGGCGGTAGTGTCCACCGACAAATTAGGGCGTCATCCGGGCCGTCCATGGACTGGTGTGCCGGAGGAAGTCGAAGAGTTTTATCAATACCTCAGCGACGATACCATTCACTGGTTTTTGCGCGTCCACCACGAGAACATGCGCCCCGTTATTCAGAAATGCATAACAGAAATGCGCCAGGCAAACCGCGCCTATGTACTGGAAGGGTCTGCATTGAGACCTGAATATCTGTCAGCCTGGGACATCAGCGATGCGCTTTCCATTTGTCTTTACGCAGATAACGACCTTCTAAGGCAGAGAATCGAAGCTGAAAGCAACCGTGCCGCACAAGGTAAGCCGATGAAAATCGCCATCGACAGATTCATTGAACGCTCTCTTCGCGAAAACGAGGCGCTTGTCCAGGCCGCGAACAGACATGGTGTGACCCTGCTCGATGTTACCCAGGTAACGAGCGCGAAAAGCCTCATCGAAAAATTGAGCGCCCAAATTGAGATCGCAACCAAGTGAACGACAGAAAAGCAGACCCACACTGTGGCCACACCGGCACAGGAAAGGAACACCCAGTTCAAAGGCAACGTGGAAACCTGAATCCGAAGGCCGAATGATTTCATCCTCTTCAGTTCAAAGCCGTCATAGCAAATCTCCCCCGCTTGCGGGCAAGACCCACTTGTTTAATATTGGGCCACTAAGGCACTGAGCTTACGGTCGTCGAGGCGCATCGCCGCTCTCACCCCACGGCACCCAATGGAGGTTTCACATTGAACGCCGACTTGTTTCTGATCAACGGGCAAAACAAAGACAACGCCTTTCAAGCGTCTGGCCTCGATGATTTCAAGCTAAGTCCCAATGGACAAATAGGGGTGGAGATGCTTGTCGCCTCGCCAGATTGGACACTCTATTCGGTCGATCCTGCTAAGGGTAAAGTAATGCTCGTGGAGATGCCGACAGGAAGCGATTTATCCAATTCCGTCTTTGTCTACCAAGACCAGTTTGATCAGGGATTGCGCGCTGCAACCCTTAACATCGATGCTTTTATTGAGGCCAGCCAGGCGCTTGCGCCACCAAACCATCTGTCGTTTTTGTTCTCAACGGGGCGCTGTGGTTCAACATTGGCCAGCCGCATCTTCGCAAAAATACCCGATGTCTGGAGCCTGTCAGAGCCCGATTATCTGACCAATATAGCTATGGCACGGTTGAAATACCCGCGCGGCGAACTTGTGGCGTTAGTCCGGGCAGCCACGCTTTGGACATGTCGCCCACCAAAGGGCCAGGCACCAACAGCCATCATCATAAAACCACGCAGCGAGGCCACCCTGATCGCAGAACTGTGCCGGGAGGCATTTCCGCATTCACAGAATGTGTTCCTGTATCGAGGCTTGCTCGGCTGGGCAGATTCCATAGGCAAGCTTTCACAGCGGGCCATGGACCCGGCGATTGTGTATACCGAAACCGAGTTTTGGCGTGACTGGTGGGATCATGTCATGGCGGGTCAGCCACTGACGACTTTACAGGACTATTTCTCTCCAGATCACGGACCGATTCTGGCATCTGAATTCTTTACTTTGGCATGGGATCTGCGAATAGAAGGCTATCTCCAGGCGCTGCGGCGAGGCATGAATTTTACCGCAATTCACTATGCAGACCTCAATAAAAACAGGGAGCAAGAGACAGCTCGACTTCTCAGCGGCTGCGGATTGTCCACCGAATATCTGAATGTGGCGATGGAAGCATTTGACGTGGACAGCCACAGAGGAAGGGTCAGCGGAAATGAAACACCCGCCATACCGATGCCAATGAAACAAAGGGAGCGAGCTACAGCCTTGTTGGCTCGAATGGGGAAGCGCGACTATGTAGAAGCAAGACTGCCAGATTAGGGTCTGAACCCAATTGGGCCATTGCATTAATACAGAAAATCACAGGGAACTGCTTGGCCATGCCATATTGTGCAGATAACAACTGTTGCCAGCGCAAAGTAACTAAGCAGGAGACGTACCGCAGACATGTATGACCCAAAAGGAAACGGCAAAGAGAAAACGGTACAATCAGTGCAGTTTGCCGAGGCAGAACCACCCAGTCATTTGCGTGGGATCGTACATCGTTTTTTAGAACTCAAGACGGACGGCACGCTGTCGGATGATTATCGATTTCATGCATTGCCGGATGCATGCGCCTACATCGTGTTTGACCAATTGAATCCAAAAATCGCGGGAGTTTCCAAACTACGCGCCGCGTCCGAGGAGCTCAACTTGGGCAAGGCGTTTCACTATGTGAACATTCGTTTTTTGCCTGGCGTCTGGCAAGGTGGCCGTGATGAGGTTGCTTACGGCATGATTGATGCTGCCTATTCAGGCGACCTGCCGCTGATCGAGATCAATCATGAGCTCTCCAAACAAGACTTCATTGACCAGCAGCCGGTGTTGTCAGGGTTCGTAGAAAGACTGATTGAGAGTAAGCTGGTCGTAGCGAACCCTGTCACTGAAAAGATATTTCAAAATCTCGACGAGATTCATACAGTTTCAGACATGGCAGCTGTTTCAGAACTGTCGACACGCCAACTCCAACGAACGCTCAAACGAACCACCGGGTTTGCTCCGCATGACTTTCTTAAAGTGCTGCGCCTCCAACAAACTCTGAACGGCAATGATGCATCTTCCTACGCCGACCAGTCGCATTTCATACATTCCTTTCGCAAAGCCACAGGCTACACACCGGGGAAATATTCTCGAAAATTTGATGTCTGATATATACAATACAGACCAACTTCGACTTGCTATCTGATTGTCATAATCGATAATAAACAGGAGTTGGATATGACAAAAATGAACGCAGTTGGATGGTTCGACATCTATGTAAGCGACCTGAAACGGGCAGTTGCCTTTTACGAAGCTGTATTGGGGCACAAACTGGAAGAAATGACCGATCCAACAGGTCAATCACAAATGATGAGTTTTCCTGCTGACATGAATTCATATGGCGCAGCCGGCGCTTTGACAAAGTCAAAACATGCCTCGCCTGGAGTAGGCGGCACTGTTGTGTATTTTTCCGCAGAAGACTGCGCGGTGGAAGAATCACGCGTTGCCGAGGCTGGCGGCAAAGTCGTCAGACCAAAGTTCTCAATCGGAGAGTTCGGCTGGGTAACACTGTGTCAGGACACCGAGGGCAACATGTTTGGTCTCAGCTCCCTGAAATAGAATTCCCACAATTGGGAGTGAGTTTAAAGACGTCATATCTGGCGCAAGTAACGAATGCACGGGCATGTCGAAAGGCAGCCCGTGCTGCGTTTGCAATCCCTTCAAGACCAATTTGGATTAGATGTGCATTTGCCAATACAGCGGTCTCTAAACAATGTCCCAGAACACATAGCCAAACCATGCGTAGAACAACACCCAGAGGAACAGCATCAAACGCATCAAACCAACGCGGCGGAGCCGGGTATACAAAAAACTGCGCAACAGGCCGGACAGGGCCAGCACCACCACAATTCTTGAAAAGCGGGCAATGGTTGCCGGTTCCAGAAACGCCAGCAATGGCGCAATGCCAGCTTCAAAGGCTGTTGCGGAAAAGATTTTGAACGGAACGCCGGTAAAACCGCCAAACAACAGCGCGCCCATCGGCTCCGCTGCCATATCAGTGGACGCATAGCGCAACAATTCCTCGGTGATACCAGGAACTGTCAGGATGAAGGACCGGACAAATTCCGGGTTCACCTGCGATAATTTATAAAGAACAATGCCGCCCAACATTGTGCCAATCAGAGCGGTAAAGGCTGGGACCATGGCCTTCAGCACGCCGAAGCGCATGACAGCAAGGCTGATCAGCACATCCACCATGATGAAAAACCACAGGGCTTCTGCAAATCCCCAGATGAAGCCCACGAGTGACCACACCAGCAGCCAGCTCCAGATCAGGGCATTTCTGGGAGACATGGGACCGAGCAGCAGCCCAACCATGGCAGGACCTACCCTTTAGACGCGTCGTTCAACCATCATCTTCTTGATCTCAG
>Ga0163216_100774_pt1 | contig 34619 bp, 31 predicted proteins | sample SynspAceP_FD_167610 | JGI IMG/M metagenome (GOLD analysis project Ga0163216, IMG submission 167610) | Saline lake microbial communities from Ace Lake in Antarctica - Synechococcus sp. Ace-P (Illumina Assembly) | ecosystem: Environmental > Aquatic > Non-marine Saline and Alkaline > Saline ...
CGCCCGTTTGTCGCGTCTGCGATTTCTGTCTCATCTTCGTTCCCTTCGGTCTCTGCCGATGAACCAGAAATCCTCTCTTATGCAATCCCGCTAATTTGTTCCATAGGCGCTGACGTCAGACAGTTCGACCTGGTCCGCCATACCGGGGCCTCCATGCTGATGGTGACCCATGACAGGAATCTGGCGCAGCGCTGTGACCGTATCGTGGAGATCGATGCGGGCAGGATTCGGTCCTGAGCGGCCGGATCGGGCAGGCCATGGGGAACAATCAATCCACACCGCTGATCAAGCTGCTGGGGGTCGAATGGGCCGCCGGCATCTTCGGCTTGCGGCTTTTCATAAGCTGCATCGCGGTCGCCGCCTTTACCATGGGGACGGTCTGGGTACTCGGCGGCGGGCTCACAGCCGCCCTCGAACGCAGCAGCACGACGATGCTCGGCGGCGACGTCGCGATCGAGACCAACGTTCCATTGCCCGGGCCTCTCGAACAGCAACTGGCATCACTCGGGCCTTTGTCAAAGGCGCTGGAGTTCCGCTCTTCCGGCATTGTGGGCGATGACCGGAACGCCATCGAGGTCAAAGGCGTGGATGACGCCTACCCGCTTTACGGGACGGTCGTTCTCGAAAGCGGCCGCAACCTGCACGAGGTTCTCAAAGCCGATGCTGCGATACCGCAAGCCGTTGTGGAGCGGGCATTGCTGTCGAGGACCGGCGGGAAAATTGGCGATACGGTGAAGATCGGCGATGACACATTCGTTATCGCCGATGTCCTCGAACAGGAACCGGACCGGCTCTCGGCCCGGCGGTTCATGGTCGGGCCGCGCGTCCTTGTGGATATCGGTGCACTCCGCGGCAGCGATCTGCTTCAGCAGGGCGCCATCGTGCAGTACCACCATCGGATCGGGGCCGCTGACCGCCCGGTAGCCCAACTGGTTGACGAAGCCTCCGCCCTCCGGCCCGAGATGGGGTGGGAGATGGCGACGGTACAACAGAACGGCAATCGCGCCGTTCGCGTTGTCCAGAGAACGACAACGTTCCTGGGGATTGCGGGTATCGTCGCGCTGATGATCGGCCTGTCGGGCGCCTGGGCGGGCGCCAAGTCATGGATCCAGCGCAGATCGCGCACCATCGCACTTTACCGGCTGTCGGGTGCCTCGCCCGGCCTCGTCTACGCCCTTCATGCCCTGATCCTGTCAATGGCAGCCGTGATCGGGCTGCTGCTCGGACTTGTCGCGGCCCTGGGAGTGGCGTTTCCGATTCTCGGCGCCATCGCGTCCCGGCTGCACGTTCCGTGGGAGAGCAACGATCTTCTGGCACAGCTTGCAGTCGTCATCGCGCTTTTTGCGACTGGCCTCGTCGGTACAGGTCTGCTCGCCCTGTCGGGCATTACCAAAGCAGCCCCGGGGACTGCCATGCGAAGCGGGGAAGCCCCGCTTCAGACCGATCCGCGCCATGTTCTGGCCGCCGCCGCATTGCTGATCGTGACGCTGGCAGGTGCGGCCGTCAGTCTCCCGGTTGCCGCGCTCGCCGGCGCGATGGCGCTGGGCTTTGTATTGATTTCCGGGATTCTCGCCTGTGCTGCCCTACTGCTCTCACGCGCGTTGTCACGGCGGACGCCGCGCGGTTTCCTCGGCACGGTCGTGTGCCAGACCCTCGGCAACCCGGGTCAGACCGCCGCCCCGGCCGTGGCGATCGGTATCGGCATCATCGGTATTACGGCCATCGTGGCGGCGCAGACATCACTGAATGCGGCGCTGACTGACGAACTGCCAGATCGCGTCCCCGATCTCGTCCTGATCGACGTTCAGCAGGCGCAGGTTGGCAATATTCGATCCTTTATCGACGGCGTGCCGGCGCTCGGCAGCCTGCAGGCCGATCCGATGATGCGCATGACGATCACCCGGGTGAACGATCTCCCAGCGCAACAGGCGCTGGTCAATCCGGACAAGTCTTGGGTGATCGAGGGGGATCGAAGCTTCTCGTGGGCGGCAGCGCCGACAGGGGCGGAGTTGCTTCAGGGCAGCTGGTGGCCCGAAGATTACAGCGGACCGCCGCTGGTCTCGCCCGAGGAAGACGTGATGGAGGCCTTCGACCTGGAGGTCGGCGATACCGTCACCTATAGCGTTCTTGGCCGCGTCTTTACCTCCGAGGTCAGCAACATCCGCAAGGAATATCACCGGACGTTTCGCCCGGAATACCTGATGGTCGCCTCCCCGCAACCGTTCCGCAACGCGCCCCACACCTGGGTCATGAGCCTGCAGAGCACGTCGGACGGCGCCGTCGACGAATTGGTTGCCTTCCTGAAAGACGCCCACCCCAACGTCACCAGCATCGATATCCGCACCATCGTCACCCAGATGCGGGGCGTGGTGGAAGGGGCAACCATGGCCGTGCTGTTTATCGCGCTGCTCCTTGTCGTCGCGGCCGCCCTGTCCGTGGCCGCCCTGGTGGCATCTGACGTGGATGCCCGCCGCCGCGAAGCACTGGTGTTCACGCTGATCGGCGCGTCCCGGCGCGAAATCGCCCTTGTCCGCCTGACGGAAGCGGCCGGCATCGGAGCGCTCGCCGCAATCATTGGCGGATGCAGTGGCCTTCTGGGGGGCTATTTCCTGGTGACCGAAGGCCTGGGCATCGACTGGGCACCGACATATGCGACCTTCCTCTTGCCCATCGGACTTGGCATTGCGGCGTCGGTCGTCGCCGGCATCATCGGTGGCATGGGAGCGGTGCCAAAGGGCCGCGGACAAATGGCGAGATTGCTGACGAGCTGAGTCCGATTGCCGACACCGGCGATTGCCCCTGCGGGATGGTGTTTCAATGCCGAACTTGAACCAATTCAGTTCTCAGTTCAGAGATGCGTGAGGGTAATCGGGCTGGCGTTTCTGGAACGACAGGATATTGGGCTTCACGACAACGCCGGCATCGATATTCACCGCCCTGCGAATGGTTTCGTTTTCCTGCCAACTGGCGCGTCCATCGACCACAGTGGGCAAATGGACAACGAGGGCCGCAGAAATTGAACGGGATGCGCTTTCCCAGAGATAGCTGGGGGTATGATCGACCGCATAATAATCCGCACTGCCAACTTGGAACATTGGTTTCTTGAACGTCGTTGGCTTGGCGAAATAGAAGCCCATACCTTCGTCGCAACTCACATCGATGATCAGGCTGTGGGGCTTTATGTGTGATTTTTCGGCCTGGGTGACAAAATCAACAGGATGATCGGGTTCCTGCAACGTGCCGTTGATCAGGATATCTGACTCACCAATCAGGTCTGACAACGCTCTCTTGCTGCCATCATGCTCGACCACCAGCATCCGCGCTTCACCCTCCCCGCCTTCACGAATACGGACATAGTGACAATCGAGTACCTCTTCGCGCACCTCATGATCGGGGCGTTGAATGCAGACGGTCACATCCCGGAACCCATGCGCTTTCAACGCATAGATAGCCCCGCGACTTACCGCACCAAAACCAAAAATGATCGCTTTGCGTTCGTTACCATAATGCCCGTCGATCCCCTTCAACTGGAGAGCATGCAAGACGGCGCAGTACCCCGCCATTTCATTGTTCTTGTAGAATGTATGGCGACCAATCTGCCCGGCAGGTCCCCAGACAAACATATCCTCGAAGGCAATAAGGGTCAGTTTGCGATCAATTGCTGCCTGAGTAATGGCGCGTTGCTGGGCGCAATGGGGATAGCCCCAAAGGTTCCCTCCCTCACGAAGGTCCTCCAGGTCGGCCAAAGTGGGTTTTGCCAGAATCACATTTCCAAGCTCTGCCAGAAGCTCTTTCCGCGGCGCAGTGCCACCGGTCTGGGCGGCTATGTCAGCATCTGAAATACCGAAAGGCGCGCCATAGCCCTCTTCAAAGATCAGCTGTTTTCGATACTTCTCAGGCAGTCGCGGCAAGTGATCAGGGTGAATGGGAACACGTCGTTCATCTTCTTTTCTCGAAGTCCCGATGACTCCGAAAGTTAATTTTTCCATTATTATTTCCTTTTATGGGCGATCATCCCCCTTTTTTTCGATTGTTTTTTCTTTGATCATTATTTTAATTTCCCCTTTGTAACAGGTATGAAATTTTTACATTGGTTATATTTAGTGACCAATCATGAACAAGAGCGGGCGTGACCAACCGTCGCCGCTCGGACCCTCCATATTCCCCATAACCGAAGGCTCGAATGTCGCCGCGACGGCGTCTTGTTCGTCTCTCACCCGGCGGAAAATTTGTCGGTCAGGCCGTGCCCGGCGACCAGCTGTAGATGCGCTGGGCGTTGCCGCCCATCAGCGCGGCGCGGTCATCGCCGGACACCCAGTCCTTCTGGCGAAATGCCTCGACGCCCTGCTCATAGCTCAACAGTTCGACCGCACGGGTCCAGTCGGTGCCCCACATGCAGCGCGCGAGGCCGAAGGCATCGAGGATACGGCTGACGGGCTCGCGAATATCGACAAAGGGGAAGGCTTCGCGCGACAGCGTGCCCGCGCCACTGATCTTGACGGTCACGTTGTCATATTCGGCCAGGGCCAGCAGGTTCGGCAGCTCGGCCCAGCCATCTTCGGGGGCAGGCGGATGAAACGGCTGAACGAGGCCCATATGGTCGACCACCAGGGAGACATCGGGGAATCTCCGGGCGAGCGCGCCAACCTGTTGGTGCCGCTGTGTGCAGTAAACATTCACCGGAAGGTCTTGCTGCTTTGCGGCCTGAAGCAGGCGCGCGATGCCCTCGTCTCCGGCATCGTCAGAAATCCCGTGGGCGAGCAGCAATCGAATGCCGACGGTGCCGTCCTTCGCGGCCCAGTCGGCGATTTTTTCACCAATCGCGGGGTCGGCTGTATCGAAGGGCGTGACCAAGCCGAACCGGCCGGGATGATCGGCATGAACCTCGAGCGCGAAACTCGGATCGTAGCGGTACATGGTGTAGGCCGAGAAGAGGATGGCGCCGTCGACGCCCACCGCATCCATCGCGGCAACCATTTCTGCGCCATTGGCAGAAGGTGGCCCGGTGAGCACAGCTGCCCAGGGCCGTCCCGGATGGTCAGCTTCGTAGGCGTGCACCTGTGCATCGATGATCGGTGTCTGATGTTCTGACATGGCGGTTTCTCCCCTGCCCCGACTATAGCGCCAACAGCACGGGCGTATTCAACTTTGCAGGCGCACCCGCCCGTCCTATGCTTTGGGCCAGAAGGCCTTCGCTCTTGATGACTTCACGATGACGGGACACAAAACAGTGACAAAACACATCGGAACCTGGGCGCTTGTTCGCGTCGAAGCTGTCGACACAAACGGTGAACTCACCACGCCCCCTTTTGGCCGCGGCAATTTCATCGGGCGGGTGGTGCTGACCGCGGAAGGCCGTTTGTCCGCGGCGATCACGGATGCAAGGCTCGAAATTCCGGACGGCGAGACGCGGGACTATTCTTGCTACACAGGTCTCTACACCTTCGATGGCAAAACGCTCATCACCAAGGTCGACGCATGCTCAGACCCTGCCCGCATGGGAACGGAGCAAATCCGCGATGTGACCTTCGAAGACAACCTGATGGTCTTGCGGCCACCCCTGCAAGCCTACGGCGACAAGCCGGCCGAGCGCCGCACATTGTGGTGGGAAAAACTTTCCGACGTCTGATTGGGCCGACAGCGTGAAAAGCACGCTCACAGCAACTGGCTCGCATTTATCCTGAAAAACAGAAACGAGCCACCCCGATAAAAAAGGGGTGGCCCGCTTCAATTCAACATGACGTCGTCGGCCGCGCTATGTGGCCTTGATCGGCTCGCGCAAACTCGAGCCGTAGACCCGATCTAGCGGTGCAATGCGCAGAGCTTGTTGCCGAAGGGGTCAAACAGATAGGCGAGGTAAACCTTGCCAGCCGCGCCCTCGCGCCAGCCGGGAGGGTCTTCACAGCTCGTGCCGCCATTGGCAACACCGGCGTCATGCCAGGCCTTTCCCGATTCCGGGCCATCACAGGCAAAACCAATGGTGCCGCCATTGGCACCCGTCGTTGGATTGCCGTTGATTGGAACCGAGACGGCGAATACGCCGGTGGGGGTGCGATAGAACAGCCGCCCCTTCGGATCGATCGTGCCTTCCGGCACGCCGAGGGCACCCAGAGCCGCGTCGTAGAATTTCTTTGCAACAGATATATCATCCGCCCCGATCATAACGTGCGAGAACATGATTTCTTCTCCTCATAGAGTCGCGATTAGCCGGTCGCCATGGCCCGAAATGGTCACAGCCCGTTCGCAATGCTGTCTAGCATGCCGGGACGTTCAGGCGGAAGCGCTGTCCAAGCCATTGCACAGGATATCGACCGGGTGTGCTGCGCGTTTGCTTCATCGCGTTCCGCGTCCTAAATTTCCAGATATTCCAAGGCGCCGGGACAGACCGGACCAATGACTCACCCAGGCAATCCCATGCATGAAACCGGCGCTGCAAACTGGCCGCATATCCTCTCCCCGTTCCGTTTGGGTGGTCTCGATCTGGCCAACCGCTGCGCCGTTGCGCCAATGACCCGCATCAGCGCCGACGCCGACGGCGTTCCGACCCAACAGATGGCCGACCACTACAGCGCGTTTGCGCGGGGCGGGTTCGGCCTGATCATCACCGAGGGCACCCATCCCGATACGAAGCAGAGCCAGGGCTATCGCGACCAGCCCGGAATCGCGACACCCGAACAGGTTGCAGGATGGCGTCAGGTCGTGGATGCGGTTCACGATGCGGGCGGTCGCCTGATCCTCCAGATCATGCATGCCGGCGCGCTCGTCCAGGACAACCGGTACACCGACGAAACGATCGCGCCCTCGGCCGTCCAGCCCGCAGGCATGATGGCCGCGCGCTATTACGGCGACGGCCCCTTCCGGATGCCGCGCGCCGTGACGCGCGAGGAGATTGCCGAGATCATCGAATCCTTCGGCACCGCAGCAGCGAATGCGATGGAGGCGGGTTTCGACGGTGTCGAAATCCATGGTGCGAACGGCTATCTGCCCGTCCAGTTCCTCACACCCGAAACCAACACGCGCACCGATGAATATGGTGGCGCGCTGGAGAACCGCCTGCGGTTTCACCGCGAGATCATGGCGGCGGTCGTGCGCGGGATCGCGGGCCGCGGGCTGGCCGGGATACGATTGTCCCAGAGCCGCTCGGGTGATTTCGGTCACAAATGGGCCGGCGGGATCGATGAGGCGCAGGCGATCTTCACCGCGATGGAAGCCGATGGTGCGGACTTCCTGCATATCAGCACCCATCAGGGCCTCGATCGCGAATTCGGCAGCGATCACACCCTGGCGGGACTGGCCCGGACGATGACCAATGTCCCGGTGATTGCCTGCGGCAAGCTGGAGGACCCGGCCACGGCCGAACGCCTGCTGGCCGAGGGAGAGGCCGACCTCGTGGCGATGGCCCGGGGTGCCATCGGGGATCCGTCATGGCCCCAGAAGCTGGCACAGGGCGAGACACCCACTCCCTTCGATCCGGACATGATCAGCCCCTTCGCAACCCTCGATGCCACTGCGGCGTGGCGGGCTGCCAATGGCGTGACCTCCGCCGCCTGATCACGACGTCATTTCCAACACTCATCCGGCCCCTTCCCTTGTCTCGCCGCTGGGCCTCAGGCCTGTGTGAGCGACAGGCATGCCATGAGGAAACACATCGCGGCACCGCCCGATGCAACCGTGCGGAGATGGTTCCAGCGCGTCCAGAGCGCAACATAGGTCTGCCAGTATCGTGCAGCTTCCCCCGCCGCCGGCTGGAACGCATCCAGACGCTTGTTCATGGGCACATTGCAAACCACCGTGACGAGGAAAACACCCACCAGATGGATCAAGCCGCCTGCAGCCAACCAGCGCGCGACATCAACCGGCGCGAAAACCAGCGCATAGCCGACAAATACTGCCGCGAGGATGGTCGTTCCGATCAGCAGGACAAGGAACAACGACCCATAGACCTTGCGATTGATCTGTTGCATGGATTCGATGCTGCCCGTCGTCGTACCGGCGGCAAGCGCGCGCATCACGAAGTCCGAGAATGTCAGGAATACACCGCCCATAAATCCCGTCGAGATCACGGCGAGCGCGGTTGATAAAAGCAGAATATCGGTCATCAATTTCTCTCTTCCTTTGGAATTCGGGCCATCGCGGATCTACGCGCACGCCAATCAGCTTGCCGCGTGGACTCCCATGCGTTGGGAACGCCGGAGCCATCCCGCGATCTTCTCCGGGCTGGCCAGCTTGACCGAACCGAACTGGATGATGCGTTTCGCCCGGATACCGCAAAACCCGAGGACCTGATTGCGGATCACCCCGCGCGCCGGACGGCGATAGAGCAGCGTATCGAGAAGCGGCGGTGTGTCCGATGTGATGATCGCGTCCGCCGTCCTGCCCTTGAGCAGCTTGTCCCACGCCACCTTCCCCGCGTGATAGCGAAACCCGAAACCGGGCGTGAGTGCCCGGTCGAGAACAGCCTTCGCCCGGGTCGGCATGGCACCCCACCAATAGGGGTGAACAATGAGGATGTGGTCGGCCCATGCGATGTTTGCCTGCCAGTCCAGCAGGTCGGGTTCGAGCGGAAGTCCATTCTCACCATAGCCCTCAAACGCCGTATCGAACGACATCTCCGCAAGGTCCATGCGGCGCAACTCGGCACCGGTTTCCAGAACGCCGGCCTGATAGGCATCTGCAATACCGCCGCACAGCGAGTTCATGCGCGGATGCGCCACCCAAATGAATATTCGTTTTGCCATGTTCACCTCCTGTTGCTTGACACTGTGTCAATTGACATGGCGTCAAATAGAATTATCTTTACACAATGTCAAGAACGATCACTGATACGCGCACCCGAATTCTGGACTCTGCCTGGAAGACGCTCGAGGACGACCCCGGTGCCAGCGTGCGCATGGCGGATATCGCCAAACGCGCCGGGATCAGCCGACAGGCGCTCTATCTGCACTTCCCTGCGCGGGCAGAACTGCTCATCGCGACGACGCGTTATATTGATGAGATCAAGCAGATCGACGAACGGCTCGCGGCAAGCCGGAACGCTGAAACCGGGATCGACCGGCTGAACGCCTATATCGATGCATGGGGAAACTATATTCCCGAAATCCAGGGCGTCGCGCGCGCGCTGCTGGCGATGCAGGACAGTGATGCGGCAGCAAAACTGGCATGGGATGACAGGATGGGTGCCGTCCGCGAAGGATGCGCGGCGGCAATCCGCGCACTCCGCAATGACGGTGTCCTGTCTGACGATTACACCCTCGATCAGGCAACCGATATTCTCTGGGCGCTGCTATCTGTGCGCCAGTGGGAACTCCTCACGGAAACCTGCGGCTGGTCGCAGGCGCAGTATATCGCGCTGACGAAAACCATCGCGCAACGAAGCCTGTTGCAAAACCAATCATAAACACCCGATCACCCACCGGAATTCTGGCTCCGAAGCGCGGCATCCGATAGGGTGCTCCGAAACAATCCACCCTATGAAAAGACTGAAACTCATGACCAACAACACATCCGACACGAACATGGCGCTGTTCTGTGATTTCGAGAACGTCGCGCTCGGCGTGCGGGACGCGAAGTATCCGAAATTCAATATCGCGCTGGTGCTCGAACGTTTGCTGGTCAAGGGCAGCATCGTCGCCAAGAAGGCCTATTGCGACTGGGATCGTTACAAGGATTTCAAGGTGACCATGCACGACGCCGCCTTCGAGATGATCGAGATTCCCCACACCCGGCAGTCTGGCAAGAACTCGGCCGACATCCACATGGTCGTCGATGCGCTCGACCTTTGCTACACCAAGGAACACATCGACACCTTCGTGATCATCAGCGGAGATTCGGACTTCTCGCCGCTGGTCAGCAAACTGCGCGAAAACGCCAAGACGGTGATCGGCGTGGGGGTCAAGAACAGCACGTCTGATCTGCTGATGAACAATTGCGACGAGTTCATCTTCTATGACGATCTGGTGCGCGAGAGCGACACGACCAAGGCCCGCCGCCCGGCGACCAAGAAGGCAGCAGCCGCGAAAAAGACCCCCGAGAAAGCAGCCCCCGCCGCAAAGGCGGTGGCCAGCAGCAGCGACAAGAATGAAGGCAGCCCGGACGAGGCCATCGAACTCGTGATGGAAACCGCCGAAGCCTTGTCGGCCGAACGCGGGGACCCGATCTGGGGCTCCATGGTCAAGCAGACACTCAAGCGCCGCCGGCCCGGTTTCAATGAAAGCTATTACGGATTCCGCGCCTTTGCCGACCTGCTCGAAGAGGCCGAGGATCGCGGTTTGCTCGAGCTGGAACTCGATGAACGATCCGGCGGTTACCTGATCCGGATCGGCGGGCAAAGCAAGTAAAGCCGCCAGTCTGCACATAATTTCAGCAGGATGAAAAAACTGCATTCCGAACCACCGGAACCAGTTGACAGAGGGGCCAAGCAGCACGAAATCTGCGCATCATAACCCGACCCCCCCTCCGCGATGGCGCGGTGCGGATAGCGGCCCAACGAAAGCATCGTCGCAATGCGAAACTTTCTCAAATCCCTTCTGGTCGTCACACTGGCGGCAGCCTCCGGCCCAGCCTTGGCCGAAGAGGAAAAGACCCTCAACGTCTACAACTGGTCGGATTACATCGCCGAGGACACCCTCGAACGATTCACCGCGGAAACGGGTATCAAGGTCAATTACGACGTCTACGATTCCAACGAGGTTCTCGAGGCCAAACTCATGGCCGGTTCGTCGGGCTATGACGTGGTATTTCCCTCGATCTCGCCCTTCGTGGCCCGCCAGGTGAAATCGGGGATCTACATGGAACTCGACCGGGATCAGCTACCCAACTGGCAGCACATCACGCCGTCGGTCCTGAAATCCCTGGCCGCGGGTGGCGATCCCGACAACAAGCATGCTGTGCCCTACATGATTGCGGGCACGGGCATCGGCTACAATGTCGCCAAGGTGGCGGCGGTGGCACCGGGCGCACCGACCGACAGCTGGTCGCTGATTCTCGATCCGGTCTGGGCCGAGAAACTGTCGGCCTGCGGCATCTCCCTGCTCGATGATCCCAACGAGGTTTTCGCGGCCGCCTCTGCCTATCTCGGCATCGACCCGGCCAGCGAAAAGACAGAGGACCTCGAACGCGCCGCCGCGCTGATCCAGACGATCCGCCCCTTTGTTCGTTACTTCCATTCCTCCTCCTACATCAACGACCTGGCCAATGGCGATGTCTGTGTCTCGCATGGCTATGGCGGCGACCTGATCCAGTCACGCGACCGTGCTGCCGAAGCCAATCGCGGCGTCGAGATTCAGGTGTTCCTGCCGCGCGAAGGCGCCCAGGCTGTGATCGACGTGATGGCCATTCCCGCCGATGCGAAACATCCGCAGAACGCGCATCGCTTCATCGACTTCATGATGCGGCCTGATGTGGTGGGACCGATCACCAATGCGGTGGGCTATGCCAATGCGATCATCGGGGCGGAGCAATTCGTCGAGCAGTCCCGCCTGGACGATCCCGTGGTTTACCCCACTACGGAGACGCGGGACCGGATGTTCGTCGTCCCGTTGAAATCGCAGGCCTATGAACGCCTGCGCACCCGCACCTGGACGCGGATCAAGACGGGTCAATGACCACAACGGAATCGGGTCACGTCACGGAGGCCGACCGGATCGAACCGATCCTGGACCTTCAGGGCGTGACCCGCCGATTCGGCGATGTCGTCGCCGTCAACGCTGTCGACCTTACCGTCCGCCGGGGCGAGTTGTTTTCGCTGCTCGGTGGTTCAGGCTGTGGAAAATCGACCCTTCTCCGCATGATTGCCGGGTTTGAACCGCCTGACAGCGGGCAAATCCGCATTGATGGCCGGGACATGACCACCGTCCCGCCCTATGAGCGCCCGGTGAACATGGTGTTCCAGTCCTATGCGCTGTTTCCGCATATGACGGTCGCCCAGAACGTCGCCTATGGATTGCGCCAGGAAGGCATGGCGCGTTCCGAGCGTGACGACCGGGTCCATGACGTCCTCAAGCTGGTCGATCTGCCCGATCTGGCCCGGCGCAAACCCAACCAGCTCTCGGGTGGCCAGCGTCAGCGGGTCGCACTCGCACGCGGGCTCGCCAAGCAACCCCGCATCCTGCTGCTTGATGAGCCGCTGGGTGCTCTCGACCGCAAGCTGCGCGAACGCACCCAGTTCGAACTCGTGAATCTTCAGGACCGGATCGGCATCACCTTCATTCTGGTGACCCATGATCAGGAAGAGGCGATGACCATGTCCGACCGGATCGGCGTAATGCGCGATGGCCAAATCCATCAGATCGGCGCACCGCGCGAGGTCTATGAATATCCCAACTCGCGTTTCGTGGCCGACTTCATCGGCACCGCCAACCTGCTGACCGGTGAGGTGATCGCGGCAACCGAAGGCATGGTACAGGTTCGACTGGCGGCCACCGGTACATCGATTTTCGTGGCGTCCCCGGCGCCGGTCTCCCCAGGTGCAACCGTCACCGTGATGGTGCGCCCGGAAAAGCTGCAAACCGTGAGCGGGCCCGCAGCTGTTTCGGGCGATGCCAATTTGCTTTCGGGCGTGGTGCAGGACATTGCCTATCTGGGGGACATGTCGGTCTATCATGTGGAAATCGCCGACGGACTGCGCATTCAGGTGGCCATGGCCAACCGCCTCCATACCGGCGAAGAACCGATCACCTGGGATGACACCATCCACCTGACATGGCACCCCGGCGACGGGGTGGTGCTGACATCGTGAGGCCGTTCCGAATCCTGGCGGGACCGTCCGGGCGGCGACTCGTCACGGCCATACCCTTCATCTGGCTGGCGGTGTTCTTCCTCGCCCCCTTTGCCATTGTGTTCGGGATTTCACTGAGCCAGTCCCGGTTCGGCATTCCGCCCTACGAGCCGCTGATCCGCGGCGGCGAAATCCTCGCCCGGCTCGACAATTACAGTTTCCTGCTCAGCGACGCGCTGTACATCAACGCACTTCTCAATTCGCTCCAGATCGCCGCCACATCGGCCATCATCTGCCTGCTGATTGGTTACCCCATCGCGCTGGGGATCGCGCGCGCGCCACAGCAATGGCGTGCACCACTGCTGCTCGCCGTGATCCTGCCCTTCTGGACCTCATTTCTGATCCGGGTCTATGCCTGGATCGGGCTGCTGAAGAATGACGGCCTGATCAACAACCTGCTTGAGATTGTCGGTCTGATCGACGCGCCGCTGCAACTGCTCCAGACCTCGTTTGCCGTACATCTGGGCATTGTCTATTCCTACCTGCCCTTCATGGTGCTGCCGCTTTACGCCGCGCTCGAACGCCAGGACACGAGCCTGCTCGAGGCCGCCTCCGATTTGGGCGCACGGCCCTGGCGCGCCTTCGTGACGATCACCCTGCCCCTGTCCATGCCCGGTGTGATCGCCGGGTTCCTGCTGGTGTTCATTCCCGCCGTGGGGGAGTTCGTCATCCCCGAACTGCTGGGTGATTCCGCCACCGCGATGATCGGCAAGGTGCTGTGGACGGAGTTCTTCAACAACCGGGACTGGCCGCTGGCCTCCGCGCTGGCGGTTTCGATCCTGGTCCTGATCGTCGCGCCGCTCGCCTGGCTTGAGCATATGCGCCACCGGCGCGCGAATGCCCTGTCATGAAGCGCCTCTCGCCATGGCTCATTGCCGCGCTCGCACTGGGTTATCTGTTCCTCTACGGGCCGATCCTCTCGCTGATCGTCTATTCCTTCAACGAATCCCGGCTCGTCACGGTCTGGGGCGGGTTCTCGACAAAATGGTACAGCGAACTGGCCGGCAACGAGAAACTGCTCGGCGCGGCATGGCTCAGCCTGAAGATCGCCGCCGCATCCGCCACGGGCGCGATGATCCTCGGTACGCTCTGCGCCATCGTGCTGGTGCGCTTCGGGCGGTTTCGCGGGCGGCTGCTGTTCTCGTCGATGACAACAGCACCGCTGGTCATGCCCGAGGTCATCACCGGCCTGTCCCTGCTGTTGCTGTTTGTCTTCCTGCAACAGGTTACGGGATGGCCGGACGGACGCAGTGCGCTCACCATTGTGATCGCCCATATCACCTTTGCCACCGCCTATGTGGTGCTGGTGGTGCAGGCGCGCCTCTCCCAGATGGACCGCAGCCTGGAGGAAGCCGCACTTGATCTTGGCGCGCGGCCCCTGAAAGTCTTCCTGACCATCACCCTGCCGCTGATCGCACCCTCGCTGATCGCGGGCTGGCTGCTGGCCTTCACCCTGTCGCTGGACGATCTGGTTGTGGCCAGCTTCGTATCCGGCCCGGGATCGAGCACCCTGCCCATGGTCGTTTTCTCGAGCGTGCGGCTGGGCCTCAGCCCGGAAATCAACGCGCTCGCGACGATCCTGATCGTCACCGTGGCCGTCGTCGTCATCATCGCCGCCTGGATGCTCGCGCGGCGGGAGCGGGGCTAGAAGCGAACCGCGCCCGAGTGAGACATTCTGTTCGGCGCAGGCCGCAGCACCTGTTAAAGGTGGCAGCGAGACGACAGATGCTGGACCGGAGAGTGCCCCTATGGATGACCTGACAATCGACCGTGACGCCATGGGCAAGTTGTCCAAAGCGCTGGCCTTTATTTGCGGTGCCGATCATCCAACCACCATTGCCCTCAAGACCGCTTCCGAAAGCGGTTCCAAATCGGACATCGCAAAAGCGCGAAAGCTGTTCCTCGGCCTCAAGCCGAGCGACCGCCAGGCCGCCATGGCGATGCTCACCGATTGACCGCCGCCAGAGGTTCCGCGCCGGTGTCGCGGCTGGTACATTTCACGCCACTGACACACAAGCGGCGGGCATGCAGAACGCACGCGGCAGGCAATCGGAGCACGTAATCATGGGTGAGTTTTCAATCGGGCAATCGGTCACGCGACTGGAAGACCCGCGCCTGCTGACCGGCAAGGGCCGCTATCTCGATGACATCAACTATGATCGCCAGCTCTATGCGGTGATTCTGCGCTCGCCCCACGCGCATGCCGATATTCTGTCCATCGACACGACGGCCGCGAAAGCCGCGCCGGGCGTGCATGCGGTGCTGACAGGGCGTGACTACGAAGACGACGGCATGGGTGTTGTCCCCTGCATGGGCAATTACACCCATCGCGATGGCGGGCCGATGTACATCCCCTACCGCCCCGCGCTGGCCGTGGATCGGGTGCGGAATGTCGGCTATCCGGTCGCCATGGTCGTGGCCGACACCGAACCACAGGCCCGCGATGCGATGGAGATGATCGACATCGATTACAAAGTCCGTCCGGCGGTGACGAACTGTTTCGATGCCTTTCAGGACGGTGCGCCGCAGCTCTATGACGACTGCCCGAACAACGAATCCTATTTCTATGAGGCCGGCGACAAGGACGCGACCGACGCGGCCTTTGCCAAGGCCGACCACACCATCACCCAGCGCCTGGTCATCAACCGGGTCACCGCCAACGCCATGGAAAACCGGGGCGTGATCGGCGAGTTCAACCCGGGCAACGGGCGCTACACCCTGCGCTGCGGTTTCCAGCGCCCCTGGCTGTTCCGCAAGAGCCTCGCCGATCAGGCCTTCAAGGTGCCGGAATCCAGGATCCGTCTGGTGACTGATGATATCGGCGGCAGCTACGGCCTGCGTGGCTCGATCTATCCCGAAATGGTGCTGATGCCCTGGGCCTCGAAGCTCGTCGGGCGGCCTGTCAAATGGATCGCCGACCGGTCCGAAAGCCATCTCAGCGATGATGACGGACGCGACAATGTGGTCGATGCCTCCCTCGCCTTCGATGCGGACGGGACTTTTCAGGGCATCCGCATCCGCAGCTGGGGCAATCTGGGGGCCTATGTGTCCTATCGCGGCGCCAGCCCGCCCGTGGTGCATATCGGCACCGCTATCGGCGTCTACACGACGCCGGCGGCCCATGTCGAAATCTCGGGCATGCTGACCAACACCCACTGCACCTCGCCCTATCGCGGGGCCGGACGGCCCGAAGCCTCGTTCATGATCGAACGGCTTGTGGAGCGCGCGGCCGACCAGCTCGGCATGGACCCGGCCGAACTGCGCCGGAAGAACATCATCCCGACCACGGCGATGCCCTACAAGACGCCGCTGATCTACACCTATGATTGTGGCGAGTTCGAAAAGAACATGGACATGGCCATGGAAATGGCCGACTGGCACGGCTTTGCCGAACGCCGGAAGGACTCTGAGGCGCGCGGCAAGCTACGCGGCATCGGCATGTCCAACACCCTAGAATGGGCGGCGGACAACACCACGGAAACCGCCGAGTTCCGGTTCGATCCGACCGGCGATCTGACCTTCGTGGCCTCGACCATCAGCCACGGTCAGGGCCACGGCACGATCCAGACCCAGATCATCTGCGACCTGCTCGGCGTCGAACCCGAACGCGTCAACATCCTGCAGGGGGATACGGACGTCTCGGCCTTCGGCATGGGCACCGGCGGGTCCCGGTCGACGATCATGACCGGCAGCGCCATGGTGCTCGCCGCGAACAAGATCATCGCCAAGGGCAGGAAGCTCGCCGCGCATCTGCTCGAAGCGTCGGAAGCCGATATCGAGTTTGCCGACGGCAAGTTTACCGTGGCGGGCACCGATCGGGCCCTGACCACCCACGAGATCGCGGTTGCCGCCTACAAGGACGGGAACCTGCCCGCGGATATGGAACCGGGCTTGTATGAGACCGGCACCTACAACGCCACGACCGGCAACTTCCCCAATGGCTGTCACATCTGCGAGGTCGAGATCGACCCCGATACCGGCGTGACCGAGATGGTGAGGTACAGCGTCGTTGACGATGTGGGTACGATCATCAACCCGATGCTGGTGCGCGGCCAGATCATGGGTGGCATCGCCCAGGGCATGGGCCAGGTCCTCATGGAGGACAAGACCTATGATCCGGAAAGTGGCCAGCTGATCGCGGGCTCCTTCATGGATTACTGCATGCCGCGCGCCGACGATTTCTGCGACGTGCAGTTCGAGGAGAACGAGGTGCCCACACAAACCAACCCGCTCGGGGTCAAGGGTGCGGGGGAAGCCGGCACGGTGGGATCATTGTCCGCAGGCACCAACGCCATCGTGGACGCACTCTCGCAATTCGGGATCGAACATATCGACACGCCCTGCACGCCCTTCAAGGTGTGGAAGGCGATCCACGACGCGAAGGCGGCGGGCTAGAACAACTCCCCCTGCTTCGGGGCCATGGTCGCCGGAGAGACTTCTTCGAGCAGCTCTGGTCCCTCGTTTCGGGTGCTACTGACGGCCGGGCCGACCGGGCGGACGGTCAGTGCATCGTCGGGAGCAGGTACCATCAGGGACGCAGCACGGTCCTGATCCTCGCGGCTTTCCTGCCCATCACCCAGCCAGGCATCGAAACTGTCATTCGTGAGTACCACGGGCATGCGGTGGTGATAGGGCTTGAGGGTCTCGTTGGCCGCCGTGGTCACGATGGTGCAGGTCTGCAACTCGCCGCCATCCGGGCCGTGCCAGATTTCCCAAAGCCCTGCGAAGGTGATCAGGCTGGCATCCGGTCTGGCGATCCAGACCGGCTGTTTCGGGCCGGTGCCGGTGCTGGTCCATTCATAGAAGCCGCTGGCGGGGATCAGGCACCGGCGGCGCTTGAAGGCGTTCTTGAAGGAGGGTTTTTCGGCCAGCGTCTCCGAACGCGCATTGTTCATCTTCGCGCCCATGGCCGGGTCCTTCGCCCAGGGCGGGATCAGGCCCCATTGAAAACCCGTGGCTTCACGCCCACCGGCATTCCCGCCACTGGCCGCGCGGATCACCGCGACAATCGCCTGGGTCGGCGCGATGTTGTATCGCGGTATCAGATTGAGTGGCTGGTTGATCAGACCGTATACGCCGTGCATCTCCGTCCAGGTATGGAACAGTCCGAAACGTCCGCACATGGATCGATCTCAACTTTCAACCAGATGGGAATCAGGATCTTGCCGACCCGGAATTCTGACGATGACAACGGTTGAACCCTCGACCCGGTAATAAATCGACTGACCCTCAAACACCCGGCGGCGGAAACCGGCACGAACATTTTCAATGGCCGGAAACAGCAACGGGTTTGCGGCAATTTCGGCAAGGCAATCTGTAACCCTGTTCAGATAAGCACGCGTATGCGCAACGCCCCAATTATCGACTCCATAATCGAACATCATCTGAAGGTCATGGTCGGCGGCATCTGAAAGCCTATAACTCACCGCGCTTGCGCTTTCGTTCGACTACTGCGTCGAAAATTTCTTCCGGTGTTCGGTCACTGATCCCTGATTTTTCGCCTTCGATAAGAGCAGCGCGAAGTGCGTCAAGTTCCGCGTTGCGCGCCTGCTCCTTGCGGATCAAATCCCGAATCAATTCGCTGTCATTTCCATAGTGTCCGCCAGCAATTTGAGTTTTTATCCAGTCTTCCTGCTGGTCGGTAACGTTCACCGTTTTCTTCACCAGTCCCATATTCCATCTCCATAAAGCGTGAAATCATCCGACAAAATACGATATTATCGGATGTTTGGTCCAGACAAGCTGCCCTAAAGCGGCCAGAAGAACATGATCAGCGGGATCGAGACGGCGACAATGATGATTTCCAGCGGCAGGCCCATGCGCCAGTAATCGCCGAACTTGTAGCCGCCCGGGCCCATGACCAGCACGTTGTTCTGGTGACCGATGGGTGTGAGGAAAGCACAAGACGCACCGATGGCCACTGCCATCAGGAAGGGATCGGCGTTCAGGCCGAGGCTTCCGGCAATCGCGACGGAGATCGGCGCCATCACGATGGCGGTTGCCGCGTTGTTCATCAGGTCCGAGAGCGTCATGGTCACGACCAGCACGATGCCCAGAATGGCAAAGGGCGGGATCGCCCCGGCCAGCCCGACGATACTGTCGGCGATCAGTTGGGTGCCCCCGGTTGATTGCAACGCATCCCCCAGCGGGATCATGGCGCCCAACAGCACAATCACGGGCCATTCGATGGTTTCATAGGCCTCGCGCGGTGATATCCGCTCGAGCAGGACCAGCGCCACCACGGCGCCCGCGAAAGAGATATGGACGGGCGCCCAGCCGATCACGGTGGCAAACACCGAGGCCGCAAACACCAGAACCGGGATCAGCACCTTCCCGCCGCGCCCGATATTCAGGTTGCGGGTCGCCAGCGGCAGGCAGCCCATCGCGGCCACAGCATCGGGCAGTTCACTTTCCTCACCCTGCAGCAACAACACGTCACCGGCGCGCAGGCGCACCTGCGCGATCCGTTCGCGGATCGGCGTGCCTTCGCGTGCCAGCGCCAGCAGCGCCACACCGAAATGACGCCGCAGATGCAGCATGATCGCGCTACGGCCTTCCAGACGTGAGCCAGGCTGCACCACGGCTTCGATGATCCCCACCTGATCCGACCGGACCTTGTCCTGGCTCGCGTGGTCACTGCCCGTCAGGGTCAGCCCGGCCTTCTTGACCAGCTCGTCAATCGTGGCCGGGTCGACGCGCAACAGCAGGATATCGCCGGCCCGCAGATATTCATGGGTAATCCGCATCAGGCGTCGGGTCTCGTCCCGGAGCAGCCCGACCACAATGGTGCGTTCTTCATCCAGCCCTTCGAGTTCGTGCACGGTCTTTCCGATATATTCGGAATCATCATTCAGACGGGCTTCGATCACATAACTGTCGAGTTCGAACATTTCTTCCGCAGAGCGGCGGCTCGTCCGGTCCGATGGCAGCAGCCGCCAGCCGATCAGCAGGACGAACAACAGGCCGATCACGGCAATCGGAAGCCCGACAAAGGCAAAGTCGAACATGGCAAAGGCTTCGCCGGTGATGTCTGCCCGATAGGTCGCAATGATGATGTTGGGCGGGGTGCCGATCAGGGTGACCAGACCGCCGAGAATGGTGGCAAAAGACAGCGGCATCAGGACGGCAGACGGACGATCGGACAGGCGCAATGCCAAGGGCATGAGCAGCGCCAGCGCCCCGACATTGTTCATGAAGGCCGAGAGGACCGCCCCGAGCCCGGACAGGGCTGTCATCTGGCTTCCCTGCCCTTTGGCAATCCGTACCACGGCATCCGCAATGATCGAGATGACGCCCGAGACCTGGAGCGCGCGGCTGATGACCAGCACGGCGGCCACGGTGATCACAGCGGGGTGCCCAAACCCGGCAAAGGCAGAATCGGTCGGCACCACACCAGCCAGCACGGCGACGATCAGCGCGGTGAACGCCACCACGTCATAGCGCCACCGGCCCCACATGAAGAAGACGAGCGACAGGCCGAGAATGGCGAAGATGGAGATTTGTGCGGTGGTCATGGCGATATTCGTAGCATGATGCGACGAATCCCAAACACCGTCGTTCCCGCGCAGGCGGGAACCCATCACCTCAGGCGGATATCCATTTGAATACCAGCGTTAATGGATGCCCGCCTTCGCGGGCATGACGATTGGCATGAACCGGCCTATTCGAAGGCTTCTTCCCAGTTACCCTGGGTTGCGGCCTTGGAATATTCGGTCGAGCGGTTTTCGAAGAAGTTGGCGTGCTCGACACCGTTGAGCATCTCTTCCATCCACGGCAGCGGGTTCGCCTCGATCCGGTAGACCGGCTGCAAACCAAGCTGGGAGAGGCGGCGGTCAGCGATGTAGCGGATGTACTGCTTCACTTCCTTGGCCTCAAGACCCTCAAGGCTGCCCATTTCAAACGCCAGATCGATAAAGGCGTCTTCATGGTTGAGCACGGTTTCGCAGGCCACATAAAGTTCACGCTTAAATTCTTCGTCCCAGATTTCCGGGTTCTCGTTGATGAAGGTGCGGAACAGCTTGATGATCGAAGCCGTGTGCAGGCTTTCATCGCGCACCGACCAGGTCACGATCTGGCCCATGCCCTTCATCTTGTTGTGTCGCGGGAAGTTCAACAGGATCGCGAAGGACGCAAACAGCTGCAGCCCTTCGGTGAACGCCCCGAACATCGCAAGCGTCATGGCGATGTCGCGGTTCGTCTCGACACCGAACTCCTGCATGTAGTCGTATTTGTCCTTCATCTGCTGATACTTGAGGAAGGCCGAGTACTCGGTCTCGGGCATCCCGATCGTGTCGAGCAGATGGGAATAGGCCGAAATGTGCACGGTCTCGATGTTCGAGAAGGCCGCCAGCATCATCTGCACTTCGGTGGGTTTGAACACCTGCGTGTAGTGCTTCATGTAGCAGTTGTTCACTTCCACATCGGCCTGCGTGAAGAAGCGGAAAATATGCGTCAGCAGGTTCCGCTCGGAATTGTCCAGCGTGCGGTGCCAATCCTTCACATCGTCGGCCAGCGGCACCTCTTCGGGCAACCAGTGGACACGCTGCTGCATCAGCCAGGCGTCATAGGCCCAGGGGTAGCTGAACGGCTTGTACTGAACGCGTTCTTCGAGCAGTGACATTGATACTTTCCTCTTTCCGGGACGCGCCGCCCCGGTACCGAAGGGTCCGGGGCGCGCCACGTCAAATTTGCACCTTCAGCCTACTGACAGGCGAGGCATTCCTCGTAATCGTTGCGGCTGGCCGCGGCGCGATCCGCTTCTTCGTCGCCCGTGACCGGCACCAGCGCGCCGACACTTTCGGAACGCTGCAGTGATTTCGAGCGACAGTAGTAGAGGCTCTTCACGCCTTTCTTCCAGGCCTGGAAGTGGATCTGATGCAGGTCGCGCTTGTGCACGTCTGCGGCCAGGAACACGTTCAGGGACTGGGACTGGCAGATGAAGGGCGAACGGTCGGCGGCCAGGTCGATCACCCAGCGCTGGTCGATTTCGAAGGCGGTCTTGAAGACATCCTTCTCATCATCGCTCAGGAAGTCGAGATGCTGAACCGAGCCCTCGCCGGTCGTGATCGTGGACCAGACCGCATCCGTATCCTTGCCCTTTTCGGCCAGAAGACGCTTGAGGGCCTTCGAGCGGACATTGAAGGAACCCGACAGGGTCTTGTGGGTGAAGCTGTTGGCCGCAATCGGCTCAATGCCCGGCGAAGCGCCGCCACAGATGATCGAGATCGACGCGGTCGGCGCAATCGCCATCTTGTTCGAGAACCGCTCCATGATGCCGTAATCCTGAGCATCGAGACAGGCACCGCGTTCTTCGGCCAGCATCACGGATGCCGCATCGGCCTGTTCGCGGATGTGCTTGAACATCTTCTTATTCCACGCCTTCGCGACAGCAGATTCGAAGGGCACCATCTGATCCTGCAGGAACGAGTGGAAGCCCATGATGCCGAGCCCGACCGAACGTTCACGTGCGGCGGAATACTTGGCCTTGGCGAATGAATCTTCGGCGTTGTCGATGAAATCCTGCAGAACATTGTCGAGGAAGCGCATCACGTCCTCGATGAAGGTCGGGTGATCCTTCCATTCCAGGAAGCTCTCGACATTCAGCGACGACAGGCAGCACACGGCCGTGCGGTCATTGCCGAGATGGTCCAGACCCGTCGGCAGGGTGATCTCGGAACACAGGTTCGAGGTCTTCACCGTCAGGCCGGCCAGCTTCTGGTGCTCGGGCACGTGCCGGTTCACCGTGTCGGAGTAGACGATGTAGGGCTCGCCGGTCTCGATCCGGGCGGTCAGCAGGCGAATCCAGAGGCTGCGCGCCTTCACCGTGGCAATCGGCGCACGGTCCTTCGGGCTGACCAGCGCCCAGTCTTCATCGGCCTCGACAGCACGCATGAAGGCATCGGTCACCAGCACACCATGGTGCAGGTTCTGGGCCTTACGGTTCGGGTCGCCACCGGTCGGGCGGCGGATTTCGATGAATTCCTCGATCTCGGGATGGTCGATCGGCAGATAGACCGCCGCTGAACCGCGACGCAGCGAACCCTGGCTGATGGCGAGGGTCAGGGAGTCCATCACCCGGATGAACGGCACCACACCGGAGGTCTTGCCGTTATGGCCGACCTGCTCACCAATCGAACGCAAATTTCCCCAATAGCTGCCAATGCCGCCGCCACGCGCTGCGAGCCAGACATTCTCGTTCCAGAGGTCAACGATGCCTTCAAGGGAATCCGAGGCTTCATTGAGGAAACAGGAAATCGGCAGGCCGCGCTGGGTGCCGCCATTCGAGAGAACCGGCGTTGCGGGCATGAACCAGAGCTTGGAAATATAGTCGTAGATCCGCTGGGCATGGGCGGAATCATCGGCATAGTGGCTGGCCACGCGGGCGAAAAGCTTCTGCGGGGAACCCTTCTCATGGTTGAGAAGATAGCGATCCTCAAGAGTTTCCTTGCCGAATGCGGTCAGCAGTGAATCACGGGACGGATCAATCCGGATCCGCACACGTTCGGTCTGGTAGATGTTCGCCGTATCGGAATCCTTGCCGACAAGATCGTTATCCACATCCCGAGTCGCTTCAATTTCGGTGGAATCGGCAGATTCCAGTTCCAGTTCATCCGTTTCAAACACGTCCAAATCTTCCGTTTCAATAGCTTTGCGCGTTTTGTCCACAGCGCCATCAACAGCTGAAATTCCAGCAGAACCGTCCATTACCAAGCCCCCTACAACCAATATTCCAAGTGCTCCACACCCTGTGGGCAGTTTTCGAGGGAAAAATGCTCAAAATCCACAACATCTGGAGAGGTAACAACAACTTAACACTAAATGTTGGAAGCCTGTCACCGTGAACAATTCGGGAACATTCTAAACTTTGACGTTTTTGAGTCAACGCACAGGAATCCGAATCGTTCAAATTCGCCAGATTGTTACGAGTCGCGCAGGCTATGGGTTTTTATGTTTGTGCCCGTTTTGTGCCACAAATCGCAAAATCTTGTGGTCGGGCCAAAAGCGACTCGGGAATTTAGCGGCGAACGAAACGTGATCAGGAAATTTTCGCCGGAAATCCGGCCTTTCCTGTTTTGCCGTTATCCTTCGCTGCGGAGTGAAAGCCTTACGCTCTCCCCCAAACCCTCGTCATGCCCGCGAAGGCGGGCATCCATTAACACCGACGCCGCCCCGGGAACCGCTTGTGGTTATGGACCCCTGCCTGCGCAGGGGTGACGACCGGGATATGGCGGTGCCGGTGACCTTCCCCCAACGTCATGGCCGGACTTGATCCGGCCATCCACGTGGATGTGTCACGCGCAGCGGTTATCGGGTTTGAGAGACATGGATGCCCGGATCAAGTCCGGGCATGACAAGGGGACGAAGGATGCCTGGTTCCTTCAGTCCAGCCCCGCTAGATGAGGTCTTCCAGGGTCCGCTGCTGTTCCGGCTTGAAACCGACCATGACGCCTGCATCGGTTTCAATCACCGGGCGTTTGATGAGGGTCGGATTTTCGACCATCAACTGCAGGGCGATGTCCTCGGTGACGTTTTCCCGAATGACTTCATCCAGGCCGCGCCAGGTCGTGCTGCCGCGGTTGAGCAAAGCTTCCCAACCCACTTCCATGGCCCATTCGGTGACCTTTTCGAGGTCAACGCCGTCGGCACGGACATCGAGGAACCTGTGGGCGGCCTCGCGTCGTTCGAGCCATTTCAGGGATTTCCGGGTCGTGTCGCAGCTCTTGAGGCCGTAAACGGTCAACATGATGGGTCCCTTTCCTTAGGCTTTGGCGCTGGGATGCGCGGCGAGCTAGTCTTATGCGCGCCGTTGCCGATATATGCAATTCCAAGTCCGAGGCAAGTCATCTCCATGACAATCCAGCCTGCAGCTTCCGTCAGACCGCCCGCTATTGCCGGCACCTTCTATCCCGCCGATGCACAGACACTTGCCGCCATGGTCGACAAATACCTGTCCGACGCACGCGACGACGGCCTGAACCCCAAAGCCCTGATCGCCCCCCATGCCGGGCTGATCTATTCCGGCCCGGTTGCGGGATCAGCCTACAAATCCATTGCCCGGCGCGCCGGGCAGATCAGCCGGGTGGTGCTGCTCGGCCCGCCCCACCGGGTGGCCGTGCCGAAGTTCTGTGTCCCGGCCGCCACCCGTTTTCGTACACCGCTTGGTGATGTGCCGCTCGATCTCGACGGGATTGCCGCCGCCCTCACCATTCCCGGCGTCGAACAATCCGATATCCCCCACGCCGAAGAGCACAGCCTCGAAATACATCTGCCCTTCCTGCAACGGGTGCTGGGCGATTTCACACTCGTGCCGGTGATCGTCGGCGGCCCCGCTCCGCAGGAAACCGAAACGCTTCTCAAGGCCCTGTGGGGCGGCCCCGAGACCCTCATCGTGATCAGTTCCGATCTCAGCCACTATCACGACTATGAGGGCGCCAATGCGCGTGACCAGAATTTCCGGCGACATGTCGAAACCCTGAGCCTCGAGAAAATCGAGGATGAACAAGCCTGCGGACGGTTCCCGGTCAAGGGCTTGCTGAGCCGTGCCCGGGCACTGGATTTGCGGGTCACCACGCTGGATGTGCGCAATTCCGGGGATACGGGCGGGCGCGATCATCGCGACCGGGTGGTGGGCTACGGGTCCTGGGCGCTCGAATATGCCGGATCGGCGCGCCTGCCCGATGAAGACCGGGCAATCCTGATCGATGCAGCCCGGCGCTCCATCGGCAACGGGTTGAAAAACGGCCGTCCGGCGCGGGTCCAGCACGGGACGTTTTCACCCGCGCTGGAAACCTACCGCGCGACCTTCGTGACCCTGAACCAGAACGGCAAACTGCGCGGCTGCATCGGCAGCATCCTGCCCCACCGCTCCCTGATCGAGGATGTGGCGATCAATGCCCACAAGGCCGCCTTCGGCGATCCGCGCTTCCCGCAACTCAGCGCGGCGGAAGTCAGCTCCCTCGATCTTTCGGTCTCGATCCTGTCCCATGCCCGCCCCATAACCTTCGGCTCCGAAGCCGAAGCGATCGATGCGCTCCAGCCCGATGTGGACGGGGTGATCCTTCAGGCCGAAGGCCCCGACGGCCAGACCCGGCGCGGCCTGTTCCTGCCCCAGGTCTGGGAGAGCGTGCCCAAGGCCGAACAGTTCCTGCGCCACCTGAAAGCCAAGGCCGGCCTGCCCCAGGATTACTGGAGCGACACCATCCGCCTCTGGCGCTATACGACGGAGACGTTTCACTAGGAGCACAGCCTTTTTTCGACCGTCATACGCGGACTTGATCCGCGTATCTTTTCGACACCTCACACATCATCAACATGGATGCCCGGATCAAGTCCGGGCATGACGAAGCGGGAAACGCGAAGCGTCGTCTCGAAGGATGCTGGGGCGACACCACCGCCGGTTTGACTTGTCCCCCGTCATTGTGAGGCGCATCGCGACGAAGCAATCCAGCCTGCGCGGGCATGACGAAACTCATGCATCAGGGTTGGACCTCCCCCTTGCACCGACGCGGCACCTCCGCTTAGCTGGCAAGGGGCAAACGGGGGACAGATTATGAGCGATGTGAGCGAAGCGCGCACGCGGCGCAAGGTCATTGCAGCGGGCGTCACCGGAAACGTGCTCGAGTGGTACGACTTCGCGGTCTACGGGTTTTACGCGCCGATCATCGGCCGGCTGTTTTTCCCGTCTGACGATCCCACCGTTTCGCTGATCGCATCCTTCGGAGCCTTTGCCGCCGGCTTCCTGATGCGGCCGGTGGGCGGGTTCATCTTCGGGCATATCGGCGACAAGATCGGCCGCAAGAAAGCGCTGGTCCTCTCGGTCATGCTCATGGCGATCCCGACCGGGGTCATCGGCTTTTTGCCCGACCACGCGACCATCGGGGTGGCTGCAGCCGTGCTGATGGTGCTGATGCGGATGCTGCAGGGCCTCTCGGTCGGCGGCGAATACACCGGTTCGATTGTCTATCTGGCTGAACACGCCCCCGACAAGAAGCGTGGCTTCTTCACCAGCTGGACCCTGTTCGGCGCCGTGGGCGGCATCCTGCTCGGCTCGGGCGTCAGCGCCCTGATCAGCCATCTCCTGACCGATGCCCAGATTTCCGACTGGGGCTGGCGGCTGGCCTTCATCTCGGGGATTCTCGTCGGCGTGGTCGGCCTGATTGTCCGTCGTCACCTGCCCGACATGCCCGAGGACAAAAGCGCAGACAAACCGAAATCGCCCATCGTCGAAGCCTTCAGGACCGAGTGGCGCTCGATGTCCAAGGTCATCGGCTTCAACATCGTGAATGCCGTCGGCTTCTACATGATGTTCGTCTATGTGGTGACCTGGCTGATCAAGCAGGTCGCAGAACCGCGCTCGGACGCGCTCGACATCAACACGATCAGCATGGCCGCCCTGCTGGTCCTGATCCCGTTCTTCGGTGCCTTGTCCGACAAGATCGGGCGCAAGCCCCTGCTGATGTTCGGCGCGGGTGGCATTGCCATCCTCGGCTATCCGCTGATCTGGCTGATGCATCACCCGGATTTCAGCATGATCCTGCTCGGCCAGCTCGGTTTTGCGGTCCTGATCGGGGCCTATTTCGGGGCCAGCCCGGCCACCCTGACCGAAATGTTTCCGCGCCGTGTCCGCGTTAGTGCGCTCAGCGTCGGCTACAACATCAGTCTGGCGATCTTCGGTGGCACCACGCCGCTGATTGCCACCTGGCTGATCGCCCGCTCGCACAATGATCTTTCGATTGCCTGGTACCTGATTGGCTGTGCAGTCGTATCCTTCCTGGTGCTGCTGACCGTGCGGGACGGCGCCGGTAAACCGCTGCCGGCGTAAAACCATCCTGACTGCTCAGCGGGCGGGTTTGAAACCCGCCCCGTTTATTCTGCAAGCCGGACCGGCTGGCGCTTGCGGCCCCAGGTGCCGGGTTTGGCGTCGAACACGCCGGGGATGCGCGTGCCGCAATTCGGACAGGCGGCACCGGAATTGCCGACCGGCACCACCTGCCATTCGCTGAGTTCGTACCAGTCGCGCCCGATGGTGCGCGTTGCGCAGTTCGGGCAATAGGTGCTCTGGCGGCCCTTGTCGTGGACATTTCCGGTGTAGACATAATTGATCCCGGCATCCCGCGCGATCTGCCGCGCCAGCGCCAGTGTCTCGTGGGGCGTGGCAGGGGTATCGAGCATCTTCCAGTCGGGGTGAAACGCCGAGAAATGCACCGGCACGTCCGGACCAAGATTGTCGAAAATCCAGCGGGACATTTCGGCCAGTTCGCGCGGGTCGTCGTTTTCACCGGGAATGATGAGATTGGTGATCTCCAGCCAGCAATCGGTCTCGTGGCGGATATGCACCAGCGTGTCGAGCACGTTGGCAAGTGAGGCCGTCGACAGCTCGCGATAAAACCGCTCGGTAAAACCCTTCAGATCCACATTGGCGGCATCCATCGCCCGGAAGAATTCCTTGCGCGGCTCCTCACAGATATAGCCCGCTGTTACCGCCACAGTCCGCACGCCCACCTCGCGGCAGGCCGCCGCCACATCAACCGCGTATTCGAGGAAGATCACCGGATCATTGTAGGTAAACGCCACCGAGCGACAGCCATGGGCGGCGGCGGCCTTGGCAATGGCTTCAGGCATGGCCTGGTCGGCGAGCATGTCCCACTCGCGGGATTTCGAAATATCCCAGTTCTGACTAAACGAACATGACACTAAGTTACTGTTTTATAAGGTTTTTATACCATATCTAGTGTGCTGTGTGCTTTCTGTGTGCGATATAGTGTTATCGCCAACACCTTGATTTTGCTTATTTTATCGTGTGCCATCCGTGTGTTACCACCGGCCGCGATTTTGACCGTCCCTCCTGCGAGACTAAGCCATTTGGCCATCGCTCCCTCTCGTTGCCGGAATGGCTGGCGTGATTTTCAGTCCGGTTGTTCGCTCCTGCTCACGGGAAAAAGCGGTCCTCCGACAACTTTCGAAGAATATAATCTTTGGTTCCGGTCAGGCAGATGATCTCGGATGGGCTATTAAACTGGTGAAAGGGATTTCATATCCGCGCACATTGCGGGCGAAATTTGATCGCCCCAACCCGATTTGCTCCGGCAACGCCCAGCAAACGCTTCCCGAATTTATATTTGATCCTGGTGGCATCGCTTCTATTGCAATGCGGCCCTGAGCTCACCAAGTCTTCTTTACGGATTAGCACTCACCAACCAAGAGTGCCAATAAAGCGTGTATTTCCACACATATTTCAATGTTTTTTAGCAAGGACATAGGGCCATGAAGTTTCGCCCCCTGCACGATCGAGTACTGCTTCGACGGGTGGAAGAAGACAATCTAACTACTGGCGGCATTATTATTCCGGATACGGCCAGAGAAAAACCTATGGAAGGCGAAATACTGGCCATAGGCCAAGGAAGTCTGGACGAAAAGGGTGCGCGCGTCCCCCTTGACGTCAAAGTTGGTGATCGGGTGCTTTTCGGGAAATGGTCGGGCACCGAAGCCAAGATCGACGGCGAAGAGCTGTTGATCCTGAAAGAGGCCGACATCATGGGAATCATGGTGGCCACGGGCACTAAAAGTGTCCCCAAGGCCGCCAGCTACACCAAGGATCTGATAAATGTCTAAGGAACTAATATTCGGTGCCGAGGCACGGAACAAGATGCTCGATGGCATCGATATCCTTGCGAACGCCGTTAAAGTCACGCTCGGACCCAAGGGCCGCAACGTCATCCTCAACAAGTCCTACGGCTCCCCCCGCATTACCAAGGATGGTGTCTCGGTCGCCAGGGAAATCGAGCTTGAAGACCGGTTCGAAAACATGGGCGCCCAGATGGTCCGAGAAGTTGCGTCAAAAACCAACGACGAAGCCGGTGACGGTACGACGACGGCGACTGTCCTGGCTCAGTCAATCGTGCGCGAGGGCTGCAAGGCCGTCGCGGCAGGCATGAGTCCGATGGATATCAAGCGCGGCATCGACCTGGCGGTCGAGGCGGTTGTCGCCGATCTCGTGGCGCGCTCCAACAAGGTGAAGTCAGACGAGGAAATCGGCCAGGTGGGCACGATCTCCGCCAATGGCGATCTGGAGATCGGCTCAATGATCTCCGATGCCATGAAGAAAGTTGGCAAGGAAGGCGTCATCACGGTCGAGGAAGCAAAATCCCTCACTTCGGAACTCGAAGTCGTCGAAGGCATGCAATTCGACCGCGGCTACATTTCGCCGTACTTCGTGACCAATACCGAGAAGATGTCGGTCGAACTCGAAGATCCCTACATCCTGCTGCACGAAAAGAAGGTCTCTGGTCTGCAGACCATGCTGCCGCTACTCGAAGCCGTTGCGAAGTCCAGCCGTCCGTTACTGATCCTGGCCGAGGATGTCGAAGGCGATATGCTTGCGACCCTGGTGGTCAACAAACTGCGTGGCGGTCTGAAGATCGCTGCCGTCAAGGCGCCGGGCTTCGGTGATCGTCGCAAGGCCATGATGGAAGATATTGCCATCCTGACCGGGGGCCAGGTCGTCAGCGAAGACCTCGGAACCAAGCTCGAGAATGTCACCCTCGACATGCTCGGTACGGCCAAGAAGATCACGATCACCAAGGATGAAACAACGATCGTGAACGGTGCTGGCAAGAAGGACGACATCCAGGGACGTTGCAAACAGATCCGCACCCAGATCGAAGAGGTCAGCTCCGACTACGACCGTGAAAAGTTGCAGGAACGTCTGGCAAAGCTCGCAGGCGGCGTCGCTATTATCCGCGTTGGTGGTGCGACCGAAATCGAGGTGAAGGAAAAGCGGGATCGTGTTGAAGACGCGATGAACGCTACCCGCGCCGCGGTCGAGGAAGGCATCGTTCCGGGCGGCGGAACAGCACTGCTCTACGCCACCAAGGCGCTTGAGAAAGTTGTGCCGGCCAATGATGACCAGCGTGTTGGTATTGAGATCGTGCGTCGCGCGATTCAGGAACCAGTTCGCCAGATCGCAGAAAACGCGGGTGTCGAAGGAGCCGTCGTTGTCGGCAAACTTCTAGAAGAAAAAAGTCGAACCTTCGGCTTCAATGCCCAGACTGGCGTGTTCGAAGATCTGGTTGCGGCCGGCATTATCGATCCCACCAAGGTCGTGCGCATAGCCTTGCAGGATGCGGCATCCGTTGCCGGTCTGCTGATCACGACGGAAGTGATGATTGCAGAGAAACCCGCCAAAGGCGGCGGAATGCCCGACATGGGTGGCATGATGTAAATTTGCCGGCCCGAATTTACCTGACACGTAAGACCAAGGTCCCGCTTTGGCGGGGCCTTTTTCTTTTGTCCTAAAAATATAATACCGCACACGCCTGCTCATGCCGATAGCAAATATTTGGTTTCCACGTGGAACCAAAACCGTGTCGAGCAGAGCTATTACATATCAAGGTACATAGTTTCCTATAACAGTTCTTGTCGCCTGACTCAGACGAAAGTGACTGCTCGGCCGTACTTTTACTGACATTTTCCGTTGACGATTATCGACATTGAACCAATGCGCGTTTCCAAATACTTCGCACGTGCAAAATTTATGGACACCATCTGAACATGGAAAATATCCGATTTCTAAGAACACCTGATGGACCGCAAAAATCCATCGAACCTATATCGCCCAAAGATCCGTCTTTAAGGAAGATCGCTGCCGCATCCAAGAAAATCAGTAAATCGATTGAGATTGTCACAGTCCCCAAACCATCCGACATGACGAAAAATCGGGAAAATATTGGTATTGCGTTAGACGAAGCAGTTGTTCTCGGGATTTTATCCAAACGATATGAGAGGGTGATCGTCACCGAGATCAAAGCACAAGACGATTTAGATCGGATGGTTGCGAGAAATCCCGATCTAGTGTTCTCGGGCGTAAAGTACTTTGAATTTGACAGTGAAACTCTGTGGCTGAACGACTTCTTGGATCGTTTCGGGATCACCTATATCGCGTCAGGCAGGAAAGCGCTCGGTCGTGAATCCAATAAAGACCGTGCTAAAGATATTATGCAAAAAGCAGGCATTGCCACGGCGCATTTCTTCACAAGCTGCCCCGGAGAACACCCGACCGAAAGTTCGCTCCCAATAGCATTCCCGCTCTTTATTAAACCGATCACAGGCGGTGATAGTCGCGGCGTGGATGCGAACTCTGTCGTGACTGATTTCCCGAGTTTCGTCGCGAAAGTCGCTGAGATAGAAAACAATCAACAATCGCGCTCTCTGGTCGAAACATATTTGTCCGGTAAAGAATACAGCGTTGGAATTTTTGAGGACCACGCAACAGGTTTCCTGACAGCGATGCCTATCGAAATCATTGTGGAAAAAAACCAGGACGGAAATCGAATTCTCGATTTTGACATTAAGAGAAACGATTTCGAAAAGGTCGTTGCGGTTACGGACCGGGAAATTCACAAAAAACTATCAGATATGGCAAAATCGGCCTTCAAAGCTCTGGGCGGTAAATCGATCGGTCGAATTGATATTATGATGAATCACGATCACACCCCTCACTTTATTGAGGCCAATCTCATGCCCGGTCTTCGCAAGGGGTACTTCTATAGATCATGCTCTCTCAATTTGAATATGAACTACGACCAGATGATTCTTAGGATTGCAGATAACGGACTGCGCCGGGTTCGGGATACATTGATCGGGACGGAAGGCGAAACCAGCATTCCCCCACGCGCGGGAGAATTGGACAAAGGGTTCGAGGTTGCCTTGTCTACCGGCAGCCCTTGAAGCAGGAGGAAGTGCTCATGATCCAGACAGTATTGCGGCTCCTTCCAGAGCTTCCGCTATTTCTTGCGACCGCCGTCCTTACACATTTGGTCGTGTCATTTGCGCAGACGCTAATGCATTACAAGCTCGGCCACTGTCCAATAGGCGGTAAGTTATTCCGCAACCACATCAACTTCCATCACACCTACTATTCCAAAGATCATCTCGTCTCACGGACGTACCTTGGTGACGAAGGCAACAATACGCCATTCTTCTTCATTCCTGTGTGTCTCATAGGAGCATTTACATATTTCGTGTTGCCGATTGATATCTTTGTAGTTCAAATGGCTGCATGTGCGGCGTCGTTTTATGCGCACGTCTTTTTCGACAAGGAATATCACGTAGAGGGATCGCGGCTTCAGCGGTTTGCGTGGTTCAGACGCCAACAAGAACTGCACTTCGTGCACCATCTGCATGCTGACAGCAATTTCGCGGTGATCCATTTATTCTGGGATAGAATTCTCGGCACCTATAGGAGGCCGGATGCTAGTTGAATGGAGGCTTTGGAATCAGCGGTTCGGGCAGATTTCCAGCGCCAGCGGTACATCTGACCTGCATGAACCTTTCGCCGCTTTGCCGCGGCATGGGCCACTGGACTAATCGCCAGCGAGCCGAAACAGCAGGAAGGGGCGCCGGATTATGGCCTTTCTTGTGTGGTCCAGGCGGGCGGGCCGAACACCAGGGGTAAATTCCAATGGCGCGAGTGACGGTCTGTCTAAAGTCAGCGCCTTTGAGACAAATTGAGGTGATTGCATAACAGCGAATTTCTGACAAGATTGACAGGTGTCTATCTCACTGTTTTCATTGATTTTTTCACCATATCCTGTGTGCTGTGCATTTTCTGTGTGCGATATATGGTGTGTTTCATCACCTTGATTCAGCTCAATTTTTCTGTGTGCTGTTTGTGCGCCGCCAATATTTCTGTGTGCTGTTTCTGGCTCAATAAAACCCGACTCACCACGCAAAGCGCTCAATCCGTGTTGGCTTGGATCGTCGCGGACTGCTTTGGAAATGGAATAGTTCTGGCAGAAGGAACAAGTGAGATTACAGCCGAACTGACCGAACGAGAGAACGGGTGTACCCGGCAGAAAATGGTTCAGTGGTTTCTTCTCTATGGGATCAACACAGAATCCCGATGCGTTCCCATAACTGGTCAGCACCACTTCTCCGTCATAGACCCCACGCACATAGCACAGCCCTCTTTGTCCTTCCCGCATTCGGCAGAACCTAGGACAAAGATCGCACTGTATTCTTCCGTCTGGAAGTTCGTGCCAGTATTTTGTGGGAACCATCAGCACCCTTTTTGAAACCAACCGTCGCGACAAACACCAAGTCTATCCATCCACATCAGGCCCTCAACATGTGACCGCCAAAGAAACAGCAGTCCCGGACGCCACAATCATCAGCATCCCGCCCTTTCCACCGCCCGAGAGCTCTTGATAGTCCAGATCAATTCCGATAACGGCATCCGCTCCAACGATAAGGGCTTCGCGCCTCAGCTCTGTAAGAGCTGTTTTCCTCGCATCACGCAGGACTTTCTGAGTTGCGGCCGACCTGCCTCCAAAGACATCACGGACCGACGCGAAAAAGTCACGAAACATATTCATTCCAAATACGCACTCAGCTGTAAGAACTTCGATCTCTTTCTCGATCTCGCGACCAGCTACAAAAATTGAAGTGGTCATCACTATTTCAGCTGCCGCTTTATCCACGGCGCCTTGAGAAAGGTTTGACCAATCTCCAGTTTCTTTGGCAGCGGTCAGATTGGCGTCAAAAGCTTTTGCTCGCTCCGTGCTTACTTGAAGCCAGTGCTCGTCATATACCTTCTGCGGATTGGCCAAGATTCCTTCGATTTGGTCCCAATCTTCGTTTGAAATGACCTCAGCGAGCTTCGCGATCACATCTTGCTGATGTGCTTTAGGAATATTGTTGATTGCGTGAGCGTAAGGGTTTTGACGTGACCCCCAACTTTCCTCCATCTGGGATTAGAGCCGAGCCGTGTTGTTGCGCATGAGCGCGGTTGAAGCAATGGGCTGCGCAGCGGAGCTCGTAGGGCGTAGCGAAGCAGGCCATTGCTTGT
>Ga0163216_100776_pt1 | contig 34558 bp, 28 predicted proteins | sample SynspAceP_FD_167610 | JGI IMG/M metagenome (GOLD analysis project Ga0163216, IMG submission 167610) | Saline lake microbial communities from Ace Lake in Antarctica - Synechococcus sp. Ace-P (Illumina Assembly) | ecosystem: Environmental > Aquatic > Non-marine Saline and Alkaline > Saline ...
TCATTCAAATGATTATTGACCACTTGGGTTGTGGCTTCGTGCAAATTCCACAGTACATTAAGAATTTCTAATTCTGCTGGCGTTGGATTTATCATATATTTTCCCTTCCATAGCTACAAAAATATTATTACGAATACTTTCGTAGTAAATATGTACGATAACTTTCGTAGTTGCAAGTTAATTTATCTGATTGGGTAAAAATAATAGCCTTTCTAACTAAACAAATTAGCAAAAAAAAGACCGCTATGATAGCGGCCTTTAACACTTAATAACTGCGGGCGGGCTTAACCTTGCATATCCTCAAGCTCTCGTCCTTTCGTTTCGTAAATATACTTAGCAACAAAAAATACTGACAGTGCCGCAAAAACTGCATAAAAGGCGTAGGCACCGCCTAATCCAATGCCAGTCAGCATAATGGGGAAAGTCATCGTAATCGCAAAATTAGCGCCCCATTGAAAGAGGCCAGCAACGGCCAAACCAGAACCGCGAATTTGATTGGGGAACATCTCACCCAACATCACCCACATCACAGGGCCCCAAGACAGATTAAAGAAAAACACATAGGCATTAGCCGAAATCAGCGCAAAAGTTCCCAGTTCGCCGAGATCCAAATTACCATTTATATCAAGATCTGAATTCATAAAGGCAAACACCAAGCAGCTTAAGGTCACTGTCATGCCAATTGAACCCAACAATAAGAAGGGTTTACGGCCGACTTTATCGATGAAGTACATGGTAATAACGCAGGCAGCAATACTCACTGCACCGCTGATAATATTAATGAGTAATGCATCTGACTCAGAAAAACCTACAGCCTGCCACAACACGGCACCATAATAAAATACCACATTGATTCCGACTAATTGCTGAAACACGGCGAGCCCGATACCAATCCACACGATTTTGCGGACTTTCCGGCTTTGTTGGTCAAATAAATCGGCCAATTTGGGTTCGTGGCGATCGCCAGCCAAAGATTGCTGTATCTCCAATAGTTTTTTTTGCCCTTGCCCCTCTCCGTATAAACGATTGAGTACTTCAGAAGCTTGATGATCTTTTTTACGCAAGACCAAATAACGCGGACTTTCTGGAATAAACAGCAAAAAAACTAAAAATAAAACTGCAGGAAACAATTCAATCCAAAACATCCAGCGCCATGCCGCAAAGCCCAGCCAAAAATCAGCAGTGGAAGCACCCGCTACATTAGCTAATAGATAGTTACTAACAAAAGCCGCAAATAAACCGCTAATAATAGCGACTTGTTGAATAGAAGATAAACGCCCGCGTAAACGGGCCGGAGCAATTTCACTAATATAAGCGGGCGCCATGACCGACGCCGCGCCAACCGCTAAACCACCTATGACTCGATAAACAATAAACTCCATGGACGAACCAGCGATACCCGAACCCCAAGCACTGACAATAAACAAGACAGCAGTCACCAGTAGCAGGGTTTTACGACCGTAAACATCAGCTAATCTGCCAGCCGTAAACGCGCCAATCGCACAACCAAGTAACATACTAGCTACGTTAAAACCGGTGCCGATATCATCAGAGTTAAATGCCTTTTGCAGTCCGTTAACAGTGCCGTTAATCACCCCACTATCAAAGCCAAATAAGAAGCCACCAATGGTCGCCACGATACTCACTAATATAATAAAAATCATATTTTCGTTATTTTGGGTGTTCAAACACTTACCTCGTTTATTATCTGCAGACAGACCAATGGTCCTTAGGATACTTAAGTAATGAAGACAAACAATCGCATGTTAAATTTATGTGAAAAAACATAATGTTAGATTGAAAAATAGCAGTACAACTTACTTCAATATCAAACTGGCCATTTATGGCCTCTTATTACAACGATTGGCGGCAGAATTTCCGCTAAGGAAAAGGCGATATAGGTAGTTCAATAGACAGAACATTGAAAGGGAATAATCTTAATTGCGTATAATTTAAATAAGAGGGCACATAAAACAATGCAAAAAGCGAAAATAACAATAACCAAAAATCACTAACTCTATACAATTCTGGCATAACAAAAAAACTACAAATGACTTACATATGAATCAGCAAACTGAAAAGTTAAGTGTTATAGAAAAAGTCGGTTACAGCCTCGGTGATTTAGCCGCCAATTTGGTATTTCAAACCCTCGTCACTTTCATCGCATTCTTTTATACCGACGTTTATAAAATTCCCGTTGAATCAGCCACTAAAGTTATTTTCACCTGTGGCTTGTTAGCTGCATTTTTCAATCCTTTTATGGGCATGATTGCCGACCGTACTCAAACCCGTTGGGGTAAGTTTCGTCCTTGGATATTATGGACATCCGTGCCTTTTGGGGTCTTAGCCTTATTGGCCTTTAGTACCCCGGATTTTGGACCCGATGGTAAGATCTACTACGCCTTTATCACCTATTTTTTATTGCTACTCGTATACTCAGCCAACAACCTGCCTTATTCCGCCCTCAGTGGAGTGATTACCGGCAATATGCAAGAGCGTAACAGTATGTCCTCATACCGCTTTGTGGCCGTGATGATTGCGCAATTCATTATTCAAGTATTGCTGTTGCCCCTAGTGTTGATTGCCGGTGATGGAGATAAAGCCCTTGGTTTTGAAAAAGTCATGACCTTTTTGTCTATTGCAGGGATCGTCATGTTCCTGATCACGTTTTTAACCACCAAAGAACGTGTGGTACCCACCGCAGAGCAAAAGTCGACTGTATTAGAAGACATCAAAGATTTAATGGGTAACCGCCCGTGGATCATGATGTTAATCATTACCATCTTAGTGTTTATTACTTTGGCGCTGAAAGGCGGCATGTATATCTATTATTTTGAAAACTACCTCGACGCTGGACAGATTGCCGCCTTTTTACAAAATATTGGTTTTAACAGTTTTATTAATGGCTTAAACGCCGGTTTAACAGGCTTGGGTTTATCAGAGTTTCATTGGCCTGAAGATCCTGCTACTTCTGGCTTTAGTTTATTCAATGCTGGCGGGATTATTTTTATGATCATCGGCATTGGCTTTTCTAAGTCCTTGGCGGATAAATTTGGCAAGCGAGAAGTGTTTGGTGCCTCATTGTTTTTATCCACACTATTTATCCTAGTGTTCTATTTCTATCCTGCAGATGCCATTGGCTTAGTATTTACTTCACAAATATTGCACGGCTTCTTTTATGGTATTTCGACCCCTTTATTGTGGGCGATGATCGCCGATGTTGCAGATTACTCGGAATGGAAAACCCACCGCCGTGCCACTGCAATCATATTCTCAGCCATGATCGTAGGCTTAAAAGTCGGCTTAACCTTGGGCTCTTCTATTCTTTCAAGCATCTTGGATTATTTCGATTACAGCGCAGAACTGAGCACCCAGTTACCTGACACCATTAATGGCATTAAATTGTCGGTTAGTGTATTTGCCTCCATCCCGTTTTTCTTGGCCGTCGCGTGTTTATTTGGCTACAGCATTAATAAAGCGATGGAACAAAAAATTGAAAAAGACTTAGCTGCACGTCGCCAAGTTAACTAATTTTGCCCCATTAAACGCCGTCACTTTTTGACGGCGACTTTTACCAAGTGAGTTTTTTATGTCTGAAGAATTACTACCCCAAGAAGCCTTGCAAGCCCTAAGAGCAAAGGCAATTTCCCAGCCCCTAGTTGACAGTATCTATACGGCTGATCCCTCTGCCCATGTATTTGATGGCAAGATCTATATCTACCCTTCACACGATATTGAAGCGGGTATTCCCTTTAATGACAACGGCGATCACTTTGGAATGCAAGACTACCATGTGATCTCAATGGACTCGCCGAATAGCCCGGCAGTGGATAATGGTGTGGCCTTGCATGTGCAAGACGTACCTTGGGCAGCCAGACAGATGTGGGCACCTGATGCGGCTAAAAAGGGCGACAAATATTACTTCTACTTTCCGGCAAAAAAAGCCGACGACCTATTCCAAATTGGTGTGGCAGTGGGTGATTCACCACTAGGACCTTTTTTACCTCAGCCTGAACCAATTAAAGGCAGTTACACCATCGATCCCGCAGTATTCGAAGATGATGATGGCCAGTTCTACATGTATTTTGGTGGTATTTGGGGTGGCCAATTACAGCATTATCGTAACAATAAGTATGATGCCAGCTTAGCCGAACCTACTGACTATGAAGCTCAACTGGGTCCTATCGTCGCCAAGATGAGCGATGATATGTTGGAGTTTGCTGAGACACCCAAAGAAATTTTAATCCTCGACGAAAAAGGTCAGCCTTTATTAGCAGGTGATCATGACAGACGCTTTTTTGAAGCCTCGTGGATGCACAAATATAAAGGTAAATATTACTTCTCCTATTCCACCGGTAATACTCACTTTTTGTGTTACGCCATGGGGGATAGTCCTTACGGCCCCTTTACTTATGGCGGTCGCATATTAGAGCCGGTGCTAGGCTGGACGACTCACCACTCTATTGCTGAGTTTGAAGGCAAGTGGTACTTGTTTTATCACGACTCAAGCTTATCTGGTGGTATCACCCATTTGCGCTCGGTCAAAATGACTGAAATTACCTATGATACTCAAGGCAAAATTAACACCTTAAAACCCTATCGCGATTGATGGCACTGAGCGAGCGAATAAGCTGAGGCTAATTAGGCAAAAGCTCAGTGATTTAAGGTCTTTTATATTGCGTAATTAAGACTTAAAACAGCTTCAATAAAGGGCTTTAAATGAGGCCCTTATCTAACAAGAGAAACGATATGAAACTAGCATTTTTACCCATTATCAGCGCAACACTCTTCAGCTGCAGCTTATTGTCAGCCTGCAGCAATGAGCTTGCAGACAAAACTGCATCAACAGTCAGTTTGAAACAAGCTTATAAAAATAGCTTTTTAATCGGCACCGCCATTGGCAATGCTCAACTAATGCATCCCCAGGCAGTCACTACCAAGCTGATCGAGCAAGAGTTTAATGCCGCCACCCCAGAAAATGATATGAAATGGGAGCGTATACATCCCTTACCTGGACAGTATGATTTTGCTGCTGCCGATAAATTTGTCGAATTTGCTCAAAAGAATAATATCTTTATGACCGGTCATACTTTGTTGTGGCATAGTCAGGCACCCGACTGGATATTTGAAGACGAAAATGGCCAAGAAGTCAGTCGCGAAGTATTACTGGGCCGTTTGAAAGATCATATCGACACTGTGGTTGGCCGTTACAAAGGCCGTGTACAAAGTTGGGATGTGGTCAACGAAGCCCTTAACGAAGACGGTACTATGCGCCAGTCTAAGTGGTACAAGATCATTGGCGAAGACATGATCGAAAAAGCCTTTGAATATGCTCATGCAGCCGATCCCGAGGCTGAATTAAACTACAACGATTACAACCTCAACAATCCACAAAAACGTCTTGGTGTGCTGCGTATAGTAAAACAATTACAAGCCAAAGGTTTGCGTATTGACGGCGTGGGCATGCAAGGTCATTACTCACTATTTCATCCCGACTTTAAAGAAGTAGAAGATTCTATAATTGCCTATGCCGAAACTGGGGTAAAAGTCATGTTCACCGAAGTGGATATATCGGTATTGATCTTTCCTGAAGGTGCTGAAGCTGGTGCAGATGTTAATCAAAACTTTGCCTTACAAGAAAAACTCAATCCTTATAGTAAGGGTTTAAGCCCCGAAGCCGAGGCAGCATTAGACAAACGTTACACTGACTTATTTGAGATATTTTTACGTCATGAAAAAGATATCAGCCGTGTTACTTTTTGGGGCACAGACGATGGCATGACCTGGCGCAATAATTGGCCTATGGTAGGCCGTAGTGACTATCCACTGCTATTTGACCGTCAAAGCAAAGCTAAGTCAGCTTACTATAAGATTTTGGCTTTAAAACAATAATAAACACTGATAAACAGTCACAAACAACAAAAATCTGTTTTTTGGGCTGGTGCTAGCAAGGTTCAATACTTTAAGCTTGCAGCATGAGTATTTACAGTAAAAAACCCAGCAAGTCTGGGTTTTGTTTTAGGTAAAACATGAAAAATCAGTTAGGTAATGCCGCTGTTGAACATATCGCTTTATGTCTCAGGGAATTAGATAAGGACTTTAAACACACTGAGTTCTGTAAGCTAGCGCTGTTAGGTTTAGACAAGCTCGAACTCAAACAACGCGTAAGCCATATTATCCAAGTATTACACCCGTTTTTACCCGCTGATTTTGCACACGCAACAGACTTACTCAAGCAATTACCTGCGGTATGGCAAAAACTGGACCCTAACAAACAAATCAGTAGTTTTGCCGCGTGGCCAGTAATTGATTACGCTAGTGTATATGGGCTGTCTTATCCACAACAATCCTTAGATTTACTTAGTTCCCTGACTCATTTGTTTTCGGCTGAATTTGCTATACGACCTTTCATAATTGAACACCCTGATTATTGTCATCGTCAATTTAGAATGTGGGTCCAAGACGAAAGTGAACATGTTCGTCGCTTGGTGTCTGAAGGCACTCGCCCTCGCCTGCCCTGGGGTATACAACTTAAAAGTTATATGCGCGATCCTGCAGTAAACATTCCCCTACTAACGGCGCTTAAAGATGACTCAAGTTTGTATGTACGCCGCTCAGTAGCCAATCATCTAAATGACATCAGTAAAGATAACCCCGATGTACTCTTGAACATTTGCCAAAGCTGGCAGGTTGATGCCAGTCAGGACGTGCACTGGATTATCAAACACGCCACCCGCAGTTTAGTTAAAACCGGACATAGTCAAGTTTTGAGTTTATTGGGTTATGAGCAACAACTGCTACTTGCACCTATTGGTTTGCAGCTCATTAACAGCCAAATACGCTTAGGTGACTACCTTGAATTTCAATTCGATCTTACTTCCACCAGCTGTGACTCTCAAAAGTTAGTCATCGATTTTGCCATTCATTTTGTCAAAGCCAATGGCCAACAAAAGGCTAAAGTATTTAAACTCAAATCCATACAATTAGCCGCCAAACAAACCTGCAATATTCAAAAACGCCATGCCATTAAAGCGATTACCACTAGGCAATATTATGCAGGAACTCACCGATTAGAAATCTTAATTAACGGCCAAGCACTAGCTAGTCAAGAATTTGAATTACACATCTAAATTGTATTATTTTTGTAAACAGATAGTTGACAATCTATAAAAAGAAAAATAGCCTAAGGCTTCCTAGTTTATAAAATAACAGCAGGTCGCAGATTAGCGACTTTTTTTTACCAATACATGAAAACGTTTTCAGTATTAAATGATGTTTAGTTAGGCTACTTTACGAGCGTTTAGACAAACACCTTAGGACTTATCATTTTTTAGTGAAATCAGCGGCAAGATCAACTAACTACTCTATTCAAGCGAGACCAAAATGCGAATACCCTATCTAGTCTTTACGATATTCTTAATCTCAGCGTGCAGTGGCGGCGGGAACAATCGGGTTTCAGCACCTACGGTGACAACTCCTCCTCCAACAGGCACAACTACACCGCCAAACGGTTCAGATAGCGATCCAGATTTTTTACCATCAGCCACTATCGATGCATCAAACCTGGTCGCCATTTCTGCGAAACAAGCAGCCACGGGCATGGGAACGGGGTTTAACATTGGGCAAATGTTTGAAAATAACCAACATCCACGAACGGTTGCCGCTGCTACTGCGAAAATTGATAAGTATTACGCGCTCGGATATCGCCACGTGCGTATTCCAATTACTTGGACGGAGATTATTGATGGAGAGGATTTAGTCATCGACCCCGATACAGGTGAGGTCGATTTAAGTAGCGCAAGACTCCAAGTAATCGAAGATGTGGTTGATTACGCACTTTCACTACCTGATTTTTATGTCGTTATTAATACCCACCACGAAAAAGCCTTAAAAACTGGTAATAAATGGTGGGTGCTAAAGCGTCTTTGGCGTGATATCGCGACTATCTTTGGTAAGCGCAATCATCGTTTAATTTTTGAGCTTCTTAACGAACCACACCTTGATGATGGCAACAACTCGCCCATGCCTGCAGTTAATTTGCGTTATATGACCGAGCGAGCCTACGACGAGATCCGTAATATTGATCCCAATAGAATTATTGTTATCGGTGGCAACCAATGGTTTGGCGCCAGCGAAATACCTGCTGTTTGGCCTAATCTTGATGAGGTAGGCGCGGGCTCAGATGAGTATTTAATGGCCACTTTTCATCACTATGATCCATGGTCTTTTAATGGTGATAACCAAGGTGACTACGCTGACCAATGGACCGATGATGATATGAATTCAGCTATGCAAACCATGCAAAACTGGGCTAATACCGTCGGTAAAGGTATGCCAGTATATATTGGTGAATGGGGCACGGGCTGGGGAAGTCGGTATGAAACCATGGACTGTAATAATATCCGTTTGTGGTATGAAAAGTTTGATGCGCAATATGCTCGCTCTTACGGTATGCCCTCGACAGTTTGGGATGATGGTGGTTGGTTTAAGATCTTCGACCATAGTACTAACGAATTTGCCAATAATTTGCACTTATGCATCATAGATGGCAACTGTGATTGGCAAGGTACAGAACGATTTAATAGCGCATGTAATTAGTAGAATAGTAATACAACAAGGCAGTATTTGATCTGTGGGTGCTGTCTTGTGCTGTTTACTGCAAAAACAGCCTGTGCACACCTCTTTAATATTTTATCGTCTTGTTGCTACACACTTTATCTTGCTGCTTCTATTAGAGCCCATATTCTCAGATGACATTATTTAAATAATACCCTACTTATTAGATATCCGCCGGCGCAGAGAAAATTAATACGCCATCGTCTAAAGGATCTTCAAGCAAGGTCTTTTTGTCTAATTTGTAGGTTTGATGATTAAGCCAAGGCGCTTTATCTCCTTGTTTTGGGAAGGTCTGCATAGCTCTTTTCATATAGTTTGATGAAAAATTATCAATCATGTCACGTTTCGGCATGTTGCGGTCGGCCTCGGGTAAAGTCGGCGTCATCTTAGCGCTTTTTATCCTATCCATGTGATTGATAAGTTTGCACATGTATTCTGCAATCAAGTCAGCACGAAGGGTCCAAGACGCGTTGATGTAACCAAAGGTATTAAACAGGTTTGGTACACCAGAATACATTACCCCTTTGTAAAGATAGGTATTAGCGATATTAATAGCCTTGCTGTCTACAAAAACCTCTATACCTCCAAGTCGCAGCAAATTCAGGCCCGTCGCAGTGACCACTATATCCGCCTCCAAAATTTGTCCCGAAGTAAGCTGAATACCCTTTTCAGTAAACGTCTCTATATTGTCGGTGACTACCGATAACTTTTTATTATTTATAGCATTAAATAGATCGTCGTCTGGAATGAGGCATATACGCTGATCCCAAGGATTGTAGGACGGAGTGAAATGTTGTGCGACATAGTCATCAGAAAGGTGTTTAGATGCCCTTTTGATTATTTTCTGTTTGAGTTTTTCGGGTTTTCTTCGGGACAGAGAATAGATGAATTGTTGCATAAAGATATTTTTGGCTCGGATAACACCATACGCGGTTTTTTCCGGCAATAGCTTATTCAACACATTGGCGATTATATCTTCTGACGGCTTGGATACCACATAAGTTGGTGAGCGTTGCAACATGGTCACCTGTTTAGCCCTCTTTGAAAGAACAGGGGCTAATGTCATGGCGGTAGCGCCTGAGCCAATTACGATCACTTTTTTGTCTTTATAATCTAGATCTGTGGGCCACTTTTGTGGATGTACAATCTTCCCCTGAAAAGCATCAATGCCCTTAAATTCAGGGCTAAAACCTTGCGCATAATTGTAATAACCACAGCACATGGAAATAACATTACAGCTAATAGTAGAAACTGAGTTATCACCTTTAGCTGGTTGGCTGCTTACCACTTCCAATGTCCAGGTTTGCGTCTCTGATGACCAACAAACCTTGTTAACTCGCGTGTTAAATTGAATATGCTTGGTTATATGATTTTCATCTGCAGTTTCTTTTATATATGACAATATACTTGGGCCGTCAGCGATGGCTTTTTTTTGTCGCCAAGGTTTGAAATTATAGCCTAGGGTATGCATATCACTGTCAGAACGAACGCCGGGGTACTTGAACAAGTCCCAGGTGCCGCCCAGATTAGCCCGGCCTTCAAGTATTGCGTAAGTCTTAGTAGGACATTTTTGTTGTAAGTGATAGGCGGCCCCAATACCAGATAGTCCCGCACCAACAATCACTACATCAAAATGTTGCCCCGTCATCTATAAGTCCTTAAATTTAATCATCAACCAAAGTAAGGTATTTACTTAAGCTTATTTTATCAATCTTGCTCTACTTCTTTATTACACTATTTTATTTATTGGGCTTAACGGTACCGCAATCATTCCCCAACCAAGTACCCACCATAGAAACCTGCATGACCTGTTGTTTACCATCTACAACATGAGTCACCGTACCCTTAGCGGTGTAATGTTTGGGAGAGTCGAAAATAACCTCCATTTCACTCGAGCCATCACCCCCTTTACAGGACTGTGTGGATTTAAAATGTTTTGCACTGAGCTGTTTAATCGTCGAGGCGCATTCACCTTGAGTCTCATTAAATTGTCCACGCTCAATCTCGGCTTGAGTAACGCAACTTTTTACCACCGAGCCGTTATCTGACAGGCTGACTTCACCATTCTGGAAACCAATGCCATCTTCATTCAAAGTCATGCCCGACTGCGCCATCACAGCCTCCATTTGCTTGCGCTGTTCAGCAGGCATATTCGCCATTTGTTTTTTCATTTCCTCCATGGCCTGCTTAATTTGGTTCGTCTGAGATGCCGCCAATTTTTGTGCGTCATCGCCCAGCAACGCCATTTTGTACTCCCACAAGCCTGGCTCCATATCTAACTTAAGGGTTTCAGCATAACTCGGGCTAATACCCGCTAGCGCAACTACACCAGCAAGCCACTTCATCTTGTTAATAATTGTCATACTCTAGTTCCTTGTATTAATGAACGATAAACTCTCAAGAATCATTAAACACCGCTCTGCCTGCCATACACATCGCAGTCCCTACCATTTGATTAATATAGCGATATATTTACAAATAGTTAAACTCACTTGGCCTTTAACACTCACCTCGGCAGTTGTCCCTTCTGTTATAAAATATTATGACTGCCCAGCAGTACCTTGAATCGTCACCACAACACTGCGGTCACCACCATGGTTACGGTGTTCACACAAATATATACCCTGCCACATGCCCATATTTAAGCTACCTTGGCTAATGGGGATCATGACACTCGCACCTAACAAACTGCTTTTAAGATGAGCAGGCATATCATCACTGCCTTCATCTAAATGTTGATAGTAAGGTTCATTTTCAGGCACGGCATGATTGAAGAAACGTTCAAAATCACCGCGCACTGTGGGATCAGCATTTTCATTGATGGTGAGTGACGCAGAGGTGTGTTTAATAAATACGTGCATAAGCCCTAGCGATACAGACTTGAGCTCAGGAAGTTGGCGCACAAGCTCTTCAGTGATTAAATGAAAACCTCGCATTTTTTGGCTCAACCGAATTTCTGTTTGATACCATACAGCTGAGCCTGTAGCTGAGTTTGTTTGCATAACTAGTTACTCCAGCGAGCTTTGCTGCCACGTACATCAATGTGAATAAATGGACCATGGCTGGCGTTACTTTGATACTTACCTAATCCACCGACTAAGTCTGCTCGGTGATGGCGGCGGGTCAAACCATCGGCAAGATCGTATAAAAACACGGCATCTTGAAAGTTATTTTTACCGTCGCCGTTAACATCATCCATGTAGACATTAACAGGATTGACATCAATATAAATATCAGCCGCGCCGCCATACATATGTCGGCTAGACGATACATTGCCAATGGAGCGATTATAATAGGGCGTGCGATAACCGCTCATAATCACAAAGGAGTCAGTTCGAATACCTTGTTGGTTAACATCCGCTAAAAAAAGCTCGAGCTTTTCTACTAAACGCGGTCTTAAAACAAGGTATTTTGGATAATCACTTTGCTGCTTACATAAAAATTGACCAAGAGTAAAATGCGGTGAGATTTGAATAGATTCGTTTTCTCGGTAAACTTCAATATAGCCTCGTGGTGCTTTATAAGCCTCTAAGCCCTTATGAGGCGGAGGATAGTCGCCAATTCTATAGGCGTTTAACATCCCCTTTTTAACCTGAGTGATAGGTACTAAAACAAAAAGATGCAGTTGAACACTTTTTCCTGTTGAGCTGTTTTTCACTTCTAGTGGGTAGTATCCTGGCTTTGCAGGGCTTAGATAACGAATGATACCAGCTTGCGATTTTAGTGGGATTGTTGCTCCAAGCAATTCATAGTTATTGGCGTCCTTATCAGCAGCAAATTTTATCACTAGCTCTTCTTCAGGAAGCACCATTTGAAAGGTAGAATCAAAACTGACAACGCGCTCATTTAAGGAAAAACTAAACTCAGAACGATGCTCTGCAAACTCTTCAGCAAAAGTATCAACACTAACCAATAAAGCCACGAGCAAAAAACACAACTTTACACACCCGAACTTTTTAGCATGCGCATAAAAAGGCGTGTTTACAAATTTCATAAATTCTATCCACATCCGTATAACTATTGCTGAAGGAGGAATGAAAACCTGGCTGGTTTGCACCCCTTATTTGACCTTGGTATTGTTTACGCTAAAACAAAGGTTGCTGCATAGCAGCGTATAATAGAGCGTCACGCTTGTATATATCGGCTCTGAAATTCATCACGCCGTTGATATCAGCGAACGCGGTCCAGTATTCTATATGTACAGGGACGACCTGTTTTAAATGGACTGTTTTGGTTTCACTACTGCTTAGTTGCAACTTAATACGCTCTAAATTCCATTCTGTTCCCGCTAGTAGATTTTCGGCTAATAGCAGTGGCGCAGATACCCGAATACAGCCAGAACTAAAATCGCGCTGAGCTTGTGCAAACAATTCTCGGGCAGGTGTATCGTGTAAATACACATCAAACTCATTGGGAAACATAAACTTAATCTGTCCTAAAGCATTTAAAGGTCCGGCATCCTGCACCAAACGGAAATTAAAATTTCGTTTGGTCACGCGATTCCAATCGATATCGTTAGGATCGGTAGCAGTGCGACTGCTGCCTTCATACAGCGAGAAACCAAAGTGCTTTAAGTAGTTTGGATCTGCTTTTATGGCTGGTAACTTATCTTCAACCGCTAAGGTAGTCGGTACCACCCACTGAGGGTTCATAACGAGATAACGTATTTTATCGCTAAATACGGGAGTCTTACGAAATTCCCGTCCTACTATCACCGGCATTTCTAACATCAATTCATTGTTTTCAATAACACGCAGGTAGAAACCGGCAATATTCACTAATACATATTTGTTACCTAATTTCTCATCCAACCAGCGAAAACGTTCTAAATTCACCGTAAGGGCCCTCACCCTATCAGTTGGGGTTATATTAAGTGCTTTAAGCGACTCTTTGCCCAATACGCCATCTTCTTTCAGTCCATGTCTGTGTTGAAATTGCTTTACTGCAGCCAATAATTCACCGTCATACACTGTGTTATTCCATTCTGGGGCGAGTTCATTTAATAATTTAAGACGGTTAGCAATATCTGCAATGCGGGGATCTGATATGCCAATCGTTTTAATCACTGGACTAAGGGCAAGAGGCAACCACTCAACTTTAGTCAGTTTACGCAAGGATATCAGCGCCTGTTTCATTACTGCATAACGTGCATCCGCTGGCCTTACATCCGCTAATACTGCAGATAGTGACTGAGTGCTGACAAGTTGTATTAACTGATGACTTGGGTCTCGCGCTTTAGGAAGAGATTTCCATTCAGATTTAATTTGCTGGGCATCGGTTTTACCCGCTTTTAAATGACTGACCAAGGTAAGAAAAGCATCACTCAACACTAACTCACGGTCAATTTCGCTCAGGGCGTCCAGATCCTGCAATAGCCTATAATGATAATCACTGGGAAGAAGGCCCTCATTATCAATTGATGCAATGGTATCCACCAACTCAAGTGCCATAGCATTAGGTCTTCCTTGTTGAGTGTGCCACAGCAAACGAAATTGAGAATCTTGGTAAAACGATCGTAGTAGGCTAATATTTAAAATAGCTTGCTCGCCCACAGTAAACGATTTATTTTCATCGCTACGCTCTAATGTTTGTCGCAGCTTTTCATCTGCCATGGTCGATTTCGGCAATATAATGAGCCATATTAGAGCAAGTACAGTCAGTAAATATTTAGTTTTCAATGATACCAATTGGTCTTCCTCGTTTACATAAGTTGCAGGCTTAGCTAAAGCCCTGTTTTTCGAATCCTATTTGGCAAGGCCAGAGATTAAAATGTAACCATAAATCAGGCGCTGTCCAACTAAGCCCCATTGCTTATTAGGTTATAATAGCAAAACTGGACAGTAAAACTTTTATAAAATAAGTGCTTAGTCGCTGCTTAACTCCGTTTACCAAAGCCTAGATTGACCGATGACATTTAACCTTACGATAAAAATGCAATCACCTTTTGACTCCTATTTCAACTACCGTTTCTGGCAACCATCAAAGCTTATACTAGCCTATCTTCTTGCATTATTAGCTCGTTAAATCTAGCACTTGTAAGCTAGAATATGGGTTTATTATTTTACTTAATTATATCTGAGTGCCACATGCAACCTTTAAGCAAACCTGCCAACCCTAATTTTTCTTCTGGCCCTTGTGCCAAGCGCCCCGGATATGATATCAGTCAGCTTGATTTAAGGGTATTGGGTCGCTCTCATCGTGCGCCCATTGGTAAAAAAGCCTTAGAAAAAGCCTGCATAGACACTGCGCGCATTTTGGGTTTGCCGCAAGGTTACCGCGTTGCAGTGGTGCCAGCTTCAGACACGGGTGCTATGGAAATGGCTATGTGGTCGATGCTCGGTGAACGCCCAGTTGATGTAGTGTATTGGGAGTCATTTGGACAAGGTTGGGCCACCGACATCAACAAACAATTAAAGCTCGACAATGTGCGCACCTTTCATGCTGATTACGGCCAGTTACCCGATTTAAGCAAGGTAAACAGTGACCACGATGTCGTCTTTACATGGAACGGTACCACCTCAGGTGTCAAAGTGCCCAATGCCGATTGGATAGCGGCCGATCGCACAGGGCTGACCTTTTGTGATGCCACCTCAGCGGTATTTGCGCAAGAGATGGATTGGCCCAAACTGGATGTGATTACCTACAGCTGGCAAAAAGTATTAGGCGGTGAAGGCGGCCACGGCATGTTGATTTTGAGCCCTCGCGCTGTCGAACGGCTTGAGAGCTACACACCGAGCTGGCCTCTGCCTAAGATATTCCGTATGACCAGCGGCGGTAAATTAATGGAAGACCTGTTCTTAGGCGCAACCATTAACACCCCTTCTATGTTATGCGTTGTCGATTATCTTGATGCATTACAGTGGGTCGAGGCTATCGGCGGTGTAGATGCTACTATCGCGCGCAGTAAACAAAACCTAGCAAGTTTAGACGCTTTTATTGAAACCCGTGACTGGATTGATTTTTTGGCTGCTGATGCCAGTATTCGTTCAAACACAAGTGTATGTTTGCGCTTGGATTTAAGTCCTGAGCAGGTAAAAGCCTTAATTAAACTACTTGAACAACATCAAATCGCTTATGACATTAGTCCTTATCGCGACGCGCCGGCTGGTTTACGTATTTGGTGTGGCGCCACGATCGAAAACAGCGACATTGAAGCATTGTTGCCGTGGTTAGATTGGGCCTATACCCAAGTTAAATAAGCGCAAATTAGGTGAAGTCAACATCTTAGGTCTAGCCAAAAATATAGGGCGACCACCAAACGGTCGCCGCAGTCAGTAAGGCCATACCGATGATATTCAACAATACACCAACCTTAACCATTTGCGGAATAGTCAGTTTGCCCGATGAAAACACAATGGCATTGGGCGCGGTGGCGACAGGTAACATAAAGGCACAACTAGCCGCCAAGGTAATGGGTATACAAAGCAATAAAGGCGATATATTAAGCTGTAAAGCCACCGCTGCCATAACCGGCAGAAATGTCGCAGTCGTGGCAAGATTACTGGTTAATTCAGTCAAAAAAATCACTACCGCGGTGGCCGCCACGATAAGGACTAGGGTGCCCATACTGCCCAATGGCATTAAACTTTCACCCAGCCACTGAGCCAAGCCCGAAGACGATACACTCGAAGCTAAACTCAAGCCCCCACCAAATAAAATTAATACCCCCCAAGGCAGCTTTGTGGTATCCGTCCACGTCATCAAACTCGCCCGAGGATCTTGCTTAGCTCGTTTGTTTGATTCTGGTAGGCCGCCATTCGGCACCACAAACAGTAAAATGGCCGCGGCCATCACAATGCCTGGGTCACTTAAAAAGTCCAGATCGAGCCAAACTGAGAGCGGTCGCCTGACAATCCACAATACAATCACCCAACAAAAGATAAAGGCAACCCGCTTTTCTGGTTTGCTCATCACTCCCAACTCACGGCGTAAATTTTGAATATGGTTTTGAGTCTGTTGACTGGCGGGGATATCAACCTTAAACACAACATGGGTTAGCAATAGCCAAGTAACTGGCAACATACAACACATAATAGGCACGCCCAATGCCATCCAGCGCGCAAATGACATTTCAATACCATAATTCTCGAGTATAAAAGCCGCTAATAAGGCGTTGGGCGGAGTGCCTACTAAAGTCGACATACCTCCGATGGTAGCAGCGTAAGCTAATCCCAAAAGCATAGCCACTTGAAAGGCATTTTTACGTTTGGCACTTAAGCCCTCGATATTGTCTGCAATAACCGTTGTGACTGACAGTGCAATGGGTAATAACATCATGGTGGTTGAGGTATTAGTCATCCACATAGATAACAAGGCAGCCACTAACATAAACCCAGCAATAAGGTGTTTACCATTAGTGCCCGTTACACTCAAAATACTCAATGCAATGCGCTTATGCAGATCCCAACGTTCTACCGCTAAAGCCAATAAAAATGCACCTAAAAACAGATATATAATTGGATTCGAATAACCAGAAGTCGCATCTTTAAGACTGGCAATGCCCAACATGGGAAACATTACAATCGGCAGTAGTGCTGTGGCAGGCACAGGAATAGCCTCAGTCGCCCACCAAATTGCCATCCACAAACTGACCGCTGCAGTAAACCAAGCAGGCTGACTCATGGTTTGTTGCGGTATAAAAATGAACAACAAAAAAATGACTGGTCCCAGCACTAAACCGATATCTTGGTAGCGCCCTCTTTCACTCGTAGCTAAGTCAGTTACTTTATTCTGCATATTATTTACCGCCCTCCCTTCATACTAACAATCATGGTGTAAGGCCTAAACCTTCACTGAATGACTTGTTGATGTTGCCAACGACTCCATGTTTTTCACCACATTATGGCCATAGATGTGTTGCAGTTTTTTCCTAGCTAAAAACGAACTGATACCACTACCGGACAAGGCTGCAAGGACCTTCAATTTGGCCCGTTCAAGGGCACTGCTCATATGATATAAGGATGCATTTTGCCTTGCATTAAGTTGTATTGAACGAGTTCGCCCTAAACGTAAACGTTGGTATTGCTGCAGTGCCGTTGGCGTATCCTGTTGAGTTTTTAACAAGGCTGCAAGTACATAGGCATCTTCAATGGCCATCGCAGCACCTTGAGCTAAAAAAGGTAACATGGGATGACAAGCATCACCCAATAAGGTAACGTTTTTATCTACCCAACTGGTTAGTGGTTCACGATCGTGTAAGGCCCACAAAAAGGTCTTGTGTGTCGCGGCGAGTATTTCTTGAACATGAGGATGCCAACCAACAAATTGCCCTCGAAGTTTAGCGATATCACCTTGTTGACTCCAGGATTCTTGCTGCCAGTTAGTGCGCTCTTCAACCGCAACAAAGTTGACCTCTTCACCGCCACGCAGATAATAGCTCACAAAATGTTTGCCCGGACCTACCCATAGATTAGCGTTAGGCTCTACCAGATTAGGCGGCAGATCTTTGGTTTTGACCGTACCACGCCAAGCAACTTGTCCGGTAAATCTAGGTTTGGACGATAAACCTAAGTTATGCGATAAGGTCGTCTGAATTTTAGAATGAATGCCGTCAGCCCCAATCACTAAGTCATATTGGATTTTTTCAGCATCGTTTAATACTACATCCACACTATGATTATCTTCGCCATGCACATAGGTGCTAATTGGGCTATTTAGTTTCAGGTTTACTTGGTTTTGCATACAGGCTTGATAGAGAACATGATGCAGATCTGCACGATGCACATGCCAGTACTCAGCACCAAATTGTTGCAAACAGGTTTCCCCCAGCGGCACTGAAAAGTAGTTTTTACCACTTTTATAGTGACGCATTACTGCATTCTGAGGTCGAAATACATAGGGAGACAGAGGTGCAGCAAGACCTAATTGCTTCAATACCTGCATAGCATTTGGACTTAATTGTAAACCGGCACCCACTTCACTGAGCGCAGCAGCTTGTTCATACACAGTGACCTTAAAACCTTGTTTAACCAGTGCCAAAGCACTACACAAGCCCCCAATTCCTGCCCCAACAACGGCTATATTTCTGAGCAAAAGTTAATCCTATCTAATATTGCAACTTGCCTTTGGCGCTAAATTTAACAGTAAACTTTTATTAAAATAAAAGCAGGTTTAATTTTGACAATTGTGAATCTACACGTAGTCTTTATTGACTAAACATAAGCAAAATATTTTTATCACACTTTCATCAATAACTTAATTGAAAACTTAATTGTATGGCAATGATAATAGCTTGTTAGCCCATTGATTTTAATGCTTTAAATGTAAAGCATTACAAAAATTGGTCGATATAGCTTAACTTAGTTGATATAGATTAAGGCTTAAAACGGGATACTTGGACATGTCAAAGCGAAATCAAAATGTGATTAATGAGGAAGTGAAATTTAATCAGGGAGAAGAGTTGGTCTCCACCACCGATACTCGCGGAGTGATTACTTATGCCAATCCACGCTTTTGTGAAATAGCCGGTTACACTGGCGAAGAATTAGTCGGCCAAAACCATAATATAATAAGACACCCTGATATGCCCAAGGCCGCGTATGCTGATATGTGGGGAAAACTTAAAGCTAAACAAGCATGGCGCGGAGCAGTGAAAAACCGCTGTAAAGATGGGCGCTATTATTGGGTCGATGCTTTTGTGACGCCGGTGTATGAAAATGGCCAATTAATAGGTTACCAGAGTGTTAGAACCTTACTAAAAGCAGAATACAAAGACAGAGCCGAAGCGTTATATAACAAACTCAATAGTGATAAAGCGCCTGCAAATATACTTAAAGCCGCCTCCAGTTTTAAAGATATTGCTTTTGTAGTGGTCGCTCTCATTCTTGCCACTATTGCCTTATTTTATCCTCTTGTCGCTTTTTTGTTGGTTGTCCTACCCTATCTGGTTTTTAAGAGCGAACTGCTTGATTTGCGCCGTTATTTAGCTAGTCAGCAGGCTAATTACGATAGTGTCTCTCGGCTGATTTTTTCTGGTAGTGACATCAGTAGCGTGGCTGATTACATTAAAAAAATGGATGAAGGTCGGATTCGAACTATATTAGGCCGAGTTATTGATGGTACTAACATGTTAAGTTCAGGAGTGCTTTTATTGAAAAAAGCCTCAGTAGAAGCGAAAAAAGGCGTAGAAAAAGAAGCGCACGAACTACATCAAGTGGTCACTGCAATAGAGGAAATGGTTGCCTCTATTAGCGAAGTTGCCACCAATACGGTGAGCACCTCGAAAAAAGTAGAATCAGTACATCAAGATTGTAAAGTGGCGACTGATTCCATGACCCGCACCATGAATAAGGTGTCTGAATTAGCTAAGGATGTGGCTAAATCCGCCAGCGCAGCCGCAGAATTAGCCAGTGAAGCCGAGAAAATTGGCAATATTATGCAAGAAATTCAGGGTATTGCCGATCAAACCAACTTACTAGCTTTGAACGCAGCGATCGAAGCGGCTCGGGCCGGAGAACAAGGCCGAGGTTTTGCGGTAGTTGCTGACGAAGTAAGAGCCTTGTCCAGTCGCACACAGAAAGCCACCGAACAAATTCAAACCTCAGTGAATGAAATTCAAACCACCTTACTCACTTGGTCAAAAACCATGCATACCGGTAAGGATTCAGCTGAAGACTGTGTGAAAGATACCAGCCAAACCCGCGACTTAGTGTTTAAAGTCTACGATGATGTATCCATCATCGCTGATTTAACCGCACAAATTTCTACTGCTTCGGAAGAACAAAGCATGGTGTCTCAAGAAATTAGCCGCAATATCACTAACATTAACGATGCCTCAAAAATCAACCTTGAACAAGCGAATATCGTTGAATATGAGTCTGATGTTATGGAAAAACGAGCCAAATCCTTAGCGTCTTTGGGCTTGACCTTTAGTTAGCCACTCCCCCCTGCGGGCCATTGCAGTATCTCATTGCCATGGTCCCATTTTTCTTTAGCTATTATTTAGTTTTTTGATTACGGTAAAAGCCCCTTCACTGTTCAACTCAGATATTTAAGTGCACCGCAAAGCACGAACTAAGGTAGAATTAAGCGATATTTATTGCTTATACTTTTCTATGTCGGATTCTTTACCTTATTTGTCCCATTACTCACCGCAAATTCAGCGGCAAATTACCACCCTGATTGAAAAACAGCAACTGGGTGACTGGTTACGCAGCAAGTATCCGGCCTTACATAGCGTATCGAATGACAGCGATTTACGTGAATACGTTATTGCGCTGAAGAATCACTATATGAAAAAAACTCAGCCACTGAGTAAAATAACCTATGACAGCAAAATACATATTGTCAATCAAGCCTTAGGTCTGCACAGTTACGTTTCGCGCGTGCAAGGCGGCAAGCTTAAGAGCAAAAATGAACTGCGCGTCAGTAGTCTTTTTAAGCAAACCCCTGAGCCTTTTCTTAATATGATTGTGGTGCATGAGTTAGCTCATCTAAAAGAAAAACAACATAACAAAGCGTTTTATCAACTTTGCCAACATATGTTACCTGATTATCATCAATTAGAGTTTGAAGTACGAGTATATCTAACCGAGTTAGATCGTTGCGGTAATGTGTTTAATCCTAACTAAACTTAGTGTATGTGCGCTAAGTTAACTGAATACCTAAGTGAGTTATAAATGGACTATCAGTTTTTTCGAGATGAGGGCAGTACGCCAGTTGCAAGTTGTGAAATTGCCGCTTTTGGTGATTGGTTAAGTCATGATATTGGCAATGATAAGGCCAAAGTCGATGAGCTAATTGCCATCGTTGATTCACTGCTAAGCGCTGAAAAAAAGCATGTGGAGTTTGTCAGCAAAGACTATCGTTTACAGCTCAATCAAGACGAGGTTGAAATTGCCGCACTATTTATTGGTTTTGCTGACGAAGATGCCCTACCAGAAGGAACTGAGTTTGAAGACCCCTTATTAGAGGGCTGCGGTCTCGATGATTTACACCATTTATTACTTGCCTGGCAAGAGTTTATACAAGAGTAGTCGGCTCTTGCAGTGAAAACTCACCACTTTGGTGAGTTTTATATTTAGCTCTCCCTAAAAATGTGCACAAGCAATATTCTTTCAGCCATCTAAAACACCTAAACCTTTGATATTAATGAATTAAAAAAACTGGCCTGAGTTCTGCTTAGTAATGCTTAACGCGCAGTGAATTCGATTAGTTCAGGGGATCATGAGTCGCGTTGCGGCAAATGGTACACATATAAAAATACTAACGACAGTGGCTAACGAATACACTCGCTTACAACGCAAAAGGCCTAAGCAATATAATTGCTTAGGCCTTTTGTTCATCAGTTACCGCGATATCTATCTTCCATACTACCCGCTTAGCTTATTGAGAATAGCTTAGGCATTATAGGTTGAAGATGCGGTATTACCGCCACGTCCAGTCCAATTGGTATGGAAAAACTCACCACGGGGTTTATCAGTACGTTCATAGGTATGCGCGCCAAAATAATCACGCTGAGCTTGCAATAAGTTAGCTGGCAAACGCTCAGTACGATAACCATCAAAGTAATTTAATGCCGCGGTTAAACAGGGAGCAGGAACGCCGTTACCGATGGCATTCATCGCAACACGACGCCAACCTTCTTGAGCATTAACAACGGTATTAGTGAAATAATCATCTAACAATAAATTATTAAGTTCAGGGTTTTTATCGTAAGCCTCTTTAATTTTACCTAAGAAAGCCGAACGAATAATACAACCACCACGCCACATCAATGCGATACCGCCGTAATTAAGATCCCAGTTATACTCTTTGGCCGCTTCACGCATTAAGGTATAACCCTGAGCGTAAGAAACAATTTTAGAAGCCAGCACGGCTTGACGTAAATCTTCAATAAAGGCGGTTTTATCACCAGTGAAGGTTTTAGCCGGTCCAGTTAATACCTTCGATGCCGCTACCCTTTCCTCTTTCAGGGCCGAGATACACCGAGCAAAAACTGATTCTGCAATCAGTGTCAGTGGCACACCTAAATCTAAGGCGATAACACCCGTCCATTTACCCGTGCCTTTTTGCCCTGCGGTATCAAGGATTTTTTCCACTAATGGGCCACCGTCTTCATCTTTAAATGCCAGAATATCGCGAGTTATTTCAACCAGATAACTGTCTAATTCAGTGGTATTCCATTGTTTGAAGACTTCGTGCATTTCATCGGCTGACAGGCCTAATACTTCTTTCATGATTTGATAGGCTTCGCACAAGAGTTGCATATCGCCGTATTCGATGCCGTTATGCACCATTTTAACAAAGTGACCTGCGCCATTTTGCCCAACATAATCACAACAAGGTGAACCGTCATCAACTTTGGCAGATATAGCTTGGAAAATAGGTTTAACAGCTAGCCATGCTTCTTGCGAACCACCGGGCATAATTGACGGCCCTATTAAAGCACCTTCTTCACCGCCAGAAACTCCCGCACCCACAAAATGAATACCTAAGTCAGCCAGATGTTTTTCGCGACGAATAGTATCGGGAAAGTGAGTATTACCACCATCAATAATGATGTCGCCTTTATCTAAAAATGGCACAAGTTGTTCAATCGTTGCGTCAACTGGCGCACCAGACTTGACCATAATCATGACTTTACGCGGGCGTTCAAGAGACTGCACTAACTCTTCAACAGAATAAGCACCGCGGATAGACAAACCTTGGGCACGACCATTAATAAAGTTTTCTACTTTGTCAGTCGAACGATTATAAGCCGTAACGGTAAAACCTTTACTCGCCATATTCAGGATCAGGTTTTCACCCATAACAGCAAGGCCTATTAGACCAATATCAGATAGAGTTTTCATAGCGTTCCAATTTTAACTTGAGTGATGGTTCGTGCGATGCGCAGTTAAACCCTTATAATTCAACCATGCTGCAACACGAGACAGTGGCACAATATTTATAACATTACCGGTATATTTTAACCGTTAAACAAAATCATAACACCTTTGATCCACATAAAGATTCATAGATTAATATCTTTATTTTCTAACAAATAAAATTATAACCAATAAAAACAATGATCTTTTTATTATTGTGCTGAGGTTAAATCTAAGGTTAAGCGTTAAAAAGTGTAAAACTGACTATTTCAGCCCCTTAAAAGGCCGCCCATGCAACAACTCGGAATGAATAGCCAAGCGACACACAGCATGAATATCAGCTTTGGGCGGAAACCTATGGTCGTCTATGTCACCGCAACGCGGTAACATTGCACTGACTGATAATATTGCTGAACTAGAGGCCCAATAATTTCTATAATATCAACAAGGCAGACAGTAAAAAGAGGCTTGAAGATATCTGGGGAAACCTACTGGGAAGCTCAGAGGCCTTGCTTGGTATGTTGTTTCAGCAAGGTAGTATTCCATTTGATGGCGATGCTGGGCAGTAAGCATTGAAAATGAACAAGACGGATATGGCAGATGAAGATGCCGAGCAACTGAATTACGAGCAACTATTACACGACTTTAAGGTTAACAATGAAAATACTATTTATCGGTGGCACCGGCAATATCAGCACAGAGTCAAGTTTACGCTGTGTACAATTAGGCATGGAGTTAACGTTGCTGACACGTGGCAATCGAAGTGTCGATATCCCTGGGGCGAAATTTATCGTGGGGGATATTAATCAAAAATCAACCCAAGACATGCTCGCAAAACAACAGTGGGATGCCGTAGTCAATTGGATTGCCTTTACCGCTGACGATGTAAACCGAGACATCAGATTATTTGCCAACAATACCCAGCAATATATTTATATCAGCTCAGCATCTTGTTATCAAAAACCCGTATCAAATCCAATTATTACTGAGTCAACACCATTGGCCAATCCTTGGTGGCAATATTCTCGTGACAAAATTGCCGGTGAAGACGCTCTAACCAAAGCGTACCGAGAAACAGGCTTTCCCATGTGCATTGTCAGACCTTCTCTGACCTATGACACGGTTATACCGCTGCCCATTGGAGCATGGACCCATTACAACGTCATTGAACGTATCAAACAAGGAAAGCCAATAATCGTCCAAGGTGACGGTACCTCATTGTTTACTATTACTCATGCAAGTGACTTCGCCAAAGGATTTGTCGGTTTATTAGGCCGACAAACCACCATAGGCCACGCGTTTCACATCACCAGTGATGAAAGTCTCAATTGGGATCAAATTAACCATGCCGTGGCTGCTGCAGTAGGTGTCGAACCCAATATTGTGCATATTCCATCCGATTTCATTTGTCATGTAGCGCCCGACTATACCGGCACCTTGTTGGGTGATAAATCCCATAGCGTGATCTTTGATAATAGTAAAATCAAACAATTTGTACCTGACTTTTGTGCCACTATCCCCTTTAATATCGGCATAAAACAGACACTAAATTGGTTTACAGAAAAGCCTGAGCGACAAAAAATTGATCATCAAACTGAAGCGCTAAGCGACAAAATAATCAAGCAGTATCAACAAGCGTTTAACTAATTGTGCAGAAGCTGTGCAGAACTAACACAGAAGCCATGAATTTATTGTTCAGCTATAGGGGGGACTCACCTCACGGGCTATACTTGAATCATGCGCTTATCTAATAAACTCTTTTTGTCCTTTTTAGGACTCACTACGCTTATCTTAATTGCGACACTTTCTCTTGCAAGGTGGAGTTTTGAGCGCGGTTTTCTAGACTTTATCAGTGGCCAAGAAACACAACGTTTGCAGCTTGTAGCGGATGATCTAATTACTGAATATAGTGCCGCGGGTAATAGTTGGATTAAGATACAGCAAATGGGTTTAGACACTTATTTACGCCAACATTTTAATACACGCGGCCCACTTCAAGCACCTAATGAACCACGTAGACCTCCACCTAATGGCAGAAGGTCTCCAGAGCAAAACGAATTTTCTAAACCCAAAGACATCGGCCCACCCACTTTACTTTACGACTCTGCTAATAATAGTGTGTCGGGTGATATTCGTTTCGCACAACAAGCGACTTACATCAGCTTACCTTTGTATCTAGCAAACGAAAAAATTGGCGAATTGCGCAGTTGGCCTAAAGCGGTAAGCGAAGGCTCCTTGGCCAGTGCCTTTTCAAAAGAACAATTGTGGACCAGTATGGTGATTGGCCTTATTTGTTTAATCTGCGCTGGATTCATGTCTTGGTTACTGACTCAGGTGTTACTAACCCCATTAAAACAAGTGCTTAGTGGCGTATCGAAACTTTCAAAGGGTGAATACAAGTTACATTTTTCCCATCAACGTAAAGACGAACTTGGTCAGTTGATGGATGATGTGCAAAATTTATCGAATGTACTCGACAAAAACCGCAGCGCTAAAAACCGTTGGTTTGCCGATATATCCCACGAACTGCGTACGCCATTGACTATATTAAGCGGCGAAATAGATGCGCTAAAAGCGGGTATTCGCCCCTTTGATCACCAGCAGTTGGAGTCGTTAGAGCAGGAAACTATTCGGCTACGCCATTTGGTAGACGATTTATATCAGTTGTCATTATCCGACATTGGCGGATTACGTTATCAGTTTGCCACGATTAATCCCAGTGACTGTTTAGCCAAAGTATTGGGCACCATGGGCCGCACAATAGAAGATAAAGGTTTAAGCCTAAAAGTTGAATGTCAGCAAGATTTATCACTGGTTGCCGATTCTCAGCGTTTAGAGCAGCTATTTGTTAATTTACTGAACAACGCCTTGCATTATACTGACACTCCAGGACGTATAGAGATCAGCCTGTACAGACAGCAACATAATATTATTATTGAGATAAACGATAGCGCACCTGGCGTTAATGAAACCGAATGTGAACTCCTATTTGCCCCCCTTTATCGACAAGATGCCGCCAGAACCAGACGAAGCTCAGGTGCAGGTTTGGGTTTAAGTATTTGTCGCAATATTGTTGAGGCACACCAAGGTCAGATTAAGGCTTTGCCAAACTCGCTGGGCGGCATAGGGATCCATATCGAATTACCCAGCACAAGAGAAGCCGCATGAGTCAATCACAACAAATACTGGTGGTAGAAGACGAACCTAAAATTGCACAAATTCTGGTGGATTTTTTACAGATGGAGGGCTTTAAAGTTCATGTCCTCAATGATGGCCTGCACGCGGTTGAATTTATTAAACAAAAGCAACCTGACTTTATTATTCTCGACATCATGTTACCCAATAAAGATGGTTTAAGCATTTGCAAAGAAGTGCGTCAGTTTTCGAATATTCCCATTCTGATGCTAACCGCGCGGGTGGATGAAATTGACCGATTGATGGGTTTAGGATTTGGAGCCGATGATTACGTATGTAAGCCTTTTTCGGCTCGTGAAGTGGTAGCTCGGGTACAAGCCGTATTACGCAGGACTCAGCAGACAATCACTAAATCTCTCATCACTTACAAAAATATTGAATTAGATCTCGAACGGTTTCAATGTCATATCGATCAGAAATTGATCGAACTAACCCCTGTTGAGTTTCGATTATTACTGACTTTAGTCAATAAACCTGCTGTGGTTTTTTCGCGGCATAGTTTGATGCAGGCAAGTTACGAAGATGACAGGATAGTGAGTTCACGCACTATTGACAGCCACATGAAAAACTTGCGCAGTAAACTGGCTCTAAGCAGTCCTGCGCAAGACTTATTACATTCGGTTTATGGCATTGGCTACAAAATTGAGTAATCTACTCTCTACCGAATTTAGGGTATCAATAGTTTGATACCCTAGCCCATGGCATTATAAAGATTTGGCTCTTGCCTCTATACTATTGAGTCTATCAAACACTTGCATACTGGCTTTTTCCATTTTATTTAAAGCCTCGACGACTTTGTCCAACTGTCCATCAACCTTAGCCTTCAAGGCCTCTTTACCGGCCTGATGGACTGCTGCATGGGGTTGTTCTAATTGTCTAAATTCATTAAGCTCTGAATACAAACGTTTGCCTTCCCCCTCGTAATACCAGCGACCTAAACGGCATTGAGTATGTTCAGTGAAATCAGACTGGCTCTTTTTAGAATCTGCGCGAATCACTTTATAGATATCTACTTTCCACACCATATGATCTAGTTTGACCGTTTGCACAAAAGTACTTAGGCTGGCGGCTGAGATGACTTTAGACATATTTGTTGCCATCTTGGTAATATCAGTCACCGAACTATTAATAGACGCAGCCGATTGTGATACATGGGCGGTTTGATCATTATTTTCGTTAATGTAAGTCGAGACCTTTGAAGTCTGCTCAGTTGTGGCTGAGGTCAGGGCTGAGATTTTATCTGAGGCCTGCGCTGAACGTCCTGCTAAGGTTCTCACTTCATCTGCCACCACCGCAAATCCGCGACCTTGCTCACCGGCTCTGGCCGCTTCTATAGCCGCGTTTAGGGCTAATAAATTAGTTTGTGCCGAAAGTGATTGAATTTGTGAAACAAAGGATTCTATTTCTAAGGCTGATTGCGATAGCTTACCGATAGATTGGCTTATTTCGCCTGACTTGCTAGTGAGGTTTTTTAGGACATCAACACATTCATTTAAGGTGGTGCTAATATGGGCAAAATCACTTAGGGAATTTTCTAAGCGTTTTTTTTCATCAGCAATACTTTGTGCGGAATTCGCCACTTCTTGACGCACACCATCAAGCATGTCTATTGAACTTAAAAACAAGTTATTAATCACTTGTTCAGCCTTATTTTGGCTAACTACACGTTCAACTTCTGACTTAACTTTCTTCTCAGCCTTTAAGGCATTGTCCAGTTGTGCAGACAAATCATGTTTGTCTTTGGTCAGCTCGCTAATTTTATGTTCTAGTTCTTGTACTTTTTGACGATTTCCAAACATGTTTTTTCCTCATAAGGCTAAGGCAACTAACTTATATTATCGAACGTTTAGGCAATAACATTAGCAATGCAGCTAAGTATTAGCTCAACTCGCCTAGCTCGACAAAAAACAAAGCATCTGCAACGTAATGTGGCACACATTATTTAAAAATGCTTTGTTTATCGATGTTTACCCCATACTAATCTCTCTACTTTAACAAATATAGAGAATTGCAGATTAATTATGAATTCAGCCTGAAACAAGTGAGTAAACAGCCAAGACCTCATTCTGTTGACTGTTTAGCCGATCCAACTATGCACCTTAGTTAATATCGAAATGGGGGTAAATTGTGCTGCTTCTACCTTGGACCATAAAGCTTCAAGTAAGTAAATGAAGCTAAAAAAAAGCGAATCATAAATGATTCACTTGAGTTTATTGGGCGCTAACTCTCATGCACATCAAGAGCCTTATTCAGCCGCTTTTTTCTGGTAAAAGTCCCGCAGTACATACCAAGCTAACTTGCGTTCACCCTTTTCTGATAACAGGCCTTTTCTATTCCAGAAATCCTGAATATTATCCAGCGGGCGACGCGGTGAGCGAAAGTCTTTCAAAATCCACGGTGTCACACCCCGTAAGGTCGGCATATTTTCCATCATTTCAATATTGTGCACGTAGACATCGGCTTGAAACTCTTCAGTCCAAATAACGTCTTTTTTATCATGCAATCCTTTTAAGGCTCCTGCCCCAACTTCACTCATGATAATTGGCTTTTCATAGTGTGATTCCCAGCGCAGGTTGCTGCAGTCTGCAGGCTTGGCGGAATACCAACCGCAATAGCTATTGATACCGATAATATCGACATATTTTGCCAGTGGATCATCGATAAGCTTGCCATCAGCTGAGGTACTTTGCGTATCCATAGCTGCCGTGATAAGTCTACTTGGATCCAGTGCACGGGCGGTTTTAATTAACTTACTTAAGAATGTAAGGCGAGCATCTTCAACAGGTGTTTCATTCGCCACAGACCACATAATAATGGATGCACGATTTTTATCTCGGGTGATCATTTCAGTCAGTTGTTTTTCTGCTTTGGCATACACTTCTTTACTATCAAACATCACCGTCCAGTAAACAGGGATTTCAGACCAAACTAGCAAGCCCATTTCATCTGCGATCTTAAGCATCATTTCATTATGTGGATAATGGGCTAATCTGACAAAGTTACAGCCTAATTCTTTGGCCCATGTTAATAAGGTACGAGCATCTGCTTCACTCCATGCCCGACCACCGCCAAAGGGAGATTCTTCATGAATACTAATGCCACGTAAAAACATCGACTTGCCATTAACAAAAATTTCAGTGCCTTCGACTTTTATAGAGCGAAAACCAATTTTATCTTTTACAGTTTCACCATTAAAGGCTAACGACACATCATACAGTTTAGGGGCTTCTGGTGACCAAAGGCTTGGGTCCGCTTTGATGTCAAAATTAGCCTTACCCTTAGCATCTAATTGCACCGTAGTATTAATTTTCAACTCAGGAATCGAGACGATCACCTCATCTTTTTTACCGGGAGCAGACACGCTCACCGCCCCCACTAAACCATCTCCTTTTTCGTTTAAACGAACAGTGTAATCAGCAAGATATCGCTCAGGCAGTTCAAGTAAAGAAACAGAACGGGTAATACCGCCATAGTTCCACCAGTCAGTATTAACAGTAGGTACCTGATCCCGCTCACGGCGATTATCAACTTTAACAATCACAAAGTTGTCTTTGTCTTTAATTTGCTCTGTTACATCAAATTGGAAAGAGGTAAATCCCCCTTCATGTTCACCTACTTGCGTACCGTTTACATAGACTATTGCTTTGTAGTTGACCGCGCCAAAGTGCAAGACATATCGTTTGTTTGTACCTTTTTCGACATTGAAACTCTTTTGATACCAAACTGTTCCCTCATACAAAAAGAGCTGCTCTTCCTGAGTATTCCAATCCCCTGGCACGTTTATTAAGGGAGAAGTTTCAAAATTATATTCGACTAAATCATCTTTATTTTTGGCCTTGGCATTTTTAAAGTAGCCATTTTCATGCGGCTCATAGCGGTGGTTGTAATAACCGTTTTCATAAGGATCTATAATACGATGCCATTGGCCATCTAAGCTAATATTGGCCCGCTGATGGGGGTTTTGAATAAAAACAGAGTTTTGCTCTATGGCCCCGACATGCATGCTGGTGAAAAACAACACCAACAAAAATAGCGTAAAGTTCAGAGAATGTTGTGACATACAAATGTCCTTATGTAATAGGGCTAATTAGCCAGTGCTTAGCTTTAAAAAGTTAATAACATACTGCTTGCTCCAAAGCATACTACACTGGTTGTGAAGCAATTAAAAAACTCATCTATGCTAAAGTGCTTATGAAAAAATGTCTGATTCAAGGAGGGTTAATGTTTTGTAGAAACCGCACAAATAGACACTATTACCAACTATCTATCCATACTTTTTGCTTGTACATTTTTTGCTCACTCAATACTTATGCAAGTACTAATTTAACTCCGATTTATTACCCTAACTCAGAATCTGCAGATGACATAAGAGTTGAATATCCCCTACAGCTTCTCGAATTGGCTTTTAGCAAAACGTCGTTACCTTACACGCTGGTTTCCTCAGATACAGCAACGACACAAAGTCGCGCACTAAAACTATTGCAAGGTGAGGGGAATATAGACGTCGTGTGGACCATGACTAATATTGAACGGGAAGCTGAATTTTTACCGATACGCATTCCGCTTTACAAAGGGTTGATTGGTTGGCGAGTGCTTATTATCAAACAAGAAAATCAAGGCCTATTTGAGCACATTAGCAATCTAAAACAACTGAGTAAATTATTGGCTGGTCAAGGCCTTGATTGGCCAGATACGCAGATACGCAGATACTAAAAAATAACGCCATAAAGGTAGAAACGTCCACCAGCTATGAAACCTTATTTGATATGTTGCAAAAAGGCCGCTTCGAATACTTTCCCCGCTCTATAATCGAGGTTTGGCAAGAATTAGCCCACAGGCCACAACATGGATTGGCAGTAGAAAAACAGCTATTATTGTACTATCCAACGGCCATGTATTATTTTGTCAAAAAAGATAATACCCAGCTTGCGAATCAAATAGAAAAAGGCCTAACAATAGCAATCGCTGATGGCTCATTTGATCGCTTATTTTATGCCTTTAACCAGGAGTTTATTGAAAAATCCACACTGCATGCACGAAATATAATTACCCTCTCAAATCCTCACTTCCCCGCACTTCCAGCGCTTGATAACCCTCATCTATGGTTTGCCCTTAAGGTGAAATAACATCAAGCCCACACTCGTTAGGCTTGATGAATAAGACTAAAACACCTAGTTAGGCTGAAGATTTTGCAACACATCTACCACAGCATAACTATCTTCATTCACCTGCATACCTTTACCCATTCTGACTTCCAAAATACTTTGCACTTCAGTGCGTTCTCTATTATTGGCTAGCTCAAGACCCATTGAATCGATAGGTTGATGACGCTCTGTACAGCTTAACAAGCCGCATTCTCTTGTACTTGCCTGACTGCGCATAAAACTTATGCTGGCATCGGGCTGCACTTGTTTTCGATCAACAAAGGTCTCCCGACTGGTTACGACAAACCAGTCAAATCCCTGTTGCTGAGTTAACTGTGCAGAGCGAAACAAGGCATGATTAGTCACGCTCAATACATCCTCACGATTACTGGTGTATTGCACTCGATATCTGTCATCAGATACTTTTATGTCACTATAACCGTTGCCACCATTTTTAGCTGCACGATATTGCGGTCCATTGGCACAACCAGCTAGGACGATGCTTAAGATCAAAACTACGCTTAAAACGTTCATGTTTTTCATGTTTAATTTCCTGGTTTATTGGCGGGATTTACCCATGCCTTACTGATGGCATCGAGCTCTTGTTGTTTATTTAATGGCTCACCTTCGATTATTTGATCGATCAGCGTATCGAGCATTGCATTCGGTTTAGTCGCGCTGCGATATACATTTTGATCTTGCTCTAGCTGACTAAAACTAGTTGCCTGAATGCGCCAGATAGCATCCTCACGACAAGCAATACTGTTACTGAGTACACGGCTATCACTGAGGCTATATTGACGACAGTATTGCCCTTGCAGATTCCTAAAACTTAAGCTCGCTTGCATAGTTTGTTGATTGGTAAGTTCACCTTGTTCGCCGCTGCTTAAATTATCTAAAGCCCTAGCTTGTGGGGCTGTCAGTTGGGCACTCAAAGTCGCACTTTCTTGTTGGCCAAATTGGCCTAAACCGATACCAAAAAACAGGGCAATGCCTGCAGCTAATGCGGCATGTTTACTCAGGCCATTGTGTAATTTTCTCCACCCCCTAAGCTCAACCACATTGTCACGATTTGCGCTTTCTTGCAGTAAAACACTGATACTGGCAGGTACAGGATGACGGTCAATTTCACTGGCATGGGCGGCAACCCACTCATCAACTTGGGCTAAATCCGCCAAGCGCATAGCTAAGTCATCGTCACTTAAAAGTAGCTGGCGTATCGCCTGCATTTCATCTTCAGGTAATTCTGCATCTAAAAAAGCACAGAGTTGTTGGTCGCTAATATTCATGCAAAAATGCCTCCTTGTTGACTTTTTACTATTTTCAAAAGTGCTGTGCGCGCCCTTGATAGACGACTCATTACCGTTCCTAATGGTAGCTCTAAGGTCTCAGCCACTTCTTTATAAGACAAACCTTGAACCGCCACTAAGGACAAAATAGAACGTTGGTCATTGGGCAAGGTTTGCATCGCAGTATTCACCTGATTCAATGTTTCTTGCCTAGCTAGATTTTCATCGTTGTCGCTGGTCTGCTCTTGGTGTAATTCAGGATTTTGCGCGGCCACTGAACGAACTTTACGCGCTCGATATTCATCAATCCAAATATTACGACAGACTCTAAATGCCCATTTATTTAACTCAGCATCATCGGGCATGCCCCGCGACAATATTTTCTCTATGGTGGTTTGTACTAAGTCGTCCGCATCGGTAATACTGCCAGTTAATGAATAGGCAAAGCGCCGCAACATGGGTAGTAAAGTAGTGAGTTGGTTTTTCATTATTATCTCCTCTTTATAGTGAAGACGAGCGAGCTATTTTTTTATTCCCATAAAATTGGAATTATTTTCTATGTTCAAACGTTTTCATGTTAAAGATATAAACTGAGCACCTTATGAGGCTAACATGAAATATAAATACACCACTGCTCTTTTATGCAGTGTGACATTGACGCAAGTCGGCGCACAAACCCTGCCAACCCGACCGCTATTAGCGCCCATGGTGGAGGTTACACGGCCACTAGATCGTATAAGCCAGCCGCTGATAAAAAAACCGCTACTAGCCCCTTTTGCACTTAGTCGTTTGCCCGCACTTGAAGAAACCTTAACCGAGCCTTTAACGGTCTTGCCTGACAAATTGACCTTGCCGGGCATCGGCGGTGTTGAAGTAGTCGAGGTAAAACTAGCTGATGGTTGGCGGGCTATTGAGCGCGAATGGGTTATGCTCAGTGATGCAGATGGCATCAAGATTATAAAACAACATGCTATCAGCATGACACAACAAAAATCTTACCCTGCCTTGGATCTTTATTTGGTGAAATTTGTCGTGCCTGAGAGCTTAGATTCTCGCGCAGCCTTAACCGCCTTATTGCCTGCCGAGGTTGCCATTAGTTTAGATCGCAATCATGTCTTTCAGAATCAAAGCGAACCAAATAATAAGTTACTCTCACAAACCGATACTCAAACACTGAGCTCGCCTATGTGCAGCCAAGACTTATCAATTGGTATGGTCGACACCGGTATTCAGTTCCAGCATCCCGCCTTTGCACAAAGCAAGATCATCAGCAAAAACTTGGTGGATATTGCCAGTATTGCCCCCTTAAACCATGGCACCGCGGTAGCCAGTGTGCTGGTTGGCAGTGGTCAACACTTTTCAGCGTTAGTGCCAAACGCGACTTTATATGCCGCAGCCGTTTTTTATAAGCAGTCTGAGTTTGCCCAAGGCGCAACGATGTTAAACGTGGTAGATGGCCTTAATTGGTTAGCAGAAGAACGCGTTCAGGTTATTAATATGAGTTTGG
>Ga0163216_100777_pt1 | contig 34534 bp, 33 predicted proteins | sample SynspAceP_FD_167610 | JGI IMG/M metagenome (GOLD analysis project Ga0163216, IMG submission 167610) | Saline lake microbial communities from Ace Lake in Antarctica - Synechococcus sp. Ace-P (Illumina Assembly) | ecosystem: Environmental > Aquatic > Non-marine Saline and Alkaline > Saline ...
AATTGTACCAGCGGCCCTCGCTTCGAAAGGCTGCCCCATTGGCAACAATGGTATTGGCTGCGGCTTCCGAACCAACAATGGCCGAGGAAATGACAACATCCGGATTCAGTTCCGGGCGGGACTTTTTGATCTCGGATTTGGCAGCGTCATGGCAAAGCGTTTCGCGCTTGCGGTCTCCAACAACCACCTTTTCTTCCGGTGGCGCAACGCGCTTGCGGGGAATGACAATTGGTCGGCCGGGTGGCGGTATTGATGGCTCTGTGCGTGCCAATTGGCGCGGTTCTGCATCTGATTTGGGCCCTAGTGCCGCCGGGTCACTTGGTGCTGTGCGAGGATTGAGTGCTTCTGATGTATCCGAAGTGTCTGAAGTGTCTGGCGGAGCCTGGTCTGCCACCTCCTGGTCGCCCGTCTCAGATGTATCAGGTGCCTCAGGTGCTGGCTCCGCATCTGCGTCACTCGTGTTTTCGGGCTTTGATTCCGCGTCTTCTTCAGCCTCGTCTTCCACATTCACCACCGGTTCGGGCGGTGGTTGCAGAACAGAAGGATCCAACTCTGGTTCGGGCTGTTGTGCGGGTTGCTTTGGCTGCTCAACGCGTGCAGCTTCGATGATCTCCTGCAACTCTTCCGGCGTGACCACCTCGACAGACACCCGCTCCTCATCCGCCACATCAGGCTGGGCTAAAGCTGGAAGCGCAAGCATCATGGCCAAGACCAAAGCATGGGCCGTCACGGAGGCGAGCAAGCACCACGCTTCAAGCCCTATTTTGGAAATCCCTGCAATACTCATCGCTGAAACTGGTTTTAGTGCCACACATTTGTTGGTGTTAGGGGTTGGAGTTCGCGCTTTTCGGTTAGACTGCTTTTGGCTTATGGCCGATTTGTGTCCGCCATGAGCCAGCATAAATTTCATAACACGCAGGAAGCCTGGCTTGAAAGCCCGATCGCTAGCGCCCCCAATTTCACCGCCTGAACAAGCCTGATGGACCACTCATACGGGAAATCTGCGGAACGCGTGCGAGTGCAACTTTTTAACGGCAACCAGGTTGAGCCCGAGGCCTCGATGATGCAGTTTAGACAGACTGTTTAACGAGGCCGTGCTGGCCAGCAAAAGGACTGAATTCTTGAAACAACGTCAACTTCTGAAAGACGGCACCAAGGTGTCCGAGATTGGCCTGGGCTGCCTGAGTTTTGCAGGGTTTTACGGCCCAACCAGTGAGGCCACTTCCCATGCCACACTGAGCGCAGCCCTGGACCTTGGCATCGATTTTCTCGACACGGCCAATGTCTACGGCATGGGCAAATCAGAGGCGACCATTGGTTCTTTCCTGAAGGGCAATGCAGACAAATTCACCATTGCAACGAAAGCCGGTATCGGACGAGACCCGGACACTGGCGTACGTGGGTTCAACAACAAGCCGGACTATCTGCGGGGCGAGCTGGAAAAATCTCTCAAACGTCTCGGGGTTGATCACGTCTCGCTTTATTACATCCATCGCCGTGATCCGGATCTGGAGATCGAGGACGTGATGGAAACGCTTCTGGCTTTCAAGGCTGAAGGCAAGATTGGCGGCATCGGGTTTTCGGAAATCTCACCCGCGTCCCTGCGCCGTGCAGCTTCTGTCGGACCCGTTGATGCGGTGCAGAGCGAATATTCCTTGTGGACACGGACCGCTGATCTGGGAATGGTTCAGACCTGCGCAGAACTGGGCGTTACCTTTGTGCCATTCTCTCCGGTAGGTCGCGGTATTTTTGGAACTAAAACACCGGATCCGAGCCAATTTGAAGACACGGATTTCCGGATAGAAAATCCACGGTTTGTAGAGCCAAATTTCAGCTACAATGCCGAAAAGGTCAAAGGCTTCAAGACCTATGCGGCAGATCAGGGCACCAAGCCAATTACCCTGTCACTGGCCTGGTGTCTGGCACGAGGCGAGCATCTTATCCCGATTCCCGGCACCCGCAGCGCTGAGCACCTTGCAGAATGTGCAGCCGCGAGTGATTTTCAGATGACCGATGCCATCATGGCCGAGATTGAGAAAATCCTGCCCGTCGGCTGGGCGCATGGTGACCGCTACACCCGCACACAATGGCATGGGGTGGAAAATTTCTGTTAGGTGTGGTTGGGCAAAGGATTTGGCACCAACTGTGGTACGGGAGCGCAGTGTTTAGACTCATAAAGAAAATTGTCACTTACCTGCTAGTGCTCGCGGCGGCCATTGCTCTTGTCGCAACCGGCTATCTGTACTTCAATCAGGATCGGATGATTTTTCCGGCACCTGCTGGCGACGGGCCAGCGATTCTGAATGACGGACTTGAGATTGTATCGATCAAAACGTCCGACGGAGAAACGATAACAGGCTTGTACCATCCGCCTGAGGCGGAAGAGACCACCGTCTTGGTCTTTCATGGAAATGGCGGCAGTCTTTCCAGTATACGGTCCAATGGGGTGGCGTTAGCCAAAGCCGGATTTGGCGTTCTTTTGGTTGAGTACCGGGGTTATCCGGGCAGCACAGGCAGCCCGACAGAAGCTGGCCTGCTGCTGGACGGGCTTGCCGGGTATGATTTTGTTACAGAGCGCAGCGCTGGGCCCATCGCAATTTATGCGCGTTCGCTCGGCACCGGCGTTGGTATTTATGTTGCCACTCAGCGCTCCGTTCTGGCCGTTTTCCTGGTGGCTCCATTCGACTCCGTCCTGGCGGTTGCACAAAGCCGCTACCCTTTTCTGCCATTGCGACCGTTGCTTCGGCACCCATTTGAATCAGACAGACGCATTGGTGCAGTTGAAGCACCGATTTTTATCACGCATGGCGATCAGGATCGGATCATTCCACTTGCGCACGGTCAAAGACTTTTGAAATTTGCGGCTGAGGGCACACGTTTTGAAATCGTAAAAGGTGGCGATCACGGCCTGCGGAGCCACGGAACTGTCGAAAAACCGGCTGAATTCTTCAAGTCAATTGCTGAGCAAACAGCTCAAAACTGATCCAGTGCCCATTGCGCTGCTTCGCGCACCACCGGGTCCGGATCACTTAGATGCGCACGTGCGGTCTCTGCCAAATCCGGATCGCCAGAATTGCCAATGGCAATCAGCACATTTCTCAAAAACCGATCCCGGCCAATGCGTTTGATCGGGGAGCCCGAAAAGTGTTTGCGAAAGGCCGCATCGTCCAGACCGGCGAGAAAAGCCAGATCCGGGTGTTTGAGATCAGCGCGCGCTTGCAATTTTGCTTCCTGCGCTTCGGTGGCAAATTTGTTCCAGGGGCAGACCGCCAGGCAATCATCACAGCCATAGATGCGGTTGCCCATTGCGGCGCGGAACTCTTGCGGGATCGGGCCCTTATGCTCGATGGTCAGATAGGAAATGCAGCGCCTTGCGTCCAGCTGATAGGGTGCGGGAAAGGCGTTTGTCGGACAGATATCCAGACAGGCGCGACATGAACCGCAATGATCAATTTCGGGCGTATCCGGTGGCAAATCCATGTCGGTAAAAATGGAGCCAAGAAACAGCCAGGAGCCAAACTCGCGAGATACCAAATTGGTGTGTTTGCCCTGCCAGCCCAGCCCGGCCTGAGCGGCCAGCGGTTTTTCCATGACCGGAGCTGTGTCGACAAATACTTTGACATCCGCCTTGTTGCGGCTGGCAAAGCGGCCAGCGACGGTTTTCAACTTGCCCTTGATGATATCGTGATAATCACGATTTTGAGCGTAGACGGAAATTGTGCCTTCGGATTTGCGCTGCAATTGCGGCAACGGATTGTCTTCCGGGCCGTAATTCATGGCCAGCATGATGACGCTCTTCGCCTCTGGCCAAAGGGTCTGGGGGTCCGCGCGCCGTGCCGCTGTCTCTTCCATCCACGCCATGGACCCATGCCGCTTGTCATCCAGAAAGGTCGCGAGATTTTCGGCAATATGATCGGGCAGATGCGCTGGGCAAATTGCCATGGCGTCAAAGCCGTATTCCTGTACGTCTTTTCGCAGATCAGACAGGATTTTTTCCATGGACATCAGACAGGGCCAAGGCGGTTACGATTTAGGAAGCGCAAGCCTAGAGTCCTGAGCGTCAAAAATCCAGATCGGTGTAATGAGCGGGGGGTGGAATACCGCGCATCTTATCCGCCAGAATCTCCCGGAAGGCCGGACGGCATTTGATGCGGGCATACCAGGTTTTGGCAGCTTCATGGTCACCCCAGGGCATTTCATTGAGGTAGTCGATGACGGAAATGGCAGCTGCTGCGGCGAAGTCTGCATAGGATAATTGATCGCCACCCAGCCAATTGCGCTCAGAGGCCAGATATTCCAGATAGCCCAGATGATTGCGCAGATTGGCGCGCGCCGCCCGCAGCACACTGGACTCAGGGGCACCACCACCGGCATCGCGCGGCTTTTCCCGCTTCGTCACTTTTTCATTGACTATATACTGCGTTGCTTCGGTTTCCATCTTGACCAGGAACCAGTGTGTCAAACGACGCACTTCAGCCCGTGCCAGCGGATGGCTTGGCATCAAACGACGATCTTCCAGAGTAAAGCCACGGGTTTCATCAAGATATTCACAAACGGTGCCTGCGCCACAGATCGGCACATCACCCTCATCAACGAGCACCGGCAAGGTGCCTTCCGGGTTCAACAGCAAAAATTCTTCGCGGCGTTCCCAAGTGCGTTCCAAAATGTATTCAGCACTCGCGCCATATTCACCGATGGCCATGCGCACCAAGCGCGATCCGGCAGACATAGGATGATGATATAACTTCAAGGGTGGCTCTTCTTGGCAGGTGAAGGAACTTTGGTGAAGACTTTCTAAACAGAAAAACTTTCCAAACCATTGATACGGGCGCTGCACGATCACAGACCAGGGTTTCGTGCCGCGCCAATGCGGGCAAAATTGGGCAGATCGCAATGCGCTGGATTGAAACACGCACATTCCCGTTCCGGTATGTAAAACTTTACACTTTTTTCGCTATGTTTCTGTCACATAGAAATGATTAAAAGCCGGGGAAGACTCCTTTTTGCCCCGCCATCTCACGTCATGAATTGCCCGCCATGGATCAACAGACACTCTTCGAAGCCGCCATTCTGGGTTTGCTGGAAGGGGTAACCGAGTTTTTGCCGGTTTCCTCAACCGGGCATATTCTGCTGGCAGGTCATTTCCTGGGCTTTGAGAGCGAAGGCAAAGTGTTTGAGGTTCTGATTCAATTCGGAGCCATTTTGGCCATTCTGCTGGTCTATTTCAGAAGGCTTTGGGATATTGCGGTTACCTTGCCAACATCGGCCACCAGCCGCCGTTTTGTCCTTGCTATCCTGTTGGCGTTTCTGCCAGCCGCCCTGATTGGCATTTTTGCCCATAACATCATCAAAACCGTGTTGTTTGAAGCCCCCACCCTGATCTGCGTCATGCTGGTGTTGGGTGGTTTCGTGTTGCTGTGGGTGGACCGAAGAGAAACCACTGTGCGCTATACTGATGTGCGCGAATACCCGCCCTCGCTGGCGTTCAAAATCGGGCTTTGCCAATGCATTGCCTTCATTCCCGGCGTTTCGCGCTCGGGCGCAACCATTGCCTGTTCCCTGTTGATGGGCACAGACAAACGCTCAGCTGCTGAGTTTTCATTCTTTCTTGCGATGCCCACAATGGGCGGTGCTTTTACCTATGATCTGTGGCTCAATCGCAATGCCCTAAACAGTGATGATCTGACGATCATCGCCGTCGGGTTCATTGTGGCGTTTTTTGCCGCCATAGTGGTGGTGCGCAGCCTGTTGGCCTTTGTGACGAAACACGGCTTTGCACCCTTCGCCTATTGGCGCATTGCGGTCGGGACAGTGGGTCTGATCGGGCTTTATCTGCTCTAGGCGTATTGCCTGTCAGGCTTCCACCGCACAGCATCCTGACCTATCGACGAAGAAAAAGAGTTCGGAGGCTGGTTTAACTGGCTTCCGGCTCAAACTGACCCCGTTCGCGATACTGAATGAGATAGGTCGGCAGGATGGCTTCCATTGAACGGGGGCTGATGCCGAGGCCGGTCAATGTGCGTTTGTCCGCTTTTGCAGCCGTGCCGACAACATTATCGCTTTTCAGCATCAACACCTGATCATGTGTCAAAGGCGCATTTGGCAGCAGGCCAAGCACTTTGCCCTGAAACTCTGCAAGGCCCCAGGGAATGGAAAGCAACAGGCGTTTGCGCAACGTGATTTTCAGCATCAACTCAAGGCATTCCTTGAAGCTGGCAACATCTGGTCCACCCAGTTCATATACTTTGCCGGGTTGCATCTTGCCATCAATACCCATGGCAATGGCCTCGGCCACATCACCCACAAAAACCGGCTGAAACTTTGTTTTGCCGCCACCGATCAAGGGCAGGAACGGCGAAATACGTGTCATGGCTGCAAAGCGGTTGAAGAACGCATCTTCCTGGCCAAAGACAATGGAGGGACGCACAATCATCGCTTCGGGGAATTCGCGTAAAACGGCTGCTTCGCCTTCCGCCTTGGAGCGGGCGTAAGCGGCTTCTGAATCAGCATTGGCGCCAATCGCCGACATATGAACCAGACGTTCAACACCGGCCTGTTTGGCAGCACGCGCGACAATGGCTGCGCCATTGGCCTGAACCGCATCAAACTTCTGGGCACCGTTTTCCTGCAGGATACCAACAAGATTGACCACAAAATCAGCATCGGCCACGGCGGCAATCACAGAATCTGGATATCGCAGATTGGCCTGAACCGGCTGGATCTGACCCACAGCGCCCAACGGGCGCAAATGCCCGGCCAGATCAGGCCGCCTGACGGCCACCCGCACACGATAGCCGCGCTTGGCCAACGCCCGCACCACATGGCGGCCGACAAAGCCGGAGCCACCAAAAACCGTAACCCGTTTTTCTGAACCGCTGAACTGCTGCATGCTGTCACCTTAGTCTTGCTTGTTGCATGATCTATAGCAGAAGTGTGGCGCGGTCCAAGGGTGCGTATGTGGAAATTTCAAGGATTCTGTATCATCGCCCAAAAGACCATTGACACAGACCCATGTGAACCTTATTCCATCGCCAATGCCCAGATGGCGGAATTGGTAGACGCGCCAGCTTCAGGTGCTGGTACTCGCAAGGGTGTGGAGGTTCGAGTCCTCTTCTGGGCACCATCATTTTTCTATAAATGATTGATTTAATTGAATAAAATACGCCACCTTAGTTGGCGTTCCCACTTTCATTCCCATTTTCATCGGTTTCCTCAGACGACAATCTACCATTAGCGTCTTGGTTTTGGATCATGTTGTTGATCCGGGAGCGGCATGAATACGCCTTCCGGTGCCGCAGTGATGAATCTGCATTTCCCGGAACAGTCAAGCTTCGGACATGTTCTGCGCTTCCCAACAAGTGAATACCGAGAGCCATATGCCCTCTCAAGCAAATCAAGATTGACTTTGAAAGACTCTCCACAATCCGAACATTTGGCATAGATACGCGTTCGGTGGCGGATCATTGCACCGACAGACTTTTGCCATGCCATGACCATTGGAATTCGCTTGCCCATACAGAACATAAAGAGAACATTTGTCGTGTGGTCAACAATTGCTTTGGATTATCGGAGAATTCTATTCACTCGTGACGAAAGGCATTTTTGCCACCTGGGCGCATCCACGCACCTGGAAATCTTTACATTCGAAGCATTTATTGCAACCCTCAGTCATGTTCAAGAATTGCATGTACCGCATCTGTCACCGATCAGCGCTCAGGATACTGGCCTGCGTGACGCTTGGCATAGTGTTGTTCGGTTGCCAAACTGCTGCCCAGAAACAAATGATGACAATGAACACCACCGCGACAGATATTAACAGCCGGGCACAGGCTTGTTATGTATCGCTGCGGCAAGATGAAAAATTCAAGATAGTCAGTAAGAACCTGCATCTTGAACCTCATACAAGACCGTCTTTGCAAACACTTGCCAATCCGAATTTTGCCACTGATGAAGAAGTTGAAGTCATTTATGCCTTCCACAATCAGCAACAATTATGCAGGTCTATTGAAATAGAAGCGGCATCGAAGGTGCACCCACTTTATGCAGGGTTCTATGCAAATTTCTACTCGCAGATAGATGAAGCCACAGTTGGTTTAGTGAAAAGAACTACCAACTGGGGAAATGCAAATCGAATGCTTCAAGAGGCTATTGCTTGGCGTGCTGAGAATGAAACCAAGATAGAAAGGGCCATAACCTCTGATTTGGAACAGGATCATCAGGCGGAGTTGGCCCAACGAACTCAAATCTCTGAAGCTTTGCAAAGATGGAATTACCAACAGCAAACGCTGAATAATCAAAGAGCAATGATTTCAGCTACCCAAATGCAACAGCACCATAATACGTTTAGGCAAGCGAATTGCAGATGGGTTGGAGCATCGTTAAACTGCAGGACTTTCTAGCCTCAGTCCATGTGCCAGCATCATGATGGGCAAGCTTTTTGGCGGTTCATGCATTCCATCGGTCTGTGTCTTGTGATCGTGTCTGAGAGCATGGAAATGTTGATCGCACTACCTATGAAACCGATAAATATCCTCAGATGATTGCAACAGTCAAAAACGCCTTATTTTTTTTGATTTCCGTGAGTCTTGCTGCCTGTACGGCTGAAGGCAACTCTCGATATTTTGGAAATGGCGAAACACGGTATTTTTTATCGATGAGCGCGTGTGAAAGTGAGGCTCTCTCGGAATATGAAGGCGGGGGTCGAAAATACAGCGGATATGAATGCCGCAAGATGCTGCTGGGATTGTTTCTGTTGGATAGCAAAAGCTTCTGAGATGGTCAGAGTTTCACGTTCCATTCGATGTATTGGAAAAGCCGTTCAATTTTTTAAAATCAGCGATGCAAGCTACTTGGTAAAACGAGCCGAACTCCCAGCTTTTTTGAAGATTTAATCAGCCCTGAAATTGCACCCCGCCGGTCAATTGCTTCAGCCGAATATACCCCATGCTTCATTGCGTTTGTGTTCCCCATAGGCGCGCCGCTCCTTGCGCCGTGCATCCGGCAAACCCTCCAGCCCTTTACCGCCGGAGACCTGCAGGGAAGCCCAGAGCGCTTTGAATGCGCAGTGCATCGAGGTGAATCATGCATTTTCGTTTTTTTTGTCATGTTGTTTCTTTCGATCCGTCCCTGGGGCTGTGATGCATTGGCAATGGCTTTGATCTCCTATTTTGCATGGGGTCGTTCCGTGGCATTGTTGTTGCCCCCCTGGTGGCTCTCAATTGTACCCACAACGGCTTGACCGCCCTCATGCACATGAACGTGCTCCACAGTCACTTTCTGCTGCCCCTTGCCCCTATGCTTGTTTAAGGCGTCCAATAGAGTTGCCCAGCTTCGTGAGAGCCTATTGGCTTGGCTCAATGCCTCTTTGCGGCCTTCAAAGGTCTGGCCCTGAAGCATTGCCCGCCGATGGCACTCCATTGCCGCATTGTGGGCAGCAACTAATTGAGCTGCAGCCATGCCTTCCAGGCTATCTTGAGGCTTGGCCTCAACAACCGCTGCAACAGCACCCGCAGTCATTCGGTTTCGCTCTGCCGGTTCCGTTCCTCCCAGATAAAGCGAATTGGCAACTTGTTGTGCAATTTGATAATTCCAGTCATCTGAACGAGCGCCACCAATGGCCTCCCATTTGCCGCTCTTGTTGATGATTTCATCCAGATTGATCTGAACAACTTCTGTGGATGCAGTTTTTTTTGTCATTTGTTTAGTCCTTTCTGCGGCCCTATGCCCCAAGATATATAAAGGAGGCGCGTTTTTGCGTCCGGCACTGGTGACGCTTTTTTGCGCCTGGCTTTACTGTATGGCAGACGCATTTTTGCGTCCGGTGCCGGTAGCGTTTCCGCGCCCGGTAATTTGTTTCTGATTGCTCTTTTTAATGCGCTGAACCGCCGATAGTTTGCGGTCTTGAGCCACCTCGTTTGAGCTGATTTTTCGCCATTCATTTGTCGCTGGAATATTGCCTGTCACGTATGTGATGCGGTATTTTGTAGGGCACCGAAACTCCCCGGCAATAAGCCGCCCAGGTTCAACTATCTCGATGAGTCCAAGGGCTTGGAGCCGCTTCAGTCCAGCTGAAATGGATGCACGCCGCACCCCAAATTTCTCAAAATCAGAATAGGTACAAATGAGGTTTCCATTCTCCATGCCACCATGTGCCATGTGTTCAACTTCCAGCCGGTCCAGAAGTCTTCGATCCGTCAGCTTCAGCACCCCCCAAGCGGGGGATGCCAACAATTCGTTGCTGTGTTGAATGAAAGGGCCATCAATTCGCCCGTTCTTGTGCGGCTTGATGCGCCCTGTGGACCGACCGCTTTGGTTAACCCGCTTCATTCCTGGCGCGGTCATGCGCTTGCACCGTTTTTGGACAACAATTCTACATTGCTGCGCAAGACATACCGTCCATGATTTCCGGGAAACGGCCCCACATGTTTTTCCGATATGGTTTCGATGTGAACGCCCAGAGCACGCAATTGAAACACGTAATCTGACCAGCGCGGAGCTGGGCGTTCAATCGGTGTGCAACCGGCCTGCCCAGCCTCAATAAGCTGGAGCAGAGTCCACGCGACCCGACCGACAACCCTGATCTGTTCTTCCTCATCCAGTCGGAAGACAACTGAAAGGCGCTCAGTCATATCGACCTCCCAGCTTTGCCAGTTCGCAGATGAGTCTGGCAGATGAATGAGAGACGCCATACGCCCGCGCAATCCGTCTGATAGCTAGACAATTGGAAGAGGAAGGCTTAGGTTCTCTGGTATCGATGGCTGAGGCAGTCCCGATACCGACCCGCGTTGCGGTGGCAGCCGCAACCGGGTCATTTTTTGCCAACTTCATTTAAATTTCCCGTTTGGAAGTTGGAAGATTGCTAATCAGCTTCAGCAATTCCTCGGATGGGATGAGTGTTCTCTTGCCCAGTTTGCGGGGGGTGATTTCGCCGCTTTGGATCAACTGGTAAATTTTGCTCCGCCCCACTCCGATGGCATCGCAGGCTTCATTGATTGTGTATGTAAATTTCATTTTTTTGCCTTTACTGCACGACCGGGATTGATCGTGTGTCCGCAAATATACAGAAGCAAAAAAATCCGCGTTTTAGCTTTGGGCAATAATCAAAAAGTTATGTATATTCAGAACGGTAGAGCTTCCAACAGCTTTCAACCATTCGTTCCGAGACGGGTTTTCCAAGCTCAACTTTGGCCCAATCGGCCACTTCCCGAATCACTATTTTTCGCTGACCTAGTGGCCGCGTGTATGTCCACGCCCTATTGCTATGACGCGAAGACGCTGTTGGTTTCTCATCTAAGATTTTACGCCGATATTGTAGTTTTTTGGCCATATCAAGAATCGGTTTGGGGTAACCACGTTCTGGTATTTCTTCTCTTTCCGACAATTCAATTATGATTGATCGTGCCGACTTGCCATCAGAGTTTCGGGTCCACCCAACCAGATAGCCCTTAAAACTTTTCAATTCCTCTTTTAGTTCGTCTTCAGGTAGCTCTTTCGCCATATCAGAGCGGTGTTTATTCTTGATAGCTTTGATCCATCGGCGCTCGCACTGATCACCGACCAGAATTTTCTCAAAGTAATCCAAAGTCGCGGGGCGACCGGCACCAACACGCTTCCCACCAGACGGCATTTTAACTCCTCACATCGCTGTGGTTGCGCCGATAGAACAGTAACCGGACCAAGCTTGCATCAGCAGCCTGCGTTTTTCCAGTGCATCAGAGCGCCGATAGGCCTGCTCAACTTCATTTCCGATTTTATGGGCTAAACATGCTTCAGCAAGTTCGCGGGGGTATTCTGTTTCATCGCCGCACCAATCCCGGAAGCTGGACCGAAAACCATGAGGCGTTGCATTCTCAATCTTCATGCGGCGCATGACGGCTTCAAATGCCATGTTGCTGAGTGGCTTATGAGGCTTCTGGCCGGGAAACACATACTCGCTAAATTGCTGGTCTCTTAGTGGCTCCAGCAGTTCGATCATGGCATCTGTGAGAGGAACGCGATGTTCGACTTTTGTCTTCGTGGCGCTGGCTGGCAAAGTCCAGAGCCTGTTATCCCAGTCAAACTGCTCCCATTTGGCCTGTCGGACTTCACCTGATCGGCAGCAGGTAAGGATGATGAACAACAGGCCACTTGCGGCGATGCCTTGTTGTTCCGTCAAGCGTTGAATGAAAGCGGGAACATCCTGATAGGGCATGGCCGGATGATGGCCTTTTGATAATTTCTTTCGGGGAGGCAGGATATTTGAAAGATGGCCCTTCCATCGGGCAGGGTTTTCGCCCTCTCGCCAGCCTTTTGACTTGGCATAATCCAGCACTGCCTCAAGCCGCATGCGCGCCTTCGCTGCCTTTTCCGGCGTTTTAAGCCAGATAGGTTGAAGCAGCTTGACAACATCAGTGGTCTCAATTTCAGCCACCGCGCGTCGATGAAGCGGTTTTGCAAAATCCTTTAGCGTCTTATGCCATTGCCAACTCGTCTTTTCATTGGTCCAACGGTGCCCCATGACGCGCAGGTATTCTTCAATCAGCTCAGAGAACAGTTTGCTGCCAATGCGCTCCCTGTCGCGCTCTGTGCGGGGATTGCGACCGGCTATGACATGCCGCCGTGCGTCAAAGGCAAGTCCTCTGGCTTCAGCAAGAGACACTTCGGGATATTTCCCAAGCCCCATTTCATTTTCAACGCGGTGCCGCACCCAACGAAACACCCAGGATTTGTTCAGCTGTGGCGAAACACGAAGATAAAGCCCACCGCCATCCGAATAGCGCCCTTTCGCTTTAATGCCCGCAATGGCAATTACCGTCAGCTTGTTAGATGAACGGACCATTTGATTCCCACTATCGTTCCCACTTTGAAAGTGGGATTATAGCGGACGGTCATGTACAGTGGCAAACAAATAGTGTAAGAAAAGTGTGTTTAATCAAAATGTTATTGGACGGTTGGGAACGAAAGAAAACATGTGTTGGTAGTTTCTTCTGGGCACCAATCACAGCTTCTCATAGCTGTGCATTTCTTCTCAAAGCCATTGAAAAATATACAGTTTTCTGTTATGTTCTTGAACATAGCATATCACTGTTATCCGCTGTTACCCGTCAAATTACGGGTATCGAGGCGGGTATCAGGTTCGAAATCGACGAAATGTGACTTCGATACCCGGTCCGATACCCGAGGCACCAATGCTGCTACGAGAGCTTGAAGTTCGAAAAGCCAAGTCCAAAAGCAAGCCCTATAAGCTGCCTGACGGCGGCGGCTTGCATCTTTTGGTTAAACCAAATGGTGCTAAACTGTGGCAGCAACGCTTTATTTTTATGGGCAAAGAGAAACTTCTGTCTCATGGCCAGTACCCGGTAGTCGGTATTGCCGCAGCCAGACGGAAACGAGACGCAGCCAAACAATTGCTGGCCGAAGGTACTGATCCCAGCGTTCAGAAGAAGCTGGACAGGATCACTGCCAACAACACCGCAAACACCACCTTCAAGCTGATCGCAGAGGAATATCTGGAAAACTTGGTAGAACGTGAGTTGGCACCCGCTACGATGAGAAAAAAGCACTGGCACATCTATGATTTGGCGGAATCACTCCATAATCGTCCAATCAATGAAGTTACATCCGCTGAAGTGCTGTTTCTGCTCAAAGGCATCGAGAAAAGCGGTCGTCGAGAAACGGCCAAGAAACTACGCGGCACTTTGTCAGCAATCTTCAGGCTTGCCGTCGTGACACTTCGCGCTGAGAACGACCCTACCTCTGCGTTGCGTGGCGCATTGCTGCCGCCAAAAGTGACCGGCCGCGCCGCCATCACCGATGAGAAGCGCCTGGGTGACCTGCTGCGCAGTTTTGAAGAATTTACCGGGTGGCCAGTGATCATTGCCGCCATGAAATTTCAAATCCTGACCATGACCCGACCTGGCGAAACCCGTGGTGCCAAGAAAGACGAGTTTGATCTGGACAAGCAAACCTGGACCATCCCACCCGAACGCATGAAGATGCGCCGGGAACACAAAGTGCCACTGTCCCAGCAAGCCATGAAGATTGTACACGCCCACTGGCCGCAGATTGAGGACGTACAATTGCTGTTTCCCTCATTGGTATCAAACCGTAAATGGCTGTCCGAAAACGCCTTCAATTCCGCTCTGCGTCGTATGGGGTACACCAAGGAGGAAGTAACGGCGCATGGCTTCCGGGTGACCGCCAGTACTATCCTCAATACCAAAGGATTCAATCCCGACGTGATTGAAGCGGCCTTGGCGCATCAGGACAAAAATGCTATTCGCCGGACATACAATCGCTCGTCCTATTGGGACCAGCGCGTGCAACTGATGCAGGAATGGGCGGACATGTGTGATGAGTTTCGGAAGCCTTAGACAGCAATGTCGACCTTGGGCGGATACTGTTGAAAAAGTCGATGAACTGCGCTCGCCAGTCGGTTTTGCAGCATGAATTTTCAGGAATGGCCGGTTGCGGAAATCCAATTCCGAATAATGCTCACCTGCGAAAATGGTTTCTAAGGTTTTGGCCTAATTTTTGGATGGCCGGCTTTTTCAACAGTATGGGCGGAAAGCAGCCATTCGCTGCAGATGCATTGCATCCAACGTTTAGCCAAAAGGCGGACATTGGAAACTAAGCGCTCTCTGTCTGTGCGCTTTGAAGACGTTACCATCTAGATTCAGAGGGTGGCGCAATGCTGAAACAGCCGACTATGCTTACTCAAGGGCGATCTGAAGCGGTTATCCCATTTCGTTGAGAAGTCTCGTAGGGCGAAGCTGAGCTTTAGTGTGGTGGTTATCCAGCCTTCAGTAAGTGAGAAGACCTATACCGCTGCTATTGCTAAGCTCTTGGCGAACACGGAGCTCTTCTTGAAGCGCACCTCTGAAGCGGAGTCTCGCTTTATTGGCTCATAGTTTCGAGTCCGCTCCGCGATGAAGGGGATGCATAAATGCACTTGAAGCCACCAACCTCAAAAGAGGGTGATGCGGGCCTCGAGAGCTTTCGCGAATCCCTGAAGCTGCTCCAATCGAGCTTGAAAAATAGATTCGACCGCGAGTTTCACAGAGAGGAGCTGGCTCGGTGGAAAAAATACTATTTGACCCTTTCTGCCAAACATCCGAATGGAAGCGACAGGTTCATTCACTATTTCAAAGTATCCAAACTGTGCGGAGACCTTCTCGACGAGTATGGGCCAGAGCCTCCCCCCAAGAAGCGTGCCTCGAAGCCATTCCAACCCGCAGTCTTGGAGTACCCTGCATTTCCGGAAGCCATCACACACAGGATCCACTTTCTGGAGGGACCGAACATTAAACGGCGAAGAGCTGCAAAACTGGCAGAACACGCCCCGTTCGTGTCAAGGCAGACCTCGGGCACGGGTCGCGTTCTATTGTCTGTCGGAGTTGCATCGGACGATGTCCAGCTGTTTGAAAGAGTAGTCGAGGCTATCGGCGACTTGATGGGTGGCGACCTGAAGCGGGCGGGCTTCGACATCGGATATGAGATGCGACCTGAAGGCTTGGAGCCAGGAGCGTCTTGGTCTCCAAACCCTCTACCTCCCGAACTTCCTTGGGCGCGCATAGTCGCCGACAACGGCAATGCGTGCGGCTATTCATGGCAAGCAAGGGCTTTAGGAGATACTTATACGGGTCACAACCAGAAGGGGTTGCCCACTGACATTCCTAATACTGACGCCGTGGCTTCATGGGACCCTGACATAGACTGGCGCAATGTGCTGGAACTAACAAATGAAAACCGAGTGGAAGAAGCATTGGCGCTGGTTGAGAATCTGTCTGCGTCAGATCGCGAGCATTTGTTTGACGAAGTCATTTACCTACGCTTCCTGACAAACACAGTGCCGAAAGCAGGAGACCTTGTCTTGTTATCTAAGAAGCACATCCGAAAATCGTTGATATCCGACCGGCTGGAAGAGGAGTTTATCGTCTTTCAGGGTTATTTGGACGCCAAGCTGCAAGCCGACCCTCCACCATTGGAGAAGCTTCCGAGACTGTCTCCAGAATTCGGACTTGGCATGGTGCCCCATTGGCCGCCAGCATCAGACTGGCCTGCCACGAAAGCGTTACTCTCGAGCTTCACCACGCCTGGCGGTCCCGGAGGCCGAATCTTTTCTGTCAATGTAAACATAGGCGAAAGCAGCCTGGAACGGTGCTTTGCGAGCTACATGGTGGCAGCCGAGAATGCCTTTCGCCGCGACCGCTCAATTCCAGAAATCGGGCGTGGCTGGGTGTCGGAAGTGGCGCTTCTTGATCTCGTTAGAGATTCCTGGCCTTCCGCGGTTCACCAATGGAGACCGGGCTTTCTTGGGCTTCAATCAGTCGATATTTTTGTTCCGGAAGAACAGCTTGCTATCGAGTACCAGGGACAACAGCACTATGAAGCCGTCGATCTATTTGGAGGCGAGGAAGGTTTGTTGATGACACAAGAGCGTGACCAGCGAAAGAGAGAGCTTCTTCGGTTGCAAGATATCAAACTTCTGGAGTGGCCTTATGACGCTCCTATTCGAAGAGAGGAGCTTCTGAATCGTTTGAGGCGTCTTGGGATCCATCCTCCGACGCCGCAAGCTGGTTGCGGGCCCCAATAGAAAGAGCTGCAGCAATGTCCGGAAAAGAATCAGTATCCACGACGAAATTGTCGGTCGATCCCCGTCATCCGAAGCCTCCAGGTTGCAAGCTGACTGCTTATACCAAACGCCTCCGCAATTTGATCATCATCAAGCCCTCGCTTTCGCAAGGTCATGAGACCATTGCGCGGCGCTAACATTGCGCCTGACAACCAATCAGCTTCGTCTTCAAATTCTTTTGGATAGTCGCTGAGCAGCAGAAGGCCATTTTCAAACTCGTCAACTCGACTTGGTTTATGCTTCAACTCAAGATGCGCCCATTCATGCATGATCGTGTTTGCTTGCCTGGCGGCAGGGCGGGTGTTGTTGATGACAATGACGGTGCAATCGCCTTCCTTAATCGTAACCGCATCCCAGCTGTCAGGATCAGAAATGGTCAGTTGCGTAATGTGCGATACATCCAGTTCAGGCACATCTTGGGGTTTCCAAACAAGACACCCCTTGGACTGAACAAGTGCGACGGGATCGATAGCGGTTTCATTGCGGATGCCCAGCCGATCTCGCATCTCAACCGACAGTCGCTCGGCGTGCGCCTTAAAACCCCTTCGCATCTATTCAGAGTTCTTCCCGAGCAATAATTGCATTCTGCACGGCAACGATCATGGCTCCAAGCGCTGTTGCTGTATCAACTGACGTCGTGTTCTTCTTGCGCATATGGACAGTTGGAGGCGGCCTAACGGACTGGTTTGCCTGGATGCCCAAGAATACGGCAGGGTCTTCTTCTAGCCATGCACAGATTTTTGCAAAGGTTGCTAGGTCTGGGACATGCCCATTTTCTATCCGTGAAAGTGTTGCTGAACTAACGCCAATTTCTGCTGCCGCAGCTCTTACGCCGCTAGGGCCACGTTGCTCAACAATGCGCGCGCCGAGCTCTTGAATCTGAAGACTCATTCTTTCTCCCAAGAGATACGTTGACTCTATGGTTAATTCACATTAAATGTCTTACAAGTGAGACACATAGTGTATCTTTTTTGGTACGTCTCTCATGTAAGACACTGAATCATGCGCGGGTTTGTGCGTCAAGTCATACCTCGGGTTTCGGTGAAATTAGGTAAGAAAATAAGCTCAATCACTTGGGCGACAGTCACCGAAAGGATAACGAAAATGACGACCAAAAGAAACACAGAAGTCACGGGGAAACGTGCTGCATCAGCTGCTTCCAAAGTCTTGCGTAGCCGTACAGCCAGTAAGGCCGCCAAGAGCGCGGCAGGATCTGCATTGACGCAAGTTCGCAGCAAAGGTGGGGCCAATGAAGTCACAAGCAAAAGAGCCGCGAGCGCTGCTTCCAAGACTCTACGGAACCCAAATGCTTCTAAAGCAGCAAAGTCCGCGGCGGGGTCTGCATTGACCCAGCGTCTAAGCCGCAAGCGTTAAGCACCCACGTAAGATTCCAAATCCCCCTGAGAGAACATGAGGTAAGAAATGGCAACATGCACAGCACCGGTAAATGGACATCGAACTGCGAGTGGCGCAGCGAACTGTCCCGCATGTCGTGGTGGCTACCGAGGCTATAGGTCCTACTCATCCCCATTTCCAACTCGGCCGTCCTATTCCAGCTCCGGATACGTCGGTGGTGGTCGCAGCAGTGGCATAGGGTCAAGTTCTGGCAGCAGCAGGCCGAGTTGGTCTCCATCAGGCTCTTCTGTGACGTACACGACAACTGAGGTAAGGGCACTTGCACCAGTCCGCCGCAGTGTCGAGGCGCGAACGCCACCGCCTGATCCCCGAGATGTCTTTCTTTGCCACGCATGGGATGACCGAGCAGGGGCGGCCAAGGAGTTGCACGATATATTGGAGTCGCAGAATGTCTCGGTTTGGTTTAGCGAAAAGGACGTTCTTCTTGGTTCGACCTTGCTCCGCGAAATCGATAAAGGCCTAGCGAAATCGCGTGTTGGGGTCGTCTTGGTGACGCCCGCGCTGTTGGACCGCCTACGAAGGGAAGGTATTGCCGACAAAGAATTGTCGGTTCTTCTGGCGACCGATTTGCTCGTTCCAATCGTGCACAACACCACCTACGAAGCGCTTCGAGAAGTCAGCCCTATGCTTGCCTCTCGAAGTGGATTGAGCACTGCAGAAGGTGCGATGGCAGACGTCGCTGCCAAGCTCGCGGAGTTGATCAACCTGTAGCGCAGCGGTGCGGCATTGGAAGGGAACGGTGCAAGCAACGTCAGATAATCGAAAGTCGCCATTGATTACGTAAGGTCGGTTGGGGCTTGGTCCGCAGTGCGAAAGTTCGCCCGTCAGCAAGTTTTGCGCTCGCGGCGAATGTCCGGAATGCGGGCTGCGACCGCAGCAGCGCGATCTGCTGCTGGATGTCGGGTATGGACCGATACTGTTGAAAAAGTCGGCCAACCAAAAATTAGGCTAAAACCTTAGAAACCATTTTCGCAGGTGGGTATTATTCGGAATTGCATTTCCGCAACCGGCCTTTCCTGAAAATTCATGCTGCAAAACCGACTGGCGAGCGCAGCTCATCGACTTTTTCAACAGTATCGACCGTTTCGAGACATCATTCTCTCAGCCTGTTTGAATGTAACTGATCTTGCGATACAATCTTGAGACCCTAGGGCAACCCCCGGGGCATCGCGATGCTCCTCACCATGAGGAGTATCGTGATGAAACTGTTGAGCAAGCGTCAGGTGAAGGAGATGGTCCTGTATTCTCCGCAACACATTGCCCGCCTGGAAGCCGTCGGCCAATTCCCCAAGCGGGTACAGCTGGGCGTCAACCGGGTTGGCTGGGTTGAGGAGGAAGTGCTGGACTGGCTTCAAAGCCGTATTGACGCCCGTGATCAACAAATCTGACTCTCCTTAGATGAGAGCAGGAGGGCCGGTGGTAACACCGGTCCTCTTTCTTTTGAGCGCTTTTTCTGGGGGATAGCCTTGGGGATACGGTATCCCCAAGTCCCACAGAAGTATCGCCAATCCATACTTGAACCCAGTTGCACATACCGATACATTTCAACCAGAAGATTTGGCAGGAATCACAAAGAAGTTAAGCATTCTTTGGGATGGGGAGGTTTCATGCAATTGCTTTTGTCACGCGATCAAGTCAGTTCAACAGCGTTTTCTCTAGTTCCGCTTCGAATCGGGAGCGGTACGACCTTCACTCTGTTGGCGGAACTGGAGTTGACCGCAGAAGAAGACGCGCTGTTGAAGAAATACAACTTCGCCAAGGCACCGCTGGTTGTCAGCGACCCGATTGATGACCTCAAACAAAGCTTCCGCCCAGCGTTGATGCTTGGTGTCGTTGCCTTCATTGTGTTCTGGATTTTGGCCTCGTTCACAGCGGCCTTTGGCATCGCGATGTTGGTGACGCTCGTAATGACGATTGTCTATTTTCGCAGCTTGCGCGAACAGATCATTGTTCGCGAACTGCTGGATGGCGGGCGCAAGTTTCGCTGTGACAGCATTGTTGATCTGATCAAGAAAGAAGCTTTTCTGCGCAACATCTGCGCTTATCTGCGTCAGGTTCTGGAGAGCGCCAAGAACTGGGGTGATCGGGAAGCCATCCCAATTGAACCCTTATCGAAGACTGAAGCCATGCAAGCGGTCCTGAAGGCCTCCAGCTAGAATGAGCTTTCGTCCCATCTATGAAGGTTGGGATGTTCCGGGGCGCGTCTCACGCCATCTGCGGCAGCGCTTTTTCGGCTTTGGCCTCAACCGCGATCAGGCCGGAGCAGCGCGGCAGGCGGAAGCGATTTGGCAGACGCTGATAGAAAAGGAACTGGATAGCGCTGCCGGTCAGGCGGCTTTGGCGCAATCAATGGCCGCTGCCGCCATGGTGCGTCTTGGCGCTGACACGGAGGCCACACCCTTCCGCGATCACATCACAGATATTCTGGCCGATCTGATGGTTTTTGAAGGCTGGTTTGCTGTCCCTGATTTTGCCACCCTGCCAAAACTCTCCCGGTCGGAACTCTGGCAGGTAGAGGATCAATTAAAGCGGGTGGCAGCCATCGTCGATGAGCTTGATACCATCACCGAACTCACCACCGAATTTACCGTCACCATGATTGCGCCACTGGTTGCCGACCATCCACGGCTCTTGGCAGAAACCGCCCATGCCGGTGACGGCATACCCTTTAACGCCAATCTGCTGGACGTGACGGCCAATCTGCCCACTTCAATTGAGCACTTGATCCATTTGCCATTTGATCCGGAGTTTGAGCCGCTAGTCCTGTGGCCGCGCCTGCGCGACCGGCTGGAATACAACCTGCATATTGCCTCCGGCGGAGGACCCAGTGAACCGTCTAACCCGCGCACGCTCAAACTACCCACCAAGCAATCCGCTATTCCCGATCAGAAACTGGCAGCGACCTATCTTGACGGTACACCGCTCCGGAACCTGTTTGATTATCCGCTTACCATCACCCTGCCCTCCCAAACCCGGTTTGAGCACCACCACATCGTGGCGGGCTCCGGCCACGGCAAAACCCAAACCATCCAGCATCTCATCCTGCATGATCTGGACGCGGTGGCGGCTGGTGAAGCCTCTATCATTGTCATCGACAGCCAGAGCGATCTTATCAATACCATTGCCGGGTTGGAGTTGTTCTCACCGGGCCAGCCCCTGGCTGACCGGTTGGTACACATTGATCCGACCGATCTGGAATGGCCGGTGGCGCTTAATCTGTTTGATGTCGGGCTCGACCGGCTGGACAGCTATTCGCCACTGGATCGTGAGCGGCTGACCAACTCAATTCTTGAGCTGTATGACTTTGTGCTAGGCTCATTGCTTGATGCGGGCATGACGCAAAAGCAAACGGTGATTTTCCGATACATTACCCGGTTGCTGTTGCGTATTCCCGGTGCCACTATTCATACGTTGCGCGAGCTATTGGAAGTTGGCGGCTCGGAGCGCTATCGCCCCCATATGCAACAACTGGAAGGATCAGCGCGGGCCTTCTTTGAACACGAATTTGACAGCAAGGAATTCCAGGGCACCAAACGGCAGGTGCTGCGCCGCCTCTATGGCATTCTGGAAAACCAGACCTTTGAGCGGATGTTTTCCCATCCCAAAAGCAAGCTTGATCTGTTCTCCGAAATGAACGCAGGCAAGGTAATCCTGATCAACACCGCCAAGGATTTGCTGAAAGAAAGTGGTACGGAAATCTTTGGCCGGTTCTTCATCGCCATGATTGCCCAGGCGGCCCAGGAACGGGCTGTGCTGGCTGCGTCGGAGCGTCTGCCCACCTTCGTCTATATCGACGAGGCCAATGATTATTTTGACCGCAATATCGGCATTATTCTCAGTCAGGCCCGCAAATACAATGTCGGCATGATTCTGGCCCACCAATATCTGGGTCAGTTGGACGGCAAACTGCATGAAGCCATCGCCGCCAATACCGCCATCAAATTTGCCGGGGGCGTTTCGGCCAAGGATGCCCGCACCTTGGCGGGCGATCTGCGCACCGACGCCGGTTTTATTGAAGGCCAGTCAAAATTAGGCTTTGCCGCCTTCATCAAGGGACAGACCGAGCGGGCCGTGTCTTTCCACATCACCCCCGGCCAGATGGAGCAATGCCCGAGAATGGATGCCGCTGCCAAGTTGGCGGTGCGTGATTTCATGCGCCAGCGTTATGCCGTGCACTACAGTGAACTCAATACCAGCCACCAGCAGCCGCCTGAAGATGATGATAAGCCGGAGGAGGTGGAAGACACCGATGAACCCATGGAGTGGTGATCCCGCCCGACCCTTGTTATTTTAAACCGTGATACACTAAAAAGCAGAGCCACCACTCCTTTCTCGACTTGCGCACCTGATGTTCGGGCGCGCCCTCGGGAAAGGAGACAATCATGGCCAGTTCATCGCACATAATTCGCGACCTCAATGACCGCTTTCGCCAAGGCGATTCCGCCATTCCAGGCCGGGTCATGATCACTATCGGCGTGCAAAATCTGGTCGCTGCACATGTCGGCTATTCGCTTAACCATGTCATCGAACAGGTTCAACAGTTTGACGCCTTCACTGCCGATAATGATCCGCACGCAGAGCATGATTTCGGGGCCTTTGATTTTCTGGGAGCCAAACATTTCTGGAAAATCGACTACTACGCCCCGGACCTGCAACACGGATCGGAAGACCCGGCAGACGTAGCCAAAACCACCCGTGTCCTGACGCTCATGCTGGCAGAGGAATACTGATGCCCCAGCATCAGGACCGCCCACTCACCAAAGCCGACCGGGAGTGGATCTTCCGCCGCGCCACGGCAGCATTGCCACGAAAATATGGGGCAGCCATCAAGGAGGGCATGACGGATGCGCAACTGACAGTCGCCCTGAAGAACATTCTTGGCATATTCGGCGGACGGGGCGCGCCTGGAGAACCCTCGTTCACCTTCATGGGTGCGGGACTGCGCATCTGGGGTGGCTGGCGAACAGTCAACCACGTCATTGAGCCGCCACTCTATGCTGGAATGGCCACCATTGCCATGGCACGGGCAACCTACGGCATTGCCGATCCGGACAATCCGCAATTGCGCCTCTTTTGAAACACCGCCGCCAATGGCAGTGTTTTTTTCTGTTCTGCAAAAAAGTGATCCATGAACATGGCAGACTTTCCGATTCCACCACGACCCATCATCGACCATAGCGAACGGTGACAAATGACCGGTTGGCTGCTTGTCTGGCGTCATGACCATCTTGGAACGCTCTATCACCAACACCGATACTCGCCACGACCGGCTGGGCCGCCGTGTGCGCTTCCAACGCTGCCCGACCGGAAAACGGATTATCCTCGGTGCGCGCGACAGCCAAATTTTGAGCTGGCTCTATCGCTATCGTTTTTTGCAACAATCCCAGCTGCTGGCCTTGTTGCAACCCAAGTCAGCCAAACGTTTTACCGAACGGCTCGGAGATCTTTATCATGAGACCGGCTATATCAATCGACCGACGTTTCAAGCCAGCCAATTTGATTGCCGTTGCACCTCAATGCTCTATGAGCTTTCTGAAGCGGGCCGTGGCTATTTGGATGCTTTGGGCCAGTTGCCACCGCGCGCCGTTACCATGTCCCGGCGTACCCGCCGTCGATACAACCCGCAGTACCTTCATACCATGATGATCATTGAGGCGCTGCTGGCGGTGGAAATAGCCACCAGAGCCATCCCGGACCAGCGGTTTGTCCCGGTTGATGAAATTCTGGCCAAAGCCCCGGAACCAGTCCGGCGTGCGGCCAATCCGCTCTCGGTGCCGGTCACTATCACGCCCGGCGAGCGCGTGCCCGGCCTGCGTTCGGCCCTGAATACCCACCTCATTCCCGACGCCCTCTATGGCATCGAATATCTGATCGATGGCCAGAAGAAATACCGCTTCTGGGCGCTGGAATGCGAACGCACCAGCCCCAGGCGTCGCAACACCATCCGGGCCTCCAGCACGCAGTTGAAACAGGCAGCCTATGACAGCCTGATCCAATCCAGAACCTTCCAGCGCCACTGGGGTATTCCCAATTTGAAACTGCGGATTGTGAGGAGAGACCGGGATCGAAGCACTAACTTTGCACGTCTCTCCGGCAGTGGTGACGCCGACCCGGTTCAGTCAGTCTGATATTCCACGATAAACCGCCAATCAAGGGCCTAAGGGCCACCATGTGGTTTCACCCTTGACTGACGGTTTCTCGCAGAGTGAGGGGCAATGACGAACCAATCGGCGGGTGTGGCAGAACTCCACAGAAAAACACCACCCGCAAACGAGTGGTGTTTGAAAAGAACGCTACCTGGCTTCATCGGTCAGCGTGAGCGACAAGGCGAGTGTTAAAGCCTCGAAAAAGATCATGCTGCGTGGCTCCGGCAGCCAGCAGGGTGGTTTTTTCGGCAACTGTGATTTCAGCTCTGGGAACCGTCTGGCCAGCGCCTCTGCCTCTTCATATTTGTTCTTGTGTATCCGCAGGCGTGGCACAGTTACATTGATGACGGGCGCATCGTCTGCTGCATTGGCGATAGCAGCCAGGAGCTTGATGGTCAGGCCATGCTTGCGCATGCGCTTGGTGAGCCGTTCGGACACGAACGCATCGGGTTTGAGGAGATCAATCCAATAGCTGGTTTTGGCCGCAACCAGTGCAGGCGATTTGCTTGCCACCTTGGACAGGCCCCAATCAATCAAGCGTTCTCCTTCCAACAAAGCGTAGCCGACCTTCCCGGTTGCGGCGGCGACGCCAAGTACTTTATACCCGGCCATGTTTCGTTTTGGATGTGACCTCCAAACGGCTCGGTAGGCAGTTCAGGATATGGTTGCGATTAAACCGCCCTAGCCACCCCTTCGGGCAATCTGGCAACGAAGTCAGCTGTTCATGAACGAGTTTCCGGGCGCGTTCGAACACCGATGCAAACAGGCTCTCAAAAGACTTCCCGTAGATCAGCGACAAGGTGCAAATTTCCTGCACTGACGGCATGCGTTTACCAGATTCCAGCTTCGATATCCGGCTCGGATTAACGTCTAATAAATGGGCGCAATCTTGTTGCGTCAGACCTGATTTGCGACGGGCCACCTTCAGGTCCAGTGCGAATTGTGTATTCATACATACTATGATTACAGTTCGGGTAACCACTGAATTGGCCGACAGGAACACCAGACGCAATTACCCCAGTCTAATAAATTTCTACCTGTGTCAAAGAACTCAATACCACCAGTTCAGCCCGAAGCCGCTTGGAGCAAGAGGGGTGAAACCCCTCTACCAACGCTCCGGCTGAACTGGTGATAGTTTTACACTGGTAACTCTTTCCTATCGTCCTGTCAGGGTACCCTTTCGGCATTTCAAAACAAGTAGGCCCCATTTGCCAATCCGGCATATCAGGCCTTCTGGCAGCCATAGTCCATGCCGCTAGACTAGGGTCATGCAAAACCACCAAAACAATTTACCGCCGGAGCTGGAACGCTATCTGGCTTTGTGCAAACACGTCTATGAGCGCATGCACAGGGATGGAACCTGGCCCTGGATAGACGATCCCGATTCGACAGATGGCCAAGATTTGGTAGAGTCTGAGGATAATCCCATAAATTTATGAAAAATTGTTTCGGCTATGTCCGCGTTTCGTCACACAAACAGGGTGAGGGTGTATCCCTGGACGCGCAAAAGGATGCCATCCTTCGTTTTGCCAGTTCCAACAACATCATCATCTCCCAATGGTTCGAGGAGCAGCAAACGGCTGCCAAATCTGGCCGCCCAGTTTTTAACAGTCTGATAAAAGCACTCAAAGCTGGCAAAGCAAGCGGCGTTGTCATGCACAAGATTGACCGCAGCGCCCGCAATTTCTTTGACTGGGCTAAAATCGGTGAGCTGGCCGACAGTGGCATCAATATCCATTTCGCGACCGAAAGTCTGGATTTTCAGTCACGCGGCGGACGGCTGACCGCAAATATCCAGATGGCGGTGGCCGAAGACTATGTTCGCAATTTGAAAGCAGAAATCCACAAAGGTCAGCGGGGTCAGTTGAAACGCGGCTACTATCCTTTCAAAGCCCCTATCGGCTATCGTAACAATGGGGGCAATGAACTCAAAACGATTGATCCACAAACAGGGCCATTGGTCAAAACGGCGTTTAAGCTGTATGCGACCGGACAATATTCACTTCATTCCCTGCGACATGAAATGGCTCCCCGTGGACTACACCGGCCATCCGGAGGGCCACTGTCGAAAGGCTGTTTTGCGAAATTTCTAGCTAACCCGTTCTACACTGGGCTCATCCGCATCAATCGTACCGGAGAAACTTTTCAGGGTGCCCACCAACCACTGATCGCCACCGCCCTGTTCCAGCGGGTAGCCGAGGTAAGGGCCGGAAAAAGCGGCAAGAAAACCACACGACACAATCATATGTTTCGAGGGTTGTTCCGCTGCACCAATTGCCAATACGCCATGATTCCGGAAAAGCAAAAAACCTATGTCTATTACCGCTGTCAGGAAGTTGGGTGCCGAGGAAACTGCGTCCGCCAGGAACCGCTTGATAGGGCTATTGCCGAAGTGCTGGCCAGCATCAAGTTTTCACCGGAGCATCAGACGGCAATCAACCAGCGGGTAGAGCAATGGTGCCGCGCGAAGACCAACTCCTGCATGCACAGCACCAGTGCCATGCAGTTGGCGCAGGTGAGCCAAAAACTCGCCAAGCTGGAAGACGCCGCCATCGAAGGCATCATTGATGTTGATAATTTTGCCAAACGGAAGGAAAAGCTTTTGTTGGAGCATGCCGCCTTGAGCGAAAAGGCGGAAAAGGCTGCGGCGAACCACACCCATCCTGAACGAGTGTGCAAATTTCTCGAACGGATAAAAAACCTTGCAGAACACTATCATTTTGCCAAACCGGCTGAAAAACGGGAACTCGTCGAAATCGCCACCTCGAACCGGATGATCGCCAGCAAAAAAGTCTCTGTTGAGCCATCGAATTGGCTTCGTGCTACCCAAACTGCGTTGGGTGGCTTCTCTTGTGCAGAGTCTCGTACCACTTCTCGAACCAGTCACGAAATGCCAAAACAGCAAACTAGGGCTGCATTGCTGGAACAGACGGCTGATTCTGAAGCTTTTTCAGAGATCGAAGCCCGTCACCTTGAGCAATTGATTGAAGCTGCCAACTCACCAGAAGCCCAACGCATCTACGAGATGTTCATGGATGGCTATCGCGGAGCCGCGTTGGGCACTGAGGATTGCCGGGCTAATCATAAACGCCTGTGAAATCCGCCCGGCAAATCATCACCATTGGTCAAACACGGGGCCGCCCACCGCACCGGCTGTTTGGCATGCATCAGGCAGATCGGCTGTTCCATACATATATCATCGGTCAGACGGGGACCGGTAAATCCAGTCTTATGCGCTCCATGGCCACCCAGGATATCAATCGTGGTCAGGGGTTCTGCCTGATTGATCCGCATGGTGATCTGGCCCAGTCTGTCCATAAGCAGGCTAATGGTAATTGCCTGTATTGGGACGCTGCTGACCCGGCCTGTCCTTACGGATACAACCCACTGACCTATGTATCGGAACCATACAGGCCCTTGGTCGCCTCAGGCTTGATTGATGCCCTCAAGAAACAATGGGCTGATGCCTGGGGTGCCAGAATGGAACATTTATTGCGCTATGCCTTGTTGGCACTGCTCTGCCGACCGGGCTCATCCCTGCGGGACATCATTCCGATGTTTTTGCAAACCGAGTTTCGCAAGCAAGTATTGACCGCGGTAACCGACGAGCAAGTGCGGCACTTCTGGACCAGCGAATTCCCCAAGATGAACTACAAAACCGCCGCCGACGGGGTGGCTCCGATTGCCAACAAGCTTGGAGCGTTCTTGGCGCACCCTGTGGTACGCCGGGCCGTGTGTGAGCCAGCAAAACCATTGCGGTTCCGTACCATCATGGATAAGGGCCAGACCTTGATCGTCAATCTGTCCAAGGGACGGTTGGGTATTGACGTCGCCAATATCCTGGGCGGGTTAATCGTCTCATCCATCGCCTTGGCTGCCTATAGCCGTCAAAATCAATCCGAGAGCGAGCGGCGACCATTTCTGCTCTACGTGGACGAATTCCACTCGTTTACGACCACAGCCTTTGCCGATATGTTGTCGGAATTGCGCAAGCATGGTCTGGGATTGATATTGGCCCACCAATATACGTCGCAATTGGAAAACGCGGTCCAGGACGCCATCTTTGGCAATGTCGGGACGCTGATCTCTTTCCGGGTCGGAGCCAGTGATGCTGCGATTCTCACCAAGCATTTTGCCCGTGATATTCCACAACCACCCGATCTGGTGAACCTGGCCAACTATGACATATTTATCAAGTTGATGATTGATGGACGGCAGGGGAAGGCGTTTTCTGCTCGGACCTGTTTTCAATAAGTGATCTTAGCCGACAGTCAAAAGCCTGGTTTGCAAGTTATTGAGTGATATCAATGGGATGTGTTATAAATTAGAAATGGTGAATCGAGGAAGATCAATATGAACCTAATCGAATTAATTGTTTGGGATTTTGACGGTGTAATTAACAATGCGGTTCAGGACGGTGAATTCATTTGGGGCAAGAAATTTGAACAGGACTGGGGATACTCTCTGAAAGAATTTGAAAGCTTTGTGTTCTCCGGTGATTTTAATGATGTTTTGATTGGGAAAACATCGCTAACTTCCCTTGTGGAAAATTGGGCTAAGAACGTATCATTTGAAGGTTCAGTGCCAGATATTTTGAAATATTGGCATCAAAATGACACAAGCTATGTTTCAGAAATTTTAGAAATAATAGAAACTGTAAATCGACTTGGAATACGTCAGGTAGTAGCCACAAACACAGATATAGAGCGAACCAAATTTATAAAACATCACCTGCACGAGCTACGTGGCGTCAATGAAATTTATTCCTCCGGCTTGCTAAAAGTAGCTAAACCTGAAAGTGCATTTTTCGAGATACTGCAAAGACTGGAGAAGAAAAACCCCTCTGAAATTTTATTCATCGATGACTCTGAGAAGAACATAATGGGAGCAAGAAATGTAGGCTGGAACGCAATTATTTTCAAGCCAGACTCTGCGCAATTTATTAAGGATATACTGCTAAAAAATACATTAAATCATGGCGGTATACTTATTTCTGAAAATAACCAATGAAAATACCAATTAAATTCTGATAAATTGAAATAGACATGAATTATTAATGACGCCAGCATCAATATTGGATAAAATGTTACTTTGGTTGGGAAAAACATAACCCGCCAAAAACTCGAGAACTTTTTGAATTCTAAATCTGCAAAGAGTTCCTGATCAAGCCTTTTACGTAATCCGCTCATATTGAGACTCGTTACCCTGCCTGCTCCGAAATCGGATACAAAATCATCGCTAGCGAAATAGTCAGTAATGGACTTCCCACGGAATATAAAAATTCTTTGTAGCTGCGTCCATTTGATATCTTGCAACCAGAACATCAGTGGAAACACCATTGAAATGAATATAAACGATACCGCATTCCCCTGGCTCGGTGTCACAGCAAACGCTATTGAACCTCCCCAAAGAGTGATCGTCCAATTTCTACAATTTGCGCTCTTTTTGCTAAATTCCGCAATTTCACTTTGGACCATGTCATATTCACGTTGAATCATTTGAATTTGTACATCAATTGCTTCACCCTGCAATCTAATCGAAATTGGTTGCTGATTTGGAAGACTGGCCTTCAAAGCCGATGAAGCCGAAAACTGTCGCGCGGCAGAATATATCCGCGTTTTTTTTACGACCCTTGCCTTGCTATCCGCTATTTTTTTATTCATTTATACAATATTTCATTCGCACGTGGGTAAATCAATGCGTATCAGCTCTCGAGATATTGTGGCAATGGCAGCTGAAAATTTAATTAGCATAAATTACCACGGGATTGATTGCTCAATTCTGCCTAGGAAGATTCTCGGCGTATCAGACCGATCGGATCCTAATTCTTTTAATAAGCTGGCCACCGTCTACGGCGAAAAAAATCGTGTGGTGTCAATCAAAGCGAATTTGAAATTTTCAATGGATTTTCTGATGGTGCAAATCATTGAAATCGATAGGGATATTATCGACCAAGAAGATTTGGATTTTTTTGTAGCTCATCTAATTGCTGTCTGCGCGTGCATTTCCGATTCAATGAAAATTGAAATGAAAACGAATAAATCGAAAAAAATGATTTTGAGGAGTCTTGTCAGATATAGACATTTATTAGTATTTTCTCAGACAAATTCAGTGATAATTGAAGTTTCAGGTTTCAGTGGTCTTATTAATCGACAAATAATATGTGAGTACGGATTAGCCAAGGCGGCAAATTTATTTACAAGTCATCTTGCGTTGGGAATTTATTTCTCACAACGGCTACTAAGGAAAAATGATGGACCGATGATTTGCTTGGGAACAGGCTCAATTCCTCGAGGATTTGCAGACTCCAATTCCGACGTTGACCTTTTCATTATTCATAAAAAAGACAGTTATCCAAAGCACATAGAATATGGGGAACATATTTTCCGTGGAATATCCTTAGATATCAAGACGGCGCTCGATAATGACGATTTGGATAAGTGGAATATGGTTAGACGCTGGCATTTACTCGAAGGGGTGTCCTTATTTTCTACAAATCCCAAACTCATCGGCGAATACTCATCTAAATTGGGTCTTACCCGTGCGTCGCAGATTAATCACATTCAGTGCTTAGTGATGCATATGGGTTGGATTGGGTTCCAGCCAACAAATTGGCAAAACCGTACTATCCATGGATACAATTGGCCAACCAAACCAGATGTATGGATAAGTCGGGGGTATGATGAGTTGTCGAATAGGGTCGTTAGTCGGGCCTTTGATTTGATGGTAAATCTGCTGTTTCTTGTGAATGATCGACCCTATCCGGGAGCAAAATGGAAATACTTTCTTGTCACAAAACTTCAATGGTTGCCCGAAAAATTTATTGAAAATACGAAACTGTTGTTTCCGACAGGAGGTGCTGTTTTACCCCCAGATACTCAGGTAGCAGTATTATTGGAGCTTGTAGATTCAGTATTCGAAAGACTTGATGAGAAAAAACTTCTTTTAAATAATATTTACCAGCATGCATTAAATTGCTTTGAAGAAAAAGTAGGTTATTTGGATGCATACCGTTAATATTATATAATTCTTAGTGTTTTATTATAAATATAAACATTATTTTTATTTCATAAATATTTAGATATTGTTTATTTACATAACAAAATAATGTATTTTCCAATTTTATTTGATTAAATTTTTTGAAATATTATTATCCAACAGCAATTCATAATACTCCGCGCGTATTTTTCTAAAGAGTCTGAACTATCCTGTTTAGGTAATATTTTTCGTTAATTTCCCTATGACTAATTCGAGCGTTATGGCCGTGACCGGCTCGGACAGCGGTGTTTGGTAATCGTCCTGTATACACAAAAGAGTGTTGCGCGTGGTAGTGAGCGATGTTTGAGTCTCCGCATCACTCGATTTTGCGTTTGCAAATGTAGCATCATACTGTGGATCTTGATCGAACAATACATTGCAAGCCACTCGTTTTTGATCACTAGCGCAATCTGGCTAGGTCATATTGACGAGCTCCTGAATCACAATAGTGTCGCTGTCATTTGGATAAAGTCGAAGCCGACGGCGGTTTTGTCGTAGCGAGCTACGAGCCATCTGGCGCATATAAGTTTGTTGAAGTTTCTCTCGATTTGGTTGCGCAGGGCACACGCCTTGTCGGCTCAATGTGTAATACACCTGCCGCGCTTGCGACGTTCCGGCATCTCCATCGTTGCTTCAGGCTCCGCGTTGATGGTGGCGTGGGTCATCGCCGGAAGGGACACCCTTCTTTCTCATAGGCCATTTTATATAGAATTTTTAAGGTACCGCTTTTTCGGACCACCTCACAGGCCACCATTCTACGTAAACTCGTACGTTTGCCATTGATAGCGTATGGTCAAAACGCATAATTAGTTACTATATGTTTCGCTACAAATAACGACATCGGTACTCAAAGCAGACTCGAACTTCCAAATCGAAACGGGAACTGGGGTATCGACTGGGGTACAGGGAAAAATCGCACGCCGGATACCTTAAATCTTTCAAATACTTGTAAGGAATATGGGAGTCCTCTTCTGACCATCTTTATTCTCATAACTGCTCTTAGCAGTTGATTTTAAAGCGTTTCTGTTCTGCTCTGGTGCACATTGCAGAATGTTCGCCCCCCCAATTTCGAAACGTTTTGGGGGTATCGGTGGGGTATCGACCGTACAGCACGGAGGTGACACCCCAAATGCCCCTTTCAGAATTTAAGATCAGGAAAGCCAAACCACGGGAAAACTGTATAAACTGACCGATGGCTGTGGATTATTTTGCTGGTTAAGCCAAATGGCTCAAAACTCTGGCAACAAAAATCCGCTATCTGGATAAAGAACGGCTGCTTTCCTACGGGCAGTACCCGATTGTTTCCTTAGCCAAGGTGCGAAAGACGCTGAAGCGGTTGTCATCTGAAGATAAGATACGCATCCCTCTTGCTCGACTTTATGGCGAGGACACGACCTCATCATCAGATCGACCTTTGCGGGCATAAAGACCGCCGTTGAGTTCAGCGCCCGGACAACGGTTATCAGGCAGGTTTTCGCACCTCAATTTCCGCGTGCAAATTTCCAAAAACACCCCAAAATCCTTTACACAAACAGCATATTTTTGCGGCAAATTTGGGAATAAGAGAGTCCATTTTTTGTGCGCTCGCCTAATGTTTTAGCAAGAGTCGTTAGATTTTTACCAAGAATGAATAATTACTTTTTTTCCTTGTAATGAATATTTTTTTCCTTAAGATTATGTCAGGGAAAAGCTATGGTCTCAAGAGTCCAAGCGATATACCGGTCTTTCTGTTGCGATAACGGGTCGTTTCGCCACTAGCACGATGAAAGACCGATAATGGCAAGGCGCACAGCGCCTAATTAAGCCGCCGAAAGTGCGGTGATAATAATACACAGAAAATATGAATGCAGCTTTCGGTGTAAGGCCGCAAGACAGGACATTTACGTCCTTTTCGGAGCCCTTTATCTGAATTTGAACAGTTTAACGAGCCTGGCCGTCAGATTAGTTACAGATGAAATAATACAAATATATACTATTATAGTTTAGTAAAATTTTTAAAAAAATAACCCAATGTATACAATCCAAATTTGAGAATTATGTAAAATTTATCTTTGTAGGAAAATTTTAAAAATGAGTATTACGAGAAAAAAATTGGCGCATAGCCATTCCGTTGAAGCGCTCGCTCTGTCTGCCTCGCAAATCGGGGATTGTAAGGCCCCGGGCAACACGTTTCCCGCCAGCAAAGGGGGACGGTCATGCTTGCATCTGCTTTTCAGATAACCAATACCGAGCTGCGCGATCGGGTCATGGCAGTCGATGATTTTCAGCAGGCCTTAAACTTGCTCGCCGAACTGGCCACCGATATGGGATTTACCCAGGCGCTGTACGGCTATATCCCGGTTGCGCCAAAGCTGCCCAATGGCGACTGGATTCCACTCAAGCTGAATGTGCGAAACTTTCCCAAAGACTGGGAAGATGGTTGGCAGGAGTTCATGAAAATCGACCCCTATTACCGGGCTTGCTTTGAGGGAACGCTGCCGATCGAGTGGAACGAAGTTCGCAAGGACCCGAACCTGACCAAGACACAACTCAAGGCCTGCGACTATCTTAGCGATTTTGGCCTGTCACGTGGCATAACTGTGCCGGTTCATCTGCCGTTCCGTGGGTTCGCGGTGATGAGTTTCATAGCCGATAGTTCACGTCAAAATTGGGAAGAGGTGCGTGCGCGGTCCCGCGAGCCGCTGTTTCGGGTCATGCATGTGTTTACCAAGGCAATCCTCGATTGCGGCTATGAAAATCAGATCGAGACTGCGAAATTCGTTCACCTGACGCCGCGCGAAAAGGAGTGTTTAACCTGGGCATCTGCCGGTAAGACTTCGTCCGAGATTGCTCAGATCCTGAATCGATCGGTCGAGACTGTGCGCCTGCATATCAAGAACTCCATTGCCAAGCTTGATGCCACAAACCGGTCCCAGGCGATTGCGAATGCCATTCACCTCGGCTTGATCTGAGTCCCTAGATGGCAAGGTGACGTTTCGCCGTTTCGGGATTGCTCAGTTCTTCAGGAGCAATCTCAGCGACGACGGTTCCCCTGTCCAGGACGACGCAGCGGTCGGCTGATGCCTGAATCAGATTTAGGTTCTGTTCGACGATTACCACTGTCAGGCCTTCCTCGTCGCGCAGGCGCCGGATTGTCCGACCAATCTCCTGAACGATGTTCGGCTGAATGCCTTCAGAGGGTTCGTCGAGCAAAATGTGAGCAGCCCCACTTGAGTGGTCCATGTTGAAAGTTAGTGCATGATTGGCCTTTGGTCCATCGTTACGATGGCCTCTGGCGCAGGTGGGCGGTAACCCAATGCACTGTGTGGTCGTTTGGTGTTGT
>Ga0163216_100778_pt1 | contig 34453 bp, 25 predicted proteins | sample SynspAceP_FD_167610 | JGI IMG/M metagenome (GOLD analysis project Ga0163216, IMG submission 167610) | Saline lake microbial communities from Ace Lake in Antarctica - Synechococcus sp. Ace-P (Illumina Assembly) | ecosystem: Environmental > Aquatic > Non-marine Saline and Alkaline > Saline ...
CGTTCCCTCGCCCCCTCGCCCCCTCGAAGGAGACTGTTGCAATACTAGTAAAAGACGCAACGGCGGAGTTCGGGGTGAGTGCTTCGATTTTTCTTTTTAGTAGCTAATCCGTTGGCGAAGCGATGCCGTGGGCAGACCCTACTTGCCTGACTGGACAGCGCCACTTTGGATTCGCCGTTTTGACGTTAGCCACGGTTTTTGTGGGGAGAACCGTGGCTAACGCCAACACGGCTAATTGAAGGTTCATCCGACGGAAGGGTGCTCAGACCCCAGGCTCGAGGTTTTTCAAGGCATGGCTCCAGTGTCCCATGATTTGATGAGAAATCGTCCTCGGTGAACCGAAATCCGCCGAGGACCGTCGGCACCATTGGCGCACCGCTTTTGCAGGAAGACGCTGGCGACCGAGATATCCCTTGTCGAGTGGCACTTCTGCAGAGCTCGACTGCGTTTGTTCCGGCTCACGTAGTCTACCAGCATCCATACTCATGCACCAATCTCGTTGGACACGGGAGTCATGCTTTGAAAACCTCCGGCGCACGCTGCCGCCGGATGAACCGAAAAACTTGAGGTTGACATGGATTTTCGCGAACAAACCTGGTGCTATTTCTTGTCATCGAAGATGACTCGGTTTTTACGCCAACGGCGTTCAACAACACAGCCCAGGGTAACGAGTGCCGACAACTCCCACCCCGGCTCTCGCATTGCGTGGGGCCGTCTCGTAACCTGGGGTTATGTTGTCGAACGCCGTTGGCGTAGCAGACGAAAACCTGGGCAAGGATAATTGCGTCGCAATCCCAAAATATCGAGAGCAATACTTCGAGGCCGAGCGACAATCCTAACCCGTGACATCGAGCAGCCGGTCGAACAATTCGCGGGTGGATCGGCGTGCTTCATCACATTGGTTGAGGATGTTCGCCGGGTCGGATTGGCCGAGCAGCGCGGCGAGTTGTTTCATTTCGAGCGTGTCCGCAGTGCCGTCGGCGGTGAGAGGGAGTTCGTGACGGGTGGTCGTGTTGATCAATCGCAATTTGGCTTCGACGTTTCGGAGGTAACGGTAGTTCTGCGTGAGGGTTTCGGTATCGCTGGGTTGATAAACGCCGGTCTCGGCGAGGGCGGCGAGGGCGGGAACGATGCCGGTCGGGAAGGGCGATGGTCGGTCGTTTGTCGTATCGGCGTTAGTCGATCGCAACACTCCGGCGGCGACGATCGTTTGCACATCGGCGGTGCCACCGGGGCCACGTTTCAGGTTGCCTGGCGTGGCGGTGGATTCGCCGCGGAGGCGGAGTGTTTTCAATTCAGCGAGTTGGCTGTCGCGCCACGGCGTTCCCGTAATCGCGACGCCGATCGCATCGCGTACCCGCTCGATCGCCGCTCGCGACCCCGAGCACGGTCGGGCTTGGCATAACGCCCCCCGTTGCCATAACGGGGCACCGCCGTGTCGGAACGGTTTGGAAAATTGTTCGATCGATTGGGCGAGCACGGATTCATCGGCGCCACCGGAGAGCGGTGTATCGACCTCGTACAACCTCGCGGTTTCCGAATCGATATGCCGGATCACGTTTTGCGCGAGTTGGTGAAAGAATTGACGATGGGACAATGTGCGGCGGGGTCCGCCGACTCGCCGCTGGGTTTCGCCCTCCTCGGTGTAGAGAAACGTCAAATCCAGATCGCTGTGATAGTTCGGTTCCCGGCCACCGAATTTGCCCAACGCGACAGCGACCATTTCCACGGCGTTGCCTTGCTCGTCGACCGGGTCACCGAATCTCGCGGCCAAACGCTCCTGTTCAAATTCGATCACGCGTCGTAAACACGCCTCGGCGGTATCACTGAGCGATTCCCCGATCGCGTCGACGGATTCTTTGTCGAGCAGATCACGAACGCCGATCATCAGGTGACAACCGGCTTTGAAGGTCTGCAAAATGGGTTGCAGATCGTCGGCCGATTGGCACAAACGGATCGTTTGCATGTCGAGTCGTTCAGCGCGGGGCAAACGATCCATGACGAGGGAATCAACGAGTTCATCGATCATGCCTGGATGGTCGATCAGGATGGCTGTTAAATAAGGAGACAGGGAACACAACCGGACCATCAGATGCAACGTCGCGGGGTTGGTGCTGAGCAGTTCCCACAACGTGGCTTTCGCGCCGATCGAATCGGTCACCTCGACGAGCCGAGCGAGGGTTTGATCGGGGGCGGGCGTTGTCGCGATTTCGCGCAACAGGTCCGGTGCCACGCCGGCAAAGAAATGTCGACACCGCCGCGGTGATAGGAACAAGACCGTCTCGTGGCTGAGTGCGGAGAGGTAATCGATCGCGCGTTCGATTTGAATTAATCCGTGGCCCTTCAACACCTCGCGGTACGTTTCGAGATCGGGATCGGGATCGAGAATTAACTCGGTTTCAATCTCGACGGCATCGGGATCGCTCGGCGTCTCCAGGTTGGTTTCGCGGTGATCCGACGCGTCATCGGTGGCGTCGTTCGGTGCGTTGCTCTGAGCCCGATTATCAATGCGATTGTCGGTATCCTTTGCATCATCGCTGGCGGTGCCGATGCCGATGCCGGCGTTACTTCCGAGCGGTCTCGATGCGACGTCTTGGACCATCAGATGATTGATGATCTTCCGATTGACTTCGAGGGTTTCGGAGAGCATTTTTTCGAACCGAGCGCGGTCTCCTTTGGGCGTGTTTTCGATCCCGGTCGCATCGGTGCCGGTTGAACTCGGTATCGCGTGCGAACGGACACCGAGTCGCCAAGCCAACCGGGTGCGAACGGCATCGTCATCGGGCAGGTGGGTGACGCGGTGATCGAACAAGACCGCGAGGTGATGTTCGAGCCGGCACAACCGGGCGTGGTTCTCCGACAGGATCGATGCCTCCTGCTGGGTCAAGCATCCGTGACGGTTCAATGCCTCGATCGCGTCGAGAGTTCCGGTGACGCGGACCTCGGGCAAATCGCTGCCGTGGAGAAGTTGTAGAAACTGGATCGTTAACTCGATGTCGCGTCGTCCGCCGGGCGTTTCGGCGATCGGGGTCCCCTCGCCCGCGGTATCGGCCATGACGCGTTTTTCGAGCTTGCGGCGCAGCACACGGATGTCGGCGATCTCACTGCGGCTGAGCAATCGGTGATAGACCCACGGTTGGATTTGTTGCAAGAAAAATTTACCGAGTGTTTCGTCACCGGCCGCCACCCGTGCTTTGACAAACGCGAGCCGCTGCGTCGTTTGGTTCTCTCGTTCGAAATAAGCGGCCGTCGCGTCGGCGGCATGGAAATCGATCGGGCGGGTGGAGCGTTCGGCCGATCTCAAGAACTCGTTGAGCCGTTGCGTGTCGCTGCCGCCGAGAACCTCCTCACCCGGTTGGGCCACAAATCGGAGGTTGATTGAAACGACGGGGTTGCGGTTCGAACCGAGTAGGCTCATCAATCCGGCGACGATTTGCTGATTGAATTTCACATGGCTTTCGTTTTTGCGATCGATTTGGTCGCACAACAGCAACAGGTCCAAGGGCGAGTCGTACCCGATCTCTTCGCCTCCATAGTTTCCCAACGCGATGATCGCGTACCTCGGTTGGGTTCCGTCGATCCGTTGCGGGAAGCTCAATCGTGACGCGGTTTGGGCGATCGTGAAATCGAGCGCCGTGTCGATCATCGCGTCGATCAAATGACTGATCTGGCGTGCGGCTCGGTCGGGCGGCAGCCCGCGCACGAATTCACCGTAGGCGATCCGCAGGATTTCGCGTCCGGCGTAGCGACGGATGGCCACCGCGGCGCGGGGGATCGAGGCGGCCGAACGCAGTTCGCCGGTCAACTCATCGCTGAGCAATTCGCGAGTCGCCGGCCGCCCGTCGCTCGCCCGGATCAGGTCAAAAATCTCCGGGTCGCCGATCAACAACTCCGCCACCGCGTTGCTCGTCGAGAGCACTTGCAACAGCGACGGCAAGGCCTGAGCGTCGCGTTCGAACAACGCCAGCAACGACGTCGGGCTGCGAGAAACCTGGATAAAACGCCCCAACAACCCGACGCCTTCGTCGGGCGAATCCATCAACCCGAGATGCTCCCGAAACGCCACCCACAAACCGGCGAGCAAATCCGGAGACGCACCGCTGTGGGTGATTCCGTCGAGGTGTGCGGCCGAACCGGCCGGGTCAGCAAAATCCGAGGGGCGCAGCGGTGCCCACGCCAGCCAGGCGTCGGAATCGGAGAAGGGTGCGGGGGGGTCACTCATTGCAAAAGATCGTCCTGAAACGAAGCGGCTCGGATCATTCGCGGTCTCGCGTTGTTGAAAAACGAGGAAGACAAAAGGCAGTCGAATCGGCTTGAGAATTCGTTTGGCGTCGGGAACTTTTCTCGCACTCGGCCTGTCCTAGTCCAGCGGACTGGCAACTAACCGCAATCCGTTCGAAAAACCAGGTGGAAATCACATTTCCAGTACCCAACGTACCCGTTTCCCCGCTCGGCGCGAGCCCGTCAAGGCGTCCCACCACAGAAGATTCGCAGCGAATCCTCGCAATCTGAATTCACCGCACGAAACCTAACGTACTTTTGGTCATGCGAGGACGGGGAACGTCATGAGCATCAAACGACCCGACGCTGAAACGCGTAGGAAGGATGCGTCACGTGTTGCATTGATGCAACACCGCGATGAGTCGACACCACACGTCCGCCCGCACCCGTCCTCGCCCCACAGGCGAGTTAACTCTCCTAAACTCTTGCGTGACAATGGTTTGCCATGATTTATGCGACGCCCGAAATCTCCGATGGCACTGACAGTGCTTCGTTCCTCCCGACACACCGCTTCGATGATCACCTGGGAACCGAGGAAAAATTGATGGGCAAGAAATTTAGCAGCCGTAGTTTGCAGGATGACGCCTTCGACGCGGAGGATTCCAATTCTCGACGGTCCCGCACCATGGGTCAGGAATTCGCCGACGCGATCGCCGACGAAACCGATCTGGCGATCCTCAACGAAGACGAATTGATCTCACGTCGCGAAGACATTCCGACCGATCCGACCGAGGATCCCGTTCGCATGTACCTGATGCAAATGGGCCAAATCCCGTTGCTCACCCGCGAACAAGAAGTCTCCTCGGCGATTCAGATTGAAACCACTCGCGAGCGGTATCGTCATTGCATGATGGCGACCGATTTCATGTTGCAGGCGGCACTCAAATTACTGCAACAGGTCCGCGACAAGCAACTGCGACTCGACCGCACGATCGAAGTCAGCGTGACGAACGCGGCTGAGAAAAAAGCGATCATGAAACGGATCGTCCCCAACACCCGCACGCTCGGCCATCTCCTTGAAGAGAACCGGAACGATTTTCTCACCGCCGTCAACAAATCGTTGCCGATGCGTCGCCGGCGTGCCGCGTGGCGGAACCTCGTTATCCGCCGCAACAAAGCCGTCCGGTTGGTCGAGGAGATGAATCTGCGGACCAACAAACTGCAACCGATTTTCGAAAAACTCCGCCGCAGCTCGCTTCGCATGAACGAGATCCGAGAAATTCTCGCCGATCCCGACCGTTTGGCACTCGCCGGAATGCCGAGCGCCGAGGAACTGCACGAGGAACTGCGGTACCTGATGCGGTTGACCTACGAGACACCCAAGACGCTCGATCGCCGAGTCGAGCGATGCGACTCGTTCCGCGACGATTATGACGCTGCCAAACGCGTGCTCTCGGCAGGTAACCTTCGGCTCGTTGTTTCAATCGCGAAAAAATACCGCAACCGCGGTTTGTCGTTCTTGGATTTGATCCAAGAGGGCAACACCGGATTGATGCGAGCGGTCGATAAATTCGAGCACGCCCGGGGATACAAATTCAGCACGTATGCGACATGGTGGATTCGTCAAGCGATCACGCGTGCGATCGCCGATCAAAGCCGCACGATCCGCGTGCCGGTTCACATGATTGATACGATGAACAAAATCCGTCAGATCACCCGCGACCTGGTTCAAGAAGAGGGCCGCGAACCGACCCCAGAAGAGGTGTGTGCTCGCAGCGGCATGTCGCTCGATGACACCCGCGTGATTTTGAAGATGAGTCACCAGCCGCTCTCGCTCGACCAACCCGTCGGCGATAACGACGACAGTGCGTTCGGCGAATTCCTGCAAGACCACCGCAACCAAGACCCGTTGCTGGAAACCCACCGTGAGGCACTCAAAGGCCAGATCGAATTGGCAATGGAATCACTCAATTATCGCGAACGTGAAATTCTGCGTCTTCGTTACGGCCTCGCCGACGGGTACACGTACACGCTCGAAGAGGTCGGACGGATCTTCCAAGTCACCCGGGAACGGGTGCGACAAATCGAGAGCAAAGCGGTCCGCAAGTTACAACAACCGTATCGCGCCAAATCGTTGGTCAGTTTCCTCGACGGTGCGGAACTGATGATGTTCGAGAACAGCGAAGCGATCTGAGATTGGAAGTCGGTTCTCCGAACCGAAAACGCGTGCGAAGCGGCTTTGACGGGTCGTTGCGTTCGCAGATTTTGGAAAGTGGCACGAACTCAATATCGACAGAGTTACCCCACCGTCCCAATTCAGATCAATCCGGTTATCCGAATTCGTTGGCCCCGAAAAACAGCTTTTTCGGCTCCCGGCGTGTTTTGAAGAACGAGATCGCAACTACACTGTCGCGACTTCGTTTCAAAAATGTCTCTCCTCCGTGCTCCCAATTTCAAAACGTCATGCGTGTCATTGTGACTGGATCCAGCGGCCTGATCGGGTCGGCCGCCGTTCGTCACTGGGACGCCTTGGGCGATGAAGTGATCGGCATCGATAACGACATGCGGGCGACGTTTTTCGGCCCCGACGGAAGCACGAAATGGAACCAAAGCCGTCTTGAATCGGAGACGAGCAACTTTCGCACGGTGTCGTTGGACATTCGTGATCGCGAGGGCATCCTCGGGCTGTTCGCCAGCGAAACGCCGGACCTGATCATCCACTGTGCCGCTCAACCGTCGCACGACAAAGCCGCCGCGATTCCGTTTTTGGATTTCGAAGTCAACGCCAACGGCACGCTGAATCTGCTCGAAGCGACCCGCCAACACGCCCCCGAGGCGGTGTTCTGCCACATGAGTACGAACAAAGTCTACGGGGACGCGCCCAACGAATTGCCGTTGCAGGAACTCGATCGCCGCTGGGAATACGCGGATGCCGCCGACTACGACGGGATCAGCGAATCGTGCCGGATCGACCAAACGATGCACTCGTTGTTCGGCGCGTCGAAAACCGCCGCCGACGTGCTCGCGCAGGAGTACGGCAAGTACTTCGGTATCAAAACCGGCATCTTCCGCGGCGGTTGTTTGACCGGGGCGAGTCACAGTGGCGTCGAACTGCACGGTTTCCTGAGTTACCTCGTCCACGTCGCCGTCGCCAAAAAACCGTACACGATTTTCGGATACAAAGGCAAACAGGTTCGCGACCAGATCGAGTGCAGCGACGTGGTTAAGGCGTTCGAGGCATTCTCGAAAAATCCGCGTCCGGGCGAGGTCTACAACATCGGTGGTGGACGCGACAACGCCGCCAGTGTGCTGGAGTGCATCGACAAAATCCAAGAAATTTCCGGCCACGAGATCCAGTGGACGCTCGGCGACGACAACCGCAAGGGCGACCACATTTGTTACATCAGCGACCTCAGTAAACTGCGCCGCGATTACCCGGGGTGGGACATTCGGGTCTCGCTCGACGAGATTTTGAAGCAAATGATCGCTTCGGAAGAATCGAAATTGGCGGGCTAAATAGGATTGTTCTTTCGCGGTTTTGGCGTTGACGGCCAGTTGATTTTTTCGTTTTACGGCTAGCCGAAGGCAACGGCGAATCTTTGAACAATCGCCTCCGGCGTGCCGGTTGACGAAAAGCCGCTCGAACCGGCCCAGACGCCCCGATTTCCCTTGCTGCAACAGGCTCGAATCTGTTATCGAAAACGGCAACTCATGAGGACTTGCCGTGCCCGCCCCTGCCCCTGCCGTTCCGCCATCACCCGGTGCCGGTTCGTCCAAATTTTCGCTGCCCGTGATCGCTGCCGGTGTGTTGTCGTTGGCGACGATCACCGGGTTCACGTACCTGTTCACGCTGTGGGCGTCGAGCGGCGAGATCTCGCCGCAACAAACGTTTCGTTTAGCGTCGGCGCAGTACGTTGCCGACAATTTGATTATCGCCGGTGAACTCGCCGCAGGTGTGACGCTCGACGAGGAATCCGAGACGGATCAAGAATGGATCCCGCTGCGTTCGTTTCTCGTCGGTGCGGGGATTTTTGAAAAAGGCATGGCACTGGAATCCCCGCGGGCCCGTCGTGCGGAACTCGAAAAAGCGATCCCGTTGCTTTTGCGTGCCGAAAAAATCGGATTCCCCGAGGGGCGTGATGCCGACGGGCACCGCATGATTGGTCTCGCATCGTACCACGCCGGCGATTACGAATCGGCCACCGACCAACTGCAAAAAGCCGTCGATGTCGACCTGCGACTTCGCGGCGAATTGGGCCCCCTGCTCGCGATCGCTCGCGCCCGACGCCCGTTGGAGGATTTGTCTGAAGCGATTGCGGCGATCAACGAATACACGAACGGTCAATCGCTCGATGCCGAACAACTGACCGACGCGAACCTGCTCAAAATCGATTGGTTGATCAAATTGCAACGGTTCGAGGATGCCGACGTGGCATTGCAAACTGCCAAAACGACGATCCAACCGGCTCTCGGTTTGCAAACACGATGGGCGCTCAACGCGAACGACGCGCTGCAACTCAACGACGCCGAACTGTTCATCTCCCGAATGTTGTCGAAGATCACACGAGACAACGGCGAGCGGGACATTGCCGGGATTCCTGCCGACGCGAGTCAGCACGTGTCTGCACCGGAGAAACAGGCTTTGCTCGACCTGCTGGAACAGCTCGCCGTTTTACAACGGGAGTCCACGCCGGCGATCGCATCGAGTTCGCGAATCACGGCGGCCCGCGCGTTCTTGCTCGCCGGTGAGACGAATCTCGCGTTGGCCGAACTGACGCAGGTTCGCCAACAGCGACCGTTCCGAGAACAGGGACTCGAAGGCGGGTTGTCGGAAATGGAACTGCTCGCAGAGCAAGGACTCGGCGACGAGGTGATGCAAACGGCACGCTACCTCGTGCGTGAAATGAACCAAAGTCGTTATCTGAATTACACGCCCAAACGCGAGTCGGAATTTCGCGATCGGGTCACCCAAGTGCTCGCGACGCTGCGGGCCGCCGGGCAGTATCAATCGGTCGTCGAGACGTCCGATTCGATCGTGTCGTTGTTCGGCACTGCCGACGCGGCGATGGAAAAAGGCATCGCCTATCGGGATTGGGGTGACGCCACGCTCAAAGCCGGACGCAGACGCGGCGGCGAGATTTCACGCGACGCGTTCGCCGCAGCGCGGGCCCGGTACCGGGGTGCCGGCGATGCGTTCACCCTCGCCGCCGAGGAACGGTTCGATACCAACGAATACGTCCCCACGTTGTGGTCGGCGATCGATTCCTATCAACGCGGACGCCATTTTTCCAAAAGCATCCCGATGCTCGAATCCTACCTTCGTTATGAAGAACGTTTGAAACAGCCCGCCGGCTTAGTCGCTCACGGGCGCGCCTTGCTCGCCGAAGGACGTCCGATCGAAGCGATGGATTCGCTGCAAACCTGCATCGTCGAATTCACTCGCGACCCGATGCGCTACGAGGCCCGGTTGCTGGCCGCCCAAGCCGCTGCGGATTCGAATGACCACGAGACGGCAAAACAACGTTTGATCGAAAACCTCAGCGACGGACAATTGACGCCGCAAAGTCCGGTGTGGCGGGATTCGCTGTTTACCCTCGGTGAGCTGCTGTACTCCGAAGCGGACCTGAAAACACTCGCCGCTTTGGCGATGCCGCCGGAAGAAAAGATCGAAACGTTGCGGACGCTCGAACCCGAACTCGCCAATGCCTTGCGACGTTTAACCGAAGCGGTGGATCGGTACTGGCCCTTGCCGCGTGCCCAAGCGGCAGCGTACCTGCTCGCCCGCGCTCAATTGCTCGCCTCCCGCTTGCCCGAGGCCGAGATGGACAACCCTGAAATGCTCGACGCCGCCCAACGCGACCTTCGACAGAAAGCCAATCGGCTCCGGCAATCTTCACTCGATCGCTTCTCCACCATGGTCCGGTTCATGGACGCGCAACAACGCGACGAAGACCTCAGCGACAAACAGCAAGCGATTTTGCGGAACTCACTGCTCGGTCAAGCCGACACGCTCAAATCGATGGGCCGCTACGCCGAGGCCGCCGACGCCTACCGAGACATGTCGCTGCGATACATGAGCGAGCCGCCTGCGCTAGAAGCACTGCTCGGACAATCTCGTATGGCCCGGTTGCTCGGCCGCGATCGCGAGGCGGACCTGTTGATTAACCAAGCCGTCGTGGTGCTCGACCGGATCGGCGCGCAATGGGACGACCGTTTTGACGAAATGACGCGGTTCGACCGCGAGGATTGGCGGAATTTCCTGTCGTGGATGACCAGCCGTCTCGACCAAGCGAAGCGACAACCGTCCGGCCAGAACTTTTAGTCGCTAGCACTCCTCCCGCACGATCTCTCCGCCGGAGACTATTGCCTAAGTCGGATCCGGTCACGGTAAAGTAAGAATACAAGCCCGACGCGATAGCGAGTGACCCGTTGACTTCCCTCGCTAGCGCGTCGGGTTTGTATTGCAACCGTCTCCGCCGGGAGGGTGAAATCGCAAACACCCTGAAACTCGCAAACTCCCCAACACCAAACGGATCCTCCACAATCCTTTTCCAACGATTCCATCCGCCTGCATCGTTTTCGTGACCTACATCTTCACTAGAGTCTCCGCATTTTGACGCTAATGATGGTTACCTTCGATGAACATGTTGCCCCGAATTTTCCGTGAACTTCAACCGCCCGCGATCGTGATTGGGATGGTTATTGCGATGATCCTGCTTTCGTGGATTGATTCAGGATCCTTCCGCCCGCTCGGGTTTGGGCCGATTCCAGATGCCTCGCTCGGTCACGAGTACGACTACACACCCGCCGCATCGCCCGAGGGCAATCGTGGAACCGGCCAAGGAAACAATCTCGTCTCTGCGGGCGCCCCGTCGTTGTCCTCCGCCGGTGCCGCCGCGAAACCCTGCGATCCTCGCGCCGTCATCGGCAGCCAAACGTGCATCAAGTGCCATGAAGGCGAAGTCGTGGTCTGGAAATCGACGCCGCACCATCGCACGTTCGACGAACTGCACCGACGCCCGAAGGCCAAAGAGATCGCCGCGAAACTCGGCATCCGTTCGATCAAACACGACGGACGCTGCGTTGATTGCCATTACACGCAGCAAGTCGACGCGTCGACCGGCAACGTTCACGCGATCGAAGGCGTCTCGTGCGAATCCTGTCACGGGGCCGCGAAAAATTATCTCGACGTTCATCACAACTACGGCGGCGAACACGTCACCCGGGCAATGGAAAGTCCGCAGCATCGGACCGAGCGACTTCGCCGCAGCGTCGCACTCGGGATGCGGAACCCGGTCAACGTTTACCTTGTCGCCCAAAGTTGCCTGCGATGCCACACGACGGCCGATGAAGAACTCGTCAACGTCGGTGGACACTCCGCCGGCAGTCTGGAGTTCGAATTCGTCTCCTGGAGCCAAGGCACGATCCGTCACAATTTCGTTCGCACCGACGGCAAGCAGAACGCCCCCAGCTCGCTCGGCAGGCTGCGGTTGATGTTCGTCTCCGGGATGATTGCAGAACTCGAAGCCGGGTTAAGGGCGACGTCGATCGCCACTCAGAAAGCCACCTACGGGATCACCGCGGCCCAACGGACTGCTCGGGCCGCGAAACGGCTCACGAGTGTTTCGCAAAAAATCTCCTCACCCTTGCTCGATGACATTCTCGGCGTGTTCGGACGCGTGAAACTGAAACTCAACAACCGCGATGAACTCACCCGAGCCGCCGACGCGATCGCCACGCTCGGATTTCGTTTCGCATCCGAAACCGACCCCCGCGCCCTCGCCGGAATCGACGCCTACATCCCGCCAAGTGACCGCTGGAAGTAGCAGTGAGCACCACGACGCTCCGCGTCGTGAGAGAGTGTCTCGACGCTCCGCGTCGTGAGTGAGTGTCTCGACGCTCCGCGTCGTAAATCAATTGATTTCTCGACGCGGAGCGTCGCGGTACTCTGGTACTCTGGTACTCTGGTACTTTGGTACTCTCAACGACTGCCCTTGCCTCGATCCCTCGGATTTCGCTACTCAATACGTCAGCCTCGCCCCCACCTCCGAGCCCGCGTATTTGAACCTCACGTCGTGACGAAGATCGACCGCTACATCCTGCTGCTCTTCCTCCGCACGGTGATGGTGTGCTTCCTTTCGTTGGCCGGAATCTTCATTGTCTTCCACGCCTTCACCGCGTTCGAAGACCTTGTCCAACAAACCAAATCCGGCGAGAGTCTGCCCTCGGTCTTGGTCCGCTTCTACGGGCCGTACCTGATCCTGTTGTTCGACATGACCGGAGCGATCATCACGTTGATGGCGTTCCTGTTCACCGCCGGATGGCTCCGCCGCACCGGGGAATTGACCGCGACGTTGTCGGCGGGCATTTCGCATGGACGGATCTTTCGCCCGATGGTGATCGCCTCGTTATTCATCATCACCGGCCAACTGCTCTGCCGCGAATTCGTGATCCCCCAATTCCGCAGCTCGCTGACGATGAAAGCCGAAGACCTCAACGGCGAGATCGAACAATCGGTTCGCCCGATGTTCGATCAGGTCGCCGGCGTTCTCATCGAAGGAGCGAAGTTAGAAACCAAATCGCAAACCATCAAAAAACCGAACTTTCGCATCGACAGTGATTACGAAGGCTTCGGCAACGTGCTGGCGGCGGACGAAGCGGTGTGGACGGACGGGGTTTCCATTGACGCCGTTACGATTGACTCAACGGATGACGCTCGCACCGGACCGACCGTCGCGGGTTATCTGTTTCGCCGCGTCAAGAGTCCCGAATCGATCGATACGATCGCCTCGGTAAGTCACAACGGTGTCGCCGTGCTGATGACCTCCGCCGATCAATCATGGCTCTCACCGGGCGAATGTTTCTTCGTCACGTCGGTCCATCCCAACATGCTGCAAACCCAAGACACCGCGACCCGACTCGCATCGGTATGGGAACTCAGCGGTCGGGTACGAAACCCAGCCGTTCACAGCAGTCTGGCGTTGCAAACTCAGGTCCACGAGCGGATCGTTCGCGCCCCGCTCGATTTCGCCCTCGTGATGTTGATCTTGCCCATGGTCGTCAATCCACGCGGCCGGAAACTGTTCGTCCTGATCGGCTCCGCCGTCGGTTTGGTGCTCGGATTTTTCGCTTTGAAAACACTTGCCGGGGCACTCGGCGGCAGCGGCACGCTGTTCACCCCCGGCGTCGCCGCATGGATCCCCTTGCTCGTCGTCTGCCCGCTCGCCTTTGTACGACTCCGCGCCGTCCAGCACATCTAAGCAGGTCTGGTGATGTGTTTCGGCGAAACCAAAGATCATAACCCGAGTCGTTCGAGTGATACCGAATCAATTGACACGACCTGCTTAAGCGAGCCACCATGCCACCGGCTCGCAGAGCCAATGTCGCTCGGTTCCCCGAACCGATTGCGCCGGAGCGGTGCATGGAACGTTGTCGGCCCGGAAAGCCGAACGATAATCCACTTGTTCATCAGCGTACTCGCAGGTCACCTGCGTCACAAAACGGTCGCCACCGCACACTTCGGCATCGCATTCGATCCACCCACGCCCACCCCACCGCAAAATCCACCGTGCGACAATCGACCGTCCTCTCAACGCGATCGGTTCTACCACGATCAAAACGACGTTAACAGCGAGCGTGGACGGACAACCACTGTGCGGCTGAAGCGTCCAACACGAAACGAATAACAGCCGCAGGAACAGGCTTTGCAATCTCGCCCGAGGAACAAAACTCCCTCTGCGAACAAAGAGCAACGCATGTCCCAACGTTTGATGGTCGACGGTAACGAAGCGGTGACCCGGGTGGCCTACGCGGCGAGTGAGGTGATCGCGATCTATCCGATCCCCCCCCGCCTCCCCGATGGGCGAGTTATCCGACGCATGGGCCGCCGACGGCAAACTCAACGTGCTCGCTAACGTCCCCGACGTCGTCGAGATGCAGAGCGAAGGCGGCGTTGCCGGAGCGTTACACGGCGCATTGCAAGGCGGCGCGTTCGCGACCACCTTCACCGCCTCGCAAGGGCTGTTGTTGATGCTGCCGAACATGTTCAAAATCGCCGGCGAGATGACCGCCGGCGTGATCCACGTCGCCGCCCGAAGTCTCGCCACCGACGCGCTGTCCATCTTCGGCGACCACAGCGACGTGGTGGCCGCCCGGATGACCGGGTTCGCCCTGCTCGCATCAGCCTCCGTGCAAGAGGCCCACGACATGGCATTGATCAGTCACGCGGCGACACTGAAATGCCGTGTCCCGTTTTTGCATTTTATGGACGGGTTTCGTACCTCGCACGAGATCAACAAAATCGACACGGTCAGCAACGAGGTCATCACCCGCATGCTCGGCACCGAAGGCATCGCCGAACACCGCGGTCGAGGACTCGATCCCGATCGCCCCGTCCTCCGCGGCACCGCGCAAAACCCGGACGTGTTCTTCCAAGCCCGCGAGGCAGCCAATCCGTACATTGATGCCACACCCGAGATCGTGCAAAACGAAATGGATCGATTGCATGAGATGACCGGACGGCAATACCGATTGTTCGAATACTTCGGTTGCCCTACCGCGACCCGCGTCATCGTGTTGATGGGTAGCGGCTGCGGCGCCGTCAAGGAAGCCGTCTAGGAAGCCGTCGAGGCATTGGCCGCCGAGGGGGAATCCGTCGGCATTTTACAAATCCGTCTCATGCGTCCCTTCGACGTTTCGCGATTCATCGACGCACTACCGAGCACAACACAAACCATCGTTGTGCTCGATCGAACGAAAGAACCCGGCAGCATCGGCGAACCGCTCTACCTCGACGTCCTCGCCGCGCCCGCCGAAGGATGGCCGGCCCGCGCGAATACGACATCCGAGCGCACGTCACTGCCGCACGTCATCGGCGGACGTCACGGGTTATCGAGCAAAGAGTTCACGCCCGCGATGGTCAAATCGATCTTCGCCGAACTGCAATCCGAATCACCCAAACGCCACTTCACCATCGGCATTCACGACGACGTCAGTTTGCTCAGTCTGCCGTGGGACGAGGACAACCACCGCGAACCGGATGAAGTCGTGCGGGCGGTGTTCTACGGTTTAGGCAGCGACGGGACCGTCGGCGCGAACAAGAATTCGGTCAAAATCATCGGCGAGGAAACCGACGGCAAACGATTGTCGATCGCAACTTTGCCGCCGTTGACGCCTCGCTCGCCGGACTGCACGCCCTCACCGTCCCCGCGCACACGACCGGCGAAATTGCGATGCGGCCCCGTGTCGCGGCGGACGCACCCGATTTCGTCGCACGAGTCACCGGCATGATTCTCGCCGGACGCGGCGACTTGTTACCCGTCAGCGCCTTGCCCGTCGACGGAACGTTCCCGACCGGCACCGCCCAATACGAAAAACGAAACATCTCGGCGAAAATTCCGATTTGGGAACCCGACATTTGCATCGACTGCGGACTGTGCGCGTTGGTCTGCCCGCACGCCGCGATTCGTATCAAACGTTACGACGCCAACGCACTCGGCGACGCCCCTGGCGATTTCCTCTCGCTGCAGAAGTCCTCCGCCGTGCTCAACGCCGAGTTCGGGTTCGGATTACGATTGGCGCTCGATTCGCAACGCGGTCGGGCGCAATACCTGCTCGAATTGTTGGCCGGCCAACTCGACACCGAACTCGTGGAGCAAACGATCGCGTCGGCGCCGTATTCGGAAACGCAGTACGCCGAACAACGAGACCGAATTTCACGATTAAAGACGCAATTGCAAGGAATCGCCGACACCGCCGCGGTGAGCGAGCGATAGCAACTGCTCGATCATTTCGCCCGCCGCAGCATGTGGATTGTCGGCGGAGACGGATGGGCCTAGGACATCGACTTCGGCGGCCTCGATCACGTGCTCGCCTCCGGCCGCGACGTCAATGTATTGGTGCTCGACACCGGCGTGTATTCCAACACAGGCGGTCAAGCGTCGAAAGCCACACCGCGAGGGGCGACAGCGAAATTCGCTACCGACGGACGCGCCGTCGCTCGCAAGGATCTCGGCATGTTGGCGTGTTCCTACGGCAGTACTTATGTCGCCCAAGTCGCGATCGGAGCCAACCCGGCCCAGTGCATCCGGGCGTTCCACGAAGCCGAATCGTTTCGCGGTCCTTCGCTGATTCTGGCTTACAGTCATTGCATTGCCCACGGCATCAACATGACGACCTCGATGACTCATCAAAAAGACTTAGTCAAAAGCGGTTTCTGGCCACTGTTCCGGTACGATCCCCGCCTCGCCCACGACGGCGGACACCCCCTGCATTTAGACAGTCGCAAACCGAGCATCCCGTTTCGCGGAGTCGCGATGAAGGAGGGCCGGTTCTCGATGTTGATGCGATCCAAACCCGAACACGCCGACGCATTGTTAAAACTCGCCCAATCCGACATTGACGAAACATGGCGATACGACGAACAGCTCGCCGGATTCGAACGCGAGTACTCCGATTTACCGAGTTTGTAGCCTGACTCTCCGAGTCGGGCATGAAAGCCAACACTGTGAAGCAATTCTCTGAGCCGTTTTGGCGCTAGCCACGGTTGTCACGCAATAACCGGGGCTAGCGCCCAAACGGCTAACAAAACCAACCCTCATTTTTAGCTGTCCCAGACCACTAGCGGGCTGTTGATTTAGTTAGCCGGCCGCTCACGCCGCTGTACGAAAAGACAGAACAACCAGCCGACCCACCCCCAAATCGAAAGCAATCCATTGGGACATCTCAACAAAATACCTCACGCTCGATCTCGACAGCCCTTTCGTCGTCTCCGCGTGCCCGTTGACCGGTAAGCTCGAATCGTTGCAGCAACTCCGCGACGCCGGCGCCGCCGCCGCGGTCCTGCCGTCGATCTTTGAAGAACAGATCGTTCACGAAAAACTCGAACTCGCCAAGATGTTCGACTTCACCTCGTTCTCGTCGTCCGAATCGATCGACTATTTCCCCGAGATGGAAACGTACAACACCGGCCCAGACGAGTATCTTGATTTGATCGCCGACGCCAAACGCGAACTCGACATACCAATCATCGCCAGCCTCAACGGGTCGACGCTCGGCGGATGGTTGCGATTCGCCGACCTGATCGAAAAAGCCGGCGCCGACGCGTTGGAAATCAACCTCTACCAAGTCTCCGATCGCGTCGACATCGAACCAGAATCCGTCGACGCGGGCATCGTACGCATCATCCGAACGTTACGGGAAGGCGTCACGTTACCGTTGACGATAAAGATCGGACCGGGTTACAGTTCGCTGCCGAGTCTCGCCTGCGGGGTGTCCGCGGCAGGTGCCCAAGGCATAGTGCTGTTCAATCGTTATCTCGCCCCCGACATCGCCCCCGACATCGCCCCCGACATCGACCTCGACACACTCACCTACTCACCCGCACTCGAACTCAGTACCCCGAGCGAGTTACGGTTAGCGATTCGTTGGATCGCGATCCTACGAGATCAAGTCGATCTTTCACTCGCGGCAACCGGCGGCGTCCACACCAGCGAAGACGCGTTCAATTTCCGCTGCTCGATCGGGTCAGTTACATCAGCAATACCGATGTCGATTCCATGTCGACCGGTTACCGCAGTGCTCACTCTTGGGAACGTCCCGACAACGGGTTCACCCTCGGTCATGACTTGCGTTTCATCCGCCAAGAAGTCGGCGATGCGACCACGTTGGGGTTGCCGATTCCGGTGGCGAATCGGAACTCGCCGATCCCCAAATCGTCTTCCGTCAACCCAGGTTGGTTCGGCGAGTACCGCGAGGATCTGTTCAACGACTATCAGTTCCGGACCGGCGACCCGACGTTGAAACATGAGAAGATGATCCAGTCGGATATCTCGCTGGATTACTCGGGCAAGAATGTGAAGGCCGGCTTTCGTGCCTTCTACGAATGGGGATTGGACTACATCACGTTTGAAAACACGAACGTCGTCCGCGGTCCACCCAATGGCGACGTGCAACAGGTCAGTCTCCGCTACGTCAACACCGACCTGGCCACGTTCGTCGGCGGCAATGTCATTTCCCTGTGCTTGCTCTTCGGCCTCGACCAACGCCACCGCATTGCGTGCCTCGTCCCCGTTGGCTGGTAGTAAGTCGATTCCCGTAATGATTTGGCTTTCAGGATCAATGATCCGTCTTTGAGGCGGAGGGTGTCATTCGCGTCCGGAACAAGCTGAGGGTGGAGTGGTGCAGCAGACGAGCACTGAACCAACTTCAAAATTGTGAGCGAGAAGAAGTGTGGGGAATCCCTCATTTTATCCGCGTTCCCCCTTGAGGCACGTCGGAAACCGACTGGTATTTCAACAGTCTTTTTCACGGACGGGGGGGCAAACCCTTGCGATCGCAGCACTTCAAAGCCGCACGGCCTCTTCACAAAGAGGATGCAGTCGTCACCGTGAGCGCGTCGCCTGGATCCTGCAATGCGTTCGCTCGCGGGAAAGCGACCCGTTGATTTCGCCGTGTTTTTCGAGATAGGATCATTGAACTGCTCACGCAGCAACGGCTCATTTTTCAAAAAACGAATCAGCCGATGCCTCGATTTGCCCTCATTTTGCGGCGTTTCCCTTTTCCTTCGACGACATCGGGACCGAGCTTGGCGGAAATTCATCGAGCCGGGCACCCACGCTCCCACGGAAAATGAAGTTGTGCCGAACGAACGTCCGATACTCTTCTAAGTCGCTTGAATTTATTATAAAACCAAGAATTCTTAACAGAACCAATCATTTTATGTCCATCGCCACAGCAAAACCCGCCGGCGGCTACAACGCCAAAGACATCATCGCGCTCGAAGGGCTCGACCCAGTCCGCAAACGCCCAGGCATGTACATCGGCGGTGTGAACTCGACGGGGCTGCATCACCTGATCTGGGAAATCGTCGACAACTCGGTCGATGAGGCGATGAACGGTTACGCTACCGAAATCACGGTGACATTGCACAAAGACCAACAAACGATCACGGTCAGCGACAACGGGCGCGGCATCCCGGTCGACAAACACCCCAAGACGAAAAAACCCGCCCTCGAAATGGTGCTCACCGTGCTGCACGCGGGCGGCAAATTCGAAAATAATAACTACAAAACCGCTGGCGGTTTGCACGGCGTCGGGGCCTCGGTCGTCAACGCGCTCAGCAAAGAACTCATCGCCGTCGTCAAGCGCGACGGTGCCCAATACCGGATGACGTTCGAACGCGGTGTCCCGACCTCGAAATTGCAAAAACTCAAAGGGGTCGTCCGCGGCACCGGGACCACGATCACGTTCAAACCCGACCCCACGATTTTCCCGAAGACGACGTTTAACAGCGAAACGATCGTCGCCCGACTCGAGACCGCCTCGTTCCTGCACCGCGGCGTGAAGGTCACCTACATTGACGATGTCGCCGGCACGAAGGTCTCGTTCCTGCACGAAAACGGCATCGTCGATTACCTCGGCAAAGTCATCAAGGAACGCGGCGCACGCACGATCCACGAGGCGCCGTTCACGTACCGCGTCGACAAGAACGAGCGTCTCGAAGTGGCGCTGCAGTGGACCGAATCGACCGACGAGCACGTCCGCTCCTACGTCAACGGCATCCCCACGGCCAACGGCGGGTCGCATGAGAACGGGTTCCGCGGCGGCCTCGTCAAAGCCGTCCGCAATTACATCGACACGCACGACCTAACGCCGCGCGGTGTCAAAATGACCCACGAGGACATCCGCGAAGGCATGATCGCGATCGTGTCGCTGTTCATCGCCGAGCCTCAATTCCAAGGACAAACGAAAGAGCGGTTGAACAACCCCGAGGCTCACGGCGCGGTCGAATCGCATGTCCGCTCGGCGATGGAACAATGGCTCAACAATAACCCCAGCATCGCCGACGGGGTGATCGCCCGCGTGATCGCCGCCGCACGGGCACGGGCCGCCTCACGGGCCGCGAGCGATGCGGTCTCGCGAAAGGGGGGCGCCAAACGTGTGATGCTGCCCAGCAAACTCGGCGATTGCGTCTCGGGCGGCAAAGGCAAAACGGAACTGTTCATCGTCGAAGGCGACTCCGCAGGCGGCAGTGCGAAACAGGGCCGCGATCGAAACTTCCAAGCCATCCTGCCGCTGCGGGGCAAGGTGCTCAACACCGAATCGGCGACACTGAAAAAAATCTTGGAGAACAAAGAAATCCAAGACATGATTTCGACGCTCGGTTGTGGCCTCGGTGCTCACGTCAACCTCGCCGACCTGCGATACGACCGCATCATCTTGCTCGCCGATGCCGACTCCGACGGCCACCACATCACCACACTCTTGCTGACGTTTTTCTACCGGCACATGCCCGCGTTGATCGCCGACGGGCGGTTGTTCATCGCCGTCCCGCCGCTGTACCGCGTCGACATCGGGAAGGAAACCTATTGGGCCGCCGATGAACCGGCGCGAGAAGCGATCGTAGCCGAACACGGCGGTCGATCCGAGCCGAAGATCACCCGGTTCAAAGGACTCGGCGAGATGGACCCCAAGGTGCTCTGGAACACCACACTCGACCCACAAAAACGTCGGCTGCTCAAGGTCGAGATCGACGACCATATCGAAACCGACCGCGCCATCAGCGACCTCATGGGCCGCGATGCCTCGGCCCGATTCCGGTTCATCATGGACCGCGCCGAAGACGCCAGCGAAATCGACGTGTAGCGTGCGAGCGTGAAATCAATGCTCGTTCGATTTCGCAGTCGTCCGACCAAGATACCGATCAAAAAAAACAACGACTTGCTCTCGATACGACCCCGGATCGATCGTCAACAAATCCACGTGGGCGGCGTCTTCGATCAACCACAATTGCTTCGGATCTGCTGCTGCGGCAAACATCGCGAGCGTCTCCGTTGCGGTCGTGTGTTGGTCCGCTCGTCCCGATACGAGGAAGACCGGACAACCGACGTTCGGCACGTGGTCGATCGGGCGAAGTTGATCCGGTGAAATTCCGAGACGCGGTTGAAGTTGCGCGATTAGAATCGATGTGGGGATCGACGCCAGTAGCCCCCATTTCCCGGCGACGCGGTTGCGAACGGCGCTATTGATGTCCGGGTAAACCGATTCGAGCACGAGTGCGTCGATGTTCAAAGGCGAGGCCAACACCGCCGCTGCCCCGCCGAGCGAAACACCGAGCACGCCGATCGGTTCACCGGGATGCTCTCGCCGTGCATACTCGACGGCCGCGCGGACGTCGTGTCGTTCGAGATGCCCGATCGTGATCGCCTCGCCCGGACTCTCGCCGTGGGCTTGGAAATCAATCATCACCGTCGAGTATCCGCACTGGTGCAGCAAACGGGCTCGACCGAGCATCGTCATTCGCGATCCTCGAATCCCGTGCAAGAGCACGATCACGCCTCTTGCAGCCCGAGTGGGGTCCGGCGACGGATGGTTGTGCCAACCGGAAATTCGCGAGCCCGAATCACTGTCGATTGTGAACGAAGTGGAATTGAGTTCCGCCGGCGGTGCATCGAGAACAAGAGGACTCGGCGCCACCAGCGACCCGGCAACGAACCACGATGCGATCAATCCGGAGACGATCAGGCACGGCATGACGATCATGGCGAGATGAAGCATTCGACGACGTCGTGAGCGTTTTTTCAATTCACAGGGTTGCCCCAAGGTTTACCGAAATGCGATTGAGCGCCGACAGACGAATTCGAAAATTCGATTCCCGACTTCGTGAGCATCACGCCTTGAGCGTTTTCGCCAATCGGATGTCCGGTGAGAGACTCGACGTCGCGTTTCGCGTATCGACAATGAACTGCGACCAATCGGCGAGTTCGTCGATGTTCAAGCACTCGTGCCACGTCGAGATCAACACGAGGTCATATCCCGCAATCGTCTCTTGGTCCCACGACACGCTCTCTTTGCCGGCCCAGTGGGCGTGCTCACGCGAGGGGCGAATGATCGGCACGTAAGGATCGTGGTAATCGATTTCCGAACCGGCCGCGTGGAAACGATCGAGCAATTCATACGAAGGTGATTCCCGATCATCGTCCACGTTCGGTTTGTACGCCAAACCGATCAACAACACACGACTGCCGTTGAGCGGTTTTTTCAACGTGTTGAGCGCCTCGGCAGATCGGCGCACGACATGGGTCGGCATCGACCGATTGATCTCACCGGCGAGTTCGATGAAGCGTGTATGGATGCCGAACTCACGGGCCTTCCAGGTCAGGTAAAACGGGTCGATGGGAATGCAATGCCCCCCCAGCCCTGGGCCGGGATAGAACGCTTTGAAACCAAACGGCTTCGTACTCGCCGCCGCGATGACTTCCCAAATATCGATCCCCATCGAATCGGCAACGAGTTTCAGTTCGTTGACCAATCCGATGTTCACGCTGCGGTAAATGTTCTCCAGCAATTTGGTCAACTCAGCGACCGCCGTGCTGCTGACCGGAACGACCTGGTCGAACACGCTGCCGTAGAGCGATTTGCCCGCTTCCAAACACGCCGGTGTATGACCGCCGACCACTTTCGGAATGTTGGTCGCGGCAAACTCAGGGTTGCCAGGGTCTTCCCGTTCAGGCGAATAAACCACGAACACGTCACTGCCGACTTTCCATCCCGCCGCTTCGACACGGGTGACCAATTCCTCCTGCGTCGTGCCCGGGTAGGTGGTCGATTCCAAACTCACGATTTGCCCAGGTTTCAAATACGGGGTGATCGCTTCGATCGTTTTGACGACGTAAGACAAATCGGGTTCGAAGTGCTCGTTCAGCGGTGTCGGAACGCAGAGAATGATCGCGTCGACCTCGCCGATTTGACTGAAATCGACTGTCGCGGCGAGTTTCCCGGACTCGACACCGCGTGAGATTGTTTCCGACGCGATGTGTTTGATGTAACTGCGTCCGGCGTTGATCTGCCTCGTTTTTTCAACGTCGATGTCAAAACCGACGGTATTGAAACCGTCTGCGGCGTAGGCAATGGCCAGCGGCAACCCGACGTAGCCCAAACCCACGATGCCAATCGTGGCCTGTTTCGTAACGATTCGGTCGGAAAAAGCGGCAGCGGCCTCGGCGGCCGTGAGTGAGTGTGTGTTCATAACGGGAGAGTTTAATCGACTAATCTTTCGGCGCCTTCAGAATCGCATCCAATTTCTGGCGATCTACGGGTGCCAGCGTTGCCGGTTGTGTCAATTGTTTGCGTTCGGAGGCCGCAATCTGGTCGATGAACGTTTGAAAACGCTTGTCCTCCGGGAGGGATTGCCGCCCGAGTCGGGCTTGAGCGAGCGCTTCGGATTTCGAATCCCGCTTCAACAAATGCTCGATCAACGCGATCCGGTGGGCCGAGATGTCCGGCGCCAATCGGATCGCACGCTGATAAAAATCCTGGCCCTTGTCGGCATCGTCGAGGTAAAAATGCACCCGACCTAGCAACGCCTGCGAACGAGAACGGTCCGCCATCGTCGTGCCCCCGGCGTACCCGATCAGGTTCGTTGCAGATCTCAAATACTCCGGATCGGGATTCTCCCAATCGATGTATTCCGCGACCGCCAAACGCATCGCCTCGGGTTCCAATGGGATCACGTCGGCGACGAGGATTTCCGGATTCACCCGCAGCAATTTCATCACTTCGGTGGTCAACGGTGGATTGCATTTGAGTGCCGCATGAAATGCCTCGCCAGCCAGCTCATCGTCGCCTCGCAACAACGACTCCTTCCCGAGAGCAAGTAATCGGGTCGGGTTGCCCGCGTAAAAAACGCAGAGATGCCGCGCCGCGACGGCGGCGATTTGCTCCGGTGTCATGGATGGCTTCTGAGCGTCCGATTGCCGCGGCACGATCACCGACTGCAACCGCAACAGATTCCCACGCGGTTCCTGAGCGAGCGGAGCATTGGAGAGCGTCGCGAGGCTGGTCTGCCACGCGTTGCGATAGTGCGTGCCGCTCTCCCATGTCCCTCGGGTCGGCACGTCGGTCTCCGGCGGGTAGGGCAAATCGCGATTTTGAAGATCCGTCCGCCGATAGATGTCCAGCATCTCGTCGCGTGATTTGGGACGCCATTCTTCGGTTTCCGCCAATCGGCCCCGATCACGTTGAACCATCGCCAATCGCGCCATCACTAACGGCGACGTGCCCAAACGCACTCGCTCTTGGAGAGCCTCCTCCATTTTCTCCAGCGACTCGGGAACCAACCGCCACTGGCTGTAATCGTCTTGCAATCGACTCAGCATCGAATCCGATATCGCATCCTGTCGCAGCCCCGGCAGCGACCACGCGCTCAACGCCAACGCCGTGATCGCTAACACCGAGGTGCCCAAGCGATCGATCGACAGCAAACTCCGAATCCCCGAACCCGCACCCGATTTCAACCGAATTCGAGGCGAGCCTGATTTCGACGCCGATTTCTCCGAGCGACCGAGCGATTCCGATTCCTCCTCGATCTCGGCATCGTCGTCCATCTCGGCATCGTCCTCTAATTCGTCGTACCCGCCGTACCCGTCGTCCGCCATTGTCGACCTTTGAGCACTGGCGCCACCGTTGGCAATGTCCCGCGAAATGATCGCAGTGGCCAACAACAAGGCCGCGATCAGGTTGGCCGGCATCGCCAATCCGAAATCGAAAAACTGCGATACCCCGATCGCCGCGATCGCATACCAACCCGCCACACGGATTCCCTGATCGAGCGGGTCGGCTGAAAAAGAAAGACGCTTCAGCGCGATCAACAACAGCGCCAACAAACCGCCCATCACGAGCAGACCCACCACACCGGTTTCGACCAACATCTCTAACCATAAATTGTCGGCGTGTTCGAACCACGCGTTGGGCGAGACGTTCTGATACGGCAAATACGCGTACGCATAGGCCGACAATCCCGCACCCCCGGGCAAATAGGCCTTGGCCGCCCGCCAACCGTCCTGCCAATGCAAAAGCCGACCGTCGCCCTGCAGCGTATCAGCCTCCTCGGAGAAGAACTCCCAACGATTGATCGACTCCAAATTCAAATTCATCGGGGTGACCAAGATCACCACTGAGATTGCCAGCACGACAATCATCACCGGGATGCTGATCAAACCACGTCGCGGGCGAACGTAACCGAACGCGAGCATCAATCCGAACATCGCCGCGACGAGCCCGCCACGCGATCCGTTGATCAGCAATCCCGCAATACACGCAGTCCCCGACAAAAGACCTACAAACGACTCTCGATCCGAAACCAGCGAGAGCAAATCATTGAATTCGAACTCGGGATCATCCAACTCGATCGAATGCAACGCCATCATTCGCCACGACAACAACCCGAGGCTGGCGGCCAAACCGAGATTCAACATCAACGCCGCATTGTTCCGATTGACAAACCCGCCGAATGCCGTCGGGCGACCATCGAACATGTAGAAATCTGCCGTCGGATCGAGTTTTCGATAACAACCCAAAATCGCAACACTCGCACCGGTGATCGCGATCGCACTGAGCAGCATCTTCAACCGAGAGCGGGCGTGAAAGACGATCGACGCGGCCACGCATAACGCCAAACACACCGTCAACAACGCGGCCACATGCGAGGTGTCATCCGGCGAAACTGAAATCGAAAACCGCCCTGCACCCGATGCGCCCGCTGCACCGGACACCATCAATCCATCGAGCCATTGGGAATAGGCGGCGAACGATCCCGGGCTCGCCCAGGAAACCACGCCACCGGAGAGCGACAGCGACTGAAACCATCCCCACGCGACGAGGCCTCCGAGCGGAATCAGGATCGCGTGCTGACGCAAACCCGACGACGCCGTCGTGTCGGTCAACCCCGGCAACGCCATCGCCATCGCGATAACAATCCCGATCGCCGCGACATATTGACTCCAATGATAGATGCCGCCGAAATCGGCAGCCAAGAGCATCGGGATGACCACCAAAATGGCAGCCGAGACCCACAGGAAAACACTGCGAAGGAGAGATAACAAGACAAAATCATGCAAAACGAGGCGAGTCTGAAAGAGCCCGACGAAATCATTCGGACCTCCAATGGAGTCCCACTGTTATCTCAAATTTCCGCAAAAATTGCGACCCGATTCCAACCGTAACACGCAACGAAACCGTTTTGTCAGAAAAACGCGAGCATGCACGCAAACCACCCCCGAGACGCCAGGCTGTTCGAATCGTCACTTATCGCCGCGTTGCACCGTAAAAACTACGCTTGCTCGCCTTCGGAACCGCGATCGGCATCGGCTGAATGTCGAACGGGAATCGCTCGGCGACACACTTCACCGGCATCCCCTGTGTCGTCTTTTGCTGGACATGACTCGCCAGTTTGGGATCCACATTGAACGCGCGGTACTCATTCATCACCCGCAAAATATCGGGGGCGTACTCGAATCCGCCGTTGGGTAAATCGCGACCGAGTGATTCAAAACTGCCGACCGTTACGACCGATTGCGTCCGGTCATGAAACTCATACGCCTCGATCCCTTCCTTCCGCATCAACTTGACCATGTTATGCGCATCGACGCCACACTGCAACAATCGCTTGCCGCTGGGTTTAAACGCCAAATCTTTTTTTCCATCGACGATCGTGTTGAACCCCGAGAACGTCCGCACCACAACGGTGTAGGTGCCCTCGTTGCTGAGCAAACTGAACGGCTTGTCGTCGTTCAAACTCCGAACGAACGAATCGACTTCGGCGTTCTTGAAAAAATCCTCGGGCAGCAACGGGTTGCGAGTCAAGAACGCGCTGCTCATCGCACCTTGTTCCTTGTCGCCGAACCGTGCCGTCAATTGCTTGTGCAACGCCTTCACGGCGGTCACCGGGTTGCGCAGATCGGTCTCGGCGGCCATCTCCTTTTCATCACCGAAAACCGAGCACGTCGCGGTTTTGACACGCTGTAAATCGGCGTCAATCTTCGGGTGCTCGGACGTGTCGTACTCACCGACGAGAACCGCAAACGCCTTGTAACGAATCTCATTTTTATATTTCATCCGCCGCGTCGCACCGTACCCGCCACCGGATTGCTGGATCGGTCCGCCCGTGTTGACCGAACCCGAGAAATCGAAGTCCTCTTCGTAAACGAACGCCGGCAGATTCAGATCCTGACGCAATTCGAGAACCAACCGATCGGCTCGCTCCTTGGCTCCCTCACCGAGGAATGTGTGAGCCAGAATCAACCACGGCCCGTCTTCTTGCGAGAGCGAATAGCTCTTCGACACGTCCGCTTCCACTTCGCCGCCACCACGCGAAAACATCCGCAACAGTGACGGCCCTTCGGCGACCAAGTTTGACGAAAACGCGAGCGAGAGCGTCAAAAGAAACGCCGCACAACCTCCGCGACGAAACAAACGGGCGAGCAATCCATTCATGGCCGGTCGAATCCTGAGCGTGTATTTTCCGCTGACAAAAAGTGTCCTTTCCCGTTCACTAGCACGTCGAGTCCGCTCGAGTAAAGACTGACTGCGCGGTTTGCGGTTTGCGGTTTGCGGTTGGCGGTTGGCGGTTGGCGGTTTGCGGTTTGCGGTTGGCGGTTGGCGGTTGGCGGTTGGCGGTTGGCGGTTGGCGGTTGGCGGTTGGCTGTTGGCTGTTGGCTGTTGGCGGTTGGCGGTTGGCGGTTGGCGGTTGGCGGTTGGCGGTTGGCGGTTTGCGGTTGGCGGTTGGCGGTTGGCTGTTGGCTGTTGGCTGTTGGCGGTTGGCGGTTGGCGGTTGGCGGTTGGCGGTTGGCGGTTGGCTGTTGGCTGTTGGCTGTTGGCTGTTGGCTGTTGGCTGTTGTGGCGGTTGGCGGTTGGCGGTTGTGGCTGTTTGCGGTTGTGGCTGTTGGCGGTTGGCGGTTGTGGCTGTTGACTGTTGACTGTTGACTGTTGGCGGTTGGCGGCGCCATGGGCTTCCGGTCTCATGCCAACGTGTCGAATCACGCGATACTGTGTAAACTCACGCGTCAACGCCGCTTTGAAACGTCGCGCGGCAATCTCCACTCCGCACCACTCCACTCCGCTCCGCAACTCACCCGATCGAACTTTGAATACCACGCTGCTCGTTGGAGACCAGAAACAGCTCGCCGATGGGCTGCCTTGGTTACCTCGCATGACCCTCGCCCTCCTCGTCGTGATCTGGATGCTCCAGCTCGAACGACTCCTTCCCTGGTGACTCACCGCATCGGCTAAACTCATGGATCAACGACTTCTTCTGCACTGGATCATCGGCCTCGTCATCGGGACTTTGATGGTCGCGATCACGTCGCCGTTGTTTGTGCGCAGCTATTTGACGTTCCAGGTTGATCCGGTTCGCGGCGTGCTCGTGCTCCAACCCGGAGACGATTATCGATGGCGGAGCGAAGGTTATGCGACAACCCGGATCGGTGCGATGGGGATGCCCGGTGGTCTTGGGGTCGTGCCCAAAAAATTACCCGATGAAATGAGGATCGCCGTTTGGGGTGATTCGCAAGCGGAAGGTGTTTGTGTTTCCGATTCGGACAAATTGCACCAACGAATCGAGAATCGAGCCGATCAAGCGGGGCGATCACTCTCGGTTCTTCCGATGGCTCGTAGTGGAGATGATCTGAGCGATTGGCTCATCCAAATCCCGCGCGTCGAATCGAGGCTAAAGGTGGATACTCATCTTCTTTTGATTGCCGAGTTCTCTGATTTGGGCATCATATCCTCGGACGTGATCGACGATGCGATTGCCGAATCGTCACCCGTGTCATTGCCTCCGCTCACGCTCCGAAACCGACTCGTTGAGGCCTGTCCGGCTTTCCTCATTCAAGCAATCCGGCGGATAGTCTCCGATGCCGACGAGACACCTCGCCAGCTTCGTTTTCGAGTCGGTCCGGTCACCAGCGACCGATCGAATACTGAATTCAATCAAGGTACTGTTTCGGAAACGGTCCCACCCACGATCGAACACTGCCAAAGGATCATCCATGCGATGACGGAATCGACTCGCAAGCAGGTCATCCTGGTTTACGCGCCCAACATTCCTATTGGTTTGGCGGCCAAGCAAAGCGATGGCGTGGAAGAGGTTTGGCTGCAACAATTGACGATCGCTTCGGAAACGAAAAAAATCATTTTTATTGATATGCGTGAGACGCTACGGCGTTCGGCGGAAGCGAATCGATGGCCGCACGGATTTCATAACGGTCAATTTGGGGTCGGCCATCTCAATGCGGTCGGTTACGAACTCATTGCCAAAAAGATTATCGAAACGCTGCCGAACCGGGTTGCCCAATAGTCGATTTCGATTAATTAATCGGCGGGATTAACGAGCGGATCAACGAACTCAACGCCGGTTTGTTACATTACAAGAAACTTCAGTAAGAAAAATGATGAACCCAATTCAAGTCGGCTGCCGCCTTCGATACGAAATCGCATCGCCAGCGACGCTGCTGCTCAATCTGTCCGTTGCGCTCAACGCCCATCAAACGACGACGGACGAGTCGCTCGAAATCCAACCGTTCCAGAAGGCGGAAGAATGTGCCGTCGGCCCGCTCGGCAACCGGCTGCTTCGATTAAGCGTTGACCCGGGCCAGTTGTCGATCGACTATCGAGCCACTGTTGAATTGTATGCCGACGAAGTCGACTCGACGGACATTCCCGAGGCGGTCTACGAAGACCTGCCCGCCGACGTGCTGTCCTACCTGAACCCGAGTCGCTACTGCGAATCCGACAAACTATTTCGATTCGCCAGCGAAGAGTTCGGGCAACTCGCGGCAGGTTACTCGCGAGTCACTGCGATCTGTAATTGGACGTACGAGCATCTGACGTACACACCTGGAAGTACCGGCCCGACGACGACCGCGTGCGACGTGTTACTACAACGCACGGGAGTCTGTCGCGATTACGCTCACGTCGCGATCAGTTTGGCCCGTGCGATGGGCATTCCCGCCCGTTACGTCTCTGGCTACGCGGTCAATTTGCAGCCGCCGGATTTCCACGGTTTCTTTGAAGCATATTTGCACGATCGCTGGTTCCTGTTCGACGCCACCCGACTCGCACCGGTCGGCGGTTTCGTCCGCATCGGCACCGGACGTGATGCGGCCGATATCGCGTTCGCGACCATTCGCGGCGAAGCGACCGGTACCAGCGTGGAAGTTTGGGCCAACGAGCAAAAAGGCGATCATCCGATTCTGGATTCCGACAACGTTCGAACTGCGGTGAGTTCCGCTTAGGCAGGTCCCGTCATGCCAAACCTCCAACGCACGTTTCAGTCGGATGAGCCTTGGAAATTTGGTGTCGACTGCAAGAAGTTGGTGCCGGGCTTTCTTTCGCCCCCCTTGTCGGCTTGTCCGACAGGAACGTGAGTTTTTAAATTAAGATGGTTGGCGTTTCCTGCAAGCTCCCCTGGCCAGCTTGCCTCGCAGGAAGCCAAGTCGGAAGCCAAGTCGGAAGCCAAGTCGGAAGCCAAGTCGGAAGCCAAGTCGGAAGCCAAGTCGGAAGCAGGGGTTCACGTATTTTCCGGGTGGGGCAAGCCAACGGGGAAGAGCGTATGTGAGCCTCGACGTTCCTTATTTCAAAACTAGGTTGCCCGTGTGACAATCACACGGGGGAACAAAATGGTGGGTAACTGACAGGACCTGAGTCCCAGGATTGACTTTCGCTGGTTCGGAGACCGTCGATCCTGGCGTCAGCTACAATGGGTTGATGGATGACACCTGCGATCCCGATGCTCCCGCTCCGCATTTCTCCTGCGCGGACTCGTCGCTGGAGTCGGTGTTGGCCTATTACATCGAGTTACGCGAGGCGGGATCGCCGGTGCGCGTCGATGAGATGCTGGATCGGTTCCCGCAACACGCCGAACCGTTGAGGAGTTTTTTTGCGAATCAGCAGTGGCTCGATCCGAACGCGGGGACGTTGTCGCATTCCTTGATCGGCGAATCGCTCGGCGATTTCTTGCTGAAGCGTGAAATCGCTCGCGGCGGAATGGGGACGGTTTATGAAGCGTTTCAGCAAAGTCTGCGGCGTGATGTTGCGGTCAAACTGATCAGTGACGGTTTGCTCGCCGATGACGAACTGAAAATGCGTTTTCGGATCGAAGCGGAGGCAGCGGCTTCGTTGTCGCATCCGAACATTTTGCCGATTCATGCCATCGGAACTTGGCGAGGCATGGATTACTTTGTCATGCCGCTGGTCAGCGGACGATCGCTCAACGCCGATGTGATGGCGAGAAAAAAACGGTTGGCCGAAACCATCGACTTCGCTCGATCGGCGTCCGATTTGGCGGAAGAGCGAGAGACCGTTTGCCGGTCCGTTCAAACGGTGTGCGATATCGCGCGTGCGGTCGGGTTCGCTCACCGGCGTGGGATCATTCATCGTGATTTGAAACCGGACAACGTGCTCGTTGATGACGAAGGGCAACCCAAGATTGTGGATTTTGGGTTGGCGAAATGGCATCGCGATGAACCGGGGGTGACTCAAGACGGACAAATTCTGGGGACGCCGCATTACATGAGTCCGGAACAGGCTCGTGGGGAATCCGATGTGACTGCGGCGACGGATATCTATTCACTCGGCGGAATTCTGTTTGCGTTGTTGACGGGGCAACCGCCTCATCGCGGTGAATCCACCGCCGAGGTTCTCAGCAGTGTGTTGAGTAACGAGGTGCCGTCGCTTCGATTGTCGTGGCCGGGGGGAATGCCACGATTACCGGAACTCACCGATTTGGACAATGTGCTCGCCCGCGCGATGGCGACGGATCGGACGCGGCGATACCGATGGGCGGATGAATTTGCCGATGACTTGGATCGGATTCTCGTTGGCGAATCTCCGCAGGCGGCGAGCGATGGGATCGTTAGCAAGGTGACTCGCGAGCTATTGCGGGACCAACACCAGGCATCGTTCGTCAGTTGGGGCCGAGCGCTGTCGCGAATCGGGGTGATCGTTTTCGTCGCCCATGTTTTGATGTTGGCGATTCAGGAATCGATGACGCCGGTGGTTCGCGAGTCGATGATGTTGTCGGCGTGGAGTGCCGGATCGCTACTCGGATATTTCGCGCCGCGGTTGTTCATGCTCGGTGCGATCGCCTGGACGATCCACCGTGCCCGTGATGGATGTTGGATGCCGCGTGGGGTGGCCGAGCGTCCGGTGTGGTCGATTTGGTTGGGGTATCTCGCGACGCTCGCGATGGTCAATGGTTTGTGGGGTTGGGGATATTTTGAGCATTCCGAGGTGATGGTGCTCGCCGGCATCATGAGCGGTTTCGGTTTTCTAGCGATGGCCGGGCATTTGTGGGGTGGCAACGCGTTTTCGGGACTGATGTTTTTTGCGGTTGCCACGGGGAGTGCCGTGTGGCCGCGATGGAGTCCGCTCTTTTTGGGAACGGCGTGGATGATCGCACTGCGAGTGCTGGGCAAACGCTACGCACCGCCGCAACCGAGAGTGCGGTCGCATGATTGCGAACAGTCCCCGTCATCCTGATTATGGAAGTCTCCGGCACAACCCTCCTCTTCGTTGTGATCATCAGAGTCGACGTGTTCGCAACAGTTTCTCCATCGCATCGGGTCGGGGGGGGTTGCCGAAACGCGATGTGTCATCGATTGCGTCCTACGTTTACGTGATCCGATTTAGACACCTCGCACAGGACAACAAACGCAATGCGCACCAATACCGCCACCGCTCGCCCCGATAATAGCCGTCAAGAACAGTTTGAAGAGACAAAACGCCGGATTCACGGCAAACTGGTCGACAAACTTGACCTTTCCCGCGTCGGTGATCTTCAAGGTGAGACGCTGAAGCGAGAAATTCGCATGGTGGTGGAACATCTTTGCGACGCCGAAGACACGCTTCTGAATCGTCAGGAACGCGAGCGAATCGTCGACGAGGTGCTTGATGAAACGTTCGGCCTCGGTCCGCTCGAATTGATTCTCAAAGATCCGAAGGTCAGCGATATTCTGATCAACGGGCCGAAGAACATTTACGTCGAGAAAAACGGCCAGATGCAGAAGACCGACGTGGAATTCCGCGACGGCAAACACCTGTTGCAAATCATCGACCGGATCGTTAGCAAGGTGGGTCGCCGCGTTGACGAAACCAGCCCGATGGTCGACGCCCGACTCGATGATGGTTCGCGGGTTAACGCGATCATTCCGCCACTCGCTCTCGACGGTGCCGCCGTTTCGATTCGTCGTTTCGGTAGCAACCCGCTCAAACTCGAGGATCTGCTGAACTACCGCGCCTTCACGCCCGAGATGGTGATGTTGCTCGAAGGCTGCATCAAAGCCCGGTTGAACATGATCATCTCCGGTGGTACCGGTTCGGGGAAAACGACGTTACTCAACACGCTCTCCTCGTTCATCGGCCACGATGACCGAATTGTCACGATCGAAGACGCGGCCGAATTGCAGTTGCAACAGGATCACGTCGTGCGATTGGAAACGCGTCCACCGAACATTGAAGGCACCGGAGCGGTCACAGCGACCGACCTGGTGAAGAACGCCCTGCGGATGCGTCCCGAGCGGATCATCATCGGGGAATGTCGTGGTGGTGAAACACTCGACATGTTGCAGGCCATGAACACCGGTCACGACGGATCGCTTACCACCGTTCACGCCAACACGCCGCGTGACGCGATCGCTCGACTCGAAACGCTCGTCATGATGGCGGGATACGATTTGCCTGTGAAAGCCATTCGTCAACAGATTTCCGGTGCCGTCGATGTGCTCATCCAATCCAACCGTTTGCAAGGCGGTCCGCGACGAGTGACCGCGATCACGGAGGTGGTCGGAATGGAACAAGACACCGTCGTGCTACAAGACATCTATCGATATCGCCAAATCGGCATCAACGAACAAGGCAAAGCGTACGGCGTGTTCGAATGCCCCGGTGTTCGCCCTGGTTTCATGAGCAAACTCGAATGCGCAGGCGTCCGTTTGCCCAGCAGTGCATTCCGCGAACGCATCATGATGGAAGCCTAAGTCTGGGTTCGGCGGCATCCTGCCGCCGTGAAACCCGACGGCTAAGCACATCGGGGGAAAAGGTTCGGCAGAACCTCACGTAGGCGAGTCTCTCTGAGACTCGTAATTTTCAGCGTCTCAGAGAGACGCTGCTACGTGGTTCCACCGAATGAATTGTGACGATGTGCTTAAGCACATCGGCGGAAAAGGTTCGGCAGAACCTCACGTAGGCGAGTCTCTCTGAGACTCGTAATTTCCAGCGTCTCAGAGAGACGCTGCTACGTGGTTCCACCGAATGAATTGTGACGATGTGCTTAAGCACATCGGCGGAAAAGGTTCGGCAGAACCTCACGTAGGCGAGTCTCTCTGAGACTCGTAATTTTCAGCGTCTCAGAGAGACGCTGCTACGTGGTTCCACCGAATGAATTGTGACGATGTGCTTA
>Ga0163216_100786_pt1 | contig 34077 bp, 32 predicted proteins | sample SynspAceP_FD_167610 | JGI IMG/M metagenome (GOLD analysis project Ga0163216, IMG submission 167610) | Saline lake microbial communities from Ace Lake in Antarctica - Synechococcus sp. Ace-P (Illumina Assembly) | ecosystem: Environmental > Aquatic > Non-marine Saline and Alkaline > Saline ...
GAAGTGGCTGCGCTGCTGAACAATCGCCCCAGAAAGACCCTCGGCTGGAGAACGCCCGCCGAAGCAATGGCCGACGAAATCGAGGCCTTCAAACCAGGTGTTGCGCTTGCAACTTGAATCCAAGGAGCTTTATCGTGCAGCAGTAGCAATGCATGAGATGACGCGCTTAGCAGCGCCACACATTCGCCCAAAGGGGGACAGCCAGAATGCTATCTATTTAGGCTACTATTTCAATCTTGGCTTTGCAGTAGAGCTTTATCTGAAGGCATACATACGTAACGCGACAGGCGAGGATGTATCCGTCCATGGCCATAAGCTTGACAAATTGCTGAAAGTGGCGATTCTCAACGGCTTCAATTTTCAGAAGCAGGCTATGACCCGTATTGTCGAAATAATTGGTTCCGAACATCAGACTTACAAATATAGATATGCTGAGGGTGCGGAGAAATTTAATTATATCGAACAAATAGATTTAGTTGAAGCAGCTTTGACGTCTTGCGAAAGTGGGATGGCACATTTATCGATTCAGGTGAGCACATGACCACGAAGACAACATGATGTCCTTAAACGTAAATAGGATACTTGCTTTGCATCGTAATTTAAAGAACACAGTATTTTTTCATCTCTAATGCTAGCTGAATATCGTTCAACTAAGAAAGATCCACATGCGCAAATTTTACTTTGCTGCCGCAGCTCTTTTCGGCATGACTGCTTGCGGTCCGACAGTCCCGCCAACAGTAATATCGCCTGCCGTGGTTGCTACGAGTTCTATAAATAGTGCTAAGTCGACTATTCGAAGCATGATGAAGGATCCTGGGTCTATCCAATTTGGGCCTGTCGCTACCTATAAAACAGATTCTGGCTACGAGATCGTTTGCCAAAGATACAATGCTAAGAATAGTTTTGGAGCTTACGCTGGGGAAGATATAGGGTTCGTTCGGCTTTCGTCTGGAAAAATCGTAGAGGTGAAACTTGGTGTTCCTCAGGGAAGCTATAGGTGCGGTGATGCTTCCAGAGGAGGTGGGGAATTCCGATACTAATTAGGTACGGCAGCGGATGAAATAGCAGGTCTCGATTGAAGTCTCCTATTTTCACCTGCACTACCCCTACCAAAAATAACAGGTTTTGGTAGGCTGGCATGAGCTGACGTTAGTAGGGGTGCAGCGAACTCCCGCTTCGTCCCCTACTGCAGACTTTGACGCCTAGTGCAGCGAATGTCCGCCAGCAGTACCATCACTCTGACGCTTGTTGTGCCTGATAGTCAGCATACGACAGCTCGTAGCGCTTGCCTGTGAGCATATCCTTCTTCAAACGCGGCGTAAGATGGCTGTAATGCCGCTCAATCATGCCAATGCTTGTGCCCATCTGTATAGCCAACGCATGGATATCCATGCCGTCGTTGAGCAGAGAAAACGTAGCGTAGGTGTGCCGCAAACTGTAGAGCGTTCGGTTCTGCGCAGTGCGCGGGCACGTGATCAGCCCCGTCTCGGTAACAAACGCACGGAACGTCTGATGCAGGTTCTTGGACACAGTGCCATACGGCAAGCGGAACACAGGCAAATCCACTTTGTTCTTTAGAAGCTGCTCAAACGGGATATGTTTGATGTCTTCTGATCGTTCGTGGATGCGCTTGAGGTAGTTGATGGTGCCTGAACGGCAAATGATGTCGCGCCGCCCTGTTTTGCCCGATACGCTCATCTCTAGGTATTGCAGCCCTTTGTCTTCAAACAACGTGACATGCTTCCAGCGCAGATTCAGCGCCTCAGTGCCGTGCCGCATACCTGTGTTGGCAAGGATCAATACATAGTCGCGCATCAGATGGCGCATGTCAGTGGGCTTGCCCTTTTTGCCCTGTGTGATCCAACTGGGCAGCTTGCGGATCATGGTGGCGTATTCTTCGCGCGTGAAGTCTGGGCGACGTTCGCTTTTCTCGCCCTTGTTTACCAACATGGGCACATTCTTGTGCACCAGAAACCCTCGCGCCACAGCTTCGTCAAACACACGGTTCATGGCAGAGTTGTGTGTGTTCAGCGTGCTTGCCTTAGGTTCACGTCCCATCTTCACGCGACGCCACCCATAGAAATCTTGGATTTTCTGGTAGTCGATTGAGGTTACATGCTGTGATCCAAAGAACGGGATCAAATAGCTCTCTACGCACACGATGTAGTCTTTGTAAACTTTCTTGCCCAAGCCCGCGTTGAGCTGTTTGCGCATGTCCAAAATCGCCAGTCGTGCCACGTCAGAGAATTTCTTGGTGACGATGGGCAAGTCGTTCTTGTGGCGGAATTTATACTCAAGGTAGGCGTCGCACGCATACTCCTTGGCTTCATCCAAATCGCGCTTGCCCGTGCTGATGCGCACTGTGTGTCCGTCGATGGTAAAGGCTGCCTGCCAGCGCCTGCTGCGCACGCGCCGATACACACGGACTGCACCGTCTAACAGTAGATGTGTGTCGTCCCGCAGCTGCCGCATCATGCTCTCCTTGCTTGCACAGTACGGCTCAAACTACGGACAAGTCTACTACAGTGTGTTTTTGGAGTTAGGTTTTTTAGTGGAGCAAAATGCTCGGTGTTAGTTCTCTTTAATGGGTTGCTGCGAGGCACTGAGGGCGGATTCCGGACCTTAGCTGCGTCTGCGAAGGTTCTGTGCCAGAATTGCAAAAGCGGCCATTCAAGCCGTAGCAGACCGAAGCCCCCGTGCTGCGCTTCACACCAACGTCGGCTGTGCGCAGATAGTGTGCTTTGCAAAGTCGCGCGACCGCCAAGTGCAGAAGTTAATGGAAGCGACGGGCTTAGCATTCCACAGACCCAGTAGGGCACGGGATACCCGCGCTAGCAATAAGACCTCAATGCCTTATCATATGCGTCCAAGCCCGCTGCAACTGAGTGGTACCTGGACATGGTGATTGAAGGCGCGTCATAGTGTGGTGTCACGTCCCTGTAATACGTATGCGCTAAGGAGTTTCTGCGTTCCTTAAGGTTGCGCAGTTCTGATTTGAAATTTGTCGAAATTGAGGCGGGAATTGACTTCTCCAAAGTTTCATAACCACGAAAGCCAACTAATGATGTTACCAGTGTAACAAAGTGTTTCTGATACTCAAAACCATAGTTAAGCTTAACCTTTTCTCGAACCGCTTTTCGATTTTTCTCTTGCTTCAAGCCCCTTACGCAACCTCTTAGAATTATGTCATCCATCGATAATTCAATCCAACCGCACAATTCCAATATCGCAAGCTTCGAGCAATAGCTTGCCTCGGTAACTGAATTTGAATTTCGATAGACTCGATCTAGGTATCTCAGATTTTTGATGATGTAGCTGTTAGAGATCATTGGGAAAAAATCTGCGTTGCCTCATCAAGTCTTGCTCCAACCTTGTCCTTTTTGGACAGACCTTCTGACAATCCTTCGTCTTTAAAGTGCCGGGACGTTCGAAGCTGATTATAGCGTTCTTTGACCGCTTCATTGCTCATTGCTTCGACAGCGACGATGTTACGCGCGATACCAACCAGCATCGCCTCGACAACTGCTGTTGGCATCCTTTGGGCTGGACCTTCAGGGAACGCGCCAATCAACACGTTCACGACCCTCCCGAATATGTCTCGCTTCGAAATCATAAATTTGGCATCTGGATTACGACGCGGATACATATAGTCATTCAGGAACTTACCAACCTGACCATTGTACTTTTTCGGTTCATCCAAAAAGGCAAAAAATCGCAGAATGATCTCTTGCTTTACAAATCTATAATTACTGCCATCTTTCATTCTATTGAAGGTGCGCCAACCTTCGACTCCATCAAGCTCTCGAAGCAGCTGGTTCAACGCACCACTGTAGATGCAATTTCGAATTTCTTGGTTGTTGAGCTTTGTTCCACCCGAGTTTAGTCGGTGGAAAACCGTAAACAAATACTCCATGTGAGTCTTTTTCGAGAAGTCACAGCGCAACACAGTTATCGGAAGCGTTTTGTTTTGAACCCGATCAAAAATTTTCTTCTGCTCGCCTTTGCCATTTTTAAACGTCGCAGCGAGCTTGCCCGCAATCTTAGTGTCAATATCGTCAAGTTTAGAAAGACGCCAATCACCCCCTTCCAAAAAGTTTACTATCGAACTCATGCGTTGCAACCCATCAATCACGATCCACGTGTCCGTTTTATGATCCAAGGCAAAACACATACTTGGAATTGGAAGCTGCTTGATCAAAGAGTCGATAAAGCGTGTTTGATCGGCAGACTTCCAAACTACGTCGCGCTGAAAATCTGGTTGAAGGTCGATAATGCCGTCACTGGTCATTCTCGCAAGATCTGCACAAGACCGGAGTTCGTTGTATGCGACGATGTCCGTTGGTGGCGTTTCGGAAGTATCGTCTTCATTGAACTCAGGGTCCGTAAACTCTAGAGGTTGATCTTCCAGTACTTCATCCTCAGTCAATTCAACTCTCCTTTTTTTATGTTCTGACGACCCTATGCACTAAAGTTTTAAAAAGTAACCAACGATTAATAGAATTTTTGCCTTTGAAGCAGGCGATTGTGTCCCGGAGCTTTTTTGTTTGCCGAAAAGTTCTGCTTCCTGATCAGGGCGAATATTCATGTCCGCTTCGGGCTGAGAGCAGTCATTCGTCACGATCGGCATGGACGGCGGCTCTGGGCCGAAAGAAACGCCCGTGAAACCTCCCACAACATATGGGATTGAACGCAATGGCTCAAACACATTGGCCAGACGCCATCAACAAAGCGCAAGCTATGGCAGTGCTGCAACGCTGGGACTTTGCTGGTTAGATGAGCAAGTCTCGCCTCAGCCTTCGCGTTCAGCCTTTTTACGCGCCAGCTTGCGCTGACGGCTAAGGACTTCTTTTTTCTCGCGAGCCTTGCGAACAGACGGCTTTTCAAAATGCTCTTTGAGCCTCATTTCGCGGAAAACACCTTCACGTTGCAGCTTTTTCTTGAGCGCACGAAGCGCCTGATCGACGTTGTTATCACGAACACTTACTTGCATTTGATTTTCGCTATTTTCCAAGAACTTGTATCAGGCGACTTGCCCGCAAATATTGCCAAAATCAAACAAAATCTTTGCAGCAAAACTCATGCAGTTTGATTTTCAAGCCAGATGGCAACACGGCACTCGACGCCATCAACAAATCTCAAGCCATGTGAGTGATAGAACGCTGAGACTTTGCTGGTTATCAGTCGCAAACATTGTATCGTTAAACACTGTGTTCACGCACGCAAACATAAACACAGTGTTCAACAAAGTGTTTCACGCGCAAACCAGCCAGCGAACACGTCAAAAAGTGTGCGTTTGGTGTGTTTTTGAAATGCACACGCTTAGCGTGCATATTTAACGTAAAAACTGTGATTAAAAGTTATAATTGGTGCCCAGGGGCGGAATCGAACCACCGACACGAGGATTTTCAATCCACTGCTCTACCCCTGAGCTACCCGGGCACCGGGACCATATTACTGGTCGGGTGTGGGCGTTTTAGAGGCTGGTGGAGCGGGTGTCCAGCCTAATTTTACGTCTCTGCACAACAAGATGAGAGAATGTTTTAATGTGGCTTTTGCGGGGGTGCGTTTTCAGCAGCATCCATCGCTTTTTCGATGTCATCTGGGTCGTGTGAGGGGGCTGCATAGGCGCCTGAAAACCATTTGGCCAGATCCACATCCGCGCAACGGCGCGAGCAGAAGGGTTTGTACTTCTCGTCCGCCTCGCCGCTGCACATCGGGCAACTCATGCCAGCACCTCCGCCAGCGGGGCGCGGGCGCGTTTGCGTTGCAGCTCATAGTGGCCAAGCGGGGTCCAGCCCACCAGCGTCGTCTCGACGTCATCGGATTTGAAGGCAGACCGCAACGCTGTCTCGAACGGGCGGCGATCCTTCTTGGGCATCGGTGCCAGATCAAGCACAATCTGCCCGCCAAGACCGCGCAGACGCAGCGCACGGGGCAGCGCACGCGCACAGGCCATGTTGGCCTTAATACCGGCGGCAAGCGACACATCGGTGCCGGTGTTAACGTCTACAGCGACCAGCGCGCGCGTAGGCTCAACATACATCGAGGCACCGCCCGACAGCGGCACAAGATCTTGTGCCAATGCATCCAGCGCGTCCAGCACGCCATGTTCTTCGAATCCGCCGTCCTCGGTGACAATCTCGGCCTTTTCGACCCAGTCGCGCCATGCCAGCACATGGGGGCCGTCGCCTTCGGCAAGGGTCTCCATCTCGGTGCTCTCGTCGGTCAGCACGGTATGCGCCAATTCCAGCATCGCATTGATATCCTCGGCAATCACATCACTTTCGGCACCCGCACAGCACGACCGCAGGATCAGGCCATATTCCGCGCCATCCATCGCTTCATGGGCAATCTCCAGCAAACGATCCCGCTCGGGCTCGTCACGGATCGAGCGGGAGATGTTCAGACCCGGCGCATCAGGCGTGACAATCGCATAACGGCTTTTGAACAGCAGCTTGGACGTCACGGGAATCGCCTTGCCGTCCTCGGCAAAGCCGGTGACCTGCACCAACAGATGCTGACCCGGGGTGAGACCCTTGATCTGTCGCAAAAACGCAGAACCATCGGGGGTTTTCAGGAACATGCCCCCCTGCCCTTTCACGGGACGGTCGGCAATGGCGCGGTAAATGGTGCCGACGCGGGCCGCATCGGGTGTATCCACCAGCAGATCTTCCATCTGGCCGTCCACCATCAAGGCTGCGGCTTCGATATCGCCCAAATGGTCGAGAATAATTGTACGGCCCTTCATGAGCGGTCTCCATATAGGGGGTAGCCTGCCGCACGCAGCAGATTTGCGGTCTCGGCCAGTGGCAGGCCGACAATACCGGTGAAAGATCCGGAAATCCACGGGATCAGCACGCCGGCAGGTCCCTGGATGCCATAGCCACCCGCCTTACCTTGCCAATCGCCGGTATCCAGATAGGCGTTCAGTTCTTCCTCGCTGAGGGATTTCATGCGCACGGTGCTCATCACATCGCGCTCCCACAGCCGCTCGCCACGTTTGACGGCAACGGCAGTGATGACCTTGTGACGGCGGCCCGACATGGCGCGCAGGAACCTCTCGGCCTCCGTACGGTCGGCAGGTTTGCCCAGAATGCGGCGGCCAATGGCCACGGTCGTATCGGCACAGAGCACGATATCATCCGTGTCCGAAGGCACAGCCGCCACCTTCTCGCGGGCCATACGCGCGCAGTAGGGGCGCGGCAGTTCGCCCTTCAACGGCGTCTCGTCAATATCAGGCGCGCGGATTTCATCCGCCAAAACGCCAATTTGCGCCAGCAATTCCTTGCGACGCGGTGATCCTGATCCGAGGATGAATTTCATAAGCAGCTCCTCGCCCGACCCGTCGGGCAGGCGGGGGTATCGTTATTTGAAACGGTAGTTGATCCTGCCCTTGGTCAGATCATAAGGGGTCATTTCGACCTGTACCTTATCGCCTGCCAGAACGCGGATCCGGTTCTTGCGCATTTTTCCTGCCGTATGCGCGATGATCTCATGGCCGTTTTCAAGCTCGACCCGAAACGTCGCGTTCGGCAGAAGTTCTTTCACAACACCTGGAAATTCGAGCGTATCTTCCTTGGCCATGGTTTCTCCTGTAAAAACGTCCCCCAACCGAGGACATGGCGCTAAATGAGCGCATCCGCGCGGATTTTCAAGAGGAGATACGCCCCAGAGGTATATTTAGCGCAGGCTGGTCGCGGCCTGCCTGCTCCTCCCAATGCTGACGGTTCAGCACCACGCCATCGCGGCGCACATGGGCAATTGCTTCAATGTCTACATCGGCATAGGTCCAGCCGGGCAGGCAAATCTCTGCGACGGCCATCACACCGGTGGACGGAAAGCCAGTATCAGGCGGGCAGAAGATGCCACCAGCCCCCACGCAGGACCCCAGCGCATCCGACCAATCCGCCTGTCCCACCACCGACGACATGGCGGTGATGCATTGATTCTCCAGCGCGCGGGCCATCGCACCCGTGCGCACACGCCAGTAGCCTGCCAGTGCTTCGGTCACGCTGGGGACGGCAATGATGTCACAGCTTTGCAGCGCGCGGCCCAGCAGCGGGAATTCACTGTCATAGCAGATCAGGATGCCGATGCGGCCCAGTGCGGTGTCAAAGACCTGCAAAGGCCCGCCCCCGATCACTCCCCAGATTTCCCGCTCGAACCGCGTCATGATCTGTTTGTCCTGCACGCCGATATGCCCGTCCGGTGTAATCAGGCGCGCACGGTTCACAGGGCGCGTGGCCGTTGCAGCAGGGGCGGAGGCCGCGACAATATGCACCCCGTATTCTGCCGCCAGCCGCAGATGCAGCGCATCCGCCTGCTCCAGCTTGTCAGAGACGGAGAACAGCGACCGCTCCAGATCACCCGCCACGTCCAATCCATCCAGCGTGGCCAACTCCATCGCGCCATATTCGGGGAATACCAGCAAATCGGCACCCTTGCCCGCCGCCTCCGCCACCCAAGACCCCAGCTTGTCCTCGTACTGCGCCCAAGAGGTCAGGACATCGAGCGGATAGGCGGCGGTGGCGATTTTCATCGGGCAGGCTCCGGCAACTGGGACAAGACCCGCACAGTCTGCCCTGCCAGCGTCAGCGCGGCAAGGGTCGCCTTGCCCGCCTACGGGCTGGAAGGCAGACCTATGCCGTGATAGTGCAACAGCCAGCCGCAGCCGGAGCCCCCCCATGAGCAACATCGTTATTCTGACAGGTGCCGGCATTTCGGCTGAAAGCGGGCTGGAGACATTCCGCGCGGAAACCGGCCTTTGGGCGCAGCACCGCGTCGAGGATGTGGCAACCCCCGAAGGGTTTGCCCGTGATCCGGCACTTGTGGTGTCCTTTTACAACGAGCGCCGCCGTCAGGCTGCCGCTGCGTTGCCGAACGCCGCGCACCACGCACTTGCGCGACTGGAAGCAGAGCACAACGGCGAAATTTTGGTGGTCACGCAAAACGTCGATGACCTGCACGAACGCGGCGGCACGCGAAACCTGATCCACATGCACGGCGCGCTGAATTCCGCGCTTTGTGCGCGTTGCGATCACCGCTGGACTGCCCCTGCACGCATGAACGCAGGCGATGCCTGCCCCTCCTGCACGGCCCCCGCCGCGCGCCCCGATATCGTCTGGTTTGGCGAGATGCCCCACCGGATGGAGCAGATTTTCGAGGCAATCGCCTGCGCGGATATCTTTGCCGCCATCGGCACTTCCGGCAATGTCTATCCGGCGGCAGGGTTTGTGGCCGAAGCCGCGCGTGCGGGTGCGCATACGCTAGAGATCAATCTGGAGCCGTCGTCTGTGGGCGCACACTTCGACAAGGCCCTGCTGGGTTCCGCCACGCAGACCGTGCCCGCATGGGTTGACAGCATCCTCAAAGGCGCATGATCACCGCTCCTGATCGACAGGAATGATAATCTCGACCTCGCCCGCGACTTCAAACACCAGCGTGACAGGCACAAGCGCGCCCTGCTCTAGCGGCGCATCCAGCCCCGTGAACATCAGATGGTCACCACCGCGCGCAAATGCGTGGCTCTCGCCATCCGCCACAGGGACACCGCCCTCAATCTCGCCCATGCGCATCACACCGTCGGCATCCTCGCTATGGCTGTGCAAGGCCACCTGCCCTGACAGGGCAGAGCGCGCACCGATCAGCCTGTCGTCCCGCCCGGTCTGGTTGCGCACCACCATAAAGGCGGCGGCGGTGGTCGAGGTGGGCAAACTGCTGCGCAGATAAGGCGCTTCGACCGCAAAAGCAGCGTCGCTTTTATCCAGCGGCGACATTTTCACCGAAACCACCGCCATCATTACCGCGGCCAGTGCGAAAAGTACCACAATGCCAACGGCACCTTTGGGGTTGTACATGTTTCTGCCTCCTGAAGTCCGGTTAGGACGTGGATACGCAGGCCAGCACATTCCAGACCCACAAACAAAAAACCCCGACCTGTTACCAGATCGGGGTATTCAAACTCTTCGCTAAACCGCAAGGGTTCAGGACAGCGCATCAGCCGTTGTACCGGACTTCGCGATCGCTTTTTTGATCTTCATCGCGTTGTCGGACAATTCAATGTCTTTGGCCTTCGCCAGAAACTTGTCCAAACCGCCACGGTGATCCACGCTGCGCAATGCGGCAGCAGAGATACGCAACTTGAATCCGCGACCCAGCGATTCGGACTGAAGCGTCGTGTCGTTCAGGTTTGGCAGGAACCGGCGGCGTGTGCGGTTCTTGGCGTGAGATACGTTGTTGCCCGACATCGGGCCTTTTCCGGTCAATTCGCAACGGCGCGACATGGGTTCATCCTCTTGATTCGACGCGTCACCTGGTATCCGGCAACACAGCTAGGCAGGTCACGCCAATGGTGACCCGTAAATTGGTTGTCAGGCTTTAGGAGGAATCGCTGTGGAGGTCAACCCAGCAGCGTTGCTTTCTCACGCATGATCGCGCAATTCACGCACAAAGGTGGCCGCAGCGGCGGCAGGCTCCTGCGTGCCCGCTGCAACAGCATCGCCAAGGGCTGACAGCGCACTGCGCGCGGCCGGTGTTTCCAACTGTGCCAGCAGCGCCATTTTCACAGCCTGTTCAAACCAGTAGCGGGCCTGCATGGCGCGTGTCAGCTCCCAAAACCCATTTTCACGCCGCCAGTCCGACAGGGTTTGCAGTGTTTCCCAAACCTCCGACAAACCGCGTTGCTCCAGCGCGGAGACGTTCATCGCGCGTGGATAACCTTCGGGGTCTTGCGGGCGTTTGCGCATCAGCCGCAGCGCACCTGCATAATCGGCCTGCGTGCGCATTGCTGTGGCTTTCAGGTCACCATCGGCCTTGTTGACCACAATCACATCCGCCATTTCCATGATGCCGCGCTTGACGCCTTGCAGCTCGTCCCCGCCCGCAGGGGCCAGCAGCAGCAAGAACAGATCGGACATCTGTGCCACCACTGTCTCAGACTGGCCCACGCCCACAGTTTCAATCAGCACCACGTCAAATCCTGCCGCCTCGCACAACGCGACCGCCTCGCGGGTGCGGCGCGCGACACCGCCCAGATGGGTCTGGCTGGGGCTGGGGCGGATGAATGCGCGGGGATCACGACTTAGCAAATCCATCCGCGTTTTGTCGCCAAGGATCGACCCGCCAGAGCGCGAGGAACTGGGATCAACCGCCAGCACCGCCACCCGCAGGCCCTGAGCGGTCAGCATCAGGCCGAAACTCTCGATAAACGTCGATTTCCCCACGCCGGGTGTCCCCGACAGTCCAATGCGCAGCGCCTGTTTCTCATGAACCAAAGCTGCCAGCAGCGCTGTCGCCTGCACGCGGTGATCGGCACGGTTACTCTCCACCAGCGTGATGGCCTGCGCCAGCGCGCGCCGCTCGCCCGCGATGATGCGCTGTGCCCTGTCGGTGATGTCCATCGGGTGTGCCTCCGCTTGTTCAGCCGTTTTTCACGCGCCGCGCGCCGAATGTCCAGCCTTGCCCTGCCCCCGCGCAACACGGATAACGGCGTTATGCAAAAACTGCTCCCCATTGATGATGTGATGCCCGATGTGCTGGACGCCCTGCGGCGCACGGGCCGTCTGGTGCTGCAAGCGCCGCCGGGTGCCGGCAAGACCACACGCGTGCCGCTGGCCATGCTGGAGGCGGGGCTGACACCGGGTCGCATCCTGATGCTGGAGCCGCGCCGCCTTGCTGCGCGTGCAAGCGCCGAGCGTATGGCGCAGACTTTGGACGAAGATGTCGGCCAAACCGTGGGCTACCGCGTGCGTGGTGCCTCTGCGGTGTCCAAGGCCACAAAAATCGAAGTCGTCACCGAAGGCATCCTGACCCGTATGATGCAGGACAATCCTGAATTGCCGGGCATTGGTGCGGTGATCTTTGACGAATTTCACGAACGCTCGCTCAACGCCGATCTGGGGCTGGCCCTGTGTCTGGAAATCGCGGGTGTGCTGCGCGACGACCTGCTGCTGGTGGTGATGTCTGCGACATTGGACGCCGCCCCCGTTGCCGCGCTGATGGACGCGCCCGTGGTGACGTCCCAAGGCCGCAGCTTTCCCGTCACGCCGCATTGGCTGGACAAGCCGCTGTCCAAGACCCTGCGGTTCGAGCAGGCGGTGGCCGATCTGGTGTTGCACGCGATGGCGCAGAACGACGGCTCCGCGCTGGTGTTCATGCCCGGTGAGGGCGAGATCAGGCGCGTTGAGAGCATTCTTGCACGGCAGGTCCCGCAGGATTGCACCATCGCCCCCCTATTCGGTGCGATGGATTTCAAGGCCCAGCGCGCCGCGATTGATCCTGCCGCGTCTGGCCGCAAGATCGTGCTGGCCACCGCGATAGCCGAGACATCGCTCACCATCGAAGGCATCCGCATTGTCGTCGATGGCGGGCGGTCGCGGCGGGCCGAGTTCAACCCCTCCTCCGGCATGTCCCGCCTTGTCACCACGCGCGTCACCCAAGCCGAAGCCACCCAACGCGCAGGCCGTGCGGGGCGTATGAGCGCAGGCGTGTCCTACAAGCTCTGGACCCGTGGCGAAGACGGCGCGCTGGCCGCCTACCCGCCTGCGGAAATCGAGAGCGGCGATCTGGCGGGCTTTGCGCTGGAGCTTGCAGTCTGGGGTGCGCAGGCGCAGGAGTTGGCTTTTGTCACCCCGCCTCACGCGGGCCGTCTGGGCGAGGCACATGCGCTGCTGCACATGCTGGGCGCGCTGGATGCCCATGGCCGGATCACCGCGCACGGGCGACAGCTGGCCAAGCTGCCGCTGCATCCGCGTCTAGCCCATATGGTCGCGCGGGGCGGGCGCACGGCTGCCACCCTCGCCGCCATTCTGGCAGAGCGTGACCCGCTGCGGAATGCGCCGCTGGACCTGAGCCACCGCATGCGCGCTGTGGCGGGCGAGCGCGTGCCGGGCGAGGTGCACCACGCCACAATTGCCCGCATCAGGCTGGAGGCCAAGCGCCTTGCGCGCGAGACTTTGCCGAAGGGTCCCGAAGACATCGGCACGCTCGCCGCTCTCGCCTATCCTGACCGCATCGGGCTGCGCCGCAAGGGCGATGCCGCGCGGTTTGTGCTGTCGGGGGGCAAGGGTGCCGTGATTGCGGACGGTGATCCGCTGGCAGGCGAACGGTTGATTGTGGCCACCGATCTGGACGGTGATCCGCGCGAGGCACGTGTGCGCCAAGGCACTGCCCTGTCCGAGAATGCCCTGCGCGCCGCCTTTGCCGAGCAGATCGCATGGCATGACCATTGCGTCTGGTCGCGCCGCGAGGGCCGCGTAGAGACGCGCAGACAGGAACGCTTTGGCGCACTAGTGCTGGACGACCGGACATGGAGCGATGCGCCGCAGGAAAGTGTCGCCCGCGCCATGCTGGAGGGTATCGCACAGCTCGGCCTGCGCCCTGATGCCGCCGCCGCACGTTTTCTGCGCCGTGCTGCCCTGATGGCGGGTCAGATGGATTTCCCCGACTTCTCGGAAGCCCATCTATTGGAGACGCTGGAAGACTGGCTGCTGCCGCATTTGGGCACCACGCGCAGCACCGCCGACTGGAAACGCTTTGACATGCTGCCCGCCCTGCGCGCGCGGCTGAACTGGGACCAGCAGCAAAACATGGACCGCACAGCGCCTGCGCATTTCGAGACGCCGCTGGGCCGGAAGATCGCCATTGATTACGATGGCGAGACGCCGCAAATCGCTGTGCGCCTGCAAGAGATGTTCGGTGTCACGCGCCACCCGACTGTGGCGGGCCAACCCTTGCAGGTCACGCTGCTGTCGCCTGCCCAGCGCGCAGTGCAAGTGACGATGGACCTGCCCGGTTTCTGGGAGGGCTCTTATGCGGATGTGCGCAAGGACATGCGCAGCCAGTACCCGCGCCACCCGTGGCCCGATGATCCGCGCGCTGCGGATCCGACCTTGCGCGCAAAACCACGCGGGACGTGAAGCGGGATCAGTCGCGAAAACCCTGCGCGCGCTCTTCTTCCGCCGCTTTGATCTTCTCCAGAAGGGATAAAGACAGCGGCGTGGGAATGGATTTCTCAAGCCCCATGGCGATGATGCGGCCTTGAAAAGCGTCCACTTCGGTGGGGCGGCCCGCATCGAGGTCATAGGCCATGGAGGTCCGCGCCTGCGGGTCGATTTGCAGTACTCTGGCCGCGATGCGCCGGAACAGCGGTGTCGGCAGGCGCAGGATATAGGGCACCAGCCCCATGGGCACGGGGATTGGAGGTTTGACAGCACAGCCGTGCGCGCGCAAGACGCCCAGCGCTTCTTCCAGCTGCTCGGCCAGCAGGCTGCGCCACTGCGGGCTGAGAAGCTGCTGGTACAGGCTCAGCCCCGACAGGGCATTGGGCGCATTATTAAGGTTGAGCAGGAGCTTGCCCCACTGGAACGCCTCGATCTCGGCACTCTGGGTGACGGTCATGGCGTCATTACTCAGCAGAGTGTCCAGACCATGCGGCCCTGCGCCAATGACAATGTCACCGCTGTTGGCACGGTGAAAGCGGCCCTGCGCCATCGGCACCACGTTGAACGGGACCATTGCAGGACGGATATCATGCTCCGGCAGGGCGGCGCGCAACGTATCGGCATGGCCCATCCCGTTTTGCAGGCTGATCACAACAGCGCCGTCCTGGGCGTAATCGCAGATAAGCGAGGCCATATTTGCCGTGGCGGCTGACTTGACGCAGACAAGAATTATATCGGCCTTGCGAAGTATGTGCGGACTCTCGTGCAAATCAAGCGCGTCGGCAGGCAAACTGATGTCCAAGCCGTCATAGCCGGTGAGCCACAGACCATTATCGCGCAAGCTGTCAAATATACGCCTGCGGCCCAGAAAGCTGACGGTATGGCCGGCACGGGCCAGAAGGCCACCGACAAAACAGCCGACAGCTCCTGCCCCCGCAACAACAATGCGGGGGGTTTGTGATGCGTTACTTTCCAAGACACCAGCGCATGACGGCTTTTTGCGCATGCAGACGGTTTTCGGCTTCGTCGAAGATGACCGAGCGGGGGCCGTCCATTACGGCACTTGTCACCTCGTCGTCGCGGTGGGCGGGCAGGCAGTGCATGAACAGCGCGTCGGGCTTGGCACGCGCCATCAGCGCCTCGTTGACCTGATAGCCTCGCAACTGGTTGTGCCGCCGCTCGCGCGCGGAGGCCGGATCGTGCATGGAAACCCATGTGTCCGTGACCACCAGATCAGCGCCTTTGACCGCATCGTTCGGGTCGCGCACTTTGGTATAGAGACCGTCAAGCGCGCGCTCGGGGTCCAGCGGTTCGGGACCGGTATAGACCAGCTCGAAATCGAACTGTTTGGCGGCATGGGCGAAGCTGGCGAAGACGTTGTTGCCATCCCCCGACCAAACCACGCGCTTGCCCTTGATCGGGCCGCTATGTTCCTCGAAGGTCATGATGTCAGCCATGATCTGGCAGGGATGGCTGCGGTTGGTCAGGCCGTTGATGACGGGAACGGAGGCGTATTCCGCCATCTCCAGCAGGGTCTGCTCCTCGAACGTGCGGATCATGATCAGATCGACATAGCGCGAGAGCACACGGGCGGTGTCCGCAATCGTCTCGCCGTGGCCCAGCTGCATGTCGGTGCCCGACAAGACCATGGTCTGCCCGCCCATCTGGCGCACACCGACGTCAAAGGACACGCGGGTGCGGGTGGAGGGTTTTTCGAAGATCAGAGCGACCATGTGATCTTTGAGCGGTTGCACATCGTCCAGCGCCCCGCGCGGGCGGCCATGGCGCGCAGTTTTCATCGCGGCGGCACTGTCGATGATGCTGCGCAGGTCGGCTTGCGCTGTCTGGTCGATGTCGAGGAAATGTTTCATATATTAGTCTTTACTGGAAAGGTCGCAGATCGGGGACAAGTCCCCGATTATGAGTTTAGAGGCAAAATGAAGATCAAGCTGCGCCCAGAGAGGCGGCAGCGCGGTCAAGGCGGATGACCGCTTGCGCGATTTCGTCGTCGGTGATGTTCAGCGGCGGCAGCAGGCGCACCACATTATCGGCGGCGGGCACGGTGATGACTTCTGCGCCGTAGCCTGCGGTAACAAAATCAGCTGGGGCGACTTTGCATTTCAGACCCAACATCAGGCCTGCGCCGCGCACAGATTCGAAGACATCGGGGTGAGCGGCGACGAGACCTTCAAGTTTCTGGCGCAGCAGGCCTGATTTGCGGTTCACATCCGACAGGAACGCGGGGTCCGCGACGATGTCCATGACTGCGCAACCCACAGCGCAGCCCAGCGGGTTGCCGCCATAAGTGGAACCATGGGTGCCTGCGGTCATGCCGCTGGCTGCGTCTTCGGTGGCGAGGACGGCACCTAGAGGGAAGCCACCGCCGATGCCTTTGGCGACCATCATGATATCGGGGGTAACCCCTGCCCATTCGTGGGCAAAAAGCTTGCCGGTGCGGCCCACGCCGCATTGCACTTCGTCGAGGATCATCAGGATGCCGTGTGCGTCGCACAAATCACGCAGGCCTTTCAGGCAGGCATCTGGCAGCGGGCGGATGCCGCCTTCGCCCTGCACAGGCTCTACCATCACGGCGCAGGTTTTGTCCGTGATGGCGGCGGTCAGGGCCTCGTGATCGCCGAATTCCAGATGCACAAAGCCGGGCAGCAGCGGGCCGAAGCCTTTGGTCATCTTCTCGGACCCTGCGGCGGCGATGCCTGCGGAGGAACGGCCATGGAAGGAACCGGAGAAGGTAATGATCTCTACCCGCTCGGGCTGGCCTTTGTCATAGAAGTATTTGCGCGCCATTTTGACTGCCAGTTCGCAGGCTTCAGTGCCGGAATTGGTGAAGAATACCGTGTCGGCAAAGGTATGCTCGACCAGCCGGTCGGCCAAAGCGGTCTGTTGCGGGATCTGGTAGAGATTGGAAGTGTGCCACAGCGCATTCGCCTGATCTGTCAGGGCCTTGACCAGGGAGGGGTTTGCGTGGCCCAGCGCGTTCACCGCGATGCCGGCACCAAGGTCCAGAAACCGTCGGCCATCCGCCTCGATCAGCCATGCGCCTTCGCCTTTGACAAAGCTGAGCGGCGCGCGGGAATAGGTGGGCAGGACAGAAGAGATCATCGGAGTCATCCTTTCAGGAGAACTGTTTTTAAACGCAGACCGCGAAAAGCCCAAAAGGCCACGGGTCTTGCGTAGGGTCAAGTTAATTTGGGGGAGATGCGCACAACCGATACATCAGAAAAGCCCTGCGGGGAGCGCAGTAGCGGGACAGCACTCAGCTGCGGCGGCGTCGGGTCGAAATGTATATGCTTGCGTGCAGGACGTAACAGTACCGCTGTTGCAGAGCTTTGCAAGAGGTCTTCTCTGACGTCGGCCAGGCCCTGATACTCTCCGCAGGAAACAACAATCTGCATGCGGGCATGATGTCGGCACCGGCCATGCCGGCGCGGCGTTTTGCATGTGGCAGGAAGACAAAAGCCGTCGCCGCAGGCCTTTGGCGCCCTGTGGTCCCTTGCACCTGCCGCCACAGTCACTAATATAAGGGACTGAATTTGCCAAAGCGGTCCACCTAGGGCCGCTTTTTATACTAGGGAAGCTTCCATGTCCTGGACCGATGACCGCGTTGAAATCTTGAAGAAAATGTGGGGCGAAGGCCAGTCCGCAAGCCAGATCGCCAAAGAGTTGGGCGGTGTGACCCGCAATGCCGTGATTGGCAAGGTTCACCGTCTGGGCCTGTCGAACCGCACAACAGCAGGCGCCGCCGTCAAGGCAGAGCCAAAGGCAAAGCCCGCCGCCAAAGCAGCACCCAAGGCAAAACCCGCAGCAGTCGAGCCGGAACCGGAGCCGGAACCCGTCTCCACCAAGCCCGACCTCAAGACCGAGCCTGCGATTTCGCCAAATGCTGTGCGCCCGCCGCGCAACCAGATCATTCCGGCAGGCCAGCCCCTGCCCCCACAGCCCTCTGCCAACGAGATCAGCCCCGAAGCCTTGGCCAAGGTCAACGAAATCGAAAAGAAGGCCAAAAAGCTGAGTTTGATGGAATTGACCGAGCGGACCTGCAAATGGCCCGTGGGGGATCCAGCCACCGAGGATTTCTGGTTCTGTGGCCTGCCGACAAAACAGGGCAAGCCCTATTGCGAGGCCCACGTCGGCGTTGCTTTCCAGCCGATGAGCGCACGGCGCGACCGCCGCCGCTGAGGCCGCACCTGCCTGAAAGAATAACCACGCAGTATTGAGTTGCTGCGCATTGCTTGGCATGGTCTTTGCAGGAAATATTCCGCGCAAAGGGCTTCTCAGATATGATCCGTACTGCCGATGCCATCGCCCGCCGTCTGTATGCGGCGGGATGCCGTCATGCTTTTGGCATGCCGGGCGGCGAAGTTCTGACGCTTGTGGATGCACTGGAGGCTGCGGGCATTACGTTTGTCTTGTGCAAGCACGAGAATGCCGCAGGCTTTATGGCCGAGGCGGCGTGGCACCGGACGGGCGCGCCGGGCATCATGGTGGCGACCATCGGGCCGGGGATCCTGAACGGGGTGAATGCCATCGCCAATGCGCTGCAAGACCGTGTGCCGCTGATTGTGCTATCGGGCTGTGTGGACGCGGCCGAGGCGCAGACCTATACCCATCAGGTGCTTGACCAGCAGGCAGTGCTGCGGCCAATCACCAAGGCCAGCTTTTGCCTGAGTGCGGGGGCAGCACATGTGATTGCGGACAAGGCTGTCGCCATTGCGCTGGAGGGACGGCCCGGTCCGGTGCATATCGACGTGCCCATCTCGGTCGCGGATGCAATGATCCCCGAAGCGCCCCCTGCCCTGCGTGCTGTCCCTGTACCGACTGCCCCCACAGGTGCGGCAGTGCAGACGGCCCGCGACTGGCTTGGCGATGCGCGGCGTCCTGTAATGATTGTCGGCGTGGATGCGATGAACGAACAGGCAGGCGCTGCCGTGACCGGATTTGCCGAAGCCTTTGGCATTCCCGTGATCACAACATACAAGGCCAAGGGCCTGATTGACGAGGCGCATGCACTGGCGCTGGGCGCTGCGGGCCTGTCGCCTCTGGCCGACAGCCATCTGGTGCCCTTTGTGCAAACCGCCGATCTGGTTATCTGTGTCGGCTATGACCCGATCGAGATGCGCCCCGGCTGGCGCGACATCTGGGATCCGCGCAAAACCCGCGTGATCGACATTACCGCAGCACCCAACCACCATTACATGCACCAGGCATCGCTGGGCATCATCGCGGATTGTGCAGCCAGCCTTGCGGTGATCGGTGAAGGGGTCACGTCACGGCCTGTCTGGGAGCAGGGGCAGATTGCAGCATTGAAAGGCGCCCTTGCAGCGGCTTTCCCGCGCGATGAAGCGTGGGGGCCAGCGGCGATTATCGACACCTGCCGCCGGTTTTTGCCAGACGATACCATCGCCACTGCGGACAGCGGCGCGCACCGGATATTGCTCAGCCAGATGTGGACCTGCACGCAACCGCGCGGGCTGCTGCAATCCTCGGCGTTGTGCACGATGGGCTGCGCGCTGCCTTTGGCGATGGGCACGGCGCTCTGTGCGCCCGACCGTACCGTTGTCTCCTTTTCCGGCGATGCGGGGTTCCTGATGATCGCGGGCGAGTTGGCCACCGCGCAAGAACTGGGGATCAAGCCGATTTTCGTTGTTTTCGTCGATGCATCCCTTGCGCTGATCGAATTAAAACAGCGCCAGCGCCAGTTGCGCACCGCTGCGGTAGAGTTTGGCCGGCATGATTTTGCCGCCATAGGCCGTGCCTTTGGCGGCGCAGGCCATACCGCCACCACGCGGGCGGAACTGGGGATCGCCTTGCAGGCCGCCCAGACTGCTGACACGTTTACTGTCATCGCCTGCCCCATTGCCCGAGGATCCTATGACGGACGCATCTGACACACCTACCACGCCCGGGGCCTTGGACGGGGTGTTTGTCCTCGATCTCACGCGGATCCTTGCTGGCCCCACCGCCACGCAGATGCTGGGCGATATGGGCGCGACTGTGATCAAGGTCGAAAATCCTGTCACCGGCGGCGATGATACACGCGGCTGGGGCCCGCATTATGCGCATAACGAAGACGGCAGTGCGTCTGACCTGTCGGCCTATTTCATGTCGTCAAATCGCAATAAACGCTCGATTGCGGTGGATATCTCCACGGCGCAGGGGCAGGACATCATCCGCCGTCTGGCCGCGCGCGCCGATATTGTGGTGGAGAATTTCAAGCCGGACGGGCTGGTCAAATACGGGCTGGACCATGCAACGCTCTGTGCGGCGCATCCTTCCCTCGTCTATTGCTCTATCTCCGGCTACGGGCAGACGGGGCCAAACCGTGACAAACCGGGCTATGATCTGATGGCGCAGGGATTTGGCGGGATCATGTCCCTCACGGGCGATCCGGCGGGCGCACCCACCAAGGTTGGCGTGGGCATCGCGGATGTGATGTGCGGGATGTATGCCACCATCGGCATTCTGACCGCGCTGCGCCACCGCGACAAAACCGGCATCGGCCAGCATGTGGAAGTCGCCCTGATTGACACGCAAATGTCATGGCTGATTAACGAGGGCCTCAATTATCTAAACTCGGGCGAGCTGCCCGAGCGGCGCGGCAATGCGCACCCCAATATCGTGCCCTATGACGCCTTCGAGGTATCTGACGGGCATTTTCTGCTGGCCGTCGGCAATGATGCGCAATTCGCGCGGTTTTGCGATGTGCTGGGCCTATCGCATCTGGCTGCTGATCCCGATTACCTCACAAATCTGGCGCGGATCAAAAACCGTGTGGCGCTGATGGGGTTTGTCACCCCCGCGCTCAAGACATGGACAAAAGAGGGTATTCTGGAGGCCCTGCGCCGCGTCAAAGTGCCTGCAGGCCCGATCAATACCATCGCAGAGGCGCTCACCTCGGAGCAGGCGCGCGCACGCGGCACGGTGCGGCAGGTGGCAGCGCAGGGGATCAAGGGCGGGCATGTGCAGCTGCTGGGCAACCCCCTGAAATTCTCGGCCACGCCGGTGAAATACCTGCGCGCACCGCCACGCTTCGGGCAGGACACCGACGAGGTTCTTGAAACATGGCTGGGTGAGGCACCGCAGCGGTAAAGCCCCTGTACCGCAGAAAACCTGTACAAACCCGCCCCTGATCACAGAGGGTTCACGAAACACCCCGACAGTGTCACGTTGCTGTGTACCTGCACCGCAATGCTGCCGCGAAAGCCCTTGTGCGGGTACAGTTTGTCCGAGGGCGCGGACCATCTGCGCACTGCGTCAAACCCGAAGGTGTGCCCCCGTGACCCAGACCGATATCTGTTTTTGCCCCGTGACCCTGTCCTGCCCTAAAGCACTGGAGGACTGGAACGGCGTCATACTCGGCCTGCTGTCACACGGGCGCCAGACCCCTGTGCATCTGGGCCGTGTGATGGATGCCGCCCCAGATTTCGCGATGGGATACGCCGCGCGCGGACTGTTTTGCCTGATGACCGGACGGGCCGAAGTGATCGCTGCCGCACGCGACGCCCATGCAACGGCGCTGGCAATGGCGGCGCAAACATCCATTACCCCCCGCGAGGCGGGCTGGATCGCGGCACTCGGGCTCTGGCTGGAGGGTAAGCCCACCGCCGCCATCGCCGCCGTCGAGCAGGTGCTGGCCACCCTGCCCCAGGATACGCTCTCGGCCAAACTAGGACACGGCATCCGCTTTTTGCTGGGCGATAGTGTCGGCATGCGCGCTTCGGTCGAACGCAGCTTGGGCGCGCACGGGGACCATCACAGCTGTCGGGGGTATCTGCTGGGGTGCCATGCCTTTACGCTGGAGGAAACCGGCGATTATGCACTGGCAGAGCGGACGGGCCGCGCGGGGCTGGAGCTGGCAGGCGATGATGCATGGGGGCTGCATGCGGTGGCCCACGTCTATGACATGACAGCACGCCCCGATGCGGGGCTAGCGCTGATCGACACCAACACCGCCGCATGGCAGGGCGCCAATAATTTCCGCTATCACGTCTGGTGGCACAAGGCGCTGCTGCACATGGAGCGCGGCGAGATGGATTTTGCCCTTTGCCTCTATGATGCGCAGATTCGTGCCGACAAGACCGATGATTACCGCGACATTGCCAACGCGACATCTTTGCTGATGCGGCTGGAGCTGGAAGGCGTCGATGTGGGACACCGCTGGCAAGAACTTGCCGACTTTTCCAAGCGACGGGTGGACGACGGGTGTCTCGTGTTTGCCGATCTGCATTACCTGCTGGCGCTGACAGGAGCGGACCGCGGGGCGGCTGCGGCGCAAATGACGGCCCGTTTCGCCCGTGATGCTGCAAAATCAGGCGAAATGCCCGCCCGCGTGGATGCGCCGGGCACAGCGGCCCTTGCCGGTCTGACCGCTTTTGCCGAAGGCCGCTATGATAGTGCCTTCCTCAATCTGGCGGCGGCGCGGCCCCTGATGTCAACAATCGGTGGCAGTCACGCGCAACGTGATGTATTCGAGCGCATGACAATCGACGCGGGCCTGCGGGCGGGCCGCTTTGATGCCACTTCCGCAATTCTTCGCGACAGACTAAAGCAGCGCGGCGGTCACATGGACCGTTTCGCCGCCACCCGATTCGACACGCTGAACACTGGCCGCGGTCTTGCCGCGCAATAACCGGATTTTCTGCCCTCATGACGTTTGCTACACCTGATACCTCTTCCTTGTTGGCGGTGCCGCGCTCTGCGGCTGTTGCCGCTGCAGCGGCAGCCCCTCGCGTGCGCGATCTGCGTCTGGATTTCTTTCGCGGCATCGCGATGTTCATCATCCTGATGTCGCACACACCGGGCAATTTCCTGATCTCGTGGATCCCCGCGCGCTGGGGCTTCTCGGACGCGACAGAGATATTTGTCTTCTGCTCCGGCATGGCATCCGCCATAGCCTTTGGCGGCACCTTCACCCGGCTGGGCTGGCTCACCGGGACCGCGCGCGTGGCGTTCCGCATCTGGCAGATCTACTGGGCGCATATCGCGCTGTTTATCGCCCTTGCCACGTTTCTGACGGGGCTGGATACCTACGGCGGCTATGACAATTACTACATCGGGTCGCTGAACATGTGGGCGTTTTTCGAGGCCCCCTCGGCCCCACTGGTCGGGCTGCTGACGCTGACCTATGTGCCCAATTATTTCGACATCCTGCCGATGTATATGGCCGTTCTGGCGATGATGCCGCTGGTGGTGGCCTTGCAGCGTATCCACACAGGGCTGGTGTTTGCCTTTATGATTGCGGTCTGGCTGGGCGCGCAGAAATGGCTGTGGGGCGGCGCACAGCTGTCCTTTCCGGCAGAGCCGTGGTCGGACCGGCAGTGGTATTTCAACCCTTTCGGGTGGCAACTGGTCTTCTTCACCGGCTTTGCGCTGATGCGCGGCTGGATCCCGAAGCCGCCCGTGCACCGCACCCTGATTGCGCTGGCATTGGCAGTTGTAGTGTTCAATCTGGCGCTGAGTGAAATCGCCCAGCGCGCGATCCGCCTCAACTGGTTCTTTGTCACCGAAAGCGGGAATATCATCGCAGAACTCCGCGAAGCCATGTTGCCCGTGATCGACAAATCCGACTTCGGCATCCTGCGCTACACCCATTTTCTGGCGCTGGCCTATCTGGCGTGGGTCATCGCGGGTGATAAAGGCGACAATCTGCTGGCGCGCGGCACTGGCGTACTCTCGCGCGTCTGGGGCGTGCTGCTGGCCTTTATCCTCAAGGTCGGCCAGCAATCGCTGGCGGTTTTCATCACGTCGATGTTTCTGGCGCAGGTTCTGGGCTTTGCGATGGACCGCACCAGCCGCGACACCGGCAATACCCTGCTGATCAATCTGATCGGTGCTGCCATTCTTGTGGCCGTGGCTTATGGTGCGGGCTGGTTCAAATCACACCCTTGGAAGAAAGCAAACTGATGCTGCGTCGCGATATTCTCAAAGCACTGGCCGCTCTGGCTGCCCTACCCGCCGCAGCATGGGCTGAAGATGCGCCGCTGCGCACCGGACAGTCCGCGCCCTTCAACGCGCAGACCGTGCTGAACCGCGCGCGTGCGCTGGCGGCGGCCGATTATGCCCCGCGTCCCAAAATTCCTCAGGAGTGGCAGGACCTGACCTATGACCAGTACCGCAAAATCTGGTTTGATCCGCGCAATGGTCTGTGGGAGAAAACCAACCTGCCCCAGCGTCTGGATGTCTTTCCCCCCGGCCTGTATTTCCCGCAGGCAGTCGAAGTGAACATTGTCGAGGATGGCGCCGCCAGCCCGCTGCTGTTTGATATGAACGTCTTCGAGACGACAGACAAATTCCCCGATATCCCGCTGAATGACCACATGGGCTATGCCGGTCTGCGCCTGCGCGCTGATTTGCTGAACTCCGGCCTCTATACCGAATACGCGGTGTTTCAGGGCGCCAGCTATTTTCGGGGCATCGGCACGGGCGAGAATTACGGGTTGTCCGCACGCGGTCTGGCCCTGAAAACCGCCGATCCTATGGGCGAGGAATTTCCCGACTTTATCGCCTTCTGGGTCGAGACGCCCGAGCCGTCGGATACCGCCGTCACCCTGCACGCGCTGATGGACAGCCCCAGCTGCACAGGCGCTTTCCGTTTTGACATCACCCACGGCGAGGTGCTGGACATGGAAGTCGAGGCGATGATTTTCACCCGCACCGAGCTGTCGCATGTGGGCATCGCACCCTTGACGTCGATGTTCCTTTTCGACGCCACCGACCGCACGCGGTTCTCGGATTTCCGGCCAAACGTGCACGACAGTGACGGCTTGCTGATCCACAATGGTGCAGGCGAGATGATCTGGCGCGCGTTGGCCAACCCCGCACGGCTGCAAATCAGCGCCTTTGGCGACGAGAACCCCAAAGGTTTCGGCCTGATGCAGCGCAAGCGCGAATTTAGCGATTTCAACGATCTGGAAGCGCATTACCACATGCGCCCTTCTGTCTGGGTCACGCCGCGCGGTGACTGGGGTGCGGGCGCTGTGACGCTGGTAGAAATCCCTGCCGATCTGGAGATTTACGACAATATCGTCGCCTATTGGCGCCCTGACGCCCCCATCGCGGAAGGGTCCGAGCATGCGATGCGCTACCGTCTGCAATGGGGCGGCACACCTGCACCCGAAGTGCCGGGTCTGCTGCGTGTCACCGGCACTGCGATGGGCGGGCGGCCCGAAGGCGGCTTGGTGATGGTCATTGATTTCGAAAACGGTACGGCCTTGCCCGAAGATCTGGAAACCGTCGAAGTGATCCTGCGCACATCGGCCGGCACCACCACGCCCGGTAATTTGCAGCGTCATCCGGAAACCAATGGCCCGCGTCTGGCGTTTACCTTCGATCCGCAAGGTGCCGATGTCTCGGAGTTTCGTGTGCAATTGCGCACGCAGGACGCTGCACTGAGTGAAATCTGGCTTTATCGGTGGACCTTATTCGCATGAACGACACATCCTCCCCTTCCAGCATGCCGCCCATGGCGCCGCTTGATGCACTTGAACAGGCATTGGGGTCACCGCCACAGCGTGCCGCAGATGTGCAAACACCGCGCCTGAACGGCTGGCGTGCGGCCACTTTTGTGCCTGCGGTAATCGGCACCTTGCTGCTGGTTTACGGCCTGTACGGCTGGCTGTCTGTCGGCGGGATGAGCGGGATGGAATGGGCCTTGCTGAGCATGATCGGCGCTACTTTCGTCTGGGTGGCCCTGTCGGTCAGTACCGTGGGTGTGGCCATTGCAGGCCTGCTCGCGCGCGAGCAATCGGTGACACGGCCTGCGCGCGATGTGCCGGGCATTGATGTGGCCCTGCTGGTGCCGGTCTATAACGAAGTGCCACAAAACGTCTTCGGCAATGCCGCCGCCATGTTGCAGGATCTGGCCGCGCGCGCAGGCCCGCACCGCTATACCCTGTTTGTGCTGTCGGACACCCGCGATGATGCAATCGCCGCGCTGGAATGGCAGGCCTTTCAGGATCTGGCGGCGCGTGCGCCTGCGGGGTTTGCTGTGCACTACCGCCGCCGCACCATGAATACCGACAAGAAAGTCGGCAATATTGCCGAATGGACGCGCGGTTGGGGTGCGGCCTTTGAAGGGATGCTGGTGCTGGACGCCGACAGCCTGATGACCGGACGCGCGATCGGGCGTCTGGCCTCCGAGTTGTCGCTGGACCCGCAGGCGGGGCTGATCCAGTCCTTCCCGATGCTGATCGGCGCACAGACAGTGTTTGCGCGCCTGCAACAGTTCTCCAACATCGCCTATGGCTGGCTGCTGGCCGAAGGGCTGGCCACATGGGCGCACTCCGAAGGGAACTACTGGGGGCATAATGCGATCATCCGCACCCGTGCTTTTGCGGACAGTGCGATGCTGCCGCATCTGCGCGGCCGGGGCGGGCGCGACGAGCTGATCCTGAGCCATGATTTTGTCGAGGCGGGGTTGCTGCGCCGTGCGGGCTGGGGTGTGCGGTTCCTGCCGCGTGTCACCGGCAGCTTCGAGGAGACACCTGCCACGCTGATCGACTATGTGATCCGTGACCGCCGCTGGTGCCGTGGCAACCTGCAACACTTGAAATTGCTGGGCACCAAGGGGCTCCACCACGTATCACGCTTTCACATGTTCCACGGCGCCATCGCCTATCTGATGAGCCCGGCGTGGTTCTTTTTGCTGGTGATCTGGGCGCTGCTGGGCAAGGATTCCGAGACCAACGTGATCCGCTATTTCAACGAGGCGAACCCCCTGTTCCCCGACTGGCCCCCCGCGATGAGCCATATCGACAGCGCGGTGTTTCTGGTGATCATGTATGCCATGCTGCTGACGCCCAAGATTGCCGGTGCCGGCATCATCGCCTGCACACCGCGTGCCGCACGGGTGTTTGGTGGCGTCGGTCCGTTTCTGGCCAGCTTCGCGGTCGAGGTTGCCTTGTCCGTCGCTTATGCGCCCATCATGATGATCCAGCAGAGCAAGGCCGTGCTGCGCGCACTGACCACCGATTCCGAGGCCTGGGCACCCCAATCGCGCGAGGCCCGCCGCCACAGTTGGGGCACGCTGATCAAATTCCACTGGGTCGAGATGGTGCTGGGACTGATCCTGCTGAGCGGGTTGATGGCGGGTCTCATCTCGGTCTGGCTGGCGCCGATTGTGGCCAGTCTGGTGCTTGCCGTTCCGCTGTCGGCCCTGTCGGGCGTCGAAATATCCCCGCGCGCGCCTGCCACTTTCCGGCTGGACAGCCCCTATACCCTGCGTGAGCCCGCGATTGTGCAACGCGCCATGCGCGAGCGGGCAAGGCTGACACTGGCATTGGAAGCGCGACCGCTGAAAGCCGATTAAGGCACCGCTGAACCATATAAAAAGGGCCCGCCAGAGTGATCCGGCGGGCCTTTTTATGTGTCTTGCGGGCCTCTGCTACGAGGTGACCTGCTCTCGCAGAATGGAAGCTGTCAGCGACAACATCAGGTAGATACCGCCAAAGATCAGGAAAGCGAGTATCGTATTTTCGAACTTGCGCGGATAGCTTGGCTCCTCGCTGGCAACGGGACGTACCGCAACAGTAAGATACCGCACTTGACGGCCCGCGTTGGTCCGCGCCTGCTCCAGACCCGTTTGCGCCAATTGCAGGTTTGCATCCGCATTCATCAGATCCGCCTGCGCCAGCTGAAGCGTTACCGCCTGCTTGGCGAGCGAGTTGTGGCCTTCGGTCGCGTTGTTCATCTTGTCATTCAGCTGCGTCAGCGCGCCCTCGATCCGGCGCACATCGCCCTGCACCCCATCCACTTTGGCGCTGTTGGGCCGTGCGTTGTCCAATAGGGCGGCAAGCTCCAGCTGTTTCTCGATCAACAGGCTCTCGTAGTTGGTGATCTGGGCGCGAATGGCGCCAATCACCGCTTCGGGGTCCACACCGTTGGCCACCTGCAATTCGATCAGCCGCTGCTGCGCATCGCGGCGGGTGATGACGGCCTTGTCATATCCGGCCTCGGCATCCCGCATTCCGCTGTCGCGTTTGTCCTGACTGAGGCTGTTCACCCGCTCTTCCGCATATTTCAGCAACCGCTCGGAAAATACTGTCGCAACCTGTGGATCTGCGGCAATCACTTCCATACGGATCACACCTTCGGTCGGGTCATACCCGATCTTGATGTTCTTTTTGTACAGCTTGTAGGCTTCTTCATTGGTCGGATCGTTGTTCAACCGCTGGATCGCGTCAATGTCACCTGCGGTGAAATGCTCCTTGAAACCGGCGTCTCCGTCCAGCCGCAGCATCGCATCCTTGGACTGCAAATAGGCCTGTGTCGCAATACTGTCGGCAGAGTTGGCAAACTGCGTGGGCAACATACTGGCAAACGGGCTGGAGCCGCCGCCGCCTTCGTTCTGGATGATCAGGAACTGGCTGTCGGTGGCATACATCGGCGTCGCCAGCTTGTAGAAATAATAGCCCGCACAAAACGTCGGGATCAGCACAAAGAAGGCAAGCCGCACCAGCAGCAGACCTATCTTTTTGCGACGGCGGCGCGTGATGTCTTTCTGGATGTCGGAGATTTCGCGCGTGCGGCGCTCCATCGGGCTGACTTGCGTAGACGGCAGCGTGGTTCTGCCAACCGGCACGGTCTGGGGCAGCTGGACACGCCCAGAACCTGCACCGCCCACCTGTGCAGGCAGATCGTTGAACGCACTGCCCGGTCCGCCCTCGCGCTGCTCTCCGCCCGCTTGGGGCACCACCAACTCCAGCATGTTGGAGCGTTGGAACGGGTCAATCCCTTTGGCGCGCAGCAAACGCACCGCGTCGAAATCGGAGGTGGCGGGCAGATCATGCTTTTCAGCCACACGCCGCGCCATGCGCAGCTGGCGACCCGTCAACCCTTCGTGGCGGATTGCATTCATATCCTGCTCGCCGCTGACCTGCGCAGCAGAGAAAACCTCGCCCGCTCTGGCGGCAGGCTGTTGCGCTGCGGCGGGTCGGGGCGCCGCCGGTTTTGGCATAGAAGATCTGGGCGCATACGGGTCAGACGCAGGTGGGCCGGACGCAGCAGCCTCGGCACGCAGATCAGGGCGCGCAGGCTCGGGCATAGCCACAGGCTTTACCGGCTGTGACGCCGCCGCTTGGGATGTGGCGGCTTCTGTATCAGCACTCGGGCTACGCTTGATGCGGAATTTTCTAGCTTTGGGTTTGGTAATCATACATCTGTTTCGCTTCTTCCAAGCTGTCAAATACGTTGAGCTGCCCGTTCATCAGAACCGCGGCAGAACGCGCGAATTTTTCAAGCGTTTCCGCCTGATGCGACACAATCACGATGGTCGTGGTGCGCAGGCGTTCTTGCAGGATCTCGCCTGCTTTCCGGTTGAATTCGACATCCGTAGTAGACGGCATGCCTTCATCAATAAGATACATATCAAAATCGAGCGCCAGCATCAGCGCAAACGAAAAGCGTGCGCGCATACCGGCGGAATAGGTGCCGATGGGCTGGTCGAAATATTCACCCAAGCCGCACAGCCAGCGGCAAAAACTCTCGACATAGTCCGGGTCCAGCCCATAAAGCCGCGCAATATACCGCGCATTCTCCATCGCAGAGACTTTGCTGACCACACCGCCCATAAACCCCAGCGGAAAAGAAATGTTGCATCCACGCACAATTTCGCCGTCATCCGGCTTTTCCAGGCCCGCCATCATGTTGATCAGCGTTGTTTTACCCGTCCCGTTGGGCGCGAGGATGCCCATGGAATGGCCCAACTCGACGCGAAACGACACCTGATCAAGGATGACCTTGTGCTGTGTGCCGGTCCAGAAGGATTTAGAAACGTTGCGAAATTCCAGCATTTATGTGTCTGCTCAGCCTCTGATTGCGGGTTGATCGGGGTCGTGTCGGTCGAAAGATATCATTTTATCTAACGCGCAATTTCGACCATATTATGTCCGATTAGGAAACAAATGTACAACGCGGCCTGCGGGGAATAACGGCGGCGTTATCCATACTACGTTTATGCGGGTGGGAAATCTGCCTGCGGGGGGGCTTGCGGGCTGGCAACCGGCCGGATGTGCCATATCTGCTTTGCCATGACAGATATCCGCCCCGACCTGCGCAACTGCACCCTGTGTGCCCAACGCTTTGCCGCCACGGCAACCGCGCATCGCCCCAATCCGGTGGTCTGGTTCCAGCCCACAGCGCGCCTGCTGATCGCGTCCCAAGCACCCGGCCTGAAGGTGCACAAGGCCAATACGCCCTTCTGGGATGCGTCTGGTGTGCGCCTGCGCCGTTGGCTCGGGCTGGATGAAGATGCGTTTTATGACCGCACCCGCGTCGCGATTGTGCCGATGGCTTTTTGCTTTCCGGGCTATACTGCATCGGGCAGCGATCTGCCCCCGCCGCCCGTTTGTGCCCGGACATGGCGCGCGGATGCTTTGGCGATGCTGCCGGACATACGCCTGACTGTGTTGATCGGCGGTCATGCGATGCGCTATCATCTGCCTGAATTTAGAACCGTCACAGCAGCAGTGCGTGACTGGCAGACCCACCCGCCGCGCGTCTTTGCCTTGCCACATCCCTCGTGGCGCAATACGGGTTGGCTCAGGAAAAATCCGTGGTTCGAGGCGGAAGTGATCCCCCGCCTGCAAACCGCCGTTGCCGAGGTGATGTAAAAAATGGACGAGACCCCACTGGACACTGCCCACGCCGCCATGATGGCTGCCGCCGATAATGACACCGCCCGCCTGAGGTTCTATGAACGCATGGCCGATGCGGAGCTGTATCTGCTGCTGGAGGCAGAACCGCTGGGCGACCAGATCAACCCACAAGTACTGAAAGTGGATGGCGCGCAATATTTGCTGGCCTTTGACCGCGCGCAGCGGCTGGCGGGATATGCCGGTGATGCGGCGGCTTATGTGGCCCTTTCGGGGCGCAATGTGGCCGCAATGCTGGAGGGGCAGAGCCTTGGCATCGCGCTCAACATGGATGTGGCGCCTTCTGCCATCCTGCTGCCCGACACAGCTGTTGCATGGCTGCGCGAGACGCTGACCCATGCGGCAGCACAGGTTGAGGCCAAGATTGAATCGGTGCTGCCACCCAAAGGCCTGCCCGAAACCCTTATCACTGCGATTGACGAAAAACTCGCCACCGCCACAGGCATGGCCGCAAATGCGTGGCTGGTCGGTGTCGCGTATGAGGGCGGCGGGCGCGGTCATCTGCTGGCCTTTGTCGATGCGATCCCGCGCGCACAAGATGCGCTGGTGCGTGCCGCCTCCGAGGCGCTGACGTTTTCCGGCATCGAAGCAGGCGCCATGGATGTGGGCTTTTTCAACCACTCCGATCCGACTGTCACAAAGCTGATGAAAGTCGGCCTGCGGTTTGATCTGCCGCAGATGGAGACGTTACAGAAAACGCCGCGCATGCCCGGAAGTGACCCTGATGCGCCGCCAGTCCTGAAATAATACTATATTCCTGAAACAATCGGGCTGATTTCGCGCGCCGCACTCACACCCGCGCGAGGTCACGCAGATGCGAGATGCAATCGGGAGGGCTTTTCGACTACCTTGATGGCAGCGCACATCAGCGCCCCCCTTCAGGAGACTATGATGAACCGTTTCGCCCTCACCTTTGCCGCCGCAGCTGCTGCGTTTAGTTTGTCCACCGCCGCCTTGGCAGGCGAGCAGTTCGTGGACGAGACCGGCTTTGCGGTTTCCGGCTATGACGTCGTGGCATATTTCTCGCTGCCGCAAAGCGCTGTCGGGCAGATGCAAACCGCCCCCGTGGAAGGCGACAAATCCATCACCGCCGAGCATAACGGAGCCACTTTCGCCTTCTCCACCGAATCCAACCGCGACATGTTCACGGCAAACCCCGCCAAATTTGTCCCCCAATATGACGGCCACTGCGCCTACGGGGTCGCCAAAGGTGGCAAGGTGCCTGGCAACCCGACCCTGTGGCGCATCGTGGACGACAAACTGTATCTGAACATCACCAACAATGTGGTCGGCTTTTGGGAAGAAGACATTTCAGGCAACCTGACCAAATCCACCGGCAACTGGCCCGGCCTTGACCCCAAGCCCGCATCAGAGGCGACAATTCCCCAGTGGTCGTCACTGGCGCCGAAAGGTTGATTTGTGGCAACGGGTGCACCCAAACCGGCGCTCCCCCGCTCTGCGCTTGCGCGTCGGGGGGTCGTGCTTGGCGCGCTGGCCTTGGGCGGGCTGGCCGCCATGCGCTGGTTTAACGTCGGCGCAACTCTGGACGGCACGGCGCTGAGCGTATCCGACGCATACAATGCAGCCCGCAGCGGGACCCTCACCCTGATCGACATCCGCCGCCCCGATGAATGGGCGCGCACCGGCATTCCCGAAGGGGCCGTTCCGCTGGACATGCGCGACCCTGACTTTGTGACAAAGCTGCTGGCCCAAATCTCTGGCCCCGATGCCCCCGTTGCCTTGATCTGCGCGCGGGGTGTGCGGACGCGGCATCTGGCCAGTCAGCTGAAGATCGCAGGCTTCACCCATATCATCGACGTCCCCGAAGGCATGTCAGGTTCTGGCGCGGGTCCCGGATGGCTGGCCGCCGGTCTGCCTGTAACCCCCCTCTGACCGATTGCCCAAACCCCGCGCGTAGATTATAGCGCGTACATGAGCACAAATCCTCCAAACCTCCGCCCCGATCTGGCCCCCAAGGCCAAATTTTCCGAGCCACAGCGCACGGGCCAGCCGACCATCGGCATGGTCTCCCTTGGCTGCCCCAAAGCACTGGTGGATAGCGAGCGGATCCTGACCCGCCTGCGCGCCGAAGGCTATGCGATTTCCCCCGATTACGCGGGGGCAGATGCGGTGATCGTCAACACCTGCGGGTTTCTGGACAGTGCCAAGGCCGAAAGCCTTGATGCCATTGGCGAAGCTTTGAAGGAAAACGGTCGCGTGATTGTGACGGGCTGTCTGGGGGCAGAGCCGGATTACATCCGCGAGCATCACCCCAAAATCCTCGCCGTCACTGGCCCGCACCAGTACGAGCAGGTGCTGGACGCCGTGCACCTCGCCGTGCCGCCCTCGCCCGATCCGTTCATCGACCTGCTGCCCGCCTCCGGCGTGTCGCTGACCCCGCGCCACTACAGCTATCTGAAAATCTCCGAAGGCTGTAACCACAAGTGCAAATTCTGCATCATCCCCGACATGCGCGGCCGCCTTCAATCGCGCCCTGCGCACGCAGTGATGCGCGAGGCGGAAAAGCTGGTGCAAAGCGGCGTCAAGGAACTGCTGGTGATCTCTCAGGATACTTCGGCCTACGGTGTCGATATCAAGCACGCCGAGGATCGCGGCCACCGTGCGCATATCACCGATCTGGCGCGTGATCTGGGCAGCTTGGGTGCATGGGTGCGCCTGCACTATGTCTACCCCTACCCCCATGTGCGCCAGCTGATCCCGCTGATGGCCGAGGGCCTTGTGCTGCCCTATCTCGACATCCCGTTCCAGCACGCCCACCCCGATGTGCTCAAACGCATGGCCCGCCCCGCCGCCGCCTCCAAAACACTGGACGAGATCGCCGCATGGCGCGACGTCTGCCCCGACATCACCCTGCGTTCGACCTTCATCGTCGGCTATCCGGGTGAGACAGAGGCCGAGTTCCAGACCCTGCTGGACTGGATGGACGAGGCGCAGTTGGACCGTGTCGGCTGCTTCCAATACGAAAACGTCGCCGGCGCGCGCTCCAACGCGCTGCCCGACCATGTGGCCGACGAGGTCAAACAAGACCGCTGGGACCGCTTTATGGCCAAGGCGCAGATGATCTCCGAGGCCAAGCTGGAGGCCAAAGTCGGGCGGCGTATGGACGTAATCATCGACGAGATCGACGAAGACGCCGCCACCTGCCGCACCAAAGCCGACGCGCCCGAGATCGACGGGAACCTGTTTATTGACGAAGGGTTTGAGGGGTTGACCGTGGGCGATATTGTGACGGTCGAGGTGGAGGAAGCAGGCGAGTATGATCTTTGGGGGCGGGTTGTTTGAGTCAGTACGACTTCTTCATAAGCTCAATGGCACTTGGGCGCGATGACCACGTCGAAATTACTAATTGTCACATCCCGGCAGGAAGTATGGCTGTTTCTTAAACAGTTCTGGTCTGAGTTTGTGCCAGTCCTTCATCGCCTGCAAGGGCGACTTACTGCCCAGTGCTG
>Ga0163216_100791_pt1 | contig 33744 bp, 28 predicted proteins | sample SynspAceP_FD_167610 | JGI IMG/M metagenome (GOLD analysis project Ga0163216, IMG submission 167610) | Saline lake microbial communities from Ace Lake in Antarctica - Synechococcus sp. Ace-P (Illumina Assembly) | ecosystem: Environmental > Aquatic > Non-marine Saline and Alkaline > Saline ...
ATACTCCGCGAGTGTTATGCATAAACCCAAGATAGAACCTAATATTGCGATTGGCATGTTGCACCGTGCGCAGTTAAATCCAGAACGTCCTGCTTTGGTTTTTGAAGACAAAACCTTTACTTATGGTGAATTTGCACAAACCGTTATGCGACAGGCGAGCTTATTGCAGAACTCAGGTGTGTGTATGGGAGATAGGGTTGCTTTTGTCGGTTTTAACCAGCCGGCCTTTCTTGAAACCTTGTTTGCTGCTAATGCGCTGGGGGCTATTTTTGTACCATTGAATTTTCGCCTTACTGCTGCAGAACTTAAATTTATGATTAATGATGCGGGGGTGCATACTCTGGTCTGTGATGCTCCCATGCAAGCAGTGCTAGATCCGATTAAAAGGGAGCTTTGTTGTCGGGCGTATTTCGCTGCCGAGTCAAATCTTGCTGGTTGGCGCTCATTAATCGATGAGCGAGTGGCGTCTGCTCCTCTTGAACATGCGGTTGGTGTCGATCAGCACGATACCAGTGTCATCATGTATACCTCCGGCACAACTGGTTTACCTAAAGGCGTGATGCTCTCTCATGGCAATATTATGTGGAACAACATCAATGCTCAGCTGTCTTATGGCGTCAGCCGGGACGATGTAGTACTGACAGCTGCACCGCTATTCCATATTGGTGGCTTGAACGTAATGACCCTACATAGTTTTGTCATGGGTTCCGTTTTGATACTGCTTAGAAATTTTGATCCAGGCTTGGTTTTGCAATACATAAGTAAATATAAAGTGACAGGTATGTTTGGTGCACCTGCCATGTTTTTGTTTATGTCACAACATCCGGACTTTGACGGTACAGATTTGAGCAGCATTAAGATGCTGGTCTGCGGCGCAGCACCGGTCCCAGAATCATTGCTAACGTTGTATGCCAAACGTGAAATCAATTTTTGTCAGGGCTATGGTCTAACCGAAACCGTCCCCTTTGCTTCCTTGCTAACACCAGAATGGGCCATTCCTAAACTTGGCTCAGCCGGGCAAACAGCGTTTTACACTGCACTTAAAATTGTTAATAACGACAACCAAGAACTTCCAACGATGGAGCATGGCGAGATCCGTATTTCCGGTGCTAATGTGATGAAAGGTTATTGGAACCGCCCAGAGGCAACAGCCAAAGCAATCGATGATAAAGGCTGGTTTCACTGTGGTGATATTGGTTACTTAGATGAGGACGGATTTTTGTTTATCTGTGAGCGACTCAAAGACATGGTGATCACCGGCGGTGGTCGCGTTAGTGAAAGCTAAGGATCTGGACTTAGCAGAATTACGTGCTTTTGCTGAGCCCCATTTGGCAAAATTTAAATTACCACGCAAGTTATACATTGTGTCGGCGCTGCCGCGTAATCCTGCTGGTAAGGTCTTGAAATTTGTGCTCAAAGAAGAATTATCAGGAAAACTATAAGTATTATAGAAACTTCGCCAGGTCTTAATTAAATGTGTGGGGATCCTTCAGGGTCAGAATTATTGATTTTATACTTTGAGCTTTAGTGATAGAAATGATTCATTGTTGTGGCGTGTTTCTTTGCATCTAGGCCTTTAATTTGAAGGATGAAGAGTCTGAGACTTGCCTTGATTCTTTTAATGATCAGCCGCTAGCCCTGATTGCTATTTTGATTATTTTCCGCACGCGCCTTAAACACTGTTATGCTGGTGGTCGTCCAAGCCAAGAAAGTTGAGCCTGTGTCAGACCCTCATCAAGATAAAAATACCCCTGAACCACCCAAGTCTATGCTAAAGAGCACCAGTCGTTTAGTGATTGATGCACTCATCAGTATGACTGATGTAGTTGAATCGATGCATCAACGTATAAGTCCTTTGTCGAAATCAGCGACGCCGGTAGGAAACGAACGAGGTCGAGGTATCAGTGGCCTTGTTTATAATAGCATCCGCAGTATCACTGCACTGGTGGGCAAGAGCCTTGATAAGCCCCTTGCGTTGATAGAGCAGCAAATGGAGCAAAGCCCTCCATCGCAAGGTGGACAAGCCTTAATCTCGGCGCTAAATGGCATTTTAGGCGACCACCTAGTCAAACGTGAAAGTCACTTAGCCTTGCCGATGACGCTCAGACTCGATGACCAGCAACTTGATTATGAAACCTTAGCAAAATCCATCCAACAATCTCAGGGTAAGTTATTGATTATGGTGCACGGATTGTGCATGAATGATGTGCAATGGACTCATGCGGGTCATAATCATGGTAAGAGACTGGCTAATGAGCTCGATTATGCCTTGGCTTATCTGCGCTATAACAGCGGTCAGCATATATCAGACAACGGCAAAGCCTTTAGCCAAGTACTTGAAAATGTGCTCACACACGCACTTGCTCACGATAATATGCTCCGATTGGATATTTCGATAATAGGGCATAGCATGGGAGGTTTGGTCTCGCGCAGCGCCTATCATGAGGCACAAGCCCTTGGGCATAAATGGCCTGATTACTGTGAAAATTTATTCTTTTTGGGTAGCCCTCTTCATGGTGCTCCGCTGGAAAAAGCGGGAAATTGGCTAGATATGTTATTGGGAATTCACCAATACACCGCCCCCCTAAAACGCTTAACTCAAATTCGAAGCGCGGGGATCACTGATCTTCGACATGGCAACATATTAGAAACTGACTGGCAAACCCGTAATAGATTCGATTTTTCGCGGGACAAGCGCACGCCTTTGCCGCTGCCGCCAGGAGTTAAATGTTACGCATTGGCAAGTACCATTGCAGCCCAGGCCAATAAAATAGGCGACCAACTTATTGGTGACGGCTTAGTGCCTTTAGATAGCGCCTTGGGCAGGCATGAAAACAAAGCCTTTAACTTACATTTTCCTGTTGAACGCCAATGGGTAGGGCGAGATATTAATCATATGCAACTCTTGAGTAATACCGAGGTTTATAGAGCCATCAAAAATTGGTTAGCCAGCGAATAAAACCCTTAAAGAGGATAATTATTTAGAGCCAAGTGAGCAGAAAAATTGTCAAAAGCTGAAAATTGGCTGACACCAATGTTAGGGATAATGACGGAAATATAATACTTATTCAGTAAGAGCCAAACATGAGGCTATTAGTGGCGCGTAACCGTGTATTTAAGTGACAAGAATACCCAGTTAGAGCCCGTGTTCTAGGTAGCATGATAAAAACAGACTTAGATTCTAAGCGGATAGAAAAGAGTTAAGTTGTCGTTTTGAATTTACACTAAAACGACAACTTTTTTATTGATAAAATGTTAAGGCTGTATAACCAATACATCTGTTTTGAGTAAAGCCAGTATGCTTTCTGCCGTATTGCCCATTAATTTCGCTCTTATACCCTTGCGGCCAATACTACCAATAATAACCAGTTCGGCTTGCACTTTTGAGGCAAGGCTAGGTATTACTGTACTTGGGTCACCGGCTTTGATATGAATATGGTCTGGCGAAACAGGCTGCTCTCCAACCATTTTTTGAATGACAGGGATGTATTTTTGTTTGGCTTGTTTTAACGTTTTATCTTTATCAATAATACCTAAATCTTTTAATACCGGTGAAATAGCTAGGCTAAAACAATAGTGCACCGGCATGCCAGAAATGCTGCTTAATGTTGTTGCGGCATCAATTAACTTTTGATTTAAGGCTTGTTTAGATTTAACACTAGTCGCCATATCAAGGGCCACCATGATAGCGCGCTTTTTGCGCCACTTTTTTTCTGCCACTAATAAAACCGGTGTCTGTCCATTGCGCATAAGATGCCAGTCAGTAGGTACATAAAATGCGCCCTCACTACGATGTCCCGTTTTAACAATCAAATCATAGTCACTAGTTTTACAATGTTTTTTAACCCATCCAGAGATGTCTTTTTCCCACACCACTTGCAGATCTAATTCGGCTTTAATACCTAAGTCGACAATTTTACTACTCAATTCATTTTTATGAACTTGTAGAATTTTTTCTTTTACGGCTTCAATTTGTTCTTCATTGAGCTCAGCAGAAACACTTGCAAGATGCTCATAATAAAAAGCGACAACATGCAATTTGGCACCAAATTTTGTGGCCAGAGTGGCACTGTGTATTAAGGCTTTTTGTTCATTATTTTGCTTGTCTGCGATAACTAAAATAGAGTTTATTTTCATATGAGTCCCTTTACTTGATACTTGTTTCGAATCTACAGCGTACAAATGAGCACGCTATAATTAAACATTATTGTTAATTATAACAATGATTTTCGAATATAAAGTTGAGATAAAACAATAAAATACCGATTCAGCTTACCTAGCCTTTGGGCATCATTTGCATAGTCGCTAGCTCTGTAAATCTATTTTCGCTATTGCCTAACTGCTCACGATAAATCTGTTGATAGGCAAGCACTGCCTTGACGTAATTACGGGTTTCTTTGTAGGGAATGGTTTCAATCCACAGATCCAAGGGCATGCTATTTTTTTCGGGTAACCAACCTTGCACTCGGCGCCAACCTGCATTGTATGATGCTGTCACTAGTATAGGGTTGTTATCCATTTTATCCATTAGATAGCGCATATACTGGGTGCCTAGGCCAACATTGATAGTGGGATCAAAGAGGTTTGAAGAATTGACTTTTTCTTTTGCCAAATAGCGCGCTGTACTTGGCATTACTTGCATTAAACCCATGGCCCCTGCGCCTGAATTGGCGTCTGGCATAAACGAACTCTCGCGTCTGACAATGGCAAAAGCCCAAGCTGGATCTATGTTGTTTTTTTCGGCACTGCTTTTTAGCGTTTGATCAAAGGCCATGGGGAAACGTCGCGATAAATCGTCTAAGTAACCAGCTTTTGAAAAAGTAAAGATAGCCTGATCGTGCCAGCCTTTTTGATCAGCTAATACTGCAGCAATTTTCAGTTGTTCATCATTAAGTTGAGATTGTAAAAAATACCATTCTCGTCTGGCACTAACATTACGCCCAAGTTCGCGAAACTCAAAAGCGCGCTGCGTGGCTGGCATATTTAATACTGAGTTCAATTGCTCTTGTGTATAAACCAATGGGGTATTATTTAGGCTAGTATGGCGGGCTAATTTACCACTCGCCATAAAACCGTAGTAGTGACGATGTTCGGCTAATTTTTCATAGTTCAACTTGGCTTGTTGTGGTGCGCCGACTTCTTCATAAGCTCGCGCTTGCCAATATTGGAATAAATAATCTTTGGATAATAAGTCTGGAGCAAATTCAATGACATCCAGTGCATGTTTCCAATCTTGTTCGCGTAATATATGGGCTAAATGCCAACGCACCAATTCTTCGTCTTGACTAAAAGCGCTGGCTCGCTCTAGCCATTCTTCGGCATCGGGATGATTAATAATGGTTAAGGCAAGTGCAAATTTGGTCGCAATGGTTTGCTGCTGTTGCTGATTAAACTCAAAGCGTGTACTTAGTTTCTGCCAGCTGCTTAAGGCAAGGTCACGATTGGTCCAAACCAATCGTGACAAGCCGTAGGTAATTATCTGTGTTTCGTATTGCGGCACTACACCTGGGAAGTTAGACAGACGACTGACTTGGCTCGATGAACGTCGCACTTTTAACCATAAATCTGCTAAATATTGCTGCTCTTTTGGCAACAATGTTTTGAGATAGGGAATAAGAGTATGACTACCACCTTCTGCAGCAAGTGTTAAGCGTTGCCACACTAATGCATCGGTGCGCAAACCTAAACGTTGCCATTCTAAGAATATCTTATCGCAGGCCTTAGGTTGTGAGTCACCTACTACCCATAGTTGTTCAATCAGCTCTAAAGCCTTTTCCTGTTGATTAGGATTGGCCAGCATAAATTCAGCACGTTTACAGGCGAGTTCGTTTTCACCGAGATCGCGGTATGAACTTAGAAACAATTCTCCTTGATTTTTTTGTGCCAGATAGCTTAACCAACTTTCTCGCAAAGGCCGATCGAGAGGCGAGCCCGCATAGTCCACTAAAAACTGCTCAATAATTTCACGGTTGGCCAAATATGGATAGGCAACCAAGGATTTTTGTAACAAATAAGGCTTGAGTGGGTAATCGTCTAATTTTTCCATCAATGATTTAAAACGACGACTACTGGGTGTGCCCGCTAAACCTTCTGCTTCAGAAAATAACTGCCGCTGATTGGCTCTTTTGAGCATAAGGTCTGACTCTGCCGCTTGCGCAGGGAAAGCTACTGTTGTCAGTAGGGTAAAACCAAGGGAAAAAGCAAAAACAATCTTAAGTATCATACCGAGGGTTAAATAAAAACCATGCTTTATCTTAGCAAATTAACGTCTGCAACAACCTAGCTATTTTAGTCAAAACTTAAAAAATATTAGATTTAACTGGAATGACCAGTTGAAAAGACCTTAACTACCCACATGTAAGTATACTGCGACCAATTTGTTAAAAGTAAGGTTGATCTTTCTAATATCTTTAACAAGAATCAACTTCACCCTACACCGAAAAGTGTTAAACACTTTTCTTTTCGTCACTCTGGCACATGCCACAGGAGATAATAATGATATATGCAGGTTCAAGCCTAAAGGTTAACTTGTTGCAAGATGGTATTGCAGAAGTTGTATTTGATGCCCAAGGCTCAGTAAATAAATTTGATCGTCAAACAGTGACTGAATTAGCTGAGGCTACTGCCGCTTTAAAAGCGAATGCACAGATTAAAGGTGTATTGGTGCGTTCAGCCAAATCGACATTTATTGTTGGGGCTGACATTACTGAGTTCACTAGTTTATTTGATATGCCAGACGCTGAAGTACTAAGTTGGGTGGCGCATACTTCTCAGGTTTTTGATCACTTTGAAGATCTTCCTTTCCCCACTATTGCAGCGGTCAACGGCTTTGCCCTAGGTGGCGGTTGTGAAATGACCTTAGTCTGTGATTTACGTGTGGCTGACACCACTGCCAGCATTGGTTTACCTGAAGTGAAATTAGGTTTGATGCCCGGTTTTGGTGGCACAGTGCGTTTACCGCGCTTGATTGGTGCCGACAATGCCTTGGAGTGGATGACCACGGGCCGTGATCGCAAAGCAGCTAAAGCCTTAGCAGAAGGTGCAATCGACGCGGTAGTCGCGCCTGAAAAATTAGTTGATGCCGCTATTAGTATGCTGAAAGATGCTATTGCCGGTAAATTTGATTGGCAAGCACGTCGTGCGCAGAAACAAGCCCCACTTAAGTTAAACCAAAACGAAAGCATGATGAGCTTTTCAACCGCTAAAGCCATGGTCTTTGCTCAAGCAGGTAAACATTACCCAGCTCCGCATATGATGGTTGATACTATTGCTAAAGCTGCTGGTTTGGGCCGTGATGATGCGTTGAAACTTGAAAATCAAGGTTTTGTGACTTTAGCAAAAAGTGATGCGGCCAAAGCGCAAGTCGGTATTTTCTTGGCCGATCAGTTAGTTAAAGCCAAAGGCAAAAAACAAGCTAAAGCCGCCACCAAAACTATCAAGCAAACTGCGGTATTAGGTGCCGGTATTATGGGCGGTGGTATTGCTTATCAGTCAGCGGTAAAAGGTACGCCGGTTATCATGAAAGATATTAACCAAGCTGCCTTAGACTTAGGTTTGAAAGAAGCCGCCAAGATTCTTGGTAAAGGCATGGAGCGCGGTAAAGTTGATGCTAAAACTATGGCATCTACGTTAAATAGTATCGTCCCCACTTTAGAATACAGCGCCATTAAAGACGTCGATTTAGTGATCGAAGCCGTAGTTGAAAACCCCAAAGTTAAAGGGATTGTATTAGCTGAAACTGAGCAACATGTGGGTGATGATACAGTTATTTGCTCAAATACTTCGACGATTTCTATTAATCAGTTAGCCAAAAGCCTGAAAAATCCTGCTCGTTTCTGCGGTATGCATTTTTTTAATCCAGTACACAAGATGCCTTTAGTAGAAATTATCCGCGGTGAAGACACCTCTGAAGATACGATTTCTACCGTGGTAGCTGCCACACTGGCCATGGGTAAAACCCCCATTGTAGTCAACGATTGCCCTGGCTTTTTAGTTAACCGTGTATTGTTCCCCTATTTTGCTGGTTTCAGTAAATTAGTGATGGATGGTGCCGATTTTGTTGCAGTTGATAAGGTCATGGAAAAAGTATTTGGTTGGCCAATGGGCCCCGCTTATTTACTCGATGTTGTGGGCATGGACACCGCTGATCACGCTTCAAGCGTTATGGCTGACGGTATTCCACAGCGTATGCAAAAGATTGAGAATGACCCGGTGACCTTGTTATACAAAGCGAATCGCTTGGGGCAGAAAAACGGCAAAGGTTTTTACAACTTTAGTATTGATAAGCGCGGTCGTCCTGCTAAAGCAGCGGCACCAGAAGCTTATGAATTGTTTACCCCACATTGTGCACCAAAGCGTGAATTTGATGCCGACGAGATTATTGCTCGTGTCATGGTGCCCATGGCTAACGAGGCCATTCGTTGTTTAGAAGAAGGGATTGTAGCCAGTGCAGCTGAGGCCGATATGGCCTTATTATACGGTTTAGGTTTCCCTCCCTTTAGAGGTGGCATTTTCCGTTACATTGAAACTTTAGGCTTAGATAAGTTTGTTGCTATGGCAGATAAATATGCGCATCTCGGTGCCGTTTATCAAATTACCGATGGTTTACGCGCTATGGCCGATGCCGGTAAATCGTATTTTTCAGCCGATGTTAAATCAGCTTAATCCCAACCTGAGGATCAGAACATGAAAGAAGTAGTAATAGTCGATTGTATTCGCACCCCTATGGGTCGCTCTAAAGGTGGGATATTTCGTAACGTTAGAGCCGAAACCCTGTCTGCTCATTTAATGAGCCAGCTATTGGCACGTAATCCAAACCTTGATCCAAATGAGATTGAGGACATTATTTGGGGCTGTGTACAACAAACCAAAGAACAGGGTTTTAATATTGCCCGTAATGCCCAGTTATTAACGGATATACCCCGTTCAGTCGCTGCCGTAACAGTAAACCGTTTATGTGGTTCATCTATGCAAGCTTTGCATGATGCCGCAAGCGGTATTATGAGTGGCCGTGGCGAGGTTTACATGATTGGTGGGGTTGAGCACATGGGCCATGTACCTATGGACTTTAACTTAGACTTCCACCCAGGCATCGCCCTGCATGCTGCACGCGCTTCTGGCAGCATGGGTATGACTGCTGAATTATTAGGTCGTCAAAACGGTATTACCCGTGAGATGCAAGATGCCTTTGGTGCGCGTTCTCATCGAAAAGCACATGCGGCTACTTTGGAAGGTCGTTGGGCGAATGAGATTGTACCCACTTTAGGCCATGACGCCGACGGCGTTTTAAAACTGATTGATATCGATGAAGTTATTCGTCCTGAGTCTACCCTAGAAACCATGGCAGGTTTACGGCCAGTATTTGACCCGGTAAATGGTACGGTAACTGCCGGTACATCATCAGCATTGTCTGATGGTGCATCAGCCATGTTGCTTATGTCGGCTGACCGAGCTAAGGCCTTGGGATTAACACCAAGAGCTAAAATCCGCTCCATGGCAGTAGCAGGTTGTGACGCCGCTATTATGGGATACGGGCCAGTGCCTGCTACCAAAAAAGCCTTACAACGTGCTGGTTTGAGCATGGCTGATATTGAAATCGCTGAGTTTAACGAAGCTTTCGCAGCACAAGCCTTATCATGTATTAAACAGCTTGGTTGGTTAGAGACTTACGAAGACAAAGTAAACCTAAACGGTGGTGCTATCGCATTAGGCCATCCACTAGGCTGCTCTGGCTCACGTATCTCCACTACCCTGATTAACTTGATGGAAGCCAATGATAAATCTATTGGTTTGGCCACCATGTGTATCGGTTTAGGCCAAGGTATCGCCACGGTATTTGAACGCGTATAACGCAGTTTTGTGATTTGATAAAGGCGCCCCAAAAGGCGCCTTTTTTTATGCAATGCAAAGGGCATGGTATATCTTTACTGCTGTAGGACCTGCTCCATAAAGAACCTTGTCAGCTGCGAAGCTTTTATTCAATGACAAGCAAGCACCTTAATGACTAGACATTAGCAATATAACCAACATTTTCGCTTGTTTTGTTCGGCCCGAACAACATCCGTTACGGAGATACCTCGTCTTGGAGGCTTTTGTTTGCAACAGAATTAACGAGTCAATTGACTGGAAGTCTAACAATTACTTGTAGTTTTTAGTTTAAAGGTATTCACTGATAATAGGCTTTAATTGCTAGGAGTAAGTAATGAAACTGAATATTGATGATTTTAAGGTCAAAGAAGGGCAAAAGTGTGATCTTAGCCAGTGGCCAACGCTTACTGAACCTTTATATAGCTCGAAAAAGAAGTATCACAAAAAGCTAAAAAAACAGATTAATAAGCTGAGTGATTTGCAGCGTTTGTTATATGCCACCAATGAACATTCGGTATTACTGATTTTTCAAGCAATGGATGCGGCGGGTAAAGACGGTGCCATTCGCCATGTTATGTCTGGCATTAATCCGCAGGGTTGTCAGGTCACCAGTTTTAAACACCCCACAGCGACAGAACTTGATCATGATTTTATGTGGCGTACCAATCAAGCTTTGCCCGAGCGTGGTCGAATTGGCATTTTTAATCGTTCCTATTATGAGGAAGTGCTAATTGTTAAGGTACATCCCGAAATTTTAGACAATCAACGTATTCCCAATGAAAAATTGCATAAAAAACATATCTGGCAAGAGCGCTATCGGTCGATTATTGAATCAGAACAACATCTAGTGCGTAATGGTACTCGGGTCATCAAGTTCTTTTTGCATCTATCAAAAGAAGAACAACGCCGTCGTTTTTTAGAACGCATTGATAAGCCTGACAAAAACTGGAAATTTAGCGATGCAGATATTAAGGAAAGAGAGTTTTGGTCAGAATATATGAATGCTTATCAAGATTGCTTAAGTGTAACGAGTACCGCTCAAACACCATGGTATGTTGTGCCGGCTGACGATAAAAGAAACGCGCGGTTAATTATTGCTAAAATTATTGTTGAGATATTTAAGTCATTGGATATGCATTATCCCGTCAGTGATGACAAGCGTTTACAAGATTTACTTAAGCTAAGGGAGCAATTGGCTTAAATAGTCGCAGTATGTGGTTTTATTTTTAGCGCACCCAGTATATATTTTGCTTGAGTTCATGCAGTAAGAATGGGGTGTGTATTAAAATTTTAAGGTATCTTATTCAACTGACCGACGGGGGTCCTAGAAGCCCGCAAGTTGTTTTTGCCCAGTTTAATGAATTGCTCACCAAAGTTCCGCTGCTGTATCTCATTCTATTGGTGAATTCTCTTAGTTTGGCTTATACCCACTATGGCGTTGCACCTGATTATCTGACCATTTATGTCTCTGCGTTTTTGACTATTGCTTGTCTTTCTAGAGCCGTTAGATGGTATCGCTTTAAGTATAAAACCTTCACCTTAGCCCAAGCAAAACACCAAATAAGGATGACGGTACTGTTTGCCAACCTGATGGGTATAGGTTTTTCATGGTGGAGCTATACCCTTTATGGTTATGGCGATTTTACCCTGCAGGCCCATGTTGCTTATTATATGTCGATCACCGTCATCGGCATTATTATTTGTTTAATTCATTTACCGGCCGCTGCGTGGTCAGCTTCTGTGACGGTGGGTATTCCTTTTGTTATTTTCTTCGTTTTATCTGGGCAGCCGGTTTTTATGGCCATTGCCAGTAATTTTTTGATGGTCGTTGCGGTTCTAGTGATGCTTACCTTGAGTTACTACCGGGCTTTTTCGAGTGTTATAGACGCTAAACAAGAGTTAGAACTACAAAACAGGCGAACCCATAAACTCAATGTGCAAAATGAAATATTAGCCAATCAAGATGGCTTAACTAAATTGGCTAATCGCCGCAGTTTTGCTAGTTATTTGAATAAAAAATTAGACCAAGACTCACGGCAACACAGCTTTATCGTTGGTTTAATCGATCTAGATGGTTTTAAGCCGGTAAATGATATTCATGGCCACGCTGCTGGGGATCGTGTATTAACAGAAGTCAGTGTGCGCTTGAAAAAACTGTTGAGTGACGATTGCATGTTGGCGCGCATAGGAGGTGATGAATTCGCCTTGGTCATCGATCATAGTGCGGTTCACGATGAAATTCATGTGCTAGGCAAAAGTATCACTGAAGCATTGCAACGTCCCTTTACTATGCGCACTGGGCTTGTGCAAATATCCGGTTCCTGTGGATTTGCCATTTACCCAGAAGCGGGCAGTACGGCTGATGAACTGATGGACCGTGCTGATTTCGCTTTGTATGAAGCAAAGAGCAGAGCGCGCGGTAGTTCTATTATTTTTTCAAGTGAACACGAACGACTTATCAGGCAAAAATCCCAAGTAGAATTAGCTTTAACGCAAAGTGTTAGTTGTCAACAGATGAGCTTACATTATCAACCTATTGTCGATGGGTCGAGCGGGAATATTGTCGGTTTAGAGGCATTGGCTAGGTGGTTCCACAGTGAATTGGGCCATATTCCACCGGATCAATTTATCGCCATTGCAGAAAAAACCGGCATAGTGACCGACATAACCCTTAACCTGTTTGAGCAAGCGGTGCAGCACTTAAAAGCCTGGCCTGAGCACTTATACCTATCCTTTAACTTATCGGTGCAGGATGTTATTAACCGCAAAACACTCGACCTTCTAAAGCTTATATTAGATAAACATCAGGTTGCCACATCTCGTGTGCAGTTTGAAATTACCGAAACCATCATGATGACTGACTTAGAACATTGCGCCAATATTACCCGCGAGATGCAGCAGATGGGGTTTAAAGTGGCCCTCGACGATTTTGGTTCGGGCTATTCTAGCCTCAGTTATTTGCACAAATTGGCCTTTGATACCTTAAAAATTGATCGCAGCTTTGTGCATAATTTACATCTTGACCAACGCAGTCAAGGCATAGTAAAAACTATCTTGGCTTTATGCACGAGTTTCAATGTAAGTTGCACGGTAGAGGGTGTTGAAAGCGAGGAGCAAAAAGACTTGCTAATCGCCTTAGGTTGTCAGTATATGCAGGGCTACTACTTTTATCGCCCTGCCGATATTTCTCAGTTTACCCTAGCTTAGACCATTTTATGGCCCGCTAAATGTTCGGCAAAAAACGCTAGGGTGCGTTCCCAAGCGAGTTCAGCGGCTTGGGCGTCGTAACGGCTAGTGGAATCATTATGGAAACCATGTTGGGTGCCAGGATAGACATAAGACTGAAAGTTAACTCTATTCGCTTCAAGTACGGCTTTATATTGGGGCCAAGTATCGTTTACGCGTTTGTCTTGTTCGGCAAACTGTAAGAGTATTGGCGCTTTTACGTACTTCACTATGTCGTCGCTGGCAGGCGTGCCATAAAAAGGTACAGCAGCATCAATAAGTTGTGGTGCGGCCGCGGCTAAAAAGTTACTGATATAACCGCCAAAACAAAAACCCACTACACCCAATTTGCCGTTAGTTAAGTCATGATTTTTTAAATAGTTTGCTGCCGCAATAAAGTCTTGTTCGATTTTATTTCGGTCAAGTTCCCTTTGCAGAGCTCGGCCTTCGTCGTCATTGCCGGGATAACCGCCGACAGGAAACAAGGCGTCTGGGGCGAAGGCAATAAATCCCTCTTTCGCCAATCGTCTTGCTACATCTTCTATATAAGGATTGAGGCCGCGGTTTTCGTGAACCACTAAGACTGCAGGCAGCTTTTTATTGATTTGCTTTGGAGTAACTAAATAGCCCCTGCCTTTACCATGACCAACTGGCGATAAAAACTCCTGATATTGGGCTGTTATTTTATCGTCGTTAAAGGAGACTTGTTCGGCTAAGGCATAATTAGGCGTGAGAGCATTGGTTAGCGTACCTATGCTTAAACCTACTATTGATAAAGAAGCTAAGCGACTCAGAAAAGTACGACGATCAATATCACCATGGGCGTACTCGTCATACCAATCAAAGGCTTTTTGAGGTATCTGTTGCGGTTTAAGTTGTTTCATATGTATCCTCCAAATTTATTTTTTCAAACGTTTGTACCTTTAAAAAAGATCAGCTATTGCTGCATTTCTTGACGACGCATCGGCATGCTATCAATCGTTTCAAAAATAGTGGCCAAATTAAAATCTTGTTTCTGCATCTTAATACCACCATCTTTGCCAATTAATACGACCTTATAATCAGTCAACTGCTGAGCAATTTGTGTGAGTGTCTGTTCAGATAGGCTACCCATAAAATTACTTTTAATTTCATTATTTTGTTGCCACAACCAAACAATTTGTCGTTCATTTAAAGCACTGTTTTGTTTTGACAATTCGCTCAGAGTTTCTGCGGGCAAAACATCGCCATTGAGCAGTATTACTCTGTAGTTCCAAGATAACTCAGCTAAGTTTCTGATATGAACTGTTTGCGCTATGGCCACAGAGCTGGTCATTAGTGCCAACATACTAAAAATGCTAATCGTGCTCTTTATAATGATATTCATGTTATTCCTTTATTAAAAAACTCTCGAATACACGCCCTATTATGAGCTTAATTCTCATGTGAACAAGCGTAAAAATTGCCACCTTATAATCGTCAAAAACTAGCCTACTAACAATCCATCTACACCCTGTTTACCAGAGTCGCGAAAGTCGTAAAGTTGAGTGGACAGAGGTGGTTAAAAATTCAACAGCTGTCTTGTTGTCGCTACTATTAAATCCAACTCAATTCGATACACTGCGCGCCCTCAAGGCTTCCCGGCTACTGCTCACTGTGTTTTAGGCATTGGCTTGTCAGCAAAATTCAAACATTGCACCCATAAAGGATGGATAATCGTATGCAATTCCCAACTCACCGATTTTACGAAGACGTTATGGCTTTGTTTTGTGCCGGTGTTATGGTGTCTTTTGGTGTGACTTTGTTTAATAGTCATAATCTGATTACTGGCGGTACAGCCGGTTTGGCTATTATTGGCATGCATCTTACGCCCTTGAGTTTTGGCACCTTATTTTTTTTAGTTAATGTGCCGTTTTACTATATAGCTTGGACGCAGTTATCTAAGCGTTTTACGGTTAATACCTTTATTTCAGTGTCGATGGTATCGCTTATGAGCGAATACATGCCTAAGTTAATCCATATTGACAGCGTGCACCCGTTGTTCGCAGCCATGGTTGGAGGTATGTTGATTGGTGTGGGTTTATTGATCATGTTTAGGCATAAGTCTAGCTTAGGTGGACTTGGTATTTTGGCGCTGTTTTTACAAAACAAGTATTCGATCCGTGCCGGTAATTTTGGTTTGCTCGTAGACTCGGTTATTCTGAGTTCTTCGCTGTTTATGTTTGATTTTAAGGTCGTACTGTTGTCAGTGTTAGGGGCTATTACGCTCAACTTACTTATTGCAGTTAATCATAAACCCGGTCGCTATCAAGCTTATGTTGAGGTAAAGAAGAAAAAGCTAAGGCCGGGCAATGATTTCGACTTGGACGAAGCGGTTTGGGGGCGGTTTAAATAAGGGCTCTGTCAACTTGGCTCAACTTAAGTAGATGGAGTTAAGCACTAGTTAAATAAAAAAAGGTGCAGTTACCTGCACCTTTTTGTCGCTCGTATTATTGCGTTAAGGCGCGCAACATCCAAACCGTTTTTTCATGTAAGCGCATGCGATCTGAAACCAGTGCAGCTGTTGATTCATCGTCGGCTTCTTGCGCTGACTTCAACACTGTGCGACAGGTTTTGACTACCGATTCGTGGCTTTTTACTAATATCTGTACCATTTCAGCGGCTTGTGGCACCCCTTCGACTTCTTCAATTGAACTTAAACGTACAAATTCTTTGTAGGTGCCCGGTGCGGCGACATCTAAGGTTCGGATCCTTTCGGCAATATCATCTACTGCAACTGCCAATTCAGTATAGTGCTCCTCAAACATCAAGTGCAATTCACGGAATCTGGCACCAGTGACATTCCAGTGAAAATTGTGAGTTTGTAAATATAAGGTGTAGCTATCAGCCAGCAAGTGTTTTAAGCCCTCAGCGATAGTCTGACGATCGGCTTGATTAATTCCAATATCAATAGTGCTCATAATTAGCTCCTTTATTAGATTAGTTTAAGGCTTAGGTAAAAAAAACATGCAAGCTCAATAACGTTCTACTTGTATTATTCTTTTTGACTTGACCAAAAGATTTGTCGTCACAACAAGATATGAGGCTAAGCTAACATTATTCAAGGGTAGGACGCTCGCCTAGAAAAACGATTACACCAATCGAGTTTATTACTTTTACTGAAAAGCAAAGAAACTAAATATTCTTTGGCCCTTATTGCAGGCCATTACGATACCTATGAGTCGGCGGTTTCTTATTGCTAATCCCTATCTCAGTCTAAATAAGCTCAATGCTTGCGATGTACAAAAGGTGTGGCTTAAATTACATTAGTTTTAGTAATCTGATTGAACAAAAAATGTGCATTGCTCTGAAGCGCCTCAAACACTACAATCCGCGCCTTATTGTCTATGTGGGCAAATTAATTTTTCAGAGTGGAATGCAGTGCACAAAAGCGAATTTATTCAAATCCGACGATTTATCGTTAAGCTTGGCAAAATGTTGCATAAGTATGGAACACCCGCCTTTAGACTTGAGGCCTACTTGCATGAAGTCGCTGCCTATCTTGGCGTGCATGCATCGTTTTTATCGACGCCTACATCACTAACTTTTGTGATTTGGAGTGATAAACACGAAGATGAATATAATCACGCTGCGCGGGTTAATCCCGGTGATTTAGATATGAATCTCTTGTCACTCACCGACGAACTTGCTATCCAATTACTGACCGGAGAGCTCTCTCTAACTGAAGCTGACAAGCGTCTAGACGAAATCAGCGTAAGTCCGAGTCCTTATGGAAAGCTGCTTACTGCTTTAGCCTTTGGTCTGTCAACCGGCTCCTTCGCGATGCTAATGGGCGCGAGCCTGCGGGAAGTAATGTGGTCAGGTTTACTTGGCATTGTTGCCTACTTTTGGACGTTATGGGCACAATATTCAAAACGGGTTAATTTGATGTTAGAGCCGGTTACGTCGTTTGTTGCAGGTCTATTGGCATGTGCTATTAGTTATTATATTGCCCCAGGCGTTAATATTCCCTTGATGGTGTTGTCATCAGTGATCATCTTGGTGCCAGGTTTGTCTCTTACTATGGGCCTTGCAGAGCTATCATCACGGAATTTAATGTCCGGTACTGCGCGTATTATGGATGCCATTATGCAGTTATTTAAGCTGTACTTTGGTGCTTTTTTGGGTATCAGTGTCGGCTTTAGCCTGTTTGGCGCTAATGAGTTTGTACCTGAGGCATCCTTACCCTTTTGGGCGACTTGGTTGGCAGTATTTTTATTGTGTTTTGCCTTGGTGGCTATTTTTCGCACTCGGGTTAAACATATTCCTTGGGCCTTGTTGTCAGCGTTTATTGCCTATGGTGCATCGACTTGGAGTTCGGCTTATTTGGACTTCGGTTTAGGCACCTTTGTAGGGGCTTTTGCCTTGGGCGTGTATGCCAACCTATTTACCAAATTTGCTAATGCACCTTCGACCATCGTGGCGATGCACGGTTTGATTGTGCTGGTACCAGGCTCAAAAACCTATATAGGTTTGAATTCATTTATCTCTGGCCAAGATTTTGTTCAGGCTGAACATGTTGGCCAAGAAGTATTTTTAATTTTCATGTCGCTGGTGGCAGGTTTGATTTTTGCCAATGTAGTGATGCCTACCAAAAAAGCCTTATAAGTGACATAAAAAAGCGCCGACAAACATGTCGACGCTTTTCGCGGGTTTAATTATTGCGCTTATAAATGCACAAGCAAGTCTAGTGTAAACTTATCACTTTGCTTATTTGCCAATTTCCATCAACTTTGTGCCACATCATGATAAATTTGCTTGGCACCGATGGGGCGTCTGGCTCTTGATTGTTATGAAATTGATGGAAGCCTATTTGCACTGCTCCATAGTTAGCAATGGGGTAAACCTCAACACTGCCCTCAATAAGTTGGCGCGTGACCTTGCCACAAATATTACGTTTTGTAGCGTCTAATATGTCACTTTTAGAGCTCATTAAGCCGCCCTTATCATGGAAAAACTCGATATCTTCGGCATAAATGGCGCTTTGCGTGTCCATGTCACAGGAGTTGTAAGCGCTAAAAAATGTTTTGTCCATTGCCAGTATGTCGAGATATAAAGGCTGATCTTCAACTACATATTTAGGCACTATCGAATCTGTGATCGTTTGCGCGCTTAAATTAGTGCAAAACAAATCAACAAACACAGCACTTAAGGCGCACTTAAAGTCGGTTTTCATATACATTCCGCCATATTATGGGTTTCCATTTTATAGTGTGTTAGGTAAAACTGAATACCACTAACTAGCAAATAACTGAGTCATATCTTTAAAGGCCTTAAACTCAAGGGCATTGCCTGCCGGATCCAGAAAAAACAAGGTGGCTTGTTCACCTACTTCACCCTTAAAACGGATATAAGGTTCGATAATAAAATTTGTGTTGGCAAGGCTTAGCTTGTCAGCTAATACTTGCCAGTCCTGCCACGCCAACACCACCCCAAAATGCGGAACGGGCACCCCATGAGAATCCACTTGATTGTGAGATGGCGCACTGGGCATTTGCGCAACAAGGTGAGTAACTAACTGATGGCCAAAAAAATTCCAGTCTATCCACTGTGCTGAGCTACGTCCTTGCTCACAGCCCAATAGCTCACCATAAAATGTGCGCGCTGAGTCTAAACAGTCAACCGGAATGGCAAGATGAAAGGGCATGAGTGACATAATAATGTTTATTCCTTTATAGGTCGTTAAAGTAACTTTTTAAGCCAATTTAATTTTGTCGAATTAAAGGGGGGATAGCGCAAAGCGACATCAAACAAGAAACTGCGTTTGAGCACGGTTTTTAAATGACTAAAAGTATCGAAGCCGAATTGACCATGGTAAGCGCCCATTCCACTATTGCCAACACCGCCAAAGGGCAGATTAGGATTAGCCATAAACATCATGCCATCATTAATGCCCACATTACCGGCGCTGGTCTGTTGCAGTACCTGCTGCTCTAAACCGGTATCTTTTGTGTAAAGATAAAGGGCTAAGGGTTTTGGGCGGCTGTTCACCAGTTCGATGGCTTGTTGGATTTTATCCACGGTGACGATGACTAAAATCGGGCCAAATATTTCTTCTTGCATGACCGGGCTATCAGCAGAGGGCGATAATACAATGGTTGGCCCTAGGTACTTGTTGCTCGCATCTAATTGGCCACCATAGATAACATTTTGCTCGTGTAAATAATTGGCTAAGCGAGCAAAATGACGCTCATTGATGATGCGTCCATAATCAGGACTTTGTTTGGCATCTGAGCCATAAAAGGCCTCAATTTTAGTGGTTAAGGCAGCTACAAAGGTATCGACAAAGGCCTTTTCAACCACAACATAGTCTGGCGCCACGCAGGTTTGACCGGCGTTCATCCATTTGCTCCATGCAATACGTGAAGCCGTAACCGATAAGTCCGTATTGCTATCTACGATACAAGGACATTTGCCACCTAACTCTAAGGTGACCGGGGTTAGGTGTTCAGCGGCAGCGCGCATGACTATTTTTGCCACGCCCTCACCACCGGTGTACAAGATGTGATCAAATCGTTGCTGGAGTAATTCAGTGGTTTCTTTTACTGCACCGGTGACAACTTTGTAGGCCTGAGTATCTAAATATTGTGGTATCAGTGTCGCTAATAACGCCGCAGTGCTAACTGACAGTTCAGAGGGTTTAATAATGGCGCAGTTACCGGCGGCGATAGCAGCAACAAGTGGTGCAACAACTAACTGCAGTGGATAGTTCCATGCACCGATTATTAATACGCTGCCTAAGGGCTCAGGTAGCAGATAACTTTTACCCGGCTGCACAAATAAGGGGGTTGACACGCTACGTGGTTTAGCCCAAGCCGATAAATTTTTAAGGGTATGATCGATATCGCTAAGTAGAAACCCAATTTCTGAGGTCCATGCTTCTTGTTCACTTTTGTGTAAATCCTGATGCAGGGCTGTGATAAACTCGCTTTCGTGTTCGGTGAGTAATAGCTTGAGTTGAGTCAGTTGGTTTTTGCGCCAAACTAAGTCTTTGGTACGTCCTGTGCTGAAGGTGTGGTGTAATTCAATAACTGAATCAGCAATGTTAGCTTGTTGCATACTATCTCTATCTATTTGCTACGCAGAATTGAAACTATACCCTTTCAATGCCTTGCTTTCATCGTATATTTAGTGAAATTATATCAGATTTTCTGACTCACTTAATGAGCCAGCCGGTCAGGATATATGGAGTTATTGTTGGGTCTTGGTAAAAAATGCTAACTATAAATGAAACATATGCGCTATATGATGCGACTAGTTTAAAGTAGCTATATAGTCGAGCTTGGTATGAACATAAGTTTTAACTAATTTAATTTTAATTCAAGGCTGATTTAAGGAATATTCTATTGTGCCGTTAAACACTTATTTGTTGAACGTTGTTGTCATACTGATGCCACTCATCGCCGACATGCCTTTGACTTTTTTAACCGTCTTTTTTAAGGACTTTTGACGATGAACCTGATACGCCATAACATCAGAAATAAGCTGCTGCTATTATTTGTTTCTGCCCTGATCATTATTCTTGTCGCCGTATTTACCGGTTTTTCCATGCTAAAAACCGTAGTCCATGATTACAGTGAAACGGTAGAGCAAGATGTGCACTACATGGTCAAAGTCAGTGCTTTAAACGTTGACTTTAAAACTCAAGTCCAGGAGTGGAAGAACACCCTAATACGGGGTAAAAATCCAGATAGCTTAAACAAATACTGGAGTAGTTTTAATGCCTTAGCTCAGCAAATTCAGCAACACTATCGTGACTTACTCTCAGACATGGACCCTAGTCATCCGGCTTATCAGCATTTGAGTGAGTTTGCGACCAGTTACCCTAAAATGCTGGTGGCCTATGAAGCTGGCTATGCTGCTTTTGTGGCAGCAAATTTTGATATTGGGCTTGCTGATCTCAGTGTCAAAGGCATTGACCGTGAGCCTACTCAAAGTCTCAATAATGCGGTCGAGGCCGTAAACGGAAAAATAAGCACCTTGCAAACAGCCAGCAAAAGTCAATCTGATGCAGCTGCCCTTTACACCAATTTACTGGTATTAATCACTGTCGTTGTGACCATATTTTTGATCATTTGGTTTGTTAATACACAGATTTTGCTACCCCTTAATAATGTGGCTCAGGCTTCGCAATATATTGCCAAAGGTGATTTTACCACTGTGGTAAATAAAACCACAGAGGATCAAATTGGTCAGGTTGCTGACAACTTCAGCTTAATCCAATCGGGTTTAAGTAAAGTGTTGTCAGGTATTTTCAGCGATGTGAAACAGCTGGGTGTTATTATTGCTGAATTGTTTAGTGCTTTTGAATACTTTAAAGCGGGCATACTTACGCAAATTAATGAAACCAACAAGTTAAGTGGCTCCATGCAGCAAATGACTCACTCAAACGATTCCGTTAACGATGCCATCAGCCAGGCTAATTCTTTTGTTAATGAGTCCAATGCTTTGGCGGACAAAGGGCAGTTGATGTTTGATGAAAACGTAAAAACTAGTCAAATTATGCTTCAAGCCACTAATCATGCCTCCGACATTATTGCCGCGTTAAAAAAAGATACTGACGACATCGGTAGTGTAGTTAATGTTATAAATGGCATCGCTGATCAAACTAACTTACTGGCCTTAAATGCGGCTATTGAAGCCGCAAGAGCCGGAGAATCTGGACGGGGTTTTGCTGTGGTGGCAGACGAAGTAAGAACCTTAGCCAACAAGACACAAGAATCGACTAAGCAAATATCAGAAAACATCAGCAAGTTGCAAAAAGAAGCGGATAAAGCCGTGCAAGCCATGAGTCAAGGCAAGGAGCAAGCTGAAATGAGTCTGGAACAATCAAAACGGTCACAAGAATTTGTCGACAAATTGCATGCAGCTTTTAATCAAATTAGTCGTTTAAACCAAGTTGTTGAGCGTGAAATGGTTCAGCAAGATCAGCAAACCAAAGACATCAATGCTGCTTTGAGCGCATTAGAATCACAAAGCACGGTATCTCAGCAGCAAGTACAAATAATGGATGACGCCTCTAAGGTACTGGCTGATATTTACCAGCATATTGACCAATCAACCAAAGATTTTAAGGTTAAATCTGTTTAGTCGTTTTTGACAAAATAAAAGCTTGCCCTTGGGGCAAGCCATCAAAAACTAGATTTGGCCTTTATAGGCACCCAGTTCAATCACATCAAACTGTGAATCAGGCGTGCCGGTAACAAACAAGGTACATTGCCCCCAACTGGCTGGAATGCGCCATTCAGAGTTTTCAGATGCAGTAAAGCGAGCGCGTTTGTTGGCACATCTCAGTTGTACTTCATCCAGTTCCCCCTCGTTAATATGCAATGCAAAGCTTTCCCGGCTCAATTCATGGTAAGTCGAACCGCTGGTTCTGATTTTGGTAGAATGTATAAGGGGTTCACTACCTTGCAACATGTTTTGTAATTGACTGGCGTAAGGCTCCAGATTGGCAACGACTGCTGTATTGTCTTCTTGTTGCAGAATTTGTTTGTAGCTTTGCATCGCCTTGGAATATTGAGTATCAGTTGTGAACAAAGCGAATTGACGAGTAAGCAAGTACAGAAATGTGGCCGGGTTAAGCGCATCTTTGCCAGAGGCCAACGCTCGGTTAACGCCGACAAGTTCTCGCTGCATGTCGTCAATTTCTTTGGCATACATCGAATCAGCTAACCAAAAGTAGCTATTTTCACTATGGTTCCACATTTTAGAATCAGCCATTTTTGACAACAACTTTTCAGCAAGTTCAAGCTCTTTAGCAGTAATGGCGTCCAGCACCTGCTGATATGCAGATTGAAATTTTCGGGTAACACCTGATTCACCACTCAGCCTATAGTCGATTTGTACTTCCATCTGGCATTGCTCAATGGGCTGACCGTCTTGCATTGCGGGGCTATATTTCCAATTCTTGACCGCTTTTAAGGTCTCTTTTTCAAAACTATTTAAGCCACTGGAATCTTGAATGACTGGATCGACTACATTGCCATTTTGGTCGATGACAAAACTGACTTTTGCCCAACCTTCTTGACCATTACGTGCAGCGTTAATAGGATATTTGGGCTCTTGACGCTCAAGAGGCTTGGCATCGACAATAGTCTCAATATGTTCAGACATATCAGATGTTTGGGCAAAACTAGGGACAGAAAACGCCAAAATTAGGCTATTTAAAATGAATTTGCTGGATTTAACTGACATAGGTCTTCCATGAAAAGGCTTCAGTGTAGAGAACTTAAACTACCTAAGCCCAGTTTACAAGTTTAGCCTAGGGTTAATTTACGGGTATTAAGATTGATACCTTAGCATTAACTAAGATGCCTTTTTTGGGTGGAAAAACAACCCTATTAGATCTAATGTAATAGCTATGAAAAAGGCAAAACTGTTGAAAAATAGTGACGCAAAGCTTCCGGTCTAAGGCTTATTCGTTAACTTTCGACGAACAGGCTAAGATAGCGGGGTTGCCAGCAGGGAGAGTTGCCTCAAGCCCACTTTTTCATATTCAAAACTATATTCAATAGCAGTACACGAGAGTTTGTCTTGATGGTAAACCTTGTAATTGAGGAAGCTTATATGATTATTTTAGTCGGTGGCGAAAAAGGAGGCAGCGGTAAAAGCTGTCTAGCACAAAATATAGCCGTGCATTTGCGGGTTGAAAAAAAATCAACAGTGTTGATGGTCGATTGCGACCCACAGCGCACTACATCTGATTGGATCCAAGAACGTACAGGTAATGCGGGCTTGAGCAATATTAACTGCGTTCAACTGTTCGGAAAAATTCGTAATGAGTTATTAAGTTTAAATAACCATTACCAATACGTGATAGTTGACTGCGGTGGTCAAGACAATATGGCCTTGCGGTCATCCATGTCGGTGGCTAATCACATACTTATTCCTTTGCGACCAAAACGCCGTGATTTAAAAACGGTACCGCACATGGAAGATATTATTTCTACCTGTAAAATGGTAAATCCTAAAATGAATGCGGCCTTTGTGATCACCCAATGCCCGTCTTTGCCCTCACTTGCATCGCGAATATTAGAAGCCAAAGACGTGTGCCGCTCTTTCGAAATAGATGTACTCGATGCCATTACCTACAGTCGTAATTTATATGATGACAGTGAGGAGTCAGGCAGATCAGTGATGGAAATCGAGCCAGATGGTAAAGCGGCCACCGAAATTCGCGCCATAGTTGAAGAACTTTTTAGTAAAGGACAGCAACATGTCTCTGAGCAGTTTGAAAAAATCCGCGCCGTCGGCTGAACTTAAGCCGGTAACGGTTGATGAATTTATTCATGGTGCGGAGTTTTATGCCTGCGGTTTGCAGTTGGTAACGATAGCAGAACATAAAGACTTATCAGATGAGCCTATGAAACGAGCAACTTTTACCTTAGGGAAGGTTGCCATAGCTCAACTTAACGCCTTGTCAGCAAACACTGGTATTGCCAAGTCGCGCTTAATTCGTATTTGGTTAGATAATCAGGCATCGCAATTTCCAACAAATCACTAATGCAAAGATTGCTGATCTATTGATGGTTGACACTAGACCATAGTCGCAATGCATCAAACATAATCCTGTGGCATATTAAGGTCTGCTATGCCACAGGAATCACTCTGAAATTTGCCTTACTCAATCGTCCTGACTGGCCAGAATTGCTCAAGTCAGCTAAGCGTATTTATATGGGCTCTAACACTGCAGTGCCTAATGCATTGATTGATGACCTGATCGCCAATGGCAAAGAGCGGTACGATATCGAATTGGTATAATAGCCAGTCGAAAAATCCCTGGGTTGGTCTGCAATTTTGGCACAATTACATTGAAACCCATCGCAAGTAAGATCAAATAACCCCCAATATTTGAGAGAATTGTGACAGGTGTTTACGTTATAGGTTGGGGGTCAGATAGGTGCTACTGCCAAAACTCACCAGCGATTTCCGCAAACCTACTATGAAAAGCCCCGATTATGTCAAGCCCCAATAGGGTGTTGGCGAGCCGAAATATTCACTCATAAATTCTAGAAAGCAACTGACTTTCGGCGACTTTAAACGATTAGCTGGATACAGCGCATAAATAGTTTGTTGGGACGCTTTTTCTGCACATTGCCATTCTTTTAAAACCGGTAACAGTTCGCCTGAGGCTAAGTGCTCTGCAATGAGCCACTTGGGAAACAGAATAATGCCCTGCCCTAATAATGCCGCATTGACTAAAATATCGGCGTTATTACTGCACAAATTACCCGCAACCTCGATTGCCCTAAATGGCTGATCATCCGATTGGCGGAAATACCAGGCACGTTTGCCCAAATTGCCTTTGTAAACTAAGCAATTGTGCTTAAGCAAGTCATCCGGCGAATTGAGCGCGGGTGATTTTTGTAAATAGGTAGGAGCCGCACAGGCTAAAAATTGTTCGTCTGAAATTTTGCGATAATTTAGGCTGGAATCAGCAAAATCGCCAATGCGGATAACAATATCTGCACCTTCTTGCACTGGGTCAATATAGGAGTCAGTCAAAATTAACTCTACATCAATCTGCAGATACTGTTGTTGAAACTGATTGATTAAGCCTGACAAATGCTTGCGACCAAATGAAACCGGCGCATTAATTTTAAGAGTGCCGTGGGGCGCAGTCGCGGTGCCTTTGGCATGCTCTGTGGCAAGATCGATGGCCAATAACGCTTCGCGAATTTCCTCAAAATAATTGACTCCCACCTCGGTCAGTCTTACCGCTCTGGTATGGCGATACAGAAGTTTTTGGCCCAGGGACTTTTCTAGGGCAGAGATATGTCGTGACACAGAAGAGGGCGGTAAATCCATGAGAGAAGCGGCTTTTACAAAGCTACCTGTTTGGGCAACAGCGATGAATGCGCGTAGTGAATTGATGCTCATAAAGCAATTATCATTTGTTATTTGAGTTATTGATATTATTTGAGCATTAATCGACTATCGACTCAATTAAATATTCAGGATCACGTTGTTATGCAATTTATTATTTACCTGTTGGTGTTAATTGCAGGTATGGGACTGTCGGTTGAAGCCGGTCTGTTAGGGCCGTTGGGAGAAAATATCGGGCACTTAGCCGCCACCTTATCGATTTTCATGATTGGCAGTATTTTACTCACTTTGATCATGGTTTTTTTCACTAGACCGCAATTAAGCGTGTTGTTTGCGCAGCCCAAATGGTTGTTGACCGGAGGCGTTTTGGGGCCGGTTTATGTGGTAGCGCTAACCATTGCCACGCCCATTGTTGGCTTGGGCATTACTATGACCAGCGTTTTGTTGGGTCAGATCGCCATGAGTTTGCTAATTGACCATTTTGCCTTGCTGGGGACTAAAAAAAGTGCGGTTGATATATATCGGATATTGGCCTTAGTTATGATTGTTATGGCCCTTTGGCTATTGAATTAGGAGAACAAAAATGAGCACTTTATTCGCTATATTAATCTTGATATTAGGCGGCATTGCCTTATCTGTGCAATCGTCGATCAATGGCAGGGTAGGACACACCGTAGGGGTTATCGCCTGTGCGTGGCTGACATTTGTCATCGGCTTTGCCTTGACCTTTTTACTGTTTTTCTTTTTTGAACAAACCCATGAACAAACCCTATTTAACGCCCCTAAATGGCAACTGATGGGGGCCGTCTTTGGGGTGATTTATATGGTTGTTGTGGTATTTGCGGTACCCAGAATCGGCATCGCTGGTATGACAGTCTCGGTCATTGCCGGACAGTTAATTATGAGTTTATTAATCGACCATTTCGGCTGGTTAGCAAATAATGTGATCGAGCTTGATGCAAAACGTTACATGGCCATTTTGCTACTATTAGGCGCAATAGTGATGATTTATCTGAGTAATAAACGCAAGGAGTTGGTGAATACTAAGCCCAACACGACTTTGCAAAGCAATTCAGTTTAAAAGGCGTTATTGCTTAGTATGCTTTTCACTTTTGACCGCTGCAGGCATAACATGGCTTTTCTCTAGGCCATGGCATAGTTGTTCTATAAATTCAGGTTGGAGACTCTATATACATCGCCTTACCCAATCCCAACTGTCCTTTTAATTTTGTCAATGACATCTATGGGGTGAAAATGATGGACGACAAAGCCTATCGTTTTTGTCATCTTAAAAAGTGATATTAACTCAATAGTACCTCTTCACTTTTTAAACTGTACTAGACCATAGTCGCAATGCATCAAACTTAATCCTGTGGCATAGTAAGATCTTGCTGTGCCACAGGAATCATTATGGAAATCGCCTTACCCAATCGTCCTGACTGGCCAGAATTGCTCAAGTCAGGTAATCGTATTTATATTGGCTCTAACGCCGCAGTGCCTAATGCATTGATTGATGATCTGATAGCCAATGGTAAAGGACTGCACGACATAGAGTTGGTGCACATTAATACCCTGTCAGAAAGTCGCTGGGTTGATCCGCAATTTAGTGACTTGTTTAAAGTGAACACCTTTTTTATTGGTGGCGAAAAGATTCGTCAGGCCGTGGCAGAAGGGCGCGTTGACTATACACCGTGTTTTTTATCTGAAGTGCCGTCGCTGTTTGAGCAAGATATCCTGCCCTTAGACGCGGCTTTGGTCATGGTAAGCCCGCCCGATAAATATGGCTATTGCTCATTAGGGGTGGCTGTTGACGTCAATCTAGCTGCGGTTAAAAAAGCAAAATATGTGATTGCGCAAATTAACCCGCTAATGCCGCGCACCAGTGGTCACAGTTTTATTCGTATTGATAGTATTGCTGCCTGCATTGAGGTCGAGCAAGCGCTGCCAGAATTACCGCTTTTTGAGCTCGATAAAATCACCGAACGTATTGGCCAATATGTGGCTATGTTGGTAGAAGATGGTGCCACCTTGCAATTGGGTGTGGGTAAAATTCCCAATGCAGTATTGTATTATTTGCAGAACCATCACGATTTGGGTGTGCATAGTGAATTAATCACTGACGGTATTATTGATTTGATTGCCAAAGGCGTAATCAACAACCGTAAAAAAACCTTTCACCCTGGTAAAACTGTCGCTAGTTTTTGTTTAGGCAGTAAAAAACTTTATGACTTTGTGGATAATAATCCTCATGTGGAGTTTTACCCCAGCGACTACCTGAACTCACCGAGTAACATTGGGCGAAATCACAAAATGGTCGCTATTAATAGTGCCTTAGAAGTCGATTTAACCGGCCAAGTGGTGGCCGATTCCATCGGCTTTCAGTTTTACAGTGGTATTGGTGGGCAAGTCGATTTTATCCGCGGGGCGGCGATGTCACCGGGCGGTAAACCCATTATTGCTATGCCTTCAACAGCCAAAGGTGGCACTATTTCGCGCATTGTGCCAACCATTACCGAGGGTAGCGGTGTGGTTACTTCGCGCGGACATGTGCACTATGTGGTGACTGAATTTGGGGTAGCGTCACTCAAAGGGCGCAGTATTCGCGAACGAGCGCTGGAATTGATTCGTGTGGCTCATCCTAAATTTCGAGAGCAGCTTTTAGCTAAGGTCCGCGAACATTATTGGGTGCCTAACTATCAAAAAAACTATCCTCGCGATGTGCCAGAACTGGGGCCCGTAGGTTTTCTTACTCTGACAGTCGATAATCAAAAATTTGACTTACGGCCACTGAATCCGGCAGATGAACGGCGTTTACAAGAATTTTTCTATTCTCATACTAAAGAAACCCTGTTTTATCGCTATAACCACTATCCCACACAAATGACCCGTGAAAAATCGTGTAACTTGGTCAGTGTTGACCAAAGCAAAGATTTGGCCTTGTGTATTGTGCGCCAGCAAGGCTCAGTGGCGGAAATTCAAGCGGTAGGGCGCTACTATTTGTGTAGCGATAATGACAGCTGTGAAGTGGCCTTTGTCACCCGTGAAAAATTTCATGGTAAAGGCATGGCAAAACAGTTGCTGGGTGTCATGAGTGATATTGCCAAACAACGAGGTTTAAAAAAAATGCGTGCTATGGTCAGAGCGGATAACCGCAATATGCTCAGAGTATTTGAAAGTGCCAAGTTTGAACGCCAGCCTGCCGATGAACCGGGTGAAGTGAATTTAGTTTTGAGTTTGGATAAGCAATAATGAGTTTTGTACTTATTAGTGACCCCCACTGTAATTTACATGATGTGGGCGACGATCATCCTGAAAATCCCGCTCGCTTGTATGCCATTAACGATAGGTTAATCGCCTCTGGTCTAGATTTTGTTATTGATAAACAACAGGCTATTAAGGCCACTAAAGAACAGTTGTATTTAGCCCATGACAAAACTTATGTAGATAAGGTTTTTACCATGGCGCCACAGCAAGGCAGTATCGAAATAAATACTGATACCTTTATGATGCCACAGAGTTTAGATGCTGCCTTATATGCCGCGGGCGCAAATATACTGGCGGTTGATTTGGTTATGCAGGGCGATGCCGAGCAAGTGTTTTGTGCAGTGCGTCCACCAGGTCATCATGCCGAACATGCCCAAGCCATGGGTTTTTGTATCTTTAACAATATTGCGGTCGCTGGCGCTTATGCGATGGCGCAATATGGTCTCGAACGTATAGCCATAATAGATTTTGATGTTCACCATGGAAACGGCACTGAAAACATTTTTTTTAATGATGAACGGGTGCTATTTTGCTCATCTTTTGCCTCACCTTGTTTCCCTTATGATGTCGGGCCAGGTAATGCCCATATTTTGAACTTACCCTTGCCGATAGGTACCTATGGCGATGAATTTATGCAAGCTATCAGTGAGCAATGGCTCGCTAAACTAGATGCTTTTGCTCCGCAGTTAATCCTTATTTCCGCCGGTTTTGATGGTCACTATGAAGACATCATGGGCCAATTCAATTTAGTAGAAACCGACTATCATTGGCTGACAGTCGAGCTGAAAAAACTAGCTGTAAAACATTGTGGCGGCAAAATTATTTCTACTTTGGAAGGTGGTTATGCATTGAGTGCATTAGGGCGCAGTGTCACGGTACATATTAAAGGGATGATGGAGTAGAATGCTAAGGCCCTGTAGGATGGCCTTCCACAACTGAGTTGATGGTTCGTATTCGCTAATCACTGTCATTAAATTACGCTTAGCGGCTTATTCAGGTGTTCGTTAAGCATTGCGTGTAGATGTTTCATTTTGACTTTGAAGTAATGCCTTTTGCTCCGGAGCAACCACTGTTTTCCAGGTTTTACCCGAAGCAATAACGATATTTTGCATCTGGAAAAAATACGCTTCAATTTGTTTGTTACTACTGTTTTCATCTAAGAAAAACCGAGCTTCACGCTGTAAATCAAGTAGGGCATGGCTGGTGGAACGCTCATTCATCCATAATTCATAGGGTTTACGTAAGCCTTCACGAAAAGCAATAAAGCCGGAAGCCGCTGACGAAATAACGATGGCTAACTTGATGCTATTTTCATCGACCCAAAAGGTTAATGCTGCTAGTACTGCTGAAACAGCGCCGAGCGCCGAAACGGCATAACGACAATTTCGATACAACTTTTTATGTTTTGCCGCTTCATCTCCGAAAATCTCAATTTGCTCATTAAGCATTGTATTAAAGTCACCGAGTTTGTTCATCACCATTCCTTGTTGAGCGCTCTTATGGTTAGATTCTAGGAAGGCTTTTGGCAGAATGAAAGGGCTAAAGAAAAATTCAAGGTCGCCTACTCAATAACACCGAAAAAACATGGCTAAATATTGTATCTCACGTAACTAGAACAGTGGGTATTTACGCTGTTTTACTTAAAATTACTGTGCTCAATACAATCGGCATTGGTCATTTATCTGAGTTAAGTTCAGCAAGAGTCAGTACAACCCAGCCGTCGATAAAAATATTTCGCGGACGGCGTGCGTCATAAATTACCCCTGAATTATACAAACTGGCAATTGTGTCTTTATTTAAACTAAGCGGGTAGGCTCGATAAAAATTGCGCTGCATGGCACTATCAAATTTCATGTGCTGGCTAGGAGAAACGGCTGTAGAGTGGGCAATATTGCCAATTTTAAATGTTACGTTTTGTTGGTCGACCGACATGACCTTAAGCGGTACAAAGCGATGTCTAGGGTCTGAGGCTTTGTCTAAGACAAAATAATCAACAAACATAAAATCGTACTTTTGCGGATTTTGCACAATGGCAGCCGCGTTTTGTTGACGTTGGTATTCATAGTATTGATAGCCGATGATACAAAGAATAAAAACCGTAATTTCAATGTGCTCAATAAACCACTCAGCCAAGGCGGTTAAGGACAAAAAACCAGTTGGTTTTGCTGGGTTTGCATACCCAATAGTTCCCTGTGTCATGGTGAGTCCTATGCAATAAATAAGCTGCTGAACTATTCCACATAATTTAAGCTTTTAAAAGAAATAAATTTACCGCTGCAGCTGCTTGAGTTGTACTCGGCATTTAATTCAAGTGAGGTTATTTGACTCTTCGCTTTCAAGCCCCACTTCGACTATTTCTTGCGTTGTATTGCGTATGCTAACAAACGGCTCAAAATGATCCCGCGCCACGTCATGGAAGCGAATGCGATAAATAGTCCAGCAGGCCAACACAGACAAGGCAATCCCTGAGACGATAAACAGAGCGTGATTAGTATAAGCAAGTAAAAAAGAGACGATCAGCGGGCCCAGAATACTGCCCAAACTATTCATCATCAGTACTCCACTGCCTACTTCCATGATGGACAAATCGGTATTGTCATTGGCATGGGCCAGACACAGCGAATACAAGGGAAAGGTCAGCCCTCCTAATGCAAACATGGTGATGTAGATAAACATGGGACTACTACTACCGAAAAAAATGGCTATAACACTGGTACAGACCGCAAGTATCGCCAGGCCGGTAATGACAAGACGCCGGTCGATACGATCAGACAAGCGGCCCACAGGAAACTGCAAGGCCGTGCCGCCTAATATGGTCACCGCCATAAATATACCGATTTGTCCTGCACTTAGGTCATTGGCATTGGCTACAACCGGGCCTAGCGCCCAGAATCCACCGGTCACTAAACCACCAAAAAACGCGCCAACCATGGCCACTTGAGATACGGCGAATATCCGACTAAAACTAAAGTTCACCGCCGGAATGGGATGGGGTACTGGGCTAGTGGTAAGCCCGATAGGCACGATACCCAGTACCAGCAAGGCAGCCGCCAACATAAAGAGTCCTTCAAACCCAATATCAAAACCCACTAATAACTGTCCCACACAGATGGCCAATAGTGTAATGATAATATATACCGACAAGACACCGCCTCGATGCTCAACTGTTGTCTTGTCGTTAAGCCAACTTTCGATCACCATGTAAATACCGGCCAATGCCCAGCCTGTCAGGCAGCGTGCGATCATCCAAAAAATGAAATGATCCACCAAGCCAATTAATAAAAGTGATGCAGTAGTTAGGGCAATAAGTACGGTAAATACTCTGATATGACCGACCTGCGCCACAAGTCGCGGTACTGTCAGGCAGCCCAGTACAAAGCCGACAAAATAGCTAGAACCTATGTAACCAATCAGAGCAGGCTGCCACTCTAAGCTCAACGCATAAAGGGGCACAAGAGTAAGTTGCAAGCCATGGCCGACTAACAAAATAGCGGCAGAAAATAATAAGGAGAACATGGATAGTAATAAGGTTGGCATAACGCAATCCAATTTGGCAATGCCCTTGGGAAAAGGCACAAACACTGGTTCAAAAAAAGCGAGCAGAAAACGTAGTGGACCAACCAAAAGACGGCTGGTAATTAAGCTGTCTGCCGGACACCCGCTTAGTATAACCGAAGTTAACATTGAGGTTCATACAGCTTGGCATTAATTTAACTAGTGGTGCAATGCTGGCGGGGGTGATTTTGGTTGGTTCATGTTATTCAGTCTAGAACCAATTAAGCGCTTTAGCATTCTTATAGACCTTATTGAGACACCCATGGTAACTATTAAAAGCTTTAAAAGGTGTATCACCATAGAAAACTGGGCTACATAGAGACTGCTTGTACCAAGAACAGTAAAATCATTGGATGGTAAGACAAACCTTCGGAGCTAAAGCACCTCCTACAAAAGACCTACCTTATTGAGACACCCATGATAACTATTAAAAGCTTTAAAAGGTGTATCACCATAGAAAACGGGGCTACACAGAGACTGCTTGTACCAAGCACAGTAAAATCATTGGATGGTAAGGCAAACCTTCGGAGCTAAAGCACCTCCTACAAAAGACCTACCTTATTGAGACACCCATGATAACTATTAAAAGCTTTAAAAGGTGTATCACCACAGAGAGCTGGGCTGCATAGAGACTGCTTGTACCAATAACAGTAAAGTCATTGGATGGTAAGACAAACCTTCGGAGCTAAAGCACCTCTTACAAAAGACCTCCCTTATTGAGACACCCATGGTAACTATTAAAAGCTTTAAAAGGTGTATCACCATAGAAAACGGGGCTACATAGAGACTGCTTGTACCAAGAACAGTAAAGTCATTGGATGGTAAGACAAACCTTCGGAGCTAATAATGTCAGTTACGGAGAATACCGGGTAACGAATACCAAATACCGTTTAGTTGGATCTTTTACCAAACAAAAAAGCCAATCTTTCGATTGGCTTTTTGAATATTTAACAACAGCGATATTTAGGCATCAAAGGGGTGGCGCAA